>MTLD01000757.1_pt3 | contig 19158 bp, 20 predicted proteins | sample 1982471 | NCBI WGS metagenome assembly MTLD01 (sample SAMN05712604, study PRJNA340218) | biofilm metagenome | isolation source: sample SPM anode biofilm adapted to -50 mV | place: USA | collected 2012-02-03 | reverse complement strand
CCGAGCCGTTTCGGATTTACTCCCCATCCCGATTTCTGGCACATATGGATCGCCCCGCCGACTATCCGGAAGTAATGGTGGCGGCCGCAATCGCCTCCACCGGTTATGCGGTTGCCATGGCGGATTACGAAGGGATGGGGGACAATACAAGTATTCAGCCCTATGTCCATGGTGCCACACTGGCGCGGCAGGTGATTGACATGCTCAGGGCCAGCCGTGACAGGATTGGCGGAACAGCCGGTAACAGCAGTTCGCCCTGCTCGTGGAACAGCCAGCTGTTTCTGATGGGATATTCCGAAGGTGGCTATGTCACCATGACTACGACGCGCGAATTGCAGCTTAATCATGCGGCAGAATTTACCGTTACCGCCTCGGCGCCGCTTTCCGGTCCCCATGACCTCTCCGGCGTGATGCGCGGGATCATACTCTCCAATAACACATTCAAAGCCCCATATTTTCTCCCGTTCCTGCTCACCAGCTACAATTACGCTTCCGGGGGGGCATTGTTCAATCCCGCTTCCGTCATGGCTAACAACTATAACACCACCATCCCGCCGTTGTTCGACGGCAACACTCCATCGGATAAAATCAGCGAGGCGATGGGGATGGGCTTCAGCCCGGTAAATCTGATCGTTCCGAACAGTGTCCTGACGGCTCTGTTCGTCACACAACTGGCAGTGAATACGAGTCCGGAAGTTGCCTTCCTGAAGCAGAACGACTCTTACCGCAGCCTTCTGAATGTGAACGCTGCCTGGGTTCCGGCTGTGCCGATAAGGATGTATCATCACCGTAACGATGATCTGGTCCCCTATGGCAACTCCCAAGTCGCCTTCGATGCTTTCAGTACCGCCGGAGCAAAGAATCATGTCCTGCGTGGGCCAGGAGTCGAATTGGTGGAGGAGTTGGTGTCTCTGAATATTTCTCCGTCCGATCCGGTTAAGACGGTCCACTTCGGCGCAGCATTTCCTGAGTTAAGTGATGGTTGGAACTGGCTCAACGGTTTTAAAAATTAAACTTTAGGGAGGTAAGTCATGTTTGGAATTGCATGTATCTCTCAATGCTCGTCGGGAAGTCTTTTTAGGCTACATGAATAGAATGCTTGAAGATCAATATCAAGCAGTCAGAAATCCAAAACAAGGAGTAAGCCATGGAAACCATCAAACGCATACTGGTCATCAGCAGGATGATTCCATACAGCCGTAAAACCATCAAGTTTGGTGTTTCCCTCGCTCGTAAATACGATGCCAGGCTGTATGTTCTGCACCTTGTCTCCAAGCCTGTCGATTTGTTGGCGGTAAATGCGCCGGGCCTTTTCCCCGATGAGGTCTATAAAAATTATGCGAACAGTCAACAGGAAGCAAAAGAACAGCTGGACAAAATCATCGATCAAGAGTTACGAAGTGGGTATCCAATAACTGAGCTGGTCAGCGACCGTGATCCGGTCGATGAAATTGAAAGAGTGATCAGTGAGGAGCAGATCGACCTTCTCTTGGTGAGCGCTCATCAGGAGGGGCGGCTTGAACACGCACTCTTTGGTGGGGAAAACGATACCCTGGTCCGCAAGATGCCCTGTTCTGTCCTGCTGGTTAAAAACGAACCTGAACCGGTGGAATGGTAGCGAAAATGTAAAATACCGTTTGTAGAGAGGAACAAATTTAATCATAAGGGGAGGCATGTCATGGCACTCGGAGCCACTTGGTACACGTTGGCAGATGCGGAAAGTAAATATGGTCTGAAAGAGTCGGATGTCCTGAAATGGATTGAAGAAGGACTGGTTCGATCCGAAATATCGGATGATAATATATTACGGGTCAACATCGATGACCTGAAGCTGAAAGTGAAAGAGATATCCGGGCTTTGAAGCCAGTAACTGCCCACATGTTCGGCCAGTCTGGAGGTCCGGATTCCGGAAAATCAGTGGATAGATGGCAGCTATACATTATCCTCTGTTCGGATAATTCACTCTACACCGGGATTACCACTGATATTGAAAGGCGATTCATTCAGCATGCTGAAGGGAAGGGTGCCAAATATTTCAAGGGACGTCAGCCGCTGCGGGTGGTGTATCTCGAAGAGGGGCACAGCCGCTCATCCGCAAGCATAAGGGAATCTTGCATCAAGAGCATGATCCGGGCCGACAAGGTTCTGCTTGTGTCTGCATAAACTGTCGCGTATTTTGATTTCGCGGAATGCAATTCACAGTTCTGTTTACCACTGTCAGGTCTAAGACGCTAAAATTATCAAATCGGCAGAGCGATCTGTAATCGTCCCAGAGGAGTAGAAATATGAAAATTGCGGAATTTCTTTCAACCGCAATGGAACGTTGCAGTATTACAAAGACGACATCGCTGTTGTTGTGGCTGTCCCTGCTGACCGGCTTGGTACTCTCGGTTCTCTCCGGTTTGAAAATATGTAGTTCAATGTGCAGTGAAACTGCGAAGTATTCCGTATTCGGGTTTGATTTTGGCTGGTTTGGAGCCGTTTTTTTTAGCATGATGCTGCTGATGCTGGCGTTGCGTCGGCGCGTGCCTGCGCTTGGCGCGCTTCTGTATTACTGCATCGGCGCCGGTGTGGGGGCCGAAGCACGGTTGATCTGGATACAAAAATATGATATCGGCTCATGGTGTCCAGTCTGTCTCGGCATTGCCGGGACCATTGCGGTTGCCGCTCTTGTTTCAACCCGCGAACTGTCAGCCGTCAAATCAATTACAGGAGGATTCATGAAAGCAAGGTTTATTCAAATTACTATTGTGCTGGTTGCCGTTCTGATCGGTTTTGGAAGTGCCCTGGTCGGGGTGCAGAAGGAAGCCGAGGCGTCGGAGCTTGATATATATTTAGGAAAACGGAAAAGTGATACTACGGTTTACTTCGTTAGTGACTGGTTTTGCCCGGTTTGTCGCAAGATAGAGCCGGAAATCGAGAAGATGTACCCGGAATTCAAAAATTCAGTCCGCATGGCTTTTGTAGATATGCCGATTCACCCGGAATCCGCCAACATAACCCCCTACAATATCCAGTTCATGCTCTACGAAAAGGAGAAGTACATTTCGCTGCGGCATGCATTGGGCGTGATCTCCCACACAAACAAGGCCCCGACTCAGGAACAAGTCCAGAAGGCTGTAGCTCCATTGGGTGTGACTCTCCGGCCGCTCAATTTTATGGAAGTTCTGGGCGGTATCAAGCAGTTCGAGGTCATTTACAAAGGCTTCAAAGTTAATGCAACTCCAACCGTCGTTGTTGACAACTCCAAAACCAAAAAACGCAAGATGCTTGTCGGCAGTCACGAAATATCCGCAGCTGCCATCAAGGCTGCCATTGCAGAGGTGCAGAGATAGTTTGAAGTTGTTATGGAAGGGCATCTAGAGTTGTTGGACAAACCACCAAACTCCGGGAGGGCATTATGTACATAGCCAGAGACAAGAATAACGACCTGTATCTTTTCAACGAAATGCCCGGCCGGGGAAACGAATGCTGGTGGGCTCCCTCGGGAGTTGACGGAACGTACCTCCGGCTCGACAAATCGCTTTACCCGGAAATTACCTGGGAATCAGAGCCACTGCCCGTATCATTGACAAAGTTGTAACTGTCTGAAATTTTATAGGATAATCCGGGAAACCGCCGGAAACTACCCCTGGCCGCAACGTGGGGGCTTTTCCCCGTAATATCGGGCTGGCAAGTGCCCAGGCGTTGATCTCCTACAGAGCCTGGCTGCCGTCAGGCACCACTTCCTGCCCGGGTGACATATCTTCGCAAAAAGGTGGTCATCTTCCTGCTTTGATGCATATCCATTCCTGTCGTTGTACCCGTCTCTTCTTAAAATGAAGTGCTAAAGAAGCGAACAGCCAGGCCGTCAGATCTTGCGGAATAATTTGTTTATTTGGCATGTTAACCAGCGGGGGGTGCGCAACGCGCTCCTGATCACTCCGTTGGCCATGTTGCTGGCCGGGCTGCTCTGTTTTGCCTGCGGCAGGTTTGTTGTGCAGGATATGGTCCGGGTAGACGGATAATTTAATCCAAAAGTAAAGGGGTTAGCCGATTTGGCTAACCCCTTGATATTTGTGGTGGGCGCTACTGGGTTCGAACCAGTGACCCCTGCCGTGTGAAGGCAGAAAAGATGCTTGCTTTATATGGTGTTAAGAGGTGTTGAATGGAAAAATACGCTTATTTATCATTATATTAAAGCTGTTATTTGTTTTTGAGTGATGCATTTAAAAACATATAACATCATATATAAGCAGAAAAATGGGCACACATGTGAGACTAATATTTTTAAATTATTGAACACTGCCTGTGTTTCGGGATCCCGAACTTATTAATATTTTCACCTTATCTGTGTCCAGTGCCTGCCACAACTGTATTAATCAAGGGGTCTGCGCTCGGACGAAAACTTCCGAGGCAATGCATGTACACAGCTCGAGTGATTTCCTTCGTAGAAAACCGCTTCCGGCAGACCAATTATTTTGTATGGTTAGGAAAAAATAAGTTACCACATCAGATATTGGAGGTTGCCAGAAATCATATTATTGATTAAACGTAATTTTAATGATATTCAAAACCATCAATTCGTTCGGAGACTAGCGCGCATAATTTTTCTCGGGTTATTGCTCGAGCTGATCCTGAGGGTGCACCTGTGCAGGGACAACTGGCAGTTGAGTGGATAACCATCGCTGTAAGCAGGCTGAGGATCGAAACCCAATCCGACAGTATGGATCCTGCAACTCCGTGCTATGCCGATGAACAGTATCTTTTGCAGTTCCTGGACGCATTTACGCCGGAAACCGTTCAACTGCTCCTTCTTATCCATCCAATCTTCGCCTACAAAAGAAAAAACCTCCATGTTGTTGCCGGCGCCCGCAGTTTCCGGATTGCCGCTGCATGCCTGGACCCGTCATGCGAAATTCAAGTCGCTCTCCTCGGCAAGAAAACGACAGAAGAGCAACTCCGTCAACTTCGCTACCTTGACCTTGCCGTTTCTCCCCTGCTTCTCTCGCGCACTGGAAGGGCTTCAGACGCATACAAAAGCATTGATATCCCGGATTTGAGAACGCAGTCGTGGAAACCGCCTTACAACACCTCGTTGAACGCATTTGCACGTCTGATGGGGGTCAGCCCACCCGCATTATGTGAATCTTCACAGCAAAAACCGAAAAAGACGTCACAATGATCACTTTGCACGAGTATAAAAAGTCATGAGGAAAACCCGCACAATTGACGATCGAGAGCGAGGCGACTGGTTATCGCTCCGATCAGTGCTTGAATCCCACCACTGTGACTTGGATACCCTAGAGGAATTAAGGCAAGTCATAAACCCGCCTTGCGCCATTACCTCATTCGCAATAATAGCGGAGAATTTGGCCGCTATTCTGAAAAGAATTCACCTTTTGTTGATTTGCGACTCCAGAACCTCTTCAGAATTGGCGAATAAGGTTATCAGATGGAGTCAACTGTGCGAGTTCATCACCAGTATTCGAGATGAAATCGAAGGTTCAGTTCCTGGATTCTGCAAAAAAGGCAAAACCCCCTTTGCCCCGCCGCAGCTTGGCTACTATGGAACCAATCCCTTCAGTGTGGCCCTCTGGTGCAGGGTTTCCGATGCTGCTCTGTGCGAACGCTATTATTTGCTTCAGGCATACCTCTTCCTGTCCCATTATTATGTCAGTCTGTTCAGCGATACCAAGCAGCAGGTGGTTGAGTCCGCAAAGGCGCGGGCGTGTCTGGCTGCCCGCAAACTGGCCAACCCGGCCTTTACCTCGACACTTCGGGAATTTCCAGCTTGTGTCGTATCATTTCGACGGTACCGCGACTTGATTGATCCAATAGTCAAAGATCCCAAATCTGAATTTCACTACCTTGGTCTGTTTTTTGATTTTGCGATCGAGCGGAAAATCGCTCATGCCAGAATGGCATACGGAAAGCGAAACAAGTTCGATATTGGCTTCGATCACCCACTTGTTGAAGATCTCCCGAATATCGATTTTTCAGAGGAGCCGGAAGCCGGACTCGGTGATAACATCAAAGTATTCACCGTTCCTGGAGTGGACAGGAAAACACTCAAGGAGCAGGAACGGAGCCTGTGCTCCCCGATAGAGTTTGGTTCCCGCAAATCAATGGTTGTAATTGAAAAACCTGGGCCTGATCCATCTGGCGGACTTAGCCGCGGTCAGCAGTTCTTGCAGGCGAAGGTCGTGTCATCAGTTATAAAGATGAGGAACCAGCGTCTTGTTTCTGACTGGGATAGGATGAATTCCCATGAAATAGCAACTTTTTTAAAAGGCATACAACAACTGTCTGTACAGAAAGGAAATATCAAAAACGTCCCCTGCAGCGAAGTGGCCGCTTTTCTCGCAATTGTGTTCTGGATTTCTGTCACTCCAGAAACAACAATTAGCTCTGATTTCTTGCCAGATGCCGCTCACTATGGGGAGGGTCTTGGTATTCTGTGGGGTGAAGACGCGGCGCGTTACTGGGTTGTCAAACCAAGAAATCCGATACAGTCCCATGTCTTTGCTGGCACGCTTGAACGGCAGGCATTACCACTGGCAAAACGGTATACCTTACCGATTCCGGCACCGGCCATACATGTCATGGAACCTCATTTTTCGCGATTAAAGCCTGGCTACAACGTTGTAAAGGTATTCGAACGGGGTATCGAAGAATATTTGTCGGCCAGCGGCGATTTTTTTGCGGATCTGCGCAAATCTGCAGGGGGGAGACAGAGCATTCAGCGGATTTCCATGCATATGCACTATACGATCTCTCGAATGACCGGCATGGACATCACCATGGCAATGTCCATAACCGGCCGCAATGACCCGCTTGGGGCCGTTCCAAATCATTACACCGCCAATTCAGTTGAAGGGCTAAATAGGTGTTATAAGCACGTTTGCTCTGAAATTATGGCCAATTCTGGCATCACGGCGGAAAAGTTTTCGAATGAAACCACAAATACTAAAGGGAACAGGTATGTGGGCAGCAGCTACGTTCCTCACAATAAAGCGGTTATTGCGCTGGTACGTGACATGCGTGCACGTCTGAAATCAGCTCGTGACAATCTTCAACAAGACGACGACACTCCGCTGCGCCTACACAATGCCATCACTCTCTACACGGTACTTATGATCGGATTTGCGACAGGATACCGAGCTACTCGCGATCCATTGCTGCAGAAGGCAGAGCTGGATCGCACATCCGGATTTGGTGTGATTTCCGATAAGGACGGTGATGACTTATATCATTCAAGAATTATCTGGCTTCCGGATATATGCTTGCAGCAGCTAGACCTCTATCAGGAGCACCTATCCCATTTCGAAAACTGGCTGTTCATGCATAATCAGGATCTTTTCTTTGCTTCCCGGCAAAAAGACATCACCGGGAGACGGCTGGATCGGGAGACTCCTTCACTTTTTTTCATCCAGAACGATCTGAATGGCCTCGAGGTCAGGCCGAAATGGATAAAAAAAATGATGACGCAAATGGACTATGGTTTGCCGGTTAATGCAAACCGCCACTATTTGAGAACCAACCTGCTCGACAGGGGGTGTCCGGTTGAAGTGATAAATGCGTTCATGGGGCATTGGGAGTCAGGTGTGGAGCCTTGGGGCATGTATTCAGGCCTATCGCCATTGGTTTATCGTAGTCAACTATTCTTGCATTTGTCGTATGTGATGGATGATTGCGGCTGGGAGCTGGAAAAAGGGCTTTCAGGTGATTCATGGCGGAAATAGATAAAATCGGCTCAATATGGCGGCGCTTGCTTGGAAACAAGTCATCAGTGAAACCAGAACATGCCGAATTATACCTAAAAAGAGTCGAACTTCTCCAAAAATTGCCGTCTGATATTTTAGAATGTAATCGTAACGCATCGTTGACACGCGAAGAACTCGAGCACCTACTGTCGACTTTCAGCCAGCAAAATTCCGCCGGGACAGTATCCTTTACTATCCGTTTTCTTGCCAAAGGCCTGTCTGAAGGAAGAAAAACCCTTGGCTGGAAGGTCGCAATTCCTCCGGTTCCAATCACTATAAAACGTGAGCAATCTCGGTTCACTCCAGCCAGTTTTGTCGAACTCTCCCGTGTGAGGCAAATTGAAGCGGATTTTGTAAAATCGCTTAGGAATCCTTCGGATCTATCCTTTGAGCAGCATCTTGGCCGACTATTACTGTCAGCCATGCTGTTCGGCGGATTGATTCACCGGCAATGGCTGGAACCCTGGCTCCAGGCAATCTTCGAACGGAAGGTAATGATTCATGACTTGATTCTGTGGATTGATATGGAGAGAACCTGGCAATATTCCAGAAACGAATCCGAAGGCGATAATGATAGCAAGAAGAGAAACGCCGAAGCCCCAATCATTATGAAAAGGCGCTGGATCGGCGATCCGCTTACCCGCTCTCTGATTCTACAGTGGATACAACTGCCAAATCTGGGTGACAGAAAGAAAAGGCACTTGCCAACTGCATATGACCTCGTGGCAATGTACCTGCGCAAAATCGGCCTCGCCAAAGAGTCGTTCCCGGCTAATCTAAATCAACTGCTCCGTATGGCTGAAATGCGTCTCGGGCTTATAGTTCCATCCTATCTCGCCTCCTATGCTACAGGAAGCATTGTAACTGTTTCCGTTCCAGCGGAGACCTGGGCTCGTCTTCTGTCCGGCAAAGCAATCCCCAGTCAGGCTACTGAGGGCTCAGATAATGATGCTGATCCTCCATTGTCGATTCAGGGACCAACGGAACGGGAATTCCATGCCACAAAGCGCACTCCCGATGAACAACGGAAACTCCTGGTCCAGCTTCGCAAGCTGTTTTCCACGGCCAGAGGTGTTAGAAAGAGCATCCCCAGTCTGCTAAGCAACATTGATCTCTTCATCAAGGCGAATATAGCCCAATTATGTCCATTGATTCTGCTCCTGGCAAAATGGTCAGATTATCTTCTGTCCGACAAGGGCAGAAACAAACCCGCTACGGTTGAGCGCTACCTTGGTTCTGTGGCCTCAAAACTTCTTGCAGTATTTGAGAATGAAGAAGTTTTAGGCCTCGAGACAGCCGAGTTCATTGAATATTACGATAGAATTGTGGAGACGGTTACCAGTGATAATGAGAGGGGCTATGCCCTGAAAACCCTGGGACGATTCCACCGGTTTCTTGTTTTGCAGTACGGGGTAGCAAATATATACTCAGGCTATTTCAGCAAGAGATCCGGCCCCCCCGAAATAAGGGTGAATGCCAACCTTGTAAGCCAGACAGAATTTGACCGTCTGAAAACAGTACTCGGTTTTGAGGACAGAGACAGAACCAGGACTGCCACAGCCTGTCTGCTTGTCGCCATTTTTGGCTTCCGATGCGGCTTGCGTCGCAACGAGGCTTTGTTTCTGCGGATTAGGGACATCATGGGGCCTCGTATGCCCGAACTGGTCCTGAGGCCTACCAGCAAAAGAGGGTTGAAGACGTCCGGATCGTCCAGGCGTATACCACTCCATATCCTGTTGCCACCAGACGAGATTGATCTATTGCATGAATGGATCAGTCAACATGAACTGCAGGGGAAAGAGGCCCTGCTTTTTGGGTTGCCCGGAAGACCGATGGAAACAATGCCCGAGTCCAGCCTGACCGGTCCGATAAGAGAAGCTCTTCACCAGGTAACAGGTGATCACACCTTGAGCTTCCATGTCCTGCGTCACTCTTTTGCTACCTGGCTCTTGCTTCGACTGGCCGGAAACGCGGCTAATCTACAAGCCGCTGCCCCGTTTCTGGAACACCCCGAGTTCGAGGAGTCTCGCATCATGGCCCTGAGGAAAGCTTTGCTGGGCAACGAATATCTTGGCCGGCCGGCAGCCTTTGCTGTCTCTAGCCTTTGTGGACATGCGGATTTGGCCACAACATTTACCAGCTACCTCCACATGTGCGACTGGCTGCTGGGCAGGGCGGTATCCGACCCGTCAGCACTGCCTGAACTTGATGTTGAGGCACTGAGGGGACTGACATCTTTATCACGCGCAACAATCTACCGGAATGCGAAAAATGGAGATATGGGAAAGCGATCGGAGTGGTCCAATCTTTTCCGAAGTCAGCTGGCAAAAGCCGGGGTGGACTTGCTGGATCCAATAATGCTGTCAGTCGAAGAGCCCGAATTAGGGATAATAGTGTTTCACGAAGAAAAGGAGTCTCTCCGATTGTGGCTTGTCATTGAGAAAGCCCTCAAGATGCATCAGGTGATGAATATATCAGTTGCCGAAATTGCAGAGAGGCTTGCAATTCCACAGGAGACCCTTGAAAAGTGGTTTGCAGTGGTACGGTACCTTGCAAACTTGAGGTTTTCCGGAAAACATGGTTCTTTCCGGCACCGGACTGTTTCAATGCACCTTGAGCGATCGGGGTATGATGATGAGGGGCGGGAATTATGGAGCGGTAAGCCTGGGGCGGCGATGAAAAAATATTTTCGGAGCCCTAAAAGAAAGCCTGCAAATTCTAATACACAGATTCGCCCTTTGAAACAGAAATGGAAAAAGTCGATCAGCAAGTTATTACATCCGGAACGGTTCCCGGTTGAACCACGGCTCAATGTGGAACGGAAACTTCTGGAGCGTTTAATGGTTACCTTTGAAAACCTGTTGCCCGACAAGCAGGAACAGGTGATCCAATTTGCTGATTATTATTGCGAATGCTATTGCATTAATTCAGGTGGTCTCTGGCACAGTTCTCAACTTTGGGCCAAGCGTCACCTTGGGGTGTTGGGCATACTCGGCGTACCGGGTGGCAACATAGAGCTTCTCGATTTCGAGACAAGTGGCGAGGGAGCGAAAGAAAAATTGTTGCGGCGCAAAGGTTTGGAAGAAAAACTAAAGGTTACTGGCGTGACATGGCATACCGTCGAGAAGCGTCTCACAAACAAACGTGTTTCCTGCAGCATCGGCATACGAGATGTAGTGATGGTTGGTGGATCGCGCAGGGCATCTTATTCGTTTCGCTACATGATGTACATCCTGCGGATTGGGTATTGGAACTGAGGCAACAGGCCCTGGAATCCGAAGTTAAAATCATTTTTGAACGGGTCTGTCGTTCCGTCCGACCGATTTACCGGACATTCTCCTGATTAGTATAGTAAGGAGAATTTTTTATGCCAAATAATAAAAAATTGGAAAAATGCACGAAACGATCAGATTTCAGTGAAAAATGCCAGCCGTCGCTTTTTGAAATGCCTGCTCCAGAGCCGAGTGTTCCGCAGCAGTCTGCAGTTAGGACCTACCGTCCTGGCCGTGTGTATCAGATTCCAGTTGCAGACCTTCAACCAGATCCTGCACAGCCCCGCAGATTTTTCGATCAAAAAAAACTGGAGGAGCTTGTTCAGTCGGTGCGAAAAGAGGGTGTTGTCGTCCCAATCATTTTCAGGGTCAGTGACGAGGGCAAACTAATTATTGTTGCTGGCGAACGCCGCTGGAGAGCGGCTGCCATGGCAGATCTGGAAACGCTTCAGGGAATAGTCAATGCCAACGGTAGCCCGGAACTTGTTTCTCTCATCGAGAATGTCATTCGCTGTGATCTGAATCCCATCGAATTGTCGGAAGCGCTCGAGCGTATCAAAAGAGACAAAAGTCTCCTCAATGCAGATCTGACGAAAATTTTTGGTTGGGCAGCATCAACATTGTCGGAGTACCGGTCACTCCGGAAACTGCCAGCCAGTGTTCGAGATGATTGCAGGATGCGTTCCGATGTGCCGATGGATGTCCTGGTCCTTATCGCCAGGCTTGACAGCGAAAAAGAAATGCTTAGTGCATATCAGAATTTTCTGGCCGGTTATGAAACGCGTAACAGCCTCAAAAAAGGTAAAGGCAAAGAGATAGTTGCAGTTGAGCGGTATGTTGATAAGTTTGAAAAGCGGTTAAACACGATCGACGTTGATACCATGTCAACAAATGACCGCGTGGCGTTTGATCAATCGCTAGAAAGCCTGATTGCAACATTGCAGATGTTGCGAAAGAAGATTAGGCCATCAACGTAGCCATTCAAAACGCTGTCCAGCATTCCGGGCCGCTATAAAAAGATTATCGTTTCCATGCGCCATTCTTAAAATTGTGGCTCATAAACCAAGCCACCTATCCAGGTCAGATTTGTAATTTCGCCGCTCCCCAGTGTGTTCGAGAATGAACTTGGTTTGAGCGATTGCCTGCTTTAAAGTAATCTGGGAGACCTTGGATTGACTGTTTAATCGCTTCGATTGTGCTTGTTTGCAAGCTTCATTTATCACCGGTTTGATATAATCCATTGTTTTTCTCCTTTGGAACGGATCCCTTCACGAATGGACCCCATATTCAATACGCCCAAGCAGAGTCATAATCATTTCGGTACCGACAATCGTATCCTGGTAGTCAAGGGGACGGGCATTGTCTAGGGAACAAACAGGGCTCTTGAACCAAGAAACTGAATTTTTTTCCGATCCAAAAACCTCTACGCCTTTTGAGTAGACCAAGGCCAAGTTCAACAACCGCCCGGATATCTTTGCAAATTCCGGATGAATCCGACCACGGTTCCGGCGTGAAACCGACCGCTATTCCGATTTGAAACCGACCAACATTCCGCTGTGAATCCGACCAGCGTTCCGGAATGAATCCGACCAACAGGTTGTAGTCGCAAGGTAATTCAACAGCGTATTGTACTCCTCATTTATTTGAGGAGGTTATCAATGCCGCAGAATCGAGTTACCATGCGTAAAATCCGAGAGATACTCCGTCTTGCCTGGTCTTGCAATCAGACCAGACAGTCCATTTCCGACAGTTGCGGTATCGGCAAGACAACCGTCACCGATACTCTATATCGGGCTTCCGCTGCCGGTCTGTCCTATCCCTTACCAGCCGACCTCGATGATGAACGGCTGGAACGTCTTCTCTATCCTCAACATCCCCGTGCCATAACCAGTAGGCGGACACCTCCCGACTGGGCATTACTGCATAACGAACTACTCTCCCACAAGAACCTGACGCTGATGTTGCTATGGCAGGAGTATAAGGAACGGGAGCCATCCGGTTACCAGTACAGCCAGTTCTGTGACCTGTTCCGTTTCTGGCGGGGCAAGCTCGACCTGTCCATGCGTCAGGAACATCGTGCTGGTGAGAAGATGTTCGTGGACTATTGTGGTCAGGCTATTCCGATTGTTGACTCGACCACCGGAGAGATACGTAACGCTCAGGTGTTTGTGGCGGTCATGGGAGCCAGCAACTACACCTATGCCGAAACCACATGGAGCCAGTCCCTTGCTGACTGGACAGGTTCACATGTCAGAACGTTCTCCTACTTTGGTGCCGTTCCTCATTGTATCGTTCCAGATAATTTGCTGTCTGGTGTCACCAAGACCTGCCGATATGAGCCGGGCATCAATGATTCTGAACAACAATCTTGACCAGAAACCACTACCCAAACAACAGGAACTGCTGACCGTTACCCATGACAACATACGTGGAACGGATTATTACGGATGAAGAAAGGAACCCAATGCTGACACAACCGACCATCGAGAAACTCAAAGTCATGAAGCTCACCGCTATGGCTCAGGCATTTTCTGAGCAGATGCAACGCCCAGACATGGCATCCCTCACCTTCGAGGAACGCTTTGGTCTGCTTGTAGACCACCAGATGACTGAACTGGAGAACCGGCGGATGCAGAATCGACTGAGAACCGCCAAGCTGCGGCTCTCGGCATCAATCGAAGACCTGGACTTCAGAGAGGCACGAGGTATGAACCGGTCACAGATAATGTCCCTCGCCCAGAACCAGTGGGTGCGAAGTCACCAGAACATTCTCGTCACCGGTCCAACCGGGGCAGGAAAGAGTTATCTTGCCTGTGCTTTGGCACAGAAGGCGTGCCGGGATGGACATACAACTCTTTATCAGAGATTGCCTCGACTGCTTCAAGACATTTCCATTGCCCGCCATGATGGTCGCTATCAGAAGCTTATGGCACAAATCAGCAAATGCGAGGTACTGGTGCTTGATGACTTGCTTATTTCACCACTGTCACAGGATGACCAGCGAGAACTGCTGGAAATCGTCGAAGAACGCTACGACCGGAAAGCTACAATCGTTACCAGTCAGCTACCCATCAAGGCATGGCACGATGCCATGCAAGACCCGACGCTGGCTGATGCTATTCTGGATAGGTTGGTACACAATGCCTACAAGGTCGAGCTGAAGGGTGAATCTATGAGGAAGAAAAGGACGCTATTTGACCAGTCAACTTAATTTTCAAAAAGGTGGCTACTAAAATTAAATATTTGATGGGAGGTTATTGTTCGGGCTTAACATTTTGTTTCACTCTTGCTTCACCATTTTCAGCATCTGTTGACAACAATACAATGTCCACCCGTCTATTCTTCATTCTACCCTCAATCGAATCATTTTCGCTTATGGGACGATATTCTCCATAACCTACAGCAGAGATTGATTGCGGGGTAAACCCTGTGTTCTCGACCAGATAATGAACGACATTTGTAGCACGTGCTGTTGACAGTTCCCAATTAGAGCGAAATTCAGAAGACTGAATAGGGATATTGTCAGTATTTCCTTCTACTCGAAAGGTATTAGCATATTGATTTAACGTGTCTGCAATAGCAGACAATGTTTCGGTAGATTCTTTTTTAAGACGGGCACTTCCTGAATCGAAGAAACCTACTTCGTTGAGGCTGACCACAATGCCACGGTGTGTTATCTCAACACCTACTTTACCGATATTGCCAGTCTTTACCAAATATGCATCGATAGATGCCTTTATAGATCCGTAATCATTGCTTGCCGCAATCTGCCGGCTCTTGCCACCAATGCTACGTTTTTGAGCTGTAACCGAAGGTGGCATTTTCATATCAGGAATAATATTTATTGCCCCGGACTGAATAATTATCGGTTTCCCGCCAGTTCCTGCTTGTGTCATACCAAAGGCACTTTGAATTGATTGTGAAACCTCTTCCGCTTTCTTTTTATCTTGTTGACCCATTGCATACATAACCACAAATACTGCAAACAGTAGCGTCAATAAGTCTCCGTATGATACTAACCATCTTTCATGATTGGCGGGTTTTTCAGGTTCTCGTTTTAGCGCCATAGAACTCCCCTCCCTCAAATACGACCGGTCGTCTCATAATTGAATAAAAAAATTATTTCTTCAAAAATCGGTCAAAATATATTGATATGCATTGAGTTAAAGCATCTACTCTATTTTCCATTTTCATACGTAGGAGACTTCCAGTCCACGTGCCCCAAAACATGGAAGCCAGGTCTTTTGCATCTACATCTCGCCTTGCCAAATCAAGTTCTTGAGCTTTCCGAATATATTCGGCTAAATTATCCCGCATGTTTTCAATCAGTACTTTCATGGCAAGACGACAATCTGGGCTGGATTCACATATTTCGGCGGCAATATGGGCTGTGACACTAAATGTATTAACGGCACAATCAAAATGCCTATCAAGCATTACTTCAAAACAATTTTTCAGAGCTTGGAGAGGATTCGAGGAGTTAGCATCCATAACGCCATGCCATTTTTCCCAAAAGTCAGCCATATGCCAGCGAGCTATTTCAATACCGAACTCTTCCTTACTCTTGAAGTAATTGTAGAAAGATCCTTTCGGTACATGTGCGGTATCGACAATCTCCTTCATCCCAGTTCCGTGATATCCCTTCTTGGCAAACAAAGAGAGCCCGACTTCTAATAGGCGGACACGAATATTATCTGTATCGATATTTTTTGGGCGACTCATAAAATGATTATATGACCGGTCGTATATATATGCAATAGATAAAATAATGGACTTAGAATTGTTAGTAATGTTCAGACTAATCTGTTACAGCCTGTATTTTTAACAATGTACTTGACCAAAAACAGAACCTGTGACAAATAGAAACTCTACCTTGCGACCACAACAGCCTTGGTCGCTTTCGCCGGAACGCTGGTCGGATTCACAGCGGAACACCGGTCGTCATCACGTCAGTTCCTTTGGTCGGATTCACCGGAATATGCATCTTGACGTTGAGGACCTTGCCTTTATAGCATTGCAGAGTCTTGTAAGAAACGTGTAAATATTTGCTCAACTCCCCAGGTGAAATTCCAAACTTATCGGACTGGATAGTAACACCTTCACTTGGTAGTCCCTGACGAACTATCTTGATCAGAATGCGCGAAACAGGTTCCGGGACACGGGAAATTTTTGAGGCAGCAATGAATAAGAAAGGAGTGAGTTTTTCTGTTTCCTTGGAATTAGGGCATACAGAAGCAATTAAGAAGGCAGTTGAGGCGGGGCTAGGTGTTGGCTGTCTGTCGAGAATGGCTGTTCAAAGAGAATTGGATAATGGATGGCTCGTCGAAATTGCAAGCCCACTCGAATTACAGAGAACTCTTATAATGCTGACAAGAAAAAATGAAAACCAGACAACCTTATTGAAGTAGTTTCTTGTTCTGATGAAACAAACTCAGGAATATTGATTCGTCAACTGACCGACCGCAACTGACAATCATACGGGCCTGTATAGCGTTTGTCGAGTTGCAATAGTCTGGGCTTAATCTGACATTCCTGAATAAAACTTGGCGGATGCCAGAAACTGGTTTGATCGTAAATGCGGTCAAGACATGACTTGGGTTTCGCCATACAGTTGGAAAATTATCGTAATACCGGCCTGCAATTAAACGAATGCGATGTGGTTAAGGAACGATGCAACCGATTGTACGGCTACATGAAACAACTTTCGGGGATACTTTACCCCGTCACAACCACCAGGCTGAGTTTTTTCCGCAAGATGCATGACATTTTTTTCTAAGGCATCTTAGCTGGCTTAGTCACTCGTATTGCTGGCAGAGTGCAGTGAAGCCGGTCCCAGCGCCCGCAGCTTTATGGCTTCATCCGCCGGAGTGTTTCCGAAGAATCGCTTGAATTCACGGCTGAATTGGGATGCGCTTTCATAGCCGACCCGCCCAGAGGCACTGCTGGCGGTGAGGCCATCCTGGACCATCAGCATCCGCGCCTTGTGCAGCCTGATGCTCTTCAGATATTGAAGCGGCGACACTGAGGTTACCGCCTTGAAGTTGTGGTGGAAGGTTGACACGCTCATGCTGGCCTCCCCGGCAAGGGCTTCGATGTTCATCTCTCGCTGATACGTCGTGTGAATTCGGCGCAAAACCCTGGCAATCTGGCTGAAACGGCTGTGACGCGCGGCTACTGCTTGCAAGGCCCCCCCCTGTTCACCGCAGAGAACCCTGTAGATGATTTCCCTCATGATCTGTGGCCCTAAGATACGGCTATCTATGGGTGACCGCAGGCACTCCAGCAACCTAACCGTGGCATCGATCAGTTCACTGGTCAATGGTGTCGAATAGATCCCCCGCGGCACTGTTCCACTCACTGAGGTGTCATCATCCATTTCCATCAACAGTTCGCCCAACGTAGCCGGATCAACCCGGATGGAGACTGCCAGCAAGGGTTCCTCTGGGCTGGCCTTCGTCTCGCACACGAACGGTAGCGGCACCGAAAGCACCAAGTAATTGTATGGGTCATAGGTGTAGACTTGATCTCCCAGATACCCAATCTTACGGCCTTGACCAACGATCACTATGCAAGGCTCATAGATAATTGGAATCGGTGGGGTGTACTTGTCTGAACGCATGAACTGTACCCCCTCAAGAATGGAGGGAGAGAGTCCTTCTCCTGTCGCCAGGAAGTCAATTAATTCTACCAACCTATTTTCTTGTACCGATTCTGAAACTCGCGTCATTTTCAAGCCCTCATTGTAAGTCATGGTATTACGATACTTCGTATAAAAAAACAACAAAATAGCGTATGGATTATCGTATCATCCATTGTTTAAGAGAAATAGGCAAGACTTCAAGAGGAACGTGTATTGATCAATTAATAGATCCTGCATATTATCGGACTATAAATTAGTTCAAAAAACGAGAGAAGGAGAAACATTATGTCAGCATTCATCATTCCACGGAAAACGTATCACGGTCTTGGCTCTTTGGAAAACCTGAAAACGGTTGAAGGCCGTAAAGCGGTTATTGTTACAGGTAGCGGTTCAATGAAGAAATTCGGGTTCCTAGACAAGACCGTCAGCTTATTAAAAGAGGCTGGTATTGATTCAGCTGTTTTCGAAGGTGTCGAAGCGGATCCTTCAGTAGAAACAGTATTGAGAGGGGTGGAGTTTTTTAATCGTGAGAACCCCGATCTCATAATTGGTCTGGGGGGATGTTCGGCCATTGATGCAGCCAAAGCCATGTGGGTTTTTTACGAATATCCCGAAGCAACTTTTGAGGAAATCATCAAGCCCTTCACAATAAAACCACTGCGCAATAAGGCACGCTTTGTCGCGATACCTTCCACCAGCGGGACAGGCACCGAAGCAACCTGCGCTACAATAATCACTGACACTAGCAAAGGGATTAAATATCCGATTGTCTCCTATGAGCTTACCCCCGACATCGCCATCGTGGACGGGGAGTTGGCCAAGAGCATGCCTCCCAACGTTACCGCCGACACCGGCATGGACGCACTGTCTCATGACGTAGAGGCCTTCGTCGCAGCACTAGCTAGCCCATATACCGATGCGCTGGCCTTGGATTCGGTCCGGTTGGTTTTCGAAAACCTCCCCCGTGCTTATGCAGACGGCAACAACCTTGAGGCTCGCCAGGCCATGCACGACGCCTCCAACATGGGTGGGATGGCCTTTTCCAATGCAATTCTCGGGATCGTCCATTCGATTGCCCACCAGATTGGCGGCATGTTCGGCGTTCCCCATGGTCGCGCCAACGCCATTCTGATGCCAAACGTGATTCGCTTCAATAGTCGTGACACCGACAAATACCAGCTTTTGGCCCAGGTTCTCGGTAAAAAGACGGTCAAGGATTTTGCCCTGGAGATTGAGCGTCTCCGCCAGAGTGTGGGGATTGAAGATAGCTTCAAATCCTATGGCATTGACCCGAAGGTCTGGGAAGAAAAACTGGACACCATGATTCAGAACGCCATGGACGATCCCTGTACCGGCACTAACCCTCGCCAACCGACTGCGGAAGAGATGAAAACAATATTCGAGTGTTGCTTTAACGGAGAGGTCGTCAATCTCTAAAAATCAGCAAAGTTACTTGGATCATAGAAGAAAAGGGGCGGGTCGTTCATGCGTGAAACAGACC
>MTLD01001013.1_pt1 | contig 19314 bp, 6 predicted proteins | sample 1982471 | NCBI WGS metagenome assembly MTLD01 (sample SAMN05712604, study PRJNA340218) | biofilm metagenome | isolation source: sample SPM anode biofilm adapted to -50 mV | place: USA | collected 2012-02-03 | reverse complement strand
CCGTCTACTACGGAACCATGACACTGCCGCAGACTAACGTGACCGCAAGTGGCGGTTCCGGAGCCACATGGGGAGGACTGGGCACGGTTCATTATTCCCTGCTGCCGTAACCTCGGAGGGATGCATGAATAACTGGAGAGTGACCACTCCAGGTCCCTTTTGCAGGAGGTGAGTTGGTACCTCTGTTTGACACAGGGGATTGGTGGGCAGGGGAATATAAGTTTGTCTTTGAATTTATCGAGGAGATTTTCATATATGCGTACAGTCGAGCAAAAGAGGGGCTTGAACAAAAACAGGGAATGCAAATCATCATTCAGGAGATTTGCGATCAATGCCTTGTGGATGGTGATGGTTATATCTCTGGTGTGGGGAGTGAGCGATGTTGGTGCTTCGGCTGCTTTTTCCCTCTTTGGTCCCAAAAAATACACGCGAACCCAGGGCAAACCATCCACCTGGAGCGACACCTTCAAGGCACCTGCCAAGGGAACCGCGGCCACTTTACGCATAACAAACGGCTCGGGCAAGGAAACCTGCGTATCCTCGGCAGTTATTATGCTGAACGGCAAACAGGTAGTCGGTGAACGCGACCTGAACCGTACGATTCCCTCGCTGGAACGGGCGGTTACCCTGAAACCGGGCGCCAATACCTTGAGTGTCACCATCAAGAGTGGCCCTGGTGACGACTGTCATGACCGGGATCACGACCATGATAGAGACCACGACAGGAACCACGGTAAGGAGTGCGACAAAAATTACTGCAAAGACCATGACAGAGATTGTGACAAAGGACATGACAAGGATCATGATCGGGACCGGGATAAAGCTCACGGCAAAGGCCCTAAAGGGGATGATCGCGACAAGGACCGTGACAGAGATAGGCACGACAACCCTGGCGGCCGTCATGATAAGGATGGCAAAGATTGTAACCTTGGCGGGCATGACAAGCACGACGGAAAACATGACGGCCATGACGGAAAGCATGATGAACACTGCAAGGATCATGATGGTCATGGTCATGACCACGATTGCCATAACGCCGATTTTCTGATTATCGAGATTGTCGGGCAAGGCTCTGCCGACACCACACCGCCTGTTATCTCTGCTCCTCAACCGGCAGACGGTTCTCTGCAGAACATCGCCCGTCCCGTTATTTCCGCAACCTATGCCGACAACCAGGGCGGTTCCGGTATCGATGCCGCCAGTGTGCGCATCACCCTGGACAACAAGGATATCACCTCTTCCTGTACCGTTGGTGCCACCTCAGCCACCTGTTCGCTTGCCAATGACCTGGCCGAGGGAGGCCACGGTGTTGCCGTTGCCGTTTCAGACGTGGCAAAGAACGCCGCTTCCCTTGCCTGGCGCTTTACCACCGAGACCATCGCTCCGCGCATTGCCGTAACATCTCCTCAGAACGGTCAATACCTGAATGCTCCGGCCGTCACCGTAACCGGTAGCACTGATGATTCGACGGCACAGATTTCGGTGAACGGTGTGGCTGCAACCATTTCGGGCGCAACCTTCAGCGCGGCCGGAGTCTCCCTGGTTGAAGGCTCCAACACCATTACCGTAACAGCCGTGGATCGGGCGGGCAATCGTTCTTCCACCACCATTACGGTTACGGTAGATACCGCATTGCCGGTAATCACCATCACGGCACCCGCCGCAAACAGTTACACTAACGTTCCGACTGCCACGGTCAGCGGAACGGTCAGCAAGCCCCCCGTTTCCGTCACTGTCAACGGCCGTAGTGCGACTATTAGTGGAACAGACTTTACCTTCCCCAATCTGGCACTGGCAGAAGGTCTCAATACCATTATTGTCGAGGCCGTGGACAAAGCCGGAAACAAGGGAACTGCCTCCGCCTCCCTTGTCCTGGATACCGTCAATCCCCAGATTACCATCACCGCTCCGATTGATCGGCTGTTGACCCGTATCCCGGCCCTCACCGTAACCGGCAGCGTCAGCGAAAAGGTCACGTCCCTGACCGTCAACGGCAATCAGGCTGTTGTTACCGATCTAAACTTCAGCGCACCCTTGACCCTGACGGAAGGCTCCAACACCATTACCGTCGAGGCCGTTGACAGGGCCGGAAACAAGGGAACCGCCACGGTCAGCGCCATCCTGGACGATACACCGCCGGGTGCTCCGGTTCTGGAAGCCCTGAACGCCGTCACCAACAACTCGCTCATCACCGTCAAAGGAAGCGCCGAAGCCGGTACCAGCGTCACCCTGTACAACGGCACAACCAAGGTTGCCACTGCGGTAGCCGACCAGAACGGCCAATTCGTCTTTGCCGATCTGACCCTGACTGACGGCAGCAATAACTTTACTGTCTCCGCACTGGACAACGCCGGCAATGAGAGCCAACCCTCTACACCGGTCAGTGTGATACTGGATACCAAGGTGCCCACGGTAACTGTTGCCGATCCGTTGGATAAAGCCATCCTCAAGACTCCGGCCATCACCGTCAGCGGCACGATTGATGATCCCACGGCTACGATAACGGTCAACGGCCTGCCTGCCCGCAACAACGGCAGCACCTATGCCCTGGAAAACTTCACCCTCCAGGAGGGGAGCAACACCCTGTTGGTTGAAGCCCGCGATACGGCTGGCAACAAGGGAAGCGCCATTGTAACCGTAACGTTGGATACCATTCCGCCGGTAGTTACCGTCACCACCCCGGTTGACGGCCTCTACACCAACCAGCCACTTGCCACTGTCAGCGGTAAGACGAGCGAAGCCGTTTCCGGTGTCACCATCAATGGCCGGACCGCAACCGTTAACGGCGGTACCGCCTTCACCCTTTCGGATCTGCAGTTCACGGAAGGGACCAATACCATCACCGTCGAAGCAACCGATTTGGCGGGTAACAAGGGCAGTGCTACCGTCAGCGTCACCTTGGACACCATTGCCCCGCAACTCAGCATCATCGGCCCGGCTGACGGTGCATTGCTGAATAACGGCCAGATCACTTTCGGCGCCAGCAGCGCCGAACAGGTGGTGTCGGTGCTGATCAACGGCATCGCCGCCCAGGCAGGCACGACCGGCTATGTCCTGCCGGTGACCCTGGCCGAGGGAAGTAATACTCTTACGGTTACTGCCACTGACCGGGCCGGTAACAGCACCACCAGCACCATCAGCGTCAATCTGGACAGCACTCCTCCCCAGGCACCTGTTCTGAATCCGCTCACAACTCCCACCCGCATTGCAACTGTCACGGTGTCCGGGCAGGCCGAAGCACTTTCCACGGTCAAACTCCTCAACAATAGCCGGCAGATCGGCACGCTCAAGGCTGATAGCGCCGGGCTGTTTACGCTTCCCAATGTTACCCTGACCGAAGGAAATAATGTATTCGTTGCCAGCGCCACCGATGCAGCTGGCAACGAAAGTTCGCTTTCGGCTCAGGTTGTTGTGGTACTGGACACCAAGCCGCCGGTAATCACCGTCACCGCACCCCAATCGGGAACGGTAATCAGCGATGCCCAGACCATCATAACCGGAACAGTCGACGAAGAGCTTTCCAGTCTGACCGTCAACGGCAGTCCGGTCACCCTCAAGGGTTTGACCTTCGAATACACCCTGGTGCTGGCAGCAGGAGAAAACAGCGCCCAGGTTGTTGCCACGGACCTGGCCGGGAACACAGCCAGCGCCACAACCACCATCCTGCGGGACAATACGCCGCCGGTCGTTGCCATCACCAGTCCGGTTGACGGTCTGCTTACCAATGTGTCGCAAGTCCAGGTCAGTGGTACCGTGGACGATGCCACTGCTACTCTGACCGTCGGTGGTGCGCCGGTAACGCTTATCAGCCGTCCGGCACCGCTGACGGGAGCAACCTTCGGCATTACTTACCAGTTGGCTGATGGCGAGAACACCATTCAGGCCGTTGCCAGAGACAAGGCCGGTAATCTGGGGCAGGCCGGCGTCAAAGTCACTCTGGATGCCCAGGCGCCGCAGGTGACGCTGAGCGCGCCAACTACGACCACTGCCGGGACCGATGTACAGATCACCGTCAATGCCACGGATAATCGGAGACTGTCGCTGGTTGATGTGACTGCCGATGGGGCATCGCTCTGGTCCGCTTCGCCCGAGAACGCAGCCACTGCCAGCCAGAGTGTCTCCCTGCGTCTTTCACCAGCCCTGACTGTCGGCGCAACCGTCACCGTGCGCGCCCGCGCCCTGGATGCCGCCGGTAATACGGGCAGCGCCACAGCGACCATAACCATCGACAAAGCAGCCAACGGACCCGGCTGGCTGCAGGGTAAAGTGCTTAACGATGGTCGCGGTCTTGCCCTGGAAGGGGCCCAGGTCAGCGTAACCGATGCCCAAGGCCAGACACAAAGCATCGTCACCGCCTTAGACGGCGCCTGGTTTTTTGAGCTTCCCTCCGGCCCGACCCGGGTGGAGGTCGTCAAGGATGGCTTCACCAGCGTTCGCCGCGATGCAACGGTTCGACCGTCTCAGCGCACAGTGGTGCTGGACAGCCGTCTTACCCCTGTCAACGTAACAGTCCGGACCATCGATACTGCTGGCGGAACATTCAAGACCGCACTCTCATCCGTCTCCGCAACTGCTACCGTGGATGTCGCCATTCCCGCCAATATCATTTTAAGCCCGGCCGATTTGCGTCTGACGCCCATCTCCAACCAGGGATTGATCGCGCCATTGCCCACCGGCTGGTCTCCGCTGGCCGTGGCCGATCTATGCCTTTTGAACCCAACAGCCGGGACCACGCTCAATTCCCCGGTGTGGTCATCCGCTGCTACGCTCACCCTGCCACTTCCCAAGGGATTGGGGGATAGCGCCCTGACCGCCAGTCTGGCCCGCTACGATCTTACCCGCCGTACCTGGTTGGCAACGGCTGAAGTTGCCATCCCTGTTGGAGCGACGACTGTCAGTGCCCAGATACTGCAATCCGGCCAATATGCCCTGCTGCTGGCCGACCCGGCTCCGCTCGCCCCGGTTAAGCCCGCAATCGGAGATGAACTGGCAGCCGCGACTCTTGCTTCCACTGACTTTACCCTGACCAGCACAACCGGCCGGGTAGTGCCCCAGGCTTCGCCTCCCAAAACAGGACTGCGGGCTGCCGGCGACCTGTGGCTTTCCGCCAAGGCCGATGCAACGACGCCCCCGGCACTGACCTCGGGCCTGATCGTCAACGCCCACGTTACCGAGACATTCAACCTGAATAGCGGCGATACGCTCCAGCCGGTTGCCACGACACAGGACATCATCCTCTATCGCACTCCCTGCGCCACGTCCATTGCTGCCGGCGCAACGGATCCGTTTGTGACCAGCCCCGGGCTTCGCACGACGTTCCCGGTCTCTCCATCCAAAGACTTCACCATCGTCGATTTGCTGCTGGGCAAAGTATCGCTTTCCATCACTGCGCCCGACAATGGCGGCGGCGTCATGGTCGGTGCCGACGGCGCGCTCCTGCTGCAACCGGATGGCACCTCGCTTTCCATTCCGGCCGGAGCCCTGAGCGGCAACGTGCCGGTTACGGTAGCCACGTTGCCGGAGGCGAGCGTCTCCACCCTGGTGGGAAGCGAATTCCGCCTGCTGCGGGGTGTCGATATCACCATCACCGGTCAGACCTTAAAGAACAGCGCCACTCTCTCCATACCTGCGCCCGCTGACTTCAATCCGGCCTTGCCGGTAGTTGTGGCCAGGAAACTGGACGTCAAGGGGGGCAGCAAGTTGAAGCTGGTGGCGGGCGGTAAGCTGTCCGGTTCCATACTCTCTTCCAGCACGACCATCACCACCGCCGCCGACACGATCACGGTTCCCGGCATTACCGCCACCGGCCAGTACCTCTTCCTCCAGGCCGTTGCACCCATCGGCTACATCAGCGGGACCATCAGCGATGCCGGAAACGCTCCCTTTGCCGGCATCCAGGTCAGCGCCCAGAGTGCCACTCTGTCCGATCTGACCGGAGGCAGCGGCACATACGTGCTGGCAACCGCCACCGGAGACCGGCCGATTACCGCCCTTGATCCCTCGCGCGGAGACCAGGCCTCGGCATCCGCCACCGTGCAGGCAAACGCCAAAACCGCCCTCAACCTGACGGTACGCATGGTGCCGCCCAGGATCTCGGACATTTCCCCGGCCAATGCCAGCATTAACGTCCAGCCCACTGCTCCGGTGGTAGTTACCTTCTCCAAGGTCATGGATAAGAACAGCATCACCTCCGCAACCTTTGTGGTGCGCGATGCCGCCAATGCCGTCGTTCCCGGCGTTCTTACCTTCAACGTGGACAGCACGTCGGCAACGTTTTATCCAAACGATGCCTTCAAGCAGGAGACCACCTATACCGTTACCGTTGCCGCCAGCGTAAAAGACCAGCAAGGGTATCCGCTAGGCCAGAATTCGGTCACCAGCTTTACGATTCGTAAAACCACTGCACCTGCCATGCCCGCCGCGGGCGCAATTTCCGGAACCTTTCCTGACGCCGACGGTTTTATCACCGTTACCGGTACCCAAGGAAGCGCCAATCCCAACGACACGGTGCTGCTGATCAACGATACCTCCGGCGAAATCGTTTCCATCAAGCCCGCTTCCAACGGCTCGTTCACCGGCAAGGTCAGGGGCCAGTTGGGCGACAACATCAAGGTTGTGTTGATGGATTATTCCGGCAACCAGACCCTGGTCTCGTATCTCACCTTCAAGGGGCCGGACGGCAGCTACCTGGTCACCGCCAAGGGAGGCAAGATAGAAGGGGAGGGGGGATCGCTGCTGGAAATACCGGAGGGAGCTTTCACCGGCCCCACCGTCATCAAGGTCACCTCAGTCCAGCAAACGGCGCTTCCTCATCCGGTCCAGGAAGGCGCAAGCTTTGTCGGAGCGGTTAAAATCGATACCGGCGGGATTCCCTTCCAGAAAGAAGTACAGTTCTCCATACCGCTTCCGGCAGGTTACCAAAGTGACAAGACTCCCTTTGTTGCAACGCCTGATACCGTCGTTAATGCCGACGGCACCGAGGAGAAGGTGTACGTCATTGTTGATAGCGCCAAAGTGGCGGATGGCCGTCTCTCCACTGCCTGTGAACCCTTTGGCGGTGTCATGACCCCCGGTATTTTTGCCTTTTTCCAATTCCCTGTTGTTAACGTGGCAATTGTCTCCGGTTACACCTACCAGGACATGAATGACACGCCAGGGTATCAGGCCACTCCTGACGGTTCCATCGAGACGCCGGTTATGGATGCGGCTGGCAACCCGGTCTACAAATACGACCGGCCAATCAAGGACGCCGTCATCCGCACCCCTGCTGCCTGGAATTATGTCTCCTATTCCAATAGTCGCGGTTTCTACGCTGGCTTTACGACGGTGATTGGCAATGTGGGTGCTCCTGATCTGCAATATACTGTTACCGCCATCCATCCCTTGACTATGCGGAAGGCGACCATAACCGCATACTTGAACAGCGACCAGAATATCCGCCAGCTCAATTTCAAGCTGGCGGACAAGGATACCATTCAGCCTGACAAGACTCCGCCGGCTATTAACCTGAACTTGCAGGCAGCACCCGGCCAACCGTTGGAAAATCGCCTTACTTCCGGCGCCATGCCGGTTGGGACCGAATTGCAGTTGTCGCTTTTTATCGTCGATCAGTCGGATGCAAATTCTACCCTGACGGTGGAATACAATGACTCAGTGACACAAAACTGGCAGCCCACTTCTGTACCTGTTTCTCAGCAAGGAAAATCGCTTGTTTCCGCCCAGACCAGTGACAAGCCCGCCATCTGGCATTATGACTTTAAGCCCGCCTTTCCCGACAGTTTGAAGGGAAGCACAGCGCCTAACTTTAAACCAACTGTTCCCGGCATCTACCGTTTCTCGTTGGAAGCGACTGATAGTGCCGGCAACAAGAGCACAAAGAGCATTCAGGTGCGAGTCGTAGCGGTCGGCGCAATCCCTGGAAGTGTCGATGGTGCTCCGACTGTCGATAACATCTTTCCTGCAGACGAGGCCAGGGATATTTCAGTTACCACACAGGTTACCGCTTGGTTCAGTGAACCGGTGGACAATGTTAATAACAATACTTTTAAACTGATAGATACGACTACTGACCAGTCTGTGCCAGCTTTCGTCTCCTCCTCTTTTGTAGATGGGCGTATGATATCGGTACTCTCGCCATTGGGGAATCTTGCTTACGACCGGAAGTACCAGGTGGTGCTCACCACTGGTATCGTGGACGTCAATCCCAACCCATCGGCTAACGATGCAATCCTACCGCTTTCAAAGGAATATCGAAGCACATTTACCACCAAAAGTCCCACTGCTTATGATTTGGACATAACAGGCCAATTCAGCGGCGGGTGGGATATTGCTCTCTACAGCACCAACGAAAAAAACTATGCTTACGTTACCGCTAATGACCAGGGGTGGCGCGTAGTCGATATCAGCGATCCCAAGTCTTCCAGCATTGTGCTGACTGCTAATTCCAAATGCCTGAATAGTACAGACGCCAGTTGTCGTTATGTCTCGCCGGCATTCTACTTCCGTGGTGTTGCCGTCCATCCCGAGCCCAATGCAGGGCTCATGACCATGACTGAAAACATCATGTTCCCCGATGGTAACCAGCTTGGTTATATCCGCTTCTACGACATCAAAACCGATCCTGCAAACCCCGTGATTGTTGGCCGGGAGAAGCTGGCGGAAGCCTATTCCGGTATTCCTGGCCGTGTGGCTATGTCTGGCGACTATGCCTATGTAGCCACAGCGGCTGCGGCCTTGCAGGTAGTGAGTATCAGTGTTGCCAAGGACAATATGAGCAAATCCATCTTATCCGATGGATCCAGTATTGTGGGGGTCTTTGACAGCATTGGCCAGGGGTATGGCTCGCCCAGCGACATCGTCATCTATGGGCCGGGTAAGGCATTGCTTACCACTAATCCTGGCTACCTGATAGTTCTGGATATAAACAATCCTACTCCGGTTTTAATGTCGAAGCTTGACCCATCCGTGTTGCGCGCTTTCCGCGTAGCAGGGGTGTCCAACTACAACTATAACGATGCTGACGGCAATCTGCAGTCCATGGATCTTGCCGTAGTTGGCGGCAACGGCAGGATAAAAACCGTTGATCTCACTGATCCGTACAATCCTAAAGTGCTGGCCACGGTTAAGGACTCCCAAGGCAACGAGCTTACCTCATATCCTTATAGTATCAGCCTGAGCTCTAAGACAGGGCTTGCGCTTGTTTCTACCATGAACGCCGTCCAGATCGTGGATGTGAAAGACCCGAAAAACCCGCGTCTGCTCAACACCATTACCCAATTGCCAACTAATACCGGGACGACCAGTCAGAACGGCTCAACGGAGACGCTTCCCATAGGGACCATTTCGTCTTTAGTGGAAAAAGATGGCTGGCTTTATCTTGCTGATCAGAAACAGGGCATGAAAGCAGTCGATATTAACGCGGACATGGGGGCTGCCGTAGTTAAACAGCTCAATGTCCTGAGGACCTATCACTCGGCCCAGTTTGATTCCAATGTCCCCGCGGATGCTGGTGTTATGTACTCGGACTACCCTCAAATTGTGCAGCTCAAGTTTGCGGAACCGTCAACGGTCACGGTTACGGTTCTGGATGAGAATAAACAGAACCCCGTCGTTCTTGTGCCTGAGACATCCCTGACAGCCGGGGATTACCGGTTTGAAGTTGATTACGGCCAAATCGAGAAAGCGGGCTTCAATCTCCAGCATCCGAACTACTACATTCAGGTAAAAAGAACTTATGGCGATCCGGCCGTTGATGATATCACCCTCTATTCCGGCCAGATGCGTGAATTGACCGACGGCAGGATGCTGGGCCAGGTCATGGTGCACGACGTCCTGATCCAGGATGGCACCCTCAATCTGACCCGCCAGGACTTCGAATTTTCCGGGCGTGGGCCGCAACTGGCCTTCACCCGCAGCTATACCAACCAATCGTCGCCCCATGGCACGTCGGTGAGCAACAGCTTGAACCATTCCATCACGCCGTTGGGCAATGGCTGGAGCCATTCCCTTGACATGAGGCTCAAGCCGCTCGACAAACAGTTAACCGTCGGCGGAATTCCCACCTGGCTGATACCCCTCAAGGGCAAGATCTACAGCGTCAGCGACATTCCGGAGTTGCCGGACAATTGGAGCATGGTGCAGGTCAACAGCGGAGGAATCTTCAAGAAGTACAATGGCACCTGGTACAGCGAACGGGGCCGCCACGGTACGTTGGAGGATGTTCCGGCCACAGGGACCACGCCTGCGGGCCTCGTCTTCACCGCCAAGGACGGCACCCGTTACTTCTATAATGACAGCGGCTTGGACGAAAAGCTGGTTTCGCGCATCGAGGACCGCAACGGCAATGCCATGAAATTCACCTATTCCGGCCATCTGCTCAGCAAGGTGACCGATGCCGTGGGCCGAACCTGCGAGTTCAGTTACGTGTCCGCGGGCGGAAGTATTGGAGATTTCAACCGATTGACCAACGTTTCCTGTTCGGATGACGTTAAGCTTACCTTTTCCTACGATAAGCATGGGTATCTCAAAACTGCCAAGCGCGACACCAGGATAGAAACCTACGATTACGCCATAGAGAAAGGCATCATCGGCGGCGAATACAATCTGGTCAAGGCCACTGACGCCAACAACCACAGCTTTGCTTACGAGTATTTCACTCCATTGGAGTTACCCCTTGCATCGTGGAATCCGAACAAGGCCGTCAAACCGCTCAAGGCCCAGGATGTAATCAAGAGCGTCACCTATCCCGGAACGGGTACAACTCCGGTCCAGGCCAGATTCGCCTACAATGTAACCACCACGAACCAGCGCACGGTCACTGATCTACGTGGCTATAACACGGTCTACACCCTCAACTACTTCGGCAATCCCCTGAAGATCGAGGAACCTGCCGACGACAGCGGCAATGTCAAGACCACCGGCATGACCTGGTCCATCGACGAGGTCAAGCCGGACAACGTCATGACCTCGAAGACCGATCCGCTTACCAATACCACCCGCTACGAATACGACTCGCGGGGTAATGTCAAGAAGGAAACCGACCCCTACGGCAAGACCATAACAACCGCCTGGAACCTGAAATACAGCCTGCCCGAGAGCCGCACCGACCGGAACGGCACCAGCCACACCTGGCAGTATGACTCGAAAGGGAATCTGCTTTACGAAAAGGATGGAGACCAAAAACAGACAAACCATACCTACTACGCTACCGGTGAAATTCAGACCACAACCGACCCCCACCAAAAAAACACCAGCTTCACCTACGACGCGTGGGGTAACCAGGCTTCAAAGAGCATAGAAGGTAGTACGACACGGTACGAACACGACATTCGCGGCCGTCAGACAGCCATGATCGATCCCAACAACAACCGGACCGAATACGGCTACGACAACCTCGACCATCCGACCACCACCACCCTGCCGGCGCATGGCAGCTATACCCTTGCCAATGGCTCGTCCCGCATCAAGACCCAGGTTCACGACCCGGTCGGCAACCTTCTGTCCGAAACCAACCGCCTGGGACTGGCCCTCACCTATACATACACTCCCCGAAACCAGGTCAAAACCATCAGCCGCAATGTTGGCGGAACCAAAACCTTTGATTACGACAACAACGGCAACCTGGTAAGCGAAACCGATTGGAAAGGTGCCCCCATCACCCACGGTTACGACAAGTTGAACCGCCGCACCAGCACCACCAGTCGCATGAGTCAGGGGACCCAGGGGAGCCAAGTCATCCGTAAGCTGATGGGCTACGACCTGAACGGCAACCTCACTTCGGAAACCGACTTCGAAGGCAGAACCACCAATCTCGAGTATGATAAGCTGAACCGGCTGACCAAGACCATCCAGCCGGCGCTGTCCGGGCTTAGCCGTGGCGAACTGACCTACACCTACTACGACGAGGCCGATCCCAAGACCAACCTAAAAACTGAAACCGACCAGGAGAATCACACCACAACCTACGAGTACAATGGCCGCTATCTGCGGACAAAGAGGACTAACGCTCTTAGTGGCATCCACGCTTGGGAATATGATGACGCCGGTAATCCGGTAAAGGAAACCGACGAGGACAATCATGTCATCCGTCACGACTACGATGGCCAGAACCGGCTTGTGGCCGACATCCACGTCCATAACGGCAGCGACATCGTAACCGGCTACGGCTATGACCCTGCGGGCAACCGGATCAGCGTCACCGACCCGCTGGGGCATAAAACCGAAACCCGCTACGACGAATGGAATCGTCCCTGGCAGGCAACCGACCCCGACACCTACACCGCCACCACCGAACTGGACGGCGAGGGGAACAAAGTCAAAACCATTGATGCTAACGGTAACAGCCGCTTCTGGACCTATGACCTGCGCGGACTGGAACTGACCGCCATTGACGCCGAAGGCTACACCACCACCTCCACCTACGACGCCAACGGTAACAAAGAGAGCATCACCGAAGTCATCAACATCGCGGACGGAAGCGCCAGAACCACCAAAATCGCCTATGACGCCGAAGACCGCAAAACCATCATCACCGAGGCTCAAGGTGCGCCTGAAGAACGCCAGACCGGCGTCGTCCTCTACGACAAGGTCGGCAACCCGCTGCAGGTACGGGACGGCAACGGCAACATCACCACCACCGTCTACAACGCCCTCAATCTGCCGGAACAGGTCTGCGACCCGGCTCCCTTTGCCAGCCAGTGCATCGCCAACGAATGCTACCGCACCGGCAAACTGAAACAACAGACCAATCGCCGACAGTACGCCACCAGCTATGAATACGACGCACTGAACCGGCAGATAAAAGCAACCGACCCGCTTGGCCAAGCCATCGTCACCGGTTACGACAACACCGGTCACGTCACCAGCGTCAAGGACAAGCGCGGCATCATCGCCGAAACCCGTTACGATGACCTGTACCGTCCCGAATACAAACTGCGCGACAACATACAACTGTTCCGTTACGAATACGACGATGCCGGCAACCTGACCAGTGAAACCGATGCCGACAACAAACGCACGGAGCACAGCTACAACAAACGCAACCTGCTCGCGCGCACCACCTACAAAGACAGCGCCACCTCCCAGGACACCTACCGGGAGTTCCGCTACGACGGCAACCACAACCTGATCAAGGAAACCGACGAAGAGAAGATCGACACCAACCACGTTTACGACAAGGAAAACCGCCTCACCGCCACCGAACGGGCCGGAGAAACCACCCAAAAGCGCTACGACGGCCTGGACAACCTGCTGGCGATCATTCATCCCGAAGGCAACAGCCGGACCTATGAATACGACAAGCTGAAACGGCTCAAAAAAGACCTTGACGACACCCTGATCACCGCCTTTGACTACGACCGTAACAACAACATCGTCAAACGCACCGACCCCCGCGGCAACGTCGTCGAGCAGACCTATGACCAACTCAACCGGCTCACCGCACGTATCCAGAAGAAAACAACCGGTAACCTCGTCACCAGCTTCGACCTCTACGACCCGGAAGGCAACCTCATCGACCTCACCGATCCCAAAGGTCAGAAAGAGCACAACACCTATGACAAACTGAACCGCCGCACCCAGAGCGACTTCAGCGGCGGCAGCGACATTCTTACCGTCACCACCGGCTACGACGCCAACAACAACATCACCAGCAGCAGCACGCCGTCCGACAGCACCACCAACGTCTTTGACAACTTCGACCGACTGCTGACCAGCACCCAGCGCGGCGTAACCGTAAGCTACGCCTACTTCGCCAACGGCAACCGCAAGAGCGTAAGCGCCAACGGCAGAACCACCGGCTACACCTACGACTACAGGAACCGGGTCAAAACTGCCACCGATGGCAGCGCAACCGCCAGCTTCGACTACTATCCCGACGGCAAGAAGAAAACCGCAACCTATCCCAACGGAGCAAAAGAAGAGTACGAGTACTATCCGACCGACCGGGTGAAAACGGTCACCAACAGCATAAACGGCGCCATTTTCTCGAAATTCGCCTACACCTACGATCACAACGGCAACCGGCTTACTCAGGACGAAACCAGAAGCGGTCGAACCATCGGCACCTCCTATCACTACGATATCCTGGACCGGATGGATAGCTATAGCGTCACCGAGAACAACGCCACCACCAAAACCGATTACACCTTCGATGGTTACAACCGTAAAACCGAAGCCACAACCAAGCCGGACGGTACCACAACCACCAGAACCTACACCTACGACGAAACCGACTGGTTGACGCACATCGATGATGGAACCAAAACCATTGCCTACACCTACGACCCCAACGGCAACACCATCACGAAAACCGACTCAAGCGATTCGGCCAACCCCGAGTTCTTCGTCTACGACCAGCGGGATAAGCTGATCCGGGCCAGAAAAGGCTCAACCCTGCTGGGCCGCTACGAATACAACGCCAACGGCTACCGCATCAGGCAACTGGGCAGCGACCGGGGCGACGTGGAGTACATCTACGACGACAAGGCCGTCATCGAAGAAAGAAACGGCACCGGCCTGTTGGCCCACTATCGCTACGCCAACAAGCTTTACAGCCTGTTCGACGGCACAACCAACCAGTACTACCACCAGGACGCCCTGGGCAGCACCACCGACCTTACCGACGACAGCGGCAGCACCAAAGCCAGCTACTTCCTCAACCCGTGGGGCATGATCGTTGATAGCATTGGCAACAGCGTCAACCGGAAAGTCTTTACCGGCAAGGAAATTGACAAGAACACCGGGCTGATCTACTTCGGCCAACGGTACTATGATTCGGATACGGCGAGATTTATCACGCAGGATAGCTACCTCGGTAAGACGGATGAACCGCCGAGTCTGCACCGGTATCTGTATGCTTACTCTAATCCTACTGTGTTTATTGATTTGGAGGGGTATGAGAGCATAAGTACGGATAAAAAAGGCAATGTTTACTGGCAAGTAGAAAAGGACTGGATAGGACCATACAATCCATCTGTTGGTAAGCCATTTCTTATCGGAAGAATAAAAAAAGGTGGAAAGGTTAAACTTACACAGGAGTTTGGTGGCGGTATCGTTGCTCATGAGATGCTGAAGAAAAGTGTGGGTAATTTCTGGGGTCGCCATGGAACCAGCAACGTGATGAATAAAGCTGATATCTCCGGATACAAGCCGGATTATCAAAAACAGCTTATTCGCGCCTATATCGATGATGTGCTGACTCCGCATGGTGAGGAGAGGATGTATGCGAACATCAACGAGCATAGGTACAGATCAAAAACAGGGAAGTTTCTTGATGATAATAAAGTTGCAAATCGAGTGGACGGAGCACTTCAGGTTGTAGGTGCAGCTGGTGAAGCTACTGCCGCAAGTGCTTTGATTGCCGCTCCTGAACCAACGATGCTTACAAAGGTTGGTGGTTATGCCCTTGTTGTTCATGCCTCAGACCAAGCTGCGACAGGATTACGGAAACTTGTTACTGGTGATGGTGCACGAACACATACATCAATGTTGATTCAATCGGGTGCTGAAGGTTTAGGAGTAGATTCAAAGGTTGCTTATGGAATAGGAGAATATGGAGACACTCTTATTGGTCTTACAGGAACTGCTGGGGCTTTGAAGCGAGCAAGTTATGTGAAGCCGAAGAAGTGGATCAGAGATCCATCGTCTATTCAAGATCAAATGGCATTAGATGCAGCCAAAAAGGGGCATGGAGAATTGATTATTGACAATCTCAACGATCCTAAATTTAAGGGGATGGAAAAATGGGAATATAGAGTAAAATCTATAGAAGGCAGAGACTCAGTTGTGCACTATGTACGAGAACCAAGAACAAACACACTTATGGATTTTAAATTCAAAAAACGTAGTACCGATGGGCTTGGTCGTTATGAGCGTAATCCAAACGGAGGTATACAATGATTATAGTCCGTTGCCTTTATATTGCCCTATCGGAACTATCTGATTTAAGAGCAATTTGTGAATACAAAAAAATGGTACGTCCTATTGATTACGAGTTTGATCTTGAGAGGAATGCCTTTTATCAGGTGTTTGGTATCCTGACACGTAACGGAACACCTTGGTTGTACGTTGTGCCTGTTAGCGGAAAAAAGGAACTTCATATTGTTCCAGCCGCATTATTTTCTTTTGAATGGACAGAAATACCTAAAAACTGGTTTGTGCGGATAGTTAAAAGCGAAGAACTAGAGATTTTGCCAAAATCTTTGGCTAATATTGATAATTGGTTTGAAAAGCATTTGGATGAAGAAATTGATGTGATTTCAATTATTGAACAATGTTGCGTAGATTAAAAATAGCAAAAGTAAAAGGGGGTCAAATCTTAAACAATGACAAACAGGACACCTTAGAGAGCTGATTGGAAGGTGGTAAGTTTTGTTGTCATGAATTAAGATTTGACCCCCACTTCACATATTGCAATACCACAGAAAATACATTGGCGGCATATAATGCAGGCCCAGGAAAAGTTGATAAAGCAGGTGGCGTACCAAATATCACAGAAACCAAGGATTATATATCGATAATTGATAATTGTTTAAAAAGTAAACGAATACCTAAAGGAATTAACGATAATAATGTTTTTGGTGATTGTAAATGCAACAGCAAATAAGAACTCAAATATGTGTAATATTGTATTTCACTGCATTAATCATAATTGGTATTGATAGCTATCATTCTAATGCTATTGGTGGTGAAACAGTCAACTGTGGTTCAGAGTGTATTGTTAATGACATAAATAAGTCATGTAAAATCAAAATTAGGCATATACCATCATATCATACGTACAGCAGCTGGTTAATTGAGGGTAAAAATTATATTATCGCATACAGAGATAAAAGTGATCAACAATGCGATATCGAAGCAGATATATACACTATAATAAATAGTAAGCGAAAATTGATTGGTACTGTAGCTATTATTGGATATATAAATAATGTTTATGCATATAAAGCAACATCCAATAAAACTCATGACATTGTTTTTGAATATAGCGCTGGAATGCTAAATTACATGTCAATAGTAAGGTTAGTAAATAATACTGCTAAAACTGTATTTGAATATGGAGCGTCTGAAATATCAATAATAGAGGGTGTTGTGCCGACCATTATTGCTAAATCCAATGCTTATAAAGTTGAGGAGCGTTTTATATGGGATCAAAGTCGAAACAGGTTTGTTTTGCCCCCAACATCAAGCGATCCTTCAGCCAATAAGAGAGGAATTCCAGATGAAGACTGGTGAATTCAAATTGATCAGCGAAATGATTGTGAAAAAAGGAAAATGGGGGTCAAATCTTAAATGTTGACAAACAGGATAAAATGTCATGAATTAAGATTTGACCCCTTATTTGTGCTACGAATACAACGCCAACGGCTACCGCATCAGGCAGTTGGGCAGCGACCGCGGCGATGTGGAATACATCTACGATGACAAGGCGGTCATCGAAGAAAGAAACGGCACCGGCCTCTTGGCCCACTACCGTTACGCCAACAAGCTTTACAGTCTGTTCGACGGCGTAACCAACCAGTACTACCATCAGGACGCCCTGGGCAGCACCGTCGATCTGACCGATGACAGCGGAACGACAAAAGCCAGCTACTTCCTCAACCCCTGGGGCATGATCGTCGACAGCATAGGCCAAAGCGTCAACCGGAAAGTCTTTACCGGCAAAGAGATCGACCAGAACACCGGGCTGATCTACTTCGGCGCACGGTACTACGATCCGGATACGGCCAGGTTCACCACCGAGGACAGCTACCTCGGGAAGACCGACGAACCACCGAGTCTGCACCGGTATCTGTATGCTTACTCGAATCCGACGGTTTATATTGATCGAGACGGACATGCCGCCGAAGATGAGTATAACCTTGACGGCACCAGAATACCTGAAACAGAACACCAGAGCCTTGTTGTTAAATGGTGGAACAATAAATGGTAGGGGTCAAATCTTTATTGTTGACAAGGTTTGGATGACATTGTAGAAGAAGCCATGGCACGGCCATTGCGGATACAATATCCTGGTGCGGTTTATCACGTAACGTGCCGAGGAAATGAACAAAGAAAAATCTTCCTGGACGATGAAGACAGCAAGCGCTTTCTGCGCATCCTCGCCCAGTCTCTTGTTATTTATTCCGCCAAATTGCACGCCTATGTCCTCATGGGCAACCACTTCCACTTGTTGCTGGAAACCCCGCTCGCAAATCTCTCCGAGATAATGCGTCATTTCAACATCACATACACCGGATTTTTTAACCGTAGGCACAAGCGGGTAGGGCATCTCTATCAGGGAAGATACAAAAGCATCCTCGTTGAAAAAGATGCCTACCTCTCCGTACTTTCCCGTTATATCCACCTGAACCCGATCAGACTGAAAAAGCTCCAAAAAATCTCGGACAAGGAAAAGCTCAAAAATCTCCTCAATTATTCCTGGAGCAGTTTTCCTGCTTATATCGATCCACACAAGCGTGATGACATGCTTGATTGCTCCCTCGTTTTGGCCGACTATGGGGGTGACACTGAAAAAGGAAGAAAAGCATACTTGAAGCAGCTCATTGCCGACATTACTACCGGACTCGATGTTAAAAAAGGCATTTTCAGCCAGAGCATCCTCGGTAGCGAAGAATTCATAACCTGGGTAAAAGAAACATTCCTTCAAGAAAGCGAAACTCGCGAACAGCCTTCGGCAGTAAAAATCAAGCATTATCAGAAAAAAGAAGCAATCCTCGGCTTGATCGAGAAAGAAACCGGGAAGAACCTTGAAACTTTACGAAAAGAAAAAGGGAAGCTGCGGCGGATAGCCATAGATCTCCTTTATCGTTTTGGAGGGCTAAAGGGGCCGGAAATAGGCGCGCTCATGGGAATAGATTACAGCGCGGTAAGTCAGGAACGCAAGAGGCTGCGAGAAAGTATTGCGCGTGATCAGGAGCTTGGCAAGCTTATGTCAAGACTGGAAGACCTTTTGTCAACAATAAAGATTTGACCCTCCCTGGCACAGATTGTCCCTGTTGGCAAAAAAACCATGAGGCTTCAACAATGATCAATCAATTAGCAGAGTATGAATATCTTTGGACTTCAGATGTAGACACATATTGTCTTATTAAGGTGAGTGATACTGAGGATGAGTTTGTTATTTATAACCGCAGAAGCAAGACGGCAATAGTGATAGAAGATGATAGGCTTTATGGGCAAGTTATTAGAATGATGATATCGAGGGGAGTTTTCATAACAAACACAATACCATAGCTTGGATTTGCCCTGAAAACGAAAGAGTAATGGGGGTCACCCATTAAAAGGGTCCTGTAAAGGATTTTGTGTAAATGGCTT
>MTLD01003475.1_pt1 | contig 19359 bp, 18 predicted proteins | sample 1982471 | NCBI WGS metagenome assembly MTLD01 (sample SAMN05712604, study PRJNA340218) | biofilm metagenome | isolation source: sample SPM anode biofilm adapted to -50 mV | place: USA | collected 2012-02-03 | reverse complement strand
TAGCCAACCGCCCCTCCTCGCCGGTCCGTCGCCGTCCCGGACGTTATCCGGCATCGCACCCGCATGAGCCCGGACTTTCCTCGGCGACCGCTTTTCAGCGGAGCCGCGGCAGCACAGCCCGCTCTTAATTACCTCTTCAACGCGCGCTCGCGGTTCGCCTGTCTCCAGGGTTGCACCGCACAGCGCTTACTCGTCGGCGTCCTCGGGGAAATCCTCCCTCGCGAAAGCGCCCTTGCGCCCCGCAGCCTTTCGGCTGGATCCGAAGTCCTTTTCCTGATCGTCCTTCTCGTTCGCATCGTCATCATCATCGACGTCGGTGTCATCCTCGCCCTCTTCCGAATAATCGGCAAGGTCGGCGAGCGATCCGGACTCTATGTCGCCGATAAAATCGGCGACTTCGTCGGTTTCCTCATAGAAGAGGATGCGCGAGCAGTACGGGCAGAAATTGACTTTTGTATTCTCGGCATCGCGGATTTCATTGACGAGATTTGCGGGCAGGATCATATGGCAGCCCGTGCATACGACACCATGAACCGGGACGACGCCGACGCCCTTCTTGTTGCGTATGATTCGCTCAAGCTTGAAGAGTATGTCGTGGCTGAGGCCCTCAGAGATGGTCGTTTCCTGCGCCTTGAGATCGGCAACCTCGGCCAGCTTCCGCGATTTCTCGCTTTCGATGGCTGAGCTCTTCTCGGCGATTTCCTGCTCCAGCATGGCGATGCCGCCTTCGGTCTTCTGAAGTTCCTCTTCTATCTCGGCGAAGGCGCGCTCTTCCTGCTGAATATCCTTGCGGAGCGTCTGTTCCTTTTCCGTGGCATCGCGGATTTCCTTGTTGATCGCCTCGTATTCGCGCTGTGTCGTGATGCCGTCCATCTGCTGTTCGGACTTCTCGCGCGCGGCTTCGGCTTCGATGAGCCCCTGGCGAAGCTCGCGCACCCGCTCCTCTGAATTCTTGAAGGCTTCGTCCTTTTCGGTGAAGGTCTTCTTTAGGCGCGAAAGCATCTCATTCTGAGCTTCGATCGTCTTAGGAAGGAGGTCGATCGCTTCCTCGAGCGTTACGCGATCGCTGAGTATTTCCTGGTATTTCTTCAGTTTTTCCAACATTTCGGTCGTCGTCATGCGGGTACCCCTATCAATGATCCATATAATCGCGAAGCTTCTGGCTCCGCTTGAAATGTCTCAGTTTCTTCAAGGCTTTTGCTTCGATCTGCCTGATGCGTTCCCTCGTCACGTTGAAATAGAGACCAACTTCCTCGAGGGTGAGGGAATAGCCGTCATCCAGTCCGAAGCGCATTCGCAGAACCTCCTGCTCGCGCGGAGGCAGCGTCGAAAGGACCATCTTAATCTGCTCTTGCAAGAGTTTATAGTCCGTCTGGATGGAGGGGTTCTCGATTTCCTTATCTTCGATGAAATCGCCCAGGAGTGAATCCTCGTCCTCGCCGATCGGCGTTTCGAGCGAAATGGGCTCCCTGGCGACGTTTTTCACGCTCTTGACGCGCGACACGGGCCAGCCGAGCTGCTCGGCGATCTCGTCATCGGTGGGCTCGCGGCCGAGCTTCTGCATGAGTTGCCTCGACTCGCGGACCACCTTGTTGATCTGTTCGATCATGTGGACGGGAACGCGGATGGTTCGCGCCTGGTCGGAAATAGAGCGGGTAATCGCCTGGCGTATCCACCAGGTGGCATAGGTCGAGAATTTGTAGCCCTTGCGGTATTCGAACTTTTCAACCGCCTTTATAAGGCCGATATTGCCTTCCTGCACGAGATCGAAAAAGTGCAGGCCGCGGTTCGTGTATTTCTTGGCGATCGAGACGACGAGGCGGAGGTTGGCCTTTATGAGGCGGTCCTTGGCCGATTTCATCATCTTCCTGCCGCGGTTGATGTCGCGAGCCATCGAGATTATCTGGTCGCATTCGGCTTCGAAGGAGGATTCAAGCTCCTTGAGCTTCTTTTCGGTCACCTGAAGCTGCCGGATCTTTTCCTTGATATCTTCGGAAGGCAGGCCGAGCTGCTCTTCGATCGCCTCGCGCTTTTCCTTGATGGTCAGGTTCCGCCCGAGCGTGCGGATGTCGCGCATCGAACCGATCTGGAGCACGCGCTGGATGCGGTCCTGCTCGCGCCGGTACTTGTTGATCTTTTTTGCGGCGGTGATGAATTTCTCCGAGAAAGAGCTGATCTCCTCGGGATGGATCTCGGTATCCTTGAGTTTGTTGAGGAGGTCTGCGCGCTTTTCGGCCAGACTTTCGTCCGAGAAGATATCGCTGCCCTTGGCGAGGATTTTCTTCTTCAGCTCGACATAATCGCGGAGGTCGGTGAGGCAATCGCGAATGACGTCGCGGTAGAACTGGTTGAGCCTGCGGCGCTCAGCGATCTTCTCGGTGTTCTCCTTGCGCTGACCCGAAGAATCCTTGGCTTCCTTGCGGAGCGCCTTTACCGTAAGCTGGTAGAATTCGGGAATGAGCATGCCGGACTTTCGGAGTATGGCCTTGATGATCTCTTCACCGTCTTCCATCATCTTTGAGAGTTCGACTTCCTGTTCGGCGGTGAGCAGATGTTCCTTGCCGATCTCATAGAGATAGAGGCGTATCGGGTCGTCGCTCCCCGACTCCTTGGAATTGTTGACCAGGCGCTTGTTCTCGAGCTCTTTCTTTAGGGTTTGCTCGTCCTCGATCTGGATCTCTTCCTCTTCGAGCTGGATGTTGTTGCTCTCCAGCAGGGCGAGGATTGCGTCGATCTTTTCAGAGTTCAGGACCGATTCCGGCAGAAAATCCGATAATTCATCGAAGCTTATCGATTTCTTTTCTTTGGCGTACTCGAGCAGCTTCGCAATGGCGGGGTCGAGTTCAACATCACTCATCGACTTCACCTTTCAGACGTGCGATTTCAACGTCAAGTTGCATTTTTTTCTTCAGCAAGTCTTTGACAGATTCTTGATTTTCGGCAGAAGAAGCCTCCGGCATTACCGAAGAAGCGCCACCCTGCGAAACGCGGCTGATCTCGGCGATAAGGCGGGTTCTCCTCCGTTCCAGCGTTCTCGCCCTGACAGCCCTGAGGCCGTCGCCTACGACTTTCTCTATCCCTTGATCAAGTTCTCCGGAGGCCGCCACCGCCAGGACATAGCGTTTCGCGGCATCGTCGTTCGTTGCAGAGAGAATCGAGGTAGTCTCCTTCGCATCGTGCGCAGATGCTTCTTCAAGCGCAAGAAAAAGATCCTGGGCCCGCGTATCGTCGAGATCGTCGACGCTGATCGATGCTTTTACCCTTGCAAACGACTCAGGGAAAAGGACGACCGCAGTCATGAAAAACAGGTCGGCAGTCCTGGCGCCAGCTTCGCCCATCCGCGCGGAGGCCGCGATCGACTTTATCCTGCCTTGAGCTGGAGCTTGCCCCTGGGCAGCGCCCAAGGTCTTCGCCTTCCTGTAGTCGGCGATGAGACTCTCGGCATTAACGCCAATCCTGCGCCCGACCATCTCGAGCAAGGCATTCCGCCTCACCTCCGAATCCAGGGCATCCAGGTAGGGATAAAAGAACGTCGAAGCCTTGGATTTGCCGTCCATCGATCCGATATCGAAGAGCTCCTCCGCTCGGCGAATTAAAAAATCCCCGCTGTTTATAGCGCATTCGGGAACTTTTTTCAATGTCTCAGCCCCGAAATTCTCCAGAATTTCAGATGCGTCTTTTCCTGCTGTCATCAAGACTACGTCCGCTTCGAGGCCGGCTCCGACCGCCACCGAACAAGCCCGCTCGGCAGCCTTCTTTCCCGCCGAATCCGAGTCGAAACAAAGCTGTACCTTTTCCGAACGCCGCCTAAGCAGGGCGGCCTGCCTGGTGGTGAAGGCGGTCCCCAGCGGCGCCACGGCGTTCGCAACGCCTGCGGCGTGAAAGGAGAGCGCGTCCATGTATCCTTCGCAGATAAGGGCAGAATTCCGTTCCTTTATCGCCGGCAACGCCTTATCCAGGGCAAAAAGGTTTTCCTGCTTATGGAAAATCGAAGTATCGGGACTGTTGATGTATTTGGGACCGTCGCCGTGGATGAGGCGGCCGCCGAAGGCGATCACCCTTCCCCGCTGATCGGCGATGGGAAACATTATCCTATCGCAAAACAGCGGATAGCGCGTATTGCGCGCCGAGAAGAGGCCGGTGCGCGCGAGGAACTCCGGTGAAAACCCTTTACCGACGAGAAATCGATAGAGCCAGGAGTGGTCAGCCGGCGCATAGCCGAGCCTGAATCCGTCGATCAGGCTGTCCGGGATGCCGCGCTTGCGGAGAATGCCGAGGGCCACCGCGCCGGACTCGTGGTTTCGCAGCACCCAGTTGAAGGCATTGGCGAGCTTTTCGTAGAGCGCGTAAAGCTCCGCGCGCTCCGTCTCTTCCTTGTCCGAGACATAATCGCCCTTGGGTATCTGGACATTGGCTCTTTCGGCAAGCTCCTCGACCGCCTCGACAAAACTCAGCTTGTCGGTTTCCATGAGGAAATCGATGAGCGAGCCGCCCTTCTGGCACCCAAAGCAATAAAAGAGGCCTCGCTCCGCGTCGACCGAAAACGAGGGCGTCTTCTCGCCGTGGAAGGGACAGAGCCCCCACCATTTGTTGCCTTTCTTTGCCAGGCGGACCTTCTCCTGGTAGATGGCGAGATAGCTCGTCTTTTCGAGAATGTCCTGTATGACCGTTTCCGGTATCCTGCCCATCGCCCCCGCCTAGAAACTCTTGACCGACAGCGTCTCGCCGGTGTGCTCCTCGAAAGTTTTCGAGAAGCGGTGCTTGCCCGCTTCTTCATCAACAAGCCTGAAATAAAGATAGTCTGTTTTGGGTCCGTTGAACACCGCATCAAGGGCCGTTCGCCCAGGATTCGAGATTGGACCGGGCGGAAGGCCTCGCCAGCGGTAGGTGTTGTAGGGGTCCTTGATAGCCAGGTCCTCGTACTTGATAACGCTGGGATGAGGCTTGCCCTGTCGCTCGGTGATGATGTAGGCGATCGTAGCGCATGATTGCAGCCCCATGCCGATAGAAAGCCTGTTCTTGAAAACCGACGCTATGAGGCCGGCTTCCGCGGCCACCCGGTATTCGCGTTCAACGATCGAGGCGAGCGTTACGGCGTCCCGCAGCGCGGCGGAGTCTTTTCCCCCTTCAGGAGCGATCGCGGCGAGCTTTTCAAAGAAATTGCGCGTCATGGTCTCGACAATCGAGGCGGCATCGGTCTTTCCGGCGAAAACGTAGGTGTCGGGATACAGGAACCCCTCAGCGGTCGCTCCCGGCACTCCGAGCCGCGCGAGGATAGACGGATCGCGCGCAGCCGCCAGGAATTCCGAGGAGGCGCACACCCCGGCTTTTTGGAGCGAATCGGCGATCATGCGGGATGTCGAGCCTTCGGGAATGGTCACGGGGATCTTGAGCGTATCGCCCGAGGCGAGTTTCCGCGCGATGGCCGCGGGGCCGGTGCCGCGCTTGATCACGTATGTCCCCGCCTCGAGCTTGGTGTCGGAACCTGAGATCTTTAGGAGTATCCTGAATGCCAAGCTGCTGCGAATCAATTTTTCATTGTAGAGAAGCGAGGCGACTTCGCTTGCGGTCGCGCCTTTCTCTATGCGCAAGAGCGTCGGCTCGGCGCTTTTCGAGGCTGCGCCGGGAGGCAGGAATTGCGCTCCGATCATCGCCGCGAGCGCAAAGCCAAAAACGATCAAGACACCGAAAGTACTTTTCTTCATGCTTGTTTCCTGCGCCTAAGGTCTTTCAATCGGGAAAAGTTTCCGAGGGTGAGCCCGCATTTCGAGAAGCGCGTCGGCGATGGCTTCGGGCGAAACGATCGAACCTTTTCCCACGCCTGGACAGTATGCGGATTCGGCTTTCCAGGCATCCTCGGTCGCGACGATATCCTCCCAGAAGGGGTAGCGTCTGCACTGCGCCGGCCTTGCCTCGTAGACCGAGCACCGGCCGCCTTCGAGGAAGATGCAATCATAGTTTTTTCGTTCGCGGAGGCTGAGCGCCCTTCCGCCCTCGACTTCGACGAAACGGCAGAACGTCGCGATGAACGCGTCGGCGGCGAGGTCCAAGCGTTCAGCGAGAAGGCCTATGTCCGCTTCAGAGAGCCAGACATAGCCCGGACCGCCGGAGCAGCAAGAGGAGCATTTCTGGCACTCGAAACTGAGGCCGCATCGATGGGCGCTTTCGAACATTTTAGCCCTCCGTCGGCGATGTGCGCTCGCCCGGCTCTCGGCTACTCTCGTAGCGATAAAAAAACCTCCTCGATATGAGGAGGTTTCTGGGGAGAGAAGGATTTGAACCTTCGAAGGCGTAAGCCAACAGATTTACAGTCTGCCCCCTTTGACCACTCGGGAATCTCCCCAAAACAAAGGGCACTTCTAATCCCTCGAGCCATCTCCCGGAATCGAACCGGGGACCCCGAGATTACAAGTCACGTGCTCTGCCAACTGAGCTAAGATGGCGCATCTGGCAACAGAATGGGACTATATCGAAAAGCCTCGGCGTGCGTCAAGGCCTTTTTCCGCATTTTCCGGCGGCCATGCGAATGCATTGCCTCGCGGAGAGAAGCGGTCCCGAAAGCTGGCCGGCTCAGGAAAAGGCCGAGCCGTTCCATTCGGCCGGATGCGCCGCCTCGGGGTGTATGTTCACGAGGCTGAGGGCGATGAAGCCATCCTGGACCGCGTGGTGATCCGAGGTTGGGTCGAAGGCGCGTTCACTCCTGCCCTCGGCCAGGTAGCAGTACAGATAGCCTTCGGCGCCTTCAAAGGACTTCATCGTATCATGGTAACGGTTGCGTCCAGGTATCGCCCAGCGCGCGGGAAGGCTCTCGTCCCCGGAGGAGGGAGCGTTGATATTGATGAAGCTGTCGGGCCGCCAGATCGATATCAGTTTGTCGAGATTGTTGGCGACGAAAGCCGCACCGGCTCGATAGTCCAGCGGCTCCGCATAGCGGGCGCAGGAAACGGCTATCGCCGGGATGCCGACGAGGGCCGCTTGCCTCGCGGCTCCGCAGGTCCCCGAATAGATGATATCGGTTCCAAGATTGGGACCCCGGTTGATTCCCGATATCACGAGGTCGACGTTTCCCTCCATGACCTTGAGGCCGGCGACGATGACGCAGTCGGCTGGGGTGCCTGAGCAGGTATAGCGGTCCGCTTCAAGTTTCTTGACTTTCAGGGGATTCCGAAGGCTCATGGCATGCGAGACGCCCGATCGCTCCGTTTCGGGAGCGATGACGACGATTTCATGCGCGCCGCCCGCCCGTTCCGATGCCGTCACGAGGTACTTTGTCAAAATATCGAGGCCGGGCGCGCCGTAGCCGTCATCATTGGTCAGAAGGATTCGCATCGCACTCTCCGGAAGTCTTTGCAGTGGTCAAGCGTTGACGAGTTTCATGCCACCGTTGATGGCGGTTTCATAGACGTGGGCTTTGAAGCCGAATATGCGTTCGTATTCCTCGAGCCGCTTCATGTATTCCTCGAGGGCGTCGGCCTTCATGACAGAGACAACGCAGCCGCCGAAACCGGGACCCGTCATCCTGGAACAGAGAACGCCGTCGATCTCGAGCGAGCGCTTGACGAGCCAATCGACTTCCGGACAGGAAATCTCGTAGTGATTCCGCAGGGAGGCGTGGGACTTGTTCACGATCCTGCCGAAGGCCGGCGCATCCTGCCGCGAGAGGGCGTCTTCCGCCTCGAGCACGCGCGCGGTTTCCTCAACGATATGGATGCAGCGCCGCCGGACGCTTTCAGGGAGGACTCCCATGAGGTCGTCCAAATCGGACATGCGGACGTCTCTGAGGGTTTTTCCGCCTCTCGGCGCCAGGTACTGGAGGCATTTCCGGCAATCTTCGCTGCGCTGCTTGAGCTCGGCTTCGGCCGACATCCGCGGCACGCGCGAGTCCGTGAGCACGAGGTTCCATGATTCGTCAAGGAACTGCACGGCTCGCCGGCGCGGGATGCGGAGGTCGATGATGGAGAGGGAGCGCACTCCCGGGCCAATGCAGGAGAGATAGTCGTAGATTGGAACCGGCTGCTCCATGAAGGCCGACTGCGCCTTGCAGGCGAGCTCCGCGAGCTCCTCGTTCTTGATCGACAGGCTGAAGAGCGTTTTGAGCGCAAGGGCGGAAGCCATGTTGATCGCCGCCGAGATGCCGAGCCCAAGCCCCTGCGGCACGTTGCCGCCGATCGTGACATTGATGCCCTTGCCCTGGAAGTCGTAGAGCTTGGAGAGGTAGTCGTAGACGGATTTTACATGGTTCGCCCAGCGGTCTTCGCGCTTATACTTGAGCGTGCTCGAAGAAGCGCGCTTGCGCTCGCCAAGGTCGGCGGCGAAAAAGCGCATCGATGAATCCTTGCGGAGGGATACTGCGACCTTCATCTCGAAGGAGATGGCGGCCGCGAGCACGATGCCGTCGTTGCTGGCCGTATGCTCCCCTAAGAGCTTGACCGTTGCCGGCGCCGAGGCGACACAGGCGGGAGGTGCTTCATATTCGGCCAAGTGGACCGCAACGATGTCTTTCATCAAACCTTCTTCTCAGAAGCTGCCGCGGGAGTGCGACCTAAGGTACATTGACGTTATTCTACAATACTTATTCTTGCCGTTCAAGGAAAAAAACACCGCTGGCCTTCATCATTCGCCTGAGCTTGGCGATCTGGATCTCGGCTTCGCGAAGCTCCGCCGCGTAACGCTTTCGCTCGAAGACCTTGGCTTCTATGCCCTTGGTCCTCCAGGTTCCCTCTTTCCCGACATATTCGGTGACGACCTTTCCGCCTTCCCTCTTTACGAGATAGAGGTAGGTGCCGTTGCCTCTGCGCTTGGCGACGAGCGAGCCCTTTGGGCGCTGGGCGCATTCCTCCCTGAGGCGCATCACGGTCCTGTAGAGGCGCGTGTACTCGCTATTCATCATTGTCTCGATAGCGTTCATGGAGGTTCCTTGCCTTTAGGTATAGCATATCTTGGCAAGAGGGTGGAGGTAATTTCCGGGAAAAATGAGCGATGCGCGATTCGAACGCGCGACCTTCGGCTCCGGAGGCCGACGCTCTATCCAGCTGAGCTAATCGCCCGTGCCGCCGCGAGGAGATCCATCTGGGCTTCCTGGCCGCGAAACTGTGGAATACTAGCGCGTGGGTTCGAAGAAAGTCAATGAGTTGCGGGTGGGAACTTTTAATCCCCCTAGACCCGCCCCGCCCTTCGTTGCGACAATCGAAGCATGGAAACGATCATCCTCGCGTCTTCCTCGCCCCGCAGAAAAGAGATTCTCCGCTCGCTCTCGGTGCCTTTTGAGGTTGTCCATCCCGACATCGACGAAAGCACCTGCGACAATCTCGAGCCGGAATACCGCGTCGTCGCTTTGGCCGAGCGAAAGGCCATCGCCGGTCTCTCCCTCCTCGCGCGGACGCCGGATGCGCGGAGCCCCCAAGGAACGCCGGAGGTATCCGGGTTGCCGTATGCAGATGGCCGCCGCGCCGCCGATTCCGCCCTCCCCCGGCTTCTCCTGGCCTCGGACACCCTGGTGGCTCTGCGCCGCTCCAAGGCCTGGCAGGCGATCGGAAAACCCGCGGATCGCGACGAAGCGCGCGCGATGCTGCGGCGGCTCGCCGGCCGCGCGCACACCGTTTTCACGGGACTCTGCCTGGCCGAAATCGGAACGGGGAACCGCAGCACGGTTTGCGCGACCACGACAGTGCGATTCGCGGCGATGAGCGACACTGAAATAGAGCGGTATCTCGACTGCGAGGAATGGCGCGGCGCGGCCGGCGCGTATCGACTTCAGGGACGCGGATCCTGCTTCATCGAGCAGGTGCGGGGTTCCTGGTCCTGCGTGGTGGGCTTGCCAATCCGCGAGCTTTATGGCATGCTCAAGGGCGCTGGGTATGACTTCGGAGAAGCCGGCCGCATCTCGGTCCACCCGCTTGTTCCGGCCTCCGACGGATCCAGCACATAAGCGCTTCAGGCGCCTAGGCACAAAGTGCCGGGGCACGGCAGGGACGGCGTCCGAAACGACGCTCGCCCGCAGTGCCTAATCTTCCGCCCGCAGCGGCTCGCCGCCTCGGGACGAGAATTAGAGAAGGGGATCGGAATTATTCCGATCACGGGAGGAACTCTTGGCAGTCGTTACCATGAAGAACCTGCTTGAGTCCGGTGTCCATTTCGGCCACCAGGTCAAGCGCTGGGATCCCAGGATGAAGAAGTTCATCTTCGCCGAACGCAACGGGATTCACATCATCGATCTGCAGAAAACCATCCAGGCGATCAAGGATGCCTACGATGCCGTCCAGAAAGTCGTCAGCTCCGGCAAGACGGTTCTCTTCGTCGGCACGAAGAAGCAGGCGCAGACCGCGATCCAGAAGGAAGCCGAGCGCTGCGAGCAGTTCTACGTCAACAACCGCTGGCTCGGCGGCATGCTCACCAACTTCTCCACCATCAAGAAATCGATTCAGCGACTCAAGAAAATCGAGCGCATGGAAGTGGACGGCACCTTCGAGAGCCTCACCAAGAAGGAAGTGGCCAGTCTCCAGAAAGAGAAGACCAAGCTTGAGAAGAACCTCGGCGGCATCAAGGAGATGAAGGATCTTCCCGGCGTCCTCTTCGTGGTCGATACCCGCAAGGAAGCCATCGCCGTCGCCGAAGCCCAGCGCCTGGGCATCCCCATCGTCGCCGTCGTGGACACCAACTGCAACCCCGAGGGAATCACCTACCCGATTCCCGGCAACGATGACGCCATTCGCTCCATCAGCCTCTTCACCCAGATCATCGCCAACGCCGTTGTCGAAGCCGGCGCTTCCGAAGGCCTCAAGATCATAGAGAGCCTCCCCGTAGAGGAAGTTGAGGAAGTCCACACCGACGCCGTCCGCAAGGAAGAGGTTGAAGTGGAAGTCGATATCGACACCTACGCCGCCACCGCCGCGGCGGCTCCCGCGGAGCCCGCGGCCGTCGAGGAACCGGAGGTTGAGACCACCCTGCCGAGCATCGACGAAGACAAGCTTTACGAGACGAAATAAGGAGCACGATCGTGGATATCAAAGCTTCGGATATTAAAAACCTCAGGGAAAAGACCGGCGCCGGCATGATGGACTGCAAAAAAGCCCTCGCCGAATCGAACGGCGACTTTTCCGCCGCCGAAAAGCTCTTGCGCGAATGGGGCATGGCCGGCGTCGAGAAACGCGCCGCGCGCGCCACCAACGAAGGCCGCATCTTCACCATCGACAAAGGCAACGCCATGGCCATCGTCGAGATCGCCTGCGAGACTGATTTCGTGGCCAAGAACGCCGACTTCATCGCCTCGGGCACCAAGATCGCCCAGAAAGCCTTCGACGCCAAGGCGAACGCCGGCAACGAAGAGCTCGAAGGCATGGTCAAGGACATCGCCTCCGTGATCAAGGAAAACATCGCCCTCAAGCGCGTGCGCTATTTCGAAGCGGGCGCCGGCGAGTACCTCCACTCCTACATGCACGGCGAAGGCAAGATCGTCGTCGTGGTAAAGGCGAAATCCGCGAATCCCGCCACCTTCGCGAACGAGCAGGTGAAGGGATTCATCCATGACGTGGCGCTGCACATCGCCGCCTTCAACCCGATGTTCCTCGACCAGAGCAAGCCCGACGCTGCCTGGGTCAAAGAGCAGCAGGAAATCTTCGTCAAGCAGGTCGAGCTCGACGAGAAGCTCAAGGCAAAGCCGCAGAAAGTAATCGACGGCATTCTCGCCGGAAAGCTTCACAAGCTCATGGCGGAAGTCTGCCTTCTCGATCAGCCCTTCGTGAAGGACGAGAAGATGAGCGTCGCCTCCGCCCTGGCCGCGGTCAAGAAAGCGACCGGCACGGATTTCTCCATCGAGAGCTATTCGTACATCAAGGTGGGCGAGGCCGCCTAAGCGGTTCCCGGCCATCTCGTATTGTGACAAGGCGGAGCGGCGGGATACGCCGCTCCGCACTTCTTTTTCGCGTGGGGAGGAATTATGGAATCGGTTAAAGCTGCGTGCGAAGAGCGCATGAAGAAGACGGTCGCGTCCTTGAAGGATGAGTTCAATGGCCTGCGCACCGGCCGCGCGTCACCTGCCCTCCTCGATAAAATCAGAGTTGACTACTATGGGCAGAAGAGCCCGCTTTCCCAGGTCGCCACGGTCTCCGTGCCGGAGGCGCGCCTCATCGTCGTCCAGCCCTGGGATCGCACGCTGTTCAGCGAGATCGAGAAAGCCATCCTGAAATCCGAACTTGGCCTCAATCCTTCCAATGACGGCAAGGTTATCCGCATCGCCATCCCTCCCCTCACCGAGCAGCGCCGCAAGGAACTGGTTAAGTCAGCCAAGGCTACCGCTGAACAATCCCGCGTCGCCATTCGCAACATCAGGCGCGACGGACTCGAAGACCTCAAGAAGCAGCAAACCGCCGGCGGAGTTCCCGAAGACCTTATCAAGAAAGAAGAAGATGACCTCCAGAAGCTCACCGACAGCTATATAGCCCAGATCGGCAAAGTGCTCGAGGAAAAAGAAAAAGAGATCATGGAAGTTTGACCATGGCCTCGCGCCTTGCCTGCGGGAGGATAAAGAGACCATGAGCCTTTCCCGAATCCCGACCCATGTCGCCGTCATCATGGACGGAAATGGCCGATGGGCGACCAAGCGCGGACTTCCGCGCACCGAAGGCCACCGGCAGGGCTTGACCGCCGCCAAGCGGACGGTCGCCGCGGCTGCGCGCCTCGGCGTCAAATACTTTTCCCTCTATACCTTTTCCACCGAGAACTGGAAACGCGCGAGCGATGAAGTCGGATTCCTCATGGGATTGGTGAAGAGCCACCTGGCCGCAGAGCTGGATTTTTATCGCCAGAACAAGATACGGGTCGTCCATTCGGGCAGGCGCGAGGGACTACCCTCCGACATACTGGCCGAGATCGATTCAGTAGTGCGCGACACCGCCGGGTTTACCGGCATGGTCGTCAACCTCGCCATCAACTACGGCGGCAGGGATGAGATACTGCGCTCCATCGCGAAGCTCGCCGACGCGGGAAAGCTTGGTTCCGGATCGAAACTCGACGAAGCGGACTTGCGGGCCGGCCTCGACCATTCCGAAATTCCCGATCCCGACCTCATCATCAGAACTGGCGGAGAGCTCAGGCTCTCCAATTTCCTTCTCTGGCAATCGGCGTATTCCGAGCTTTATTTTTCCGATTGCCTCTGGCCGGACTTCGGCGAGGCCGAGCTCGCTGCGGCGCTGGAGGAATACGCCCGCCGCGACCGCCGCTTCGGGGGGACGAAATGACGAAGAATACTGTTCAGCGCCTCATGGTCTTTTTCCTTGGGATACCGGCCTTTATCGCAGTGGTCATCTTCGCGTCGTTCGGTCGCAACATACTCCTCTTCGCGGTCGTCATCGTCGTGCAGGCGCTCGGCGCGAGGGAGGCGATATCTCTCTTCGCCGCGAAAGGCGTCGCCGTATCGAGGCCCTACCTGACCGCCTTGTCGATCGGCGCGAGCGTCGCGGCCTACGCAGCTCCCGCGCTCTCCTCGTTGTTCCCCGCGGCGCCAAGTCCGCTCGAATGCCTGCTCGCGGCCGCCGCCATCGGCAGCCTCGCCTCCATCGCTCCTTTCGCCTTCGCTAAGGCCGATGAGTTTCCCCTCCTTTTGGCGAGGATTTCCGCTTCCCTCTTCGTCTTCATCTACTGCGGCGTGCTGGGCGCTTTCCTCGTCTACATCACCTCGTGCTTCGGACAATTCATCGCGCCCGTGCTCACCTTCGCCCTGATGACCTTTGGAAACGACAGCCTCGCCTGGCTTGTCGGCGTTACGCTGGGCAGGAAGCGCGGCATCGTCGCCGTATCTCCCGGAAAAAGTCTGGCGGGCTTTATCGGCGGTTTCGCCGGATCGATCGCCGCGGGAGCGATCTCGTTCCTCCTTTTCCCGGGAGCGGGCTACGGATCAATGCTGGGCGCGCTGGCGCTCGGACTCGCGACCGCCTGCACCACGATTCTCGGCGACCTCACGGAGAGCGCGCTGAAGCGGTCGGCGAGCGTCAAGGATTCGAGCGCGATTGTCCCCGGCCGCGGCGGCATCCTCGATTCTTTCGACAGCCTGCTCTTCTCGGCGCCGGTCTTCGTCGTCATCGCCGCCTTTATGGGATTCTTCCCCAGCCTTCCTTGAAAGAGCCGCTATGAAATCCACCAAGCTCATCATCCTCGGCGCCACCGGCTCGATAGGCCGGCAGACGATCGATTGCGTTGAACGCGCGAACGCGGTTGCGCCTGGCCGCTTCATCGTCGCGGGCCTGTCGGCCGGCAGGAACGCCGAGGCGCTCGCCGCCGCGGGCGTGAAATTCCCCGGCGCCGTCCTCGCCCTCGACGTCCCGCAATCCGGAGGAGATGGCTTCCGCTATACGGGGCCGGAAGCCTCGATCAGGCTTCTGCGCGAGACGGAGTGCGACCTCGTCGTCAACGGCATCGCCGGGGCGGCCGGCCTCCTGGCTTCCATCGAAGCCCTCGCCGCCGGCGACAACCTGGCTTTGGCGAACAAGGAATCGGTCGTCATGGGATACAGCCATCTCGCCGCGCTCGCAAAAAAGCGCGGCGCGGACATCATTCCCGTGGATTCGGAACACGCGGCCCTCTTCCAGCTCATCCGGCGGATCGGCGCTTCCTCCGTCGCGGAACTCGCCATCACCGCGTCGGGCGGCCCGTTTCGGGCGCGCAGCCTGGAAGAACTCGAGCGCATAACTCCCGACGAGGCCGCGCATCACCCTGTATGGAAGATGGGCCGCAAGATCAGCATTGATTCCGCGACGCTCGCCAACAAAGGGCTCGAACTCATCGAGGCCGTGCGGCTGTTCGGCATGCCCGAGGAACGGGTGAAGGTGCTCATCCATCCGGAAAGCCTCGTACACGCCCTGGTCCGTACAGTCGACAGCGCTCTCTACGCCCACCTGTCGGCGCCCGACATGCGGCTGCCGATCAACATCGCCCTGCATTGGCCCGAGGAGGTCGCCGCAACTTTCGGCGTCCTCGACCTGGCCGGAAAGACACTCCATTTCGAGGAACCCGACGCCGAGCGATTCCCCATGCTGGACCTCGCGCGCCGCGCCGTGCGCGTCGGCGAGGCGGCGACCATCGCCTACAACGCCGCCGACGAAATCGCCGTGCAGGCGTTCGAAGAAGGCCGTTTGCGCTTCACGCAGATCGCGTCCATCGTGGCGCGCGCGCTCGAGGGAGATTGGGCTTTGCCTGTTCCCGACGTCGGCAGTATCTTTGACCATGACGCCAGGGCGCGCCGCCTGGCGAAGCTTGCCGTTTCGGAGTTCGAATGCTGACTATCATCCTCGGCCTTCTCGGCCTTTCCTTCGTCGTCGTCATCCATGAGTTCGGCCACTTTCTCGCCGCGCGCGCCGTCGGGGTCGACGTGGAAGTGTTTTCCATCGGAATGGGTCCCCGTCTCGCCGGCTTCAAGCGGCGCGGAACCGATTGGCGCGTCTCCGCCCTGCCCCTTGGCGGTTTCTGCAGGATGAAAGGCGAGGAAGCCTTCAAGGAAGCCTTGGAGAAGAAGCTCGACCATATTCCCGCCGAAAAGGGCACCTTCTACGGCGTCGCGCCGTGGCGGAGGATGATAATCCTCATCGCGGGACCGCTCGCGAATGTCATCCTCGCGGTCGTTCTCTTCATCGCGGTGTCTCTGGTGGGAGTGACGGTCCAGACCGCGCCGAACCGGATCATCCTGGCCAGCGACGTCGCCGCCTATTCCGGCGCGACGGGCGACAACCCGGCTAATAAAGCCGGCTTGAAGTCGGGAGATGTCGTCATTTCGATCGCGGGCGCGCCGATTCTCGACTACTCCGATCTTCAGGAAGCCATCGGCTTCAACCCAGGCAAGAAGCTGGATATTGTCGTCAAGCGCGGCAACGAGACCATCGATCTGACCATAACGCCTCGCCTCGACAAGAGCTCGGGACAGGGCCTTATCGGCATCTATGCCTGGATCGATCCCGTTGTTTCCAACGTCGAGCCGCAAGGCGCCGCGGGAATAGCCGGCATCAAGCCCGGCGACCGGATCACCGCCGTCAACGGCGCGCGGATCGAGAATTCAATCGGACTCGCCGCCGCGCTCGCCGCGAAGCCGGAAAGGGCCAACCTCACCCTGCTCCGCGATGGAATGCCCGTTGTGGAGCCTCTCGTCCTCACCTACGACGCGAGCGGCCAGCCCAACCTAGGGCTGGGTTTCGCCGCTGTCTCGCGGACCGACAAGGCCTCGTCCTTGATCGACGCAGTCTCCAAGGGGACCGCGGAGACGTGGAACACCTTCGCGCTTTCCGTAAAGGGCATAGGCCTCCTGTTCACCGGCGTCGACGTGCTCAAGGCGGTATCCGGTCCGGCGAGGATCACCTACATGGTCGGTAGCACCGCGAAGGAAAGCATCAAGGCCTCGGGATTCGGCGGCATCCCCACGATCCTTAGTTTCCTGGCCTTTCTTTCGGTGAGCCTTTTCCTGATGAACCTCCTGCCAATTCCTGCCCTCGATGGCGGCCAGCTCCTCCTCTCCATCGTCGAGGCCGCGAAGCGCAAGCCGCTTTATACCAAGACGATCTACCGCTTCCAGTTCGTGGGAACGGCGATGATCCTGGCGCTCTTCTTTCTGGCGGCTTTCAGCGATCTTCTCTTTTTCGCCGGAAAATAGCGGCGAACTGACCGTTCGCTCGACAATGCGAAAGGGCCGCGCCCAATATCAGGCGCGGCCCTTTCATATAAAAATCTGCGTTTCGGGAAAGCTAGCGTTCGCGCCGGTCCATGTTCACGAATTTGGCGAAGGCTGGCTTGAACCAAATATTCGTCTTGCCGACGGGGCCGTTTCGTTGCTTGGCGATGATGAGCTCGGTCTCGATCTGCTCGGAGCGCTGCTCCGCGGTTCTGTCCATCTCGCGATCGCGATGCAGGAAGAGGATGAGGTCGGCGTCCTGCTCTATGGAACCGGATTCGCGCACGTCGGAAAGGGTCGGCTGCTTGCCCTCGGCCTCGCGCTTCAGCTGGGAGAGGACCACGATGGGGATGTCGAGCTCGCGCGCCAAGGCTTTCAGCGAGCGCGAGATGGCCGAAATCTGCTCCCAGCGGGGGAGTTCGGCATTCTCGTGAGTGATCAGGGTTATGTAGTCGACGAAGATAATCTTGACATCGCGCTCGAGCACGAGGCGGCGGGCCATTGTCCGCAGCTCGAGGAGCTTCATGTTGGGCATGTCGACGATATAGAGGGGAGCCTCGTAAATTCTGCCCGCGGCGTCCATGATGTCGCCGAGGTCGGTGCTTTTCAGGCGGCCGGTGCGGAGGCTCTCGCCCCTCACCTGGGCTTCGCCGGAAATTATCCTGTTCATGATGGCGCGTTCCGACATCTCCAGGGAGAAAAAAGCCGTTGAGATTTTCTGCTCGATGGCGATGTTGCAGGCCATGGTGAGCGCCAAGGCCGTCTTTCCCACCGAAGGCCGAGCGCCTATGATGATGAATTCTGAGTTCTGGAAGCCGGAGGTCATATTGTCCAGGTCGGTCAGCCCCGAGGAGATGCCCGTAAAAGCGTTCGGGTTGGCGTTGAGCTGCTCGATCACCGAGATTGTATCGGCCATGAGGTCGCGCACGGAGTTGTAGGTCGCGGTCTTGCGGTTCTGGGTAATCTCGAAGATGCGCGACTGGATCTCGTCCAGGATGGGTCCCGTCTCCGTCGTATCGTCGTAGGCGAGCGCCTTGACCTCGCTCGACATCTTTATCAGGTTTCGGCGAGTCGACATCTCCTGGATGATGCGGGCGTAATACTCGACATTCGCCGCGGAGGGGGTCATCGAAGTGAGGTTGGCGATATATCCCGGACCGCCCGCCCTTTCGAGGCTGCCCGCGAGCTTCATCTCCTCGGTCAGGGTGATGAGGTCGGCTTTTTGCCCTTTCTCGTTGAGGGTGAGAATAGCCTTGTAAATCTCGACATGGGCGTTCTGGTAGAAATCCTCGGGGCGGAGGTAGCGCACGACGGTCCCCAGGGAGTCGGGGTCGAGGAGAAGGGCGCCGATGCAGGCCTGCTCCGCTTCGGGGTTGTTGGGAGGCACTTTGTCTTTCAGGGACTCGGGAGTCATGGTGCGAATGATACGATATTTCGCCCTTTAACGCCATACAAAAAAGCGTCGCGTCCCCGGCCTTCGTTGACGAAAGCGATGAGGCGCGACGCGTGGTCCCGGCGCGGCGGCGGATGCTGACGCGCGGACTCGAAGGCGGAACTCCAAGGTTCCGCGATTCCTTACATCTGGCCGGCGTTGATGGCGGCTTCGAAAGCCGCTGCCTGCTCTTCGTCGGTCTGGGGCTCGGCGACTTCGGCGCGCGCCTTTCGGACGCGAAGCTTCTTGGGCTGATCGCCGTCTTCGGTCTTCTCGGCCTTAACTTCCTGGCCGATGATGGCTACCTTGATCGTCGCCTCTTCCTTCTCGTAGAGATGGACGAGCACCTTGTAGTTGCCGGTGCTCTTGATCGCCCTCGCGGGGACTTCGATCTTCTTGCGGTCGACCTGGATACCCTTCTTGAGCAGCTCGTCGGCGATCGTGGCGTTGTTGACGGCGCCGTAGAGCTTGCCGTTGGCGCCCGCGGGCATGTTGATCGTAAGTTCCTCGGCTTCGAGCTGCTCCCTGAGGGAAGTGGAAGCCTGGCGCTTGGACGTCTTTATCGCTTCGATCTCGGCTTGTTTCTTCGCAAAGACGGCGACTGTCTTGGTATTGTAGACGACGGCCAGGTCGCGGGGGAGAAGGAAATTTCTCGCGTAGCCGGCCGCTACATCCTTGACATCGCCAATCTCGCCAAGGTTCGGGACGTCTTGGTTCAGGATGATTTTCATTTCAAGGCTCCTTTTATAGTGCGGTATGGAAACCATACCTCGGTAATGCCCACGAGGGGCAGCACAATCAGAATAACGGCGCCCGCGGTGGCGCTCAACAGCGCCGTCATGACGGCGAGCGGGGCAACGAGGCGCAGAATGCGGGTCGCGTTGAACTGTCTGGACAGATGCGATAGGACTCCCAGCCCCTGCACCGCGTAGAGCGATGCCGCGCAGAGCGCGAGATTCCACGCCGCGGCGCGAAGCAAGCCCGTTTGGCCCGTGGCGAGCGTCGCGAAGAGGCCCGCCCAGCAGAGCAGAGTTGGCCAGAGGGCGGCGTTGGGCACGCGGACGGTATCGAGCCTGAGGGAAGCGAGCAGGCTTTCGTCTGCCCTGCCCTCGCGGAACGCCTTGCGGGCCGCCTGTACGGACCCGAGCCACCAGCTGGCGGCGAGGGTCACGAGCAGGAGCGGCGCGAAGGCGCACTGCAGCACGGTTATGGCGCTCTTGACCGCTTCGCCGATGTATGCGGCCGCGTCGGCGCCGAGGCCCGAGGCGCTCATCGTCGA
>MTLD01000132.1_pt1 | contig 19365 bp, 22 predicted proteins | sample 1982471 | NCBI WGS metagenome assembly MTLD01 (sample SAMN05712604, study PRJNA340218) | biofilm metagenome | isolation source: sample SPM anode biofilm adapted to -50 mV | place: USA | collected 2012-02-03 | reverse complement strand
ATGCAGGTGGACACCGATCAGTACATCCCGCCCGAACTGTACCGCGCCGTGGCCGAACTGCTGGTGTGGCTGTACCGAATGGAGGAGCAGGGGAAAGAATAAGCCATTTGATGATGGAATAACCTGGAACGGGGAGGGAACGGGTTTCTCCATGGACATCGGTGCATGAGCGCTTCTAACGAAACCTGGAGGCCTTTAGCCGTCCGCGCCGGGCAATGCCGCTACAGCCTGATTTACATGGAAAAAGTCCCCATCCGCCCCATCTACTTCTCCAGTTCTACTGACAAAGCCTCTCACGACAGCATGCTGCAGTTGGTCGAGCAAATGCTTGCCCTTCAAAAGCAATTACCGAACGCCAAGACCGGGCATGACCAGACCCACCTCCAGCGACAGATAGACGCCACCGACCGGCAGATTGACAGGCTGGTGTATGAGTTGTATGGGCTGACGGAAGAGGAGGTTAGGGTGGTGGAGGGGTAATGAGGCCGAAATTTTCGCCAGGAACACTGGAGTCCGTGATACAGGCAATAGCAGATTGGGAGGAAGCTGTCGTATGGATCATCGAGGGGGAGAAGTGCATCGAAGATTATACCTACAACTTGTTTGCGCGTGAAATGCTCGATGATGCCATTGCTGATTATTCCGAGCCTTTACCCGCTGACCTTTTAGTTCGCATTCAGGCCGCTGACCAACGATTACGTGATGTGACCTTTGAAATCGAAGACTCTGTCTGGAGTTCGGGATTTGCTGTAAAACCGGATGAATATAACCGGGGGCAGCATTGGTATTATTTCCGTTGGCCATACGACGGCATTGGTAAATTGTAGGCAACGAAGTCTTGTCTCAAAAGCACAGGATGCTACCGACCGCCACATTGACAGGTTGGAGTATGAATCAGTACTGGTCGGCGGAAGATGAACTTGCTGTGGTGGAAGGGAATAATTCATGAGCCGATCTAAACACCCTGTTTCTTCACAACCACCCGTCACCGAACTTGCCGGGCGCATCACCACCATCATCGAAACCGCTCGCAATCGGGTTCAGTCGGTTGTCGATCATGAGATGGTCCGTGCCTACTGGGAGATCGGGCGGGAAATCGTTGAGGACGAGCAGAAGGGGGAAAAACGGGCGGGATATGGCGAATATCTCCTGAAAAATCTTACTACGGTTCTGACTTCGCAATACGGCAAAGGTTTCAACTATTCCAACCTCAAGAACATGCGCCAGTTTTACAAGACCTATCCAATTGGCGACGCACTGCGTAGCCAATTGAGCTGGACGCACTATCGCAATCTTTTGTAAAAAATGAGTCAGTGAAAATCCCTCCCGATTGTCACTTCCGGTACGAAATTGAAACCAGAATCGCAAAATAAATTGCCATAGAAATATAATTGGTATATATTTTCTACAGAAAGATATGCTTGGCTGGAAGGGAGAAGTGCCATGCCACATGCGGCTACAGTACAGCAGCTTGAAAGCAAACGAAAAGTTTTATCCAAGGCAACTGTCAATACAGCCGACATCCTTGGGCTGCCGAAAGTTGCGCTTGCACATATCCTCGGGGTAAGCCCCTCAACCGTGACAAGACTTTATGCCAGCACTTATCAGCTGGCGCCGGAGAAAAAGGAATGGGATTTTGCCGTGCTGCTGGTTCGCCTGTTCCGCTCCCTCGACTCGATTGTCGGCGGAGCCGGTGAGGATGCCCGGCGATGGCTGAACAGCGAAAACAGCGGCCTGGCAGGCAAAAAGCCTGCCGAATTAATCCAAACAACGGAGGGGCTTGTCCGTGTCGTTACCTATCTGGACGCCAGCCGAGGTGTTGTCTAGCTCCTTCCAAGCTATAGAGGATATCTGGCGAATCGTTGAGGCCCAGCATTTTGCCGCGACCACTAAACTCGTTGACACTGTTGCAGAGCAAGAACTCCTGGAGGAGATTCTCGAAACAGGCAAGCCGCCAATTCCCCTTGAAGCGGAAGGCTTGGACTACCTTCTCTTTACCCCTTTCCGTTACGACACCCTGCCCATAACAGGATCAAGGTTTCGCGCCCCCACCGATCCGGGAGTATTCTACGGCGCAGAGACTGTACGGACCGCAGCGGCTGAAGTCGGCTACTGGCGGTGGCGATTCCTGCGTGACAGCGCCGGACTCAGCCGCCTGCAGCCGTCCGCGCATACGGCTTTTATGGTGCCGGTCAAAACCACGGCAATCGACCTGCGGCAACCGCCATTAAACCGTGATAGCGCGGCCTGGGAACATCCTGATGATTATGCAATGACACAGGCATTGGGTCGGGTGGCACGTGAAGCGGGCATAGGGGGCATTTTCTACCGATCCGTCCGTGATCCGGGACCTTTTTATTGCGTCGCGCTGTTGACGCCAAAGGCATTTGCAGCTACGAAACCGGACAATTCCACACAGACGTGGTCACTTACCGTTACAACCGAAGAGGCAATATGGATGCGTCAAGGCGGAGAGTCGTTCTCTTTTGCAACTGCGCATTGGCGATAGTTAACACGGAATAATGACTAGAGGTCCCTCGCATTTGGGGATTTGCTCTTGGTTTTTTTGCCTTGGTTTGCCATATTGGCCCATAAGTAGAAACAGCATTGCTCGCAAGCTCATTCTCACAACATATTGGAGGAAAGATGCAGATCAAATTCGGAACCGACGGCTGGCGGGGGGTTATCGCCCGTGAATTTACCTTCGACAATCTCTCCCTGGTGGCGCAGGCCACCATGGATTATCTCAACCGCGACGGCCTGGGTGATAAGGGCTTGGTGATCGGTTACGATCGCCGGTTCCTGTCCCGCGACTTTGCCCGCCGGGTGGCTGAAATCGCCGCTGGTAACGGCATCCGCGTGCGCTTGACCGATGGTTATGCCCCTACCCCGGCGGTTTCCTGGGCCGTTCGCGAAGCTGGTGCCGGCGCCGGGGTGATGATCACCGCCAGTCACAATCCTCCGGAATACAATGGGTTCAAGCTCAAGGAGGCCTTTGGCGGATCGGCCCGTCCCGCGACGACAAAGATTCTGGAAGAGATCGTAGCCTTTAATATCGCCAATATCCGCCGCGTGGTCGATTGCCCGTTTGATGAGGCAGCCGGCAAGGGTTTGATCGAGCTGTTCGACCCATGCGAAGGTTATTTCCGCCAGATCGGACGTTATGTGGATCTGGATCTGATTGCCAAGGCAGGCATCCCGGCTGTGGTGGATCCCATGTATGGCGCTGGCAGCGGTTTCATTCCCCGATTGCTCAAAGGGGTCGCCGAGATTCACAATGACGAGAATCCGTCTTTCGGGGGGCAGGCCCCGGAGCCGATCGGCGAACACCTGGCAGAGCTGTCCGCACTTATCAAGAGCGGCAAGTATGGGGTGGGCCTTGCCCTGGATGGCGATGCCGACCGCATTGGGGCGGTTGACGAGAACGGCGACTTTTTCTCCTCCCATTCGATCTTTACCGTTATCCTGCGGCATCTGATCGAACACAAGCGACTTCGCGGTGGGGTTGTCAAAACTGTTTCCACGACGCGCATGGTCGATCTGCTGGCTGATAAGTATGGTCTGCCGCTTTTTGAAACCCCCATAGGCTTCAAGCATATATGTGAACTGATGTTGGCCGAGGACATCCTGATGGGTGGCGAAGAGTCTGGGGGCCTGGGGGTTAAAGGGCATATCCCCGAGCGGGACGGCATCCTGCTGGGGTTGCTGCTGCTGGAGGCGATCGCGGTACGTGGCAAGGGGCTGCGGCAGTTACTTGATGAAACCATGGAAGAGATCGGGCACTTCCATTATCGTCGCATTGACCGGCGGATCGGGGATATTGAAAAGGAACGGCTGATCGCAACCCTGCGTTCCCAGTCTCCCAGTGAGATCGACGGCCGGCGGGTGGCTTCCACCAATTTCAGCGATGGCTTCAAGTTCATCTTTGAAAATGGTGATTGGTTGTTGATCCGGCCTTCGGGTACCGAGCCGTTGTTGCGGCTTTATAGCGAAGCCGGTACGCTGCAACAGGTGGAACGCTTGTTGCAAGCAGCCAGGGTAATTGCAGGAGTGTAGACGTAACGGGTTAGGAGAATTGACGGCTGGACTTTCCGGATGGCGATAAAATGTGGTGATTTTTGCTTTAATTATGTTATTAATTGTCATCTCACACAATTGCTTAATTCAGTCCTTGCGGACATATGAAAAAGGAGGATTTTATTATGGCGAATATTCTGATTGTTGATGATTCATCCACCATGAGGAAAATCATTTCCCGCTCACTCAGGCAGGCCGGTTTGCCGGTTGATGAGATTTTTGAGGCCGGGGACGGCATAGAAGGTTTGAACGTCATCGCGTCCGGAAAGAGTATCAATCTGATCCTGTCCGATATCAACATGCCCAATATGGATGGGCTCGAATTTATCAAGCAAGTCAGGGCCAATGGCAACAGCGTACCCGTCGTCATGATCACTACCGAGGGTGGCGAGGAAATAATCAAGGAAGCCATGTCCAATGGTGCCAGTGACAGCATTAAAAAGCCGTTTACGCCGGATCAGCTCCAGGAGAAGCTGGGGGGGCTCTTATGAGCCTGAATGCCGAGATCGCTGCTTCGGCGTCAATGAATGAGGAGCAGTTGGCAAAGTATGTAATAGACGCCACACGTGAAGTCTTCTCAACAATGGTTATGATGGATCCGACGGATGATTATCCGATCAAGGAACCGCTTAACCGGTTCAGATGCAGCATAACCGGCATGGTCGGCTTTGCCGGCACCTATTCCGGGGTCGTCTCCATTCACTGCCCGGTTGCCTTGGCCCTCAAGATTACCTCCAGCATGCTGGGCATGGAATGCGAAGAGGTCAACGAGGATCTGAATGATGCCATCGGTGAGATAGCCAACATGCTGGGCGGCAACGTCAAACAGGTGCTCTCCAAGGGGGGGTTGGATGTCAAGCTTTCGATCCCTACCGTCATCTCCGGTGAGGATTACACCATCAACTCGCTTTCCGACAGTGACTGTGTCGTCATTCCTTTCAACATCGATGATGACAGGTTCATCGTTGGTCTGACCCTGAAAAAAGAAGACTAGCGCCGCCGCCATCGCATTTGTTTTCAGAACGTTTGCGGCGCATAACCGATACGGAACAACACCGGAAGACTTTCCCTGATGGATGGATATACCACGTTACATGAGATGCTTGGGGCTGCCTTAAAGCAGGCCGGAGAAGAGAGCGGCATGCTTTTGGGGCAGGAGCTTTCAATTGCCCTGGCTGATTCTCTCTCTACCACTAAAAAAGCCTATTTCGGTGACCTTGATGATGCCTGCTTCGTTATCGGGGTCGAGTCACGGGAAGCTTATGTAGGTCAGTTTTACCTGGTATTCTCGCTTCGTGACGCCATCGTGATGAGCAGCATCCTGCTGGGTATACCGCCGGCACGAATCCAGGAAAAGAAGCGCTTGTCCATCATCGAGAATGATGATATCGACGCCTTTTCCGAGATTGCCAATATGATCAACGGATCGTTCAACACCGTTTTTCAAGGTACCCTTGCCAATAAAGTTCACCTCAAGCTGCTCGCCCCCAAAAAATTCATACCCGAGATAGACCAATTAACCGACGACGAGCCGCTCCCTGAAGGCGACTTCCTCATGTTCCGCTCCAAGCTGGATATGCCCGGCCAGGAATTGAACCATCTGGATGTCCTGATTCCGGTAGCCTTGGGCAACCAGTTTGACCCGCCGGCCGAGGCGCCGCAGGAGGCGTCGGCAGAGGCTGAGGCGGAACCTTCTGTTACCGGTGATGAGGCTGCAGCCGATGTTGCCAAGGAGGATGGTCGCGAAAAGGATGTTTCCGAGGGTGAACAGGAGGCGGCCGGCGCTGATAGTATCGTGGTGCTGGAGGACGATGACAACGAGCGCAAGCTGATGGTCGAGGCTGTTGAGTTTACCGGCCTTGAAGTCGTTGAGGGAACGCTTAATGCAGATATCAAGGAGCTTTTTGCCAAGCGGAACGTGCTGTTGGTCATGATCGGTTCCCTGGATGCCGATGACCGTGAATTAGCGGTTTGCATAAAGGTCAACGCCATTCGCCAGGATTCGCCGCCACCCATCATCATGAGCGCTCAACGCTGGACTCGCACGGCTGTGTTGAAGGCATTGAAATACGGCGCCAGAGACATTGTCATCAAGCCGTGCGGAGATGATGAACTGGCATCCAAAGTGCGCAGATTCTGCAAGTTGCAAGCACAGTGATTGGCTGCTCTCCAATCGAATGGTGTTTTGTATGTGCCATGTGACAACTATGTTCAAAGCGCTTGTGACGCTGCTTATGGCAAAGACCCTGCCGGCTTTTCTGCTGGCAGGGTCTTTATTAGTATTGGCCGCGCCATCTGCCGCACGCGCCACCATCTCCAACCGGGTCTACCAAGTGGACATCCGTCCCAAGCACGATTATACCCACATTACGGTCAAAACGCAGAACCAGCCAAAATACACGCTGACCTCCCTGCCAGGTAACAGGTTGCGTCTTATCCTGCAGGAAACCGATGGTCCATTATTCAAGAAATTCAGGCGGTACTCCGACACCAATATCGGTGGCCTGGTGTTTTCCCGCCGTGGCGAAAGTCTTTTGGTTACATTCAAGGTTGCACCAGGCGTAGGGTGGCGCCAACTTAGCTTTGCCGGTACGAATGCGATTACTCTTGATATCGGTAAGACATTCAACCCAGGGCCGCCACACCTTATGGTCGCCGGCAGGGAAAAGATCTGGAATGGTGTGGAAAAGCTCGTTCGAGATTTTGACCCGCCACTCAAGACCGAGATACCGTTTCAGCCAACTGATCGGATGATCCTCAAGAACATACTTGGTGAGGAGGACCAGCAGGCCTTTATGGCTGCCGAAGCTGCCTTGTACAAGGGACGTTTGTCCGAAGCGGAGGAGATATTTACCCAGTTTGCCGCACGGCAGACACCGGCCAGATCGCTGGCCCTTTACCGGCTTGGAGAGACCTTTTACAAGCTGCAAAAGTATCCCCAGGCGCTGGCGGCATTTCGGGAGGCCGAGAGGCTGTGGGGGGCTTATCTTAATTTCAATCCCGGCATTACCTTCTACTACGGGGATAGCATTGCGCGCAGCGGAGATTTCGCGGCAGGCCGCACCCTGTTGGTGCATTTGATCGCACAGTTGGCTGATAAGAATTACGCGCCTTCGTTGTTGGTTCGTTTAGGCGACATCCTTTACCGCCAAGGGCATGATCAGGAAGCTGTCGCCATCTATCGTACGGTAGCCGAAAACTTCAAAGACAACAAAGCCGGCCAGATGGCTCAGCTCAGGTTGGCCGACCGTTCTTTCCTGATTGTTACCCCCTGGAACTACGGCGGGTTGTGCAAGGTTTACCTTGATATATATGAGCAAGCAGATGACTTCACAATACGTGAAGAAGCCTTTTTCAAGGATGTCTTGCTGGAGTCAATAAATGGTGGTGCGCCAGAGGCGCTGCGGCAAGTTGTACTGTTTCAGAAAAAGTTTCCGCGCGGCGTTTATGCTACGGTCTGCCGCAGTATGCGGGAAGTGCTGGCAGCTCAGGTTTACCGGGAAACTGACTGGGACAAGGATTCCGATGGTTTGATCCGCTTTGTTGAAGAACAGCTGGATTATCTGTCGGGTTGTCTCGAACAGGCCGATTTCCTGCCCAAAGTGGTCAAGGCTTATGATGAATCAAGGCGTCCTATTGAACTGATCAAGTTGTTCAGCACACTATTGGAACGCCAATGGGCATCATCAAACGCGCCTTTTTTGTATGAAGAGATTGCCGATAAATCCGACCTGCTGGGCGATACCGCTTTTGCCGAGAAGAACTTGAATATCTTTTTGCGCAAATTTCCCTCTCATCCGCACGCAAGGCTTGTGATGGAGCGTTTGGGGGGCATTTATTTCTCTGAGGGTAAGTACCAGGAAGTCAAGGATACGCTTCTGTGGTTGCTCAACAAAAAAGAGCGCGCAGAGAAGCCGGAAAGTTATTACTATCTTGGCCGCTCACTCTGGGAGCTGAAAGGATATGCCCAGGCAGCCAAAGCCATGGATCTTTTTCTTGCTGCGGTTGCCGGCTCTGCCGGTGCTGGAGCGGACTTGCTGCCTGATACCTATTATGTTGCCGCTTCGGCACGGGAATCTTCAGGAGACCGCAGGGGGGCTCTGATGCTTCTTGATGCGGGTATCAAGAGGCTTGTTAACAGGGGAAATGAAGAGCTCATATACAAGGCTGGTGAAATAAGCCTCCTTGATGGCAGAAAACAACTCGCCCGCGGATACTTTGAGCGGATCGTTAAAAATGGCAAGGATGCCGAGTGGCGCAAGATGGCGCAACAAGCCCTTGATGCCATGTGAATGTCAGCATACCGTGTGGGAATTCCATCCCAATGCAGTGTCAATTAAATGACCGAGTCAGAACGCTGACATTGCTTCGGGGCGGGATCGAAGGCAGCAAGGTCGCTGGCATGAGTAAATTTTTTGTATTGTTCTTTGGTTTCCAGCTTGAAAAATGTATTTGCAGGGCAAGTGCCCGGATTGAATCGGTAGGCCGACGAAGATACCCTGGTGCAGCACTTGCCAACTACTCGATATTATACCAATCAATAGTCTGGCTACATGGCGATGAAAAAGGTATATATCTTGCATAATGCTGCGAATATGTAGTGACGTACAGGAGATCAGCTATGCCCTTGGAAGGTCTATTTAACACAACGATAAATGTTCTTGGAAAAAGTATCGATCTGCGTGCCAGGAATCAAAACCTGATTGCCTCCAACATTGCCAATGCCGAAACCCCCAACTACATTCCTAAATCACTTGCTTTCGAGGATGAACTGCAGGGAGCGCTTAAAAGTGGTCAAAAAGGAACGCCTGCCATCACAAATCCTCGTCACATCCCTTTAAAAGGCGTAGGCAGCAGTCTTGAATCGGTGACCGGGCGGGTGATAGAAACTCCTGCCAGTACTCCGGGTAAAGATGGTAACGCGGTTGAGCTTGAAGGCGAGATGAGCAAGTTGGCGGAAAACCAGATCATGTATAATGCCTCGGTCCAACTTCTCTCCAGGCAATTTTCAGAATTGCGAAACGCATTGAAAGAGGGCAAATAAATGGATTTCTTTACTTCGATGAATGTGAGCGCTTCGGCCTTGTCGGCTGAACGTACGCGGATGAATCTGATTTCCAGCAATCTGGCCAATGCCAGTACCACGCGGACTCCTGAAGGCGGCCCGTACAAGCGCAAGGATGCCGTCTTTGCCGCTACACCGCTGCAGAGCCCATTTACCAGGGCATTGGACAGTGCTTCCAGCCAGGGGATAAATCAAGTTCAGGTGATGCAGATTGTCGAAGACCAGAATGCGCCGCGGATGCAGTATGATCCGGCTAATCCGGATGCGAATCCGCAAGGGTACGTGGCCATGCCCAATGTTAACGTGATGGAGGAAATGGCTGATATGCTCAGCGCGACCCGCAGTTATGAAGCCAATGTTACGGCGGTGCAATCGGCCAAGAGCATGGCACTCAAGACGCTTGAAATAAGCAAATAGGTGTTTTTAATAATACTGGGATGATTTTGACAAAATAGAGGTGGTTTTCGAGCTTTACTGGCAGGAAATGACTTTATCAACGCACTTGTCCTGTTTAGCAGGATTAAGGGGGAAAAGTGGAACTGAATAGTATAGAAAGCGGCCTTGGCATCAACAAGGCTTTCTCTGAAAAAACGGATGCGAAGGCGTCGTCACCGGCGGAAGGGGCAGGCAAGTTCTTCAGCGAGCTTATATCCAAGGTGAACGATATGCAGACGCAGTCGGAAAACTCCATCCAGGCACTTGCCAGCGGGGAGAACAAAAACCTCCATGAAGTCATGATCTCCATGGAAAAGGCCAGCATCTCTTTCCAATTCATGTCATCGGTTCGCAACAAAGCTCTTGAGGCCTACCAGGAAGTGATGCGAATGCAGGTTTAAAGCCTGTGGCAGTGTAAATCCCGCACTGTTTTTTTGTTCAAACCTTGCTGAAAGGATGGATTCGACCAAGCAATGCCAGATGGATTAAAAAGACTCATAGAACCGTTCATGGCGTTGTCGCCGGGTAAACGCATGACGATTGCCGGCGTGGCTTTACTGTCGGTGGCAGCGTTTGCCATGCTTATATTTGTGGCCAACCGCACCGATTACCGCCCGCTGTTTACCAATCTCACTGTCGAGGATGCCGGGGAGATAGTAAAAAAACTTAAAGATGCCAAGACACCCTATCAGATTACCTCTGATGGCAAGGGGATCCTGGTTCCGGCCGACAAGGTATACGAACTGCGCCTTTCGCTTGCGTCCGATGGACTTCCGCAGGGTGGGGGAGTTGGCTTCGAGATTTTCGACCGCAAGAGTTTCGGCATGACAGAGTTTGTGCAGAAGCTCAACTATCAGAGAGCACTCCAGGGTGAACTTTCCCGCACCATTTCCCAGCTCAACGGTGTTGAGCAGGCTCGTATCCATCTGGTTATCCCGGAAAAATCGCTTTTCAAGGAGAATGAAAAACCGGCTACCGCCTCGGTGGTGCTGAAGATGAAATCCAATCGTTCCTTGCGTGACAGTGAAGTACAGGGAGTTGTTCACCTGGTGGCTTCGGCTATCGAAGGAATGGACCCTGATCATGTCACGGTACTGGATAGTCGCGGCAAGATTCTCAGCGCCGGCAACGGTTCTTCGGACCCCACCTCCAAAATGACCTCAGCCATGCAGGAAACTCAACGCAGTTATGAGAAAAATCTGGAGGAGCGTATCCAGTCGTTACTAGATCGTGTCGTCGGGGCAGGTAAATCCGTGGCGCGCGTGTCTGCGACTTTCGATTTCAAACAGGTGGAACGGGTTGAAGAGAAGTTCGACCCTGAAACCATTGCGGTCCGGAGCGAGCAGCGCACGGAGGAAAAAGGGGCGTCCACCACGATGAATGCGGGTGTGCCCGGAGTTCAGACCAATCTGGGGCGTAATACTCCCGCCGCCGGCAGCACCGCTGGTGGTTCCAAAAATGACGAAACCCTAAACTACGAAGTCAGTCGCTCCACCGCCAAAATCATTGAACCGGTCGGTGCTCTCAGCAAGGTGTCGGTGGCGGTGCTGGTGGATGGCAAGTATGAGCCGCTTGCCGCAGCAAAGGAAGGGCAGGCGGTTAAAGCCAAATATACTCCCAGATCACCTGACGAGATGCAGAAAATAGAGTCGCTGGTCAAGAGTACGGTCGGTTTCAACACTGAGCGTGGCGACCAGTTGACGGTTCAGAACATTCCTTTCCAGGATACCGACGGGGTCGGAACCGTCGAAACGCCTGCCTGGTGGAGCAGTCCTTTTGCACTCTCTCTGTTCAAGAATCTGCTGATCGGCATGGGGTTCCTGGCGCTAATTTTCTTCATCATTCGTCCATTGTTGAATTCCCTCAAGATCATTCGTCCTCCGGTATTGGAGTCGTTTGAGCCAATCCACGAAGGGGCCGAAAAACTGAGCGCCGCCGAGCGGGCTCAGATTTCGATGCAGATGGCGGAACAGCAAAACCTGATCGAACAGGCCAAGAAAGACCCCTACCAGGTTGCACAGATTCTCCAGAACTGGTTGGGGGAAGATTCCAAGTAATCCAATACATTAAATTTATGCACAGCAGACAGGGAAATCATGACAGGCTCCGATAAGGCCGCCATTCTGCTTCTCTACCTGGGTAACGATGTTACCAGCAAGGTATTCGAGCATCTGGACGACGATGAAATAAAAAAAATCAGTAAGAGCATGGCCAAGCTTGGCCATGTGCCGCGAAGCACCATCACCGAGGTGGTAGAGGATTTTACCACGGTGATCAATCCCGAATCCGGCATCTTTTCACAGGGAGATGAATTCGTCCGGAAAATTCTTGAAAAAGCGCTCGGACCTGTCAAGGCAGAAATGCTGATGGAAGAGTTGCAGGCCTCTAGTTATGGCGATCTGGTCGATATCCTTGCCAACATGGATGCCAAGAGTGTTGCCAATTTCCTCTCCCAGGAGCATCCCCAGACCATCGCGGTAATTCTGGCAAAGCTCAAATCTAAACAGACCAGCGAGATCATAAGTTTGCTTCCGCCTGAACTGCAGGCCGAGGTTGTCCTGCGCATTGCCGATGTGGAACAGGTCTCTCCCGAAATACTGCAGGAAATCGACGAGGTGATGAAGCGCGAGATCAAGTCCATGGGAGGCGTGGCTCGTTACAAGGTAGGCGGGGTTGAAAAGGTTGTTGATATGTTCAACCATTTTGACCGGAGCAAAGAGAAACAGATCCTTGACAAGCTGGATGTTCTCAGCCCGCCGTTGGCAGAGATCATCCGCAAGCATCTGTTCACATTCGAAGATGTGTTCAGGCTCGATGACCGCAGTATCCAGTCCATCATGCGCGAGGTCAGCAACGATACTCTGACGCTGGCGATGAAAACTTCTCCTGATGACGTCAAGGACAAGATATTTAAAAACATTTCCAGCCGTGCCGCCGAGATGATCAAGGAAGACCTTGAAGTGATGGGTCCGGTTCGGCTCTCGGATGTCGAGAAGGCCCAGTCGGAGATTATCAAGATTGTCCGCAAGATGGAGGAGGAAGGCAAGATCGTATTGGCCGGCCGTGGAGGGGACGATGTCCTCGTCTAGGATCATCAAGTCAATCCATCTGGATACGCATGGTCTGAAGGATTTCAGCTTCCGTCCGATCGGCCAGGGTGGAGGTGCCGCGCAAAACGGCCCTGCGGAAGGTTTCGTCCCCATGGATATTTTTGACACCTCTGAGATTGGCGGCAGAAATCGTACCCTGCCTAAGGAGCAGGTTGCGGACCAACAGCCTCCCGGTATCGAATTGACTGAGGAGGACCTTGATCAGAGGCTTCGAGAATCTTTTCAGAGTGGTCTACAGGAAGGGAAAAATCTGGCTGAGCGCGGCTTGCTGAATGTCTTCAGATCGCTGCGGAGTGCCGCGGAAGATTTGCATGCTTTGCGGGAAAAGGTCATGCGGGAATCGGAGGACGAGCTTGTAAATCTGATCATGATGGTTGCTCGCAAAGTCATCCAGCGCGAAGTGTCACAAGACCGGCGCATTTTATCCGACGTTGTGGAGGCGGCCATCTCAACGGTTTCTGATCGCGACGAAATAACCATCCGCCTCAACCCTGATGATTACGCCCTGATCACCACAGGTCGTGAAGAGTATTTGCGCAAAGAACTTGTCACTGACAAGATGCAGCTCAAGGCGGACTCCGCAGTTTTGCCGGGTAGTTGCCTGGTGGATACGGAAATGGGGACAATCAATGCAGGTATCGAGTCGCAATTGGACGAGATTTACCGGCGACTGCTGGAAGAACGCAGTTTGTCCTAAGTGGCCGGCGCTTGGCGCCAAGGAACCACATCATGCCTAACTCGCATATAAATATGGAAAAATATCGTGCCGCGATTGAATCTGCCAAACCAATCAGGCTGCACGGCAAAGTAACCCAGGTGGTGGGCTTGGTTATTGAGGGTTATTGCCCGGACAGCTCGGTTGGCACAATCTGCGAGATCAGACCCCAGGAGGGTGCCCCGATCCCGGCAGAGGTGGTTGGTTTCCGGAACAACAAAACACTGCTCATGCCTTTGGGAGAACTGAGAGGGGTTGGTCTGGACAGCCTGATAACCGTCAGGCGTGATAAAGCCTCCATGGGGGTCGGTCCACTTCTGTTAGGCCGCGTTATTGATGGCCTTGGCAAGCCCATCGATGACAAAGGGCCGTTGAGGGTAGAGGAGGAATATCCAATCTACGCTGCTCCGGTCAATCCTATGACACGTACCCCCATTCGTAAGCCGCTGGATCTCGGGATAAGGAGTATCAATGGGTTATTGACCTGCGGCCAGGGCCAGCGCGTCGGTATAATGGCGGGGTCCGGTGTCGGAAAATCGACTTTACTTGGGATGATTGCCCGATACACCGAAGCGGATGTCAACGTAATCGCGTTGATAGGAGAACGGGGCCGCGAACTGCGTGAATTCATAGAAAAGGATCTTCAGGAACAGGGGTTGAAAAAATCGGTGGTTGTTGTTGCCACTTCGGATCAGCCGCCGTTGGTGAGGATGCGCGGCGCGTACATTGCCACCACCATTGCGGAGTATTTTCAGAAACAGGGCAAAAAGGTGCTGTTGATGATGGACTCCGCCACCCGTTTTGCCATGGCAATGCGCGAAGTCGGGCTTGCCATTGGCGAGCCGCCTACCACCAAAGGTTATACACCCTCGGTCTTTGCGGCCTTGCCCAAGCTGTTGGAGCGTACCGGTAACTTTACAGAGGGGAGCATTACCGGACTTTATACGGTTCTGGTGGAAGGGGATGATTTTAACGAGCCGATTTCCGATTCCATGCGCAGCATCTTGGATGGACATATTATCCTGTCGCGGAGCTTGGCCGCCCGAAATATCTATCCCCCTATCGACGTTATGGCCAGCGCCAGCAGGGTCATGAGCGATGTGGCATCAAAGGAACACCAAGAACTGGCGGGCAAATTCAAGGAGACGCTGGCAACCTACCGCCAGTCAGAGGATTTGATTAATATCGGGGCATATAAAGCAGGAAGCAATCCCGGTATAGATTATGCTTTATCCAAGATCAAAGGAATGGATCTTTTTCTCAAACAAGCTGTCCAGGATCCGGTTTCCATGCAAGATGCCCTGCAAGGCTTGAAACAGATTTTTCAGAGTTGACGCGAACGGCCGGTACAAGGAGGTGATCGTACATGGCGAGTAAGCGGTTCGAACTGGAACAGGTGCTGAAATACCGCACAGAGGTTGAACGGGTTCGCAAACAGGAGTTCGTGGTTGCCAAACAGAATCTGGAGCATGCCACAGATCGGCTGGATCAGGAAAAAGCCCAGGTAGATGGCCTTTCAAAGGAATTCTGTGATCGGCACAAGGAACTATGCAATATAGAAGATGTGCGAATATACGCCGATTTCTTCACGCGTAAGCGTGAAGAAATCAAAGAGCAGAAAGAGCGGATAGTCCAACTCGGGCATATTGTGAACGACCGGCGCGAAACACTGTTGGATGCTTCAAAAGACAAAAAAGTACTTGAGTCTCTTAAGGAAAAGAAGGCTCAGGAATTCAGAATTGAAATGGATAAGAAGGAACAATTGTTTATGGATGAGATAGCCGTACAGAAAAAAGGGAAACCATCCCAATGAAGCGGCTCGTGGTCTGCTGTTTTGCTGTTGCGGCCCTTGCCAGCCTCTCTCCGGACAGAGTCCTTACGAAAATTTTGCATGCAACTGCTGGAATCGTTAAGTCGTCGCAGGCTTTTGCCGAAGCAACCAATGGATCAGTGGATATCCAGCCTGGCCAGCAATCGTTGAATGCTTCCCGAGCAGCCCGTGAGGAGAAGGCTATCCAGGATGCCCGCCGTCAGCAGTTGGCTGCAAAAGAGGCGGCAATTGCGGTCAAGGAATTAGAGCTGAAGAAATTGAGCGATAAACTCGATGCGCAGATGAAATTGCTGGATGATTCCAAAAAACGTCTGGATGAGTCACTCAAGTCCCAAAAAAAGGTGCAGGACGATAAACAAAAGAAGATGATCGGCCTTTTTAAAAAAATGCGCCCTGAACAGGCTGGCCAGTTGATGGACAAACTAGATGAAGAGAAAGTGATTTCAATGCTCAATCAACTGGACACCAAGACGGTGATAAAACTGATTCCGTACTTGAAACAGCCCAGGGTGTTGAAGTGGATCAATGAGAATCTAAACGGTGTCTAAGACTTTTATGGGCAGTATTACTGTCCATGTCCATAAAAAATCAAAAAAGAAAGGAGGTGAAATCAAATGGATGCAGGACAGATGAATATGACTATGCAGAATCCGGCCGGCTTGGCAGTGCCGGTCAACACATCGGTTCCGGTTACGGCAACAATGCAGACAGTGGAACAAGCAGGTTGCAATTTTGCCGATGTCCTCAGTGTGCTCACAACGATGAATCCAGAACAACAACCAACTGATGCGGCAAAACAGGAAGTTAAGGTTGTGCCGGAAAAACGCGGGAAGTCCGACTCCTTGAATCAGACGGATGACCCTACTGCCCTCGCGACATCATTACAGGTTTCATTAGGTGCTGGCAGCGTGCTAATTCCCATGGCAGCTGTAGACAACTCGAACGAACCGGTAAAGTCAGCGGGAGAAGTACAATCGGCTGTGCCGGTGTCACAGAATGTGGCTTCAGGTATCTGCGAAACACAGAGCAAAGGCGGATTGTTGCAAAACATGGGAAGCGCGGCGGATCAGCTTGGAGTCCCTGGCACTGAGGGGACACCTGCTACAACTGGTATGACAACCCCGCTGCAAGCGAAATCAGCAGGTTTGAGTACGGAAATACCTTTACAGAATGAGTTTGGAAAGCAGGATGCTGCGGTGAACAAGGCTACTGAGCAAATCCAGACTCGAGTTGATGGCAAGGTTGCAACCAAGGGTGCGTCTGAAACAGTAAGACCGGCACTTGAGGTGCATTTCCAGACCTCTCCCCGTCCGGTTGACAGCACAAAGACGGCTGAGGTTCAGCCACAACCAACAGAAACCCTGCCGCAGGTTGGGCAGAAAGTAACGACAGATGGCTCGCCATCTACAATATCAGCAGTTGAGACAGCAAACAGCGCTTCTGTTACGGAGCCCCAACCGACAGCAGTTCCGGAACCATCAGTAAACAGGGGTGCATCAGAAGCGGTAAGGCCGGCGCTGGAGGCGTATTTCCAGACTTCCCCCCGTCCGGTTGGCAGCACAAAGACGGTTACGGTTTCGGCACAATCAACAGAAACCCTGCCGCAGGTTGGGCAGAAAGTAACGGCAGATGGCTCGCCATCTACAATATCAGCAGTTGAGACAGCAAACAGCGCTTCTGTTACGGAGCGCACGGCGGTATTGACCATGGTGCCTCCTGCCGCGATTTCCGTTGTTCGGCAGGATTTGGCGGCTTCCCCCACCGTTACGCAGGATGCGGCGGTGAACAAAACCACGGAGACTGACCGGCCACAGATCGATATATCCCGACCGGCAGCAATGCCGGAACCGTCAGTAACCAAGGGTGCATCAGAAGCGGTAAGGCCGGCGCTGGAGGCGTATTTCCAGGCCTCTCCCCGTCCGGTTGACAGCACAAAGACGGCTGAGGTTCAGCCACAACCAACAGAAACCCTGCCGCAGGTTGGGCAGAAAGTAACGGCAGATGGCTCGCCATCGATGGTATCAGCAGTCGGGACGGCAAATAGCGCTTCTGTAACTGAGCGCGCAGCGGTTTCCTCGGTGCAGCAAAATTTGACGGCCTCCCCCATCGACACGCAGAATGCGGCGGTGAACAAGAGCACGGAGCCCGCCCAAGCCCAAAGCAGCACGGTGCGACAAGCATTGATGGGCGCGACGGCACTCGGTGCACATGCGGTAGAGTCTGGACGTCAGGGCGATACCGGCTCAGCGGATGAGCGCAACCAGAGACAGACGACATCAGTGGTTGCCGGTAAACCAGTAATCACTGGAAATATTATGGCTGGAGCGGTCAAGGAGGTTGTGTCGGCTGCTTCGGGGGAAAAATTGGCGGGAGACGGAAATAACCAGCCCGACCAAAAGCTGGGCGGGAATGCCAACTTGGCAATACCGCAGCAAGCTAAAGCAGAAAATGCGGCAACCGCCGTTAATACACCGACGCCGGCCACCAGCGATGTAAGGCCGAATTTGTCCGAACATGTTGCCAGACAGGTAACGGAACACCTTGCGGGCCACGAAATCAAAAAAGGCAGCGATCAGATCGTGATCAGACTTACCCCGGAGAATCTGGGAGAATTGAAATTGAACCTGAGAATGGATGGTCAACGCTTGAACGTGGAAATTGTAACTGAAAACCGTGCAGTAAAAGACATGATCTTGCAACACTCTGATTCTCTTAGAGAGTCTCTTGCCAGACAAAATATCAGTATGGAATCGTTTGATGTGACAACTGGTGGCAATGGTGGCAGCGCAACAGGACGTGGCCAGGATGATTGGCGCGAACTGGCCAGGCAGCGTCAGGATAATGCCTGGATGCCGGCTGGCGGATACCGCTTGCAGGCAAGCGTTCCTACTTCGGCTCTTCCGGCCTATCTGGCAAAATCGGCATCTTCGATGGTTGATCTCCATTTTTGAAAGCGAGGTGATTAGCGTGGTAAATTCAGTAGGAACAACTACAGCAACAACCGATACGACTGCGGCCGACGCGGCAATGAAAAAGTCCACCGGCCTGAATAAGGACGACTTTCTCAAGCTGTTCATAGCACAGTTACAAAACCAGGATCCGCTGTCGCCGCAAGACCCGACCCAGTTTCTCGGCCAACTTGCCCAACTTACCCAAGTGGAGCAGGCCTATAATACCAACACGGCGTTACAGAGCCTGTTGTCGGCACAGAACAACTCCACTGCCATGACGTCAGTGTCATTCATTGGGAAGGACATCAAGGCGAACGGCAACACAGCTGCTTTTGACGGGACAAACCCGGCCAAGATGCAGTTCAATTTCTCAGTACCTACCTCTTCGGGTTCTGTTGCCATCTTCGATGCGTCCGGTCAAGTTGTCAGGACCGCTTCCTTGGGGGCACAGGCTGCAGGCGATGCCACCTTTTCCTGGGATGGTCGCGACAACAACGGTACGGTGCTGCCGGCCGGGGCATACAGCTTCAGCGTAACCGGAACATCTGCCAGCGGTTCTGCCGTGGCGGCAACAACCTACACAACCGGCCGGGTAGACGGCGTTTCTCTTGTCGATGGCACTCCTGCCCTGACCATCGGCGCAGCCACAGTCTCGCTGTCGGATGTCATCAACATAAAGGGGGTGTAAAGCAGCAATGATCGACCAGATTTTGTTTCCAAATCCAGTCCAACCAGGCAAAACAGAACGGTCGCAACCGCAGAAGCCGGCAACTGGCCAAGTTACGGACTCACCCTTTGCCAAGGTGCTGGACGCCAAACTCCCCTCTCAAGGGGTGAAATTTTCACAACATGCTCAGGACAGGCTCTCTGCCCGTAACATCAGCCTTTCTCCAGCCGATCTTGTCAAGCTTGAAGGTGCGGTTGACAATGTGGCAAAGAAAGGCGGCAAGGAATCACTGGTCATGATGGGCGACGCCGCGCTGGTGGTAAGTATCAAGAACCGCACTGTGGTGACCGCCATGGACAAGACACAGATGCAGGGCAATGTTTTCACCAATATTGATTCAGCAGTAATTTTATAATCCTGATTACAGGGCTGGTCCTCCGAGAGGAAGCCCTCGAAACGCCGACCGATTGACGCGTTTCACCAAAACTAACTTTCTCGAACACAAGGAGAACAC
>MTLD01000739.1_pt1 | contig 19376 bp, 19 predicted proteins | sample 1982471 | NCBI WGS metagenome assembly MTLD01 (sample SAMN05712604, study PRJNA340218) | biofilm metagenome | isolation source: sample SPM anode biofilm adapted to -50 mV | place: USA | collected 2012-02-03 | reverse complement strand
GCCTGGAAGTCGAAGGCTGTCAGCCAGGAGGCATACTCGACTTTCAGCGGGCCGGTAAAATTGAAAAAGACCAGTAAGGCGCAGATGAAGGAGGCCCAGATAGCACCACAGGCAACTGCTTCCGATAAGCGGCGGGGCAGCAGACGGGCGAAAAGGGTGTTGCAGAGACCGCCAGCAAGCGGGAACAGGAGTATGAAGGCCAGGTAAAGTTCCATTACACCTCAAGGTAAAAATACATAAATCCAAATTAACGGGGATGAACAGGATAGACATGGCCTTATCCCCTTCATCCTGTCCATCCCTGTAATCAGCCTTTTTTCAGCCCTTCATTTCACTGAACAAGTCTGTATTCACCGTTCTCTTCCGCCGGTGCAGGTAGACCACCATGGCCAGGGCCAGGGAGACCTCGCTGGAGGTTAGCGCCATGATGAAAATGGCAAAGATCTGCCCGTCCGCGTTGCCCCACTGCGTCGAGCCCCCCACGAATACCAGCATGACGGCGTTCAACATGACCTCGATGCAGACCAGCATCATGATCAGGTTGGTGCGCCAGGCAAGAAGCCCTCCCAGCCCCAGGAAAAAGAGCAGGACAGCAAGGATGAGGATATGTTCGAGCGGCACGATCACGGAGATGTCTCCTCGCTGCCCGAGACCCTCTCCGGAGCGGAGGAAGGAGGAAGGCTTGGTGAGGATGCATGCTGTTTCCCCAGGTACAGAGCCCCCACCAGGGCAAACAGCAATTGCAGCGAGATCAGTTCAACCGCCACGCCATGCCCTTGGAACAGGCGGCGGGACACCTCGCGGATCGGTATGGATTGTGCTGCAGGGACTGCGAGCTGCGAATGGCGAGAAACTATGACCATCACCAGCGAGGCAATGCTGACCAACGATAAAAGCAGCGCCGGAAGCCACTCACGCCAGTGGGGCGAGAAGCCTTTCTCTGGATGCCCCAGGTCAAGCATCATGATCACGAACAGGAACAGCACCATGATGGCGCCGGCATAGAGGATCACCTCAAAGACGGCCACCAGTGGCGCCATGAGCAGGTAAAACACCACCGCAACGGCGAACAGGGAGGTGACCAGGTAGAGGATGGCATGCACCGGATGCTTCTCGCTGATGGCCAGGACCGTGCCGATCACAGCCACTGCAGCCAGTATGTAGAAGATGATCTGTTCCATAGATCCGCTTAAAAATCAGATAGGTAGTAAACAGGCATACACACGATGAACATGATCGTAATCAAGACCGTATAATTTTCCGTTTATCCCGTACATCATGGTAAAAATTACTTTGTCTTACACCGCCGCGCAAAAAATGTCCTGAAAAGCTCATGGCAGCAACGAACGCACATCCACCGGCGGCAACTCCTCCAGGCCGGCACCGCGAGGCTGGGTCACGCCGATGCCGGCATGGTGATAGAAATTATAGGAATTATCCTTGCCGCAGCCGTCGATCAGCAAATCCTCTTTCTCATAGACCAAGTCCATTATGTCGCGCTTGCAGATCTCGTAGTCCGGCGTCATCTGTATCGCCAGGGTCGGGCATGCTTCGGCGCAGAGGCCGCAGAAGATGCAACGGGAAAAATTGATCCTGAACCAGGCCGCATAACGGCGGCCATCGTCCCTTTCGGCGGCCTGCATGGAGATACAGTCCACCGGGCAAGCAGCAGAGCAGAGGTAACAGGCCACGCAACGCTCACCGCCATCCGGATCGCGGGTCAACACGATCCGCGCCCGGAAACGGGGATAGGGCACGCGCTTCTCCTCCGGGTACTGGATCGTCACCGGTCGGCGCAGCATATGGTGCAATGTCACGCCAAAGCCTGCAATAATGGCCTTGATGTCGGAGATGAGCGGCATGGGATTTTCCGATTAAAACGTCGAGACGCCCCGGTGGGGCGTCTCATGGTGATTTTCTATTCAAGTATATCAGGCGTTTCGCATTATGCACGCATTTCAGACATTCCCGTGTTTGGCCCGTTCGGCCTTTTTCAGCAAGGCTGATGCCAGGGGATGCTCGTTGTTTTCGGCATAGAGGACAGCAGTATTGCCGGACATGGTTTTAAGACTCGGGTTTGCGCCCCCTTCCAACAAAGCCAGTACCGTCAGGTTGCAACCGTAAATGGCCGCCATCATCAAAGGCGTATGGCCTTCGCGATCACGGGCGTCCACTTCAGCGCCTTTCTCGATCAGCATCCTGACGATCTCGGTATGGCCGTTGGCAGCGGCGTAGTGGAGTGCTGTCTTACCTTTGTCGCTGCTAGCGGTTATGTCCGCTCCCCTCTTCAGCAGATCCATGACAAAATCTTTTTGACCCTCCTTGGAAGCGTTAATCAGTGGGGTGTGTCCGTTGCGGTCTTTGGCATTCACGTTTTCCATGCTCGACTCCTCCATAATGTATGAGATTCGGACTGCGGTGTCCGTGTTGTCGTCATTGTATTCCAGCGGCACAGTAGAAAGTTCCGGATGCAAGGCTTGCGACCCCCGAGGAGTGAGACGTACAGTGTAAATACGCCGTAGCGACGAGGGGCGAGCGTAACGCAGCAGACGGACTTTCTATGAAGCCGCCAGAGCCAGCCACCAGCCGGTGGCCAGGATATTAACCAGCGCCAGCGGCGTCAGCACCTTCCAACCCAGATGCATAAGCTGGTCGTAACGCAGGCGTGGCAGTGTCCCCCGCATCCAGATGAAGAAAAAGGCAACGGCAAGGGACTTAATGGTAAACCAGACGACCGGCGGCAGAAACGGGCCGTGCCAGCCACCCAGGAAGAATGTGGTAGCCAGCCCTCCCAGCACGATGATGTTAATGTACTCTCCGACAAAGAACAGCCCGAAGCGCATGCCTGAATATTCGGTGTGAAAACCGGCCACCAACTCCCCCTCGGCCTCGGGGATGTCGAAGGGGATACGCTTGCACTCGGCGGTGATGCTGATCAGGAAGATGATAAAGGCTACCGGCTGATAGACGATGAACGGGACCGTGCTCTGGGCGTCAACAATAGCGGTCAGGCTGAAGGAATGGGCCAGCATGATAACCGGCACCAGGGAAAGCCCCATGGAGAGCTCGTAGGAGATCAGCTGGGCCAGGCCCCGGATCCCGCCCAGAAGGGAATACTTGGAATTGGATGCCCAGCCGCCTATTGCCATGCCATAGACCGCTATGGACGAGAGAGCCAGAAAGAATAATACACCCACGTTCAGGTCTGCGATCAGCAGCGGCACCTGACGCCCGGCAATGGTGATCGGCGCGCCGAAAGGGATAACGGCGAAAGTCAGGATGGCGGGGATGGCGGCCATGGCCGGAGCGAGCAAAAAAAGCCAACGGTCCGCAGCGGACGGAATAAAATCTTCTTTTGTCAGGAGTTTGATCAGGTCGGCAAGGGGTTGGAGCATCCCGAAAGGGCCGACACGGTTAGGCCCTTTGCGATCCTGGATCCAGGCCAGAATCCTCCGTTCGGCTAACACCAGATAAGCAGCAAGGGTCAGGATAACGAAAAAAACTACTCCCAACTTTGCCGCAAAAAGCGCTATGTCTAGAGGAGATGCCGTCATCGGTACCTGTCGGAAGTAGGTGAGAGGGACACAAAACGGAATGTAATTTCTATAACACATAATCGTGACAAACGCCACTGGCTAATTCGGGAAATTCTCCGGACATTGTGAAGCTGTAATAAATAAGCGCTTGTATCAGTGAACAACGGCACACTATAATGTCGCTTTACGGAGGGTGTCAATGGAAGTGAAACAGGCGGAGTTCATCAAAAGTGCGGTGAAGCCAAGGGATTATCCACCAGCGGAACTGCCCGAAGTAGCCTTTGTGGGGCGTTCCAATGTGGGCAAATCATCGCTTATCAACGTGCTTGCCGGCCGCAAAGGGCTTGTCCGCACCAGCTCCACACCAGGCAGAACACAATTGATCAACTTTTTCAACATCAATAATGTGCTGAATCTGGTTGATCTGCCCGGCTATGGTTACGCCAAGGCGCCACCCGATGTGCGCAAACAGTGGCAGCCAATGATCGAGACCTATCTGGCCGAGCGCGACACCCTGAAAGCCGTGGTACTGATCCTCGATATCCGCAGGACACCATCGGGTGGCGATCTGGACATGCTGCACTGGCTGCATCGCTACAATATCCCACCGATCATCGTCCTGACCAAATGCGACAAGCTTTCCAAAAACGAGCGGGCCAAACAGACCTCTCTGATCGGGGAAACTATCGAACACAGCAGGGAGATGTTGTTGCCGTTTTCTGCACTTTCCAGAGAGGGACGCGACGGAATATGGTTGGAGATCGAAAGGTTGGCCGGGATTGTATAGATGCCGATCTTTCGTATTGCCCCTGCAAAATTCAATACCTGATTGTGAAATCATCAAACTCGCCGGCAAATGCCTCTTCGAGAAGATCGACCCGATCGACCCGGGCTGCCGGAGGACCTTGCCGGCACCAATCAATCAAAGTAGCCACTGCCGAAGCATCTCCTTCGAACACCCCGCCGACCGAACCGTCCGGCAGGTTCCTTACCCAGCCTTTGACCCCAAAGCCAAGGGCCTGGCGACAGGTGTGATGGCGAAAAGCCACCCCCTGGACACGACCGTGTATGACTACCGAAACTCTGATATTCATGGCCTAAACCTCCAAAATCCAGCTAGTTCAATATAACCGACAGGACATTCACATGGCACGAACCAACTCTCCCACGGCAGCAGAAAAAACCCCGAAAGCGGCCATGCCGGACATGCAGAAGCGTCCAGACCACCGAAGGATACCGATCTCAAAGGTGGGCGTCAAGGACATCTCCTATCCCATCGTGGTAATGGACAAGAACCATTCTCTTCAGCATACTGTGGCGCGGATTAACATGTACGTGGATCTGCCCCACCACTTCAAGGGCACCCACATGAGCCGCTTTGTGGAAATCCTCAACCGCCACCGCAAGCACATCGCCTTGGACAAGCTGGAGATCATCCTGGATGAGATGAAGGCAAAACTCGGTTCGGCAAGCGCCCACCTGGAGATCCAGTTCCCCTATTTCATCGACAAGAAGGCGCCGGTCTCCGGCGCCATCAGCCTGATGGAGTACAACTGCGAGTTCAGCGCCTCCATGACCGACAAGCTCGATTTCGTCCTCGGCATCAAAGTTCCCCTTACCTCGCTCTGCCCTTGCAGCAAAGAGCTGTCAAGCTTTGGAGCCCATAACCAACGCAGCGTCATGACGGTTCAGGTGCGCTATGACGACTTTATCTGGATCGAAGATCTGGTGGAACTGGTGGAGCAGTGCGGCAGCAGCCCGCTCTACTCGCTGCTGAAGCGCGAGGATGAAAAGTACGTCACCGAGCAGGCCTACGAAAACCCTCGCTTTGTGGAGGACATGGTGCGCGAGGCATATTCACGTCTCTCCGCGCTGGATAATATCACCTGGTTCTCGGTGGAAGCCGAGAACTTCGAGTCCATCCATAACCACTCGGCCTATGCCGCAGTGGAGCTGGACCGGCGGGGATGAACAAGGGGCTGATAATCTTCGCCCGAGAACCGGTCCCCGGCAGAGTCAAGACCCGCCTGGCCCGTGAAGTCGGCGATCAGACCGCTGCCGAATTATACGCGGCCATGACCAGGGATGTGCTCGACACCACCGCCGCACTTGTAGATATCCGCAGGATGCTGTTCTGGGCTGCGGAGAACAACGGGGTACCACCAGCCCATGACTACCCGGGCCTTGACCTGTTCCCGCAGCAAGGCAACACCCTTGGCGACCGCATGTTTGACGCATTTACACGGGCCTTTCAAGGCGGCCCGGAAGCATGTTGCATTATTGGAACCGATTCGCCTGATCTGCCGTTGGAACATATCGTCAAGGCCTTTGATCTGCTCGACCGTGAAGATATCGATGCGGTCTTCGGACCTGCCGAGGATGGCGGTTATTATCTGCTTGGGCTTAAGCAGGCGTGGAAAGGGTTTTTCGACTTTATCCCATGGAGCACCCGCAACGTGCTGGAATCCAGCCTCGAACGGTCGCGACATCTGGGTCTGCGCACCGCACTCCTGCCGGAATGGTACGACATCGACACGCGTGATGACCTGTTGCGCCTGATCGCTTCAGGCGAGGATTCCGCTCCCGCAGTCCGCCGCACTGCCCGCAGACTGTTGCGGGTTTGATTACGACACAGAATTTAATTTACGCCAAGGAAATCAGAGCATGAGACCGATCCTGATCATCGCCGCCGTACCGCAAGAAACGATCCTGCTGGAGCTCGCCCTCGAAAAGGCTGCCCGCATGAAGGCCGTCGCGCACGACTATGTGGAGGGATATCTGGGAAGACTGAATGTAATCATCTGCGCCGCAGGCATAGGGAAGATCAATGCCGCGGCTGCCACTGCCGCCCTGGTTGAACGCTTCAGGCCCGGGCTTGTCATCAATACCGGCTGCGCCGGTGCTTACCAAGGCAGCGGGTTGTCCATCGGGAATCTTGCAGTGGCAAGCGAGGAGATTCTGGGGGATGAGGGGGTTGTGACACCAGAGGGGTGGCAAGACCTGCGCTCCATGGGGCTGCCTTCCCTGGTGCAAGGCAACCGGATGCATTACAACGAGATCCCGCTTTCCAAGCACGCCGCCGAAAAGGCCATGCAACTGGCGGATTACTATGGCGTAAACCTTGCCCGTGGGCGATTCATTACCGTTTCCACCTGCAGCGGATCTCGTCAGCGCGGCGAGGAACTGGTCAGGCTGTTCGCCGCCATCAGCGAAAACATGGAAGGTGCTGCGGTTGCGCTGACCTGCCTGCGCTACGGAGTGGACTGCCTGGAAATCCGTGGGATCAGCAATCTGGTGGATGAGCGTGACATGAGGACATGGGACATCCCGCGCGCCGTTGAAGCGGTCCAGCGCTTTGTCCTGAAGTACCTGGAAGAGATGGACCGGCCGGAGCAACCGGAACCGCAACACCTGACCGTGCCGGAGATGTAGCTACTCAACCATAATACCTGTCCCCGAAAATGGCCGACCCAACCCGCACCAGCGTTGCCCCCTCCTGGATGGCAGCCTCGAAGTCCCCGGACATCCCCATGGACAACTCCTTCATCTCCACCCCAGGGATACCTTCGGAGCCGACCACCAGTGACAAACGTTTCAACTCCGCAAAATAAGGCTTGGCAGCATCGGGATCATCAAAAAATGGCGGCATGGTCATGAGTCCGCGCACTTTCAGGTTGGGCAGGCTTGAAATCGCCCTGACTAGAAGCAGCAGTTCGTCTGCTGCTGTACCGGATTTGGTCTTCTCGCCAGCGATATTCACCTGCACTAACACATCGCAGCTTTTTCCCAGCTTGCCCCACTGGCGGCTGACCTCTTCTGCCAGCGACAGCCGGTCAAGCGAATGGATCATCGAGACCAAACCAGCAATATATTTTACCTTGTTGCTCTGCAGATGACCGATGAAGTGCCATTCCACCGGCTCGGCAACCGAGGAGGCCTTGAGGCTCAGCTCCTGGACGTAATTCTCGCCAAACAGAGGCTGCCCAGCCTGGAAAGCTGCGCTGACATCTGCGGCTGGGCGGGTCTTTGACACGGCCACCAAGCGCACAGAGGCCGGGTCGCGATCGGCAGCCATGGCCGCTCTGGCGATCCGTTTGTGGATTTGTTCGAGATTTTCGGCAATATTCATGGTTAGCCTGCGTTGTCGCCAACAAGCCTCCGAGGTTTTGATGCCGCGAAGGCCTGTTGGTTGGGGTTACATCCTGAACTGCGCCACAATCTGCTTCAGTTCCTCGGCCATCCTGGCCAGCTGGCTGGCTGCCGATGCCGTCTCTGTCGAACTGCTGGAAGTCTGCTGAACGGTATCTGTGATTTCGTGCATGTTTCTGCTGATTTCGTGGGTGGTGGCAGTCTGCTCTTCAGCCGCGGTCGCGATCTGATTGATCTGGCTGGTGACCTCGCCGACCTGCTCAAGAATATCCTGGAGCGCTTGGCCGGAACGGGCCGCATCTTCTGTGCCACGCTCAACCTCTTTGACCCCTTCCTCCATGGCGGCGACGGCTGAATGGGTCTCCTGCTGGATGGTCTTGATCATGCCACCGATCTCTTTCGTGGCCTTGGTGGTACGCTCGGCCAAGGCCCGCACTTCGTCGGCCACGACGGCAAAACCGCGGCCCTGCTCGCCGGCCCGGGCCGCTTCGATAGCCGCGTTGAGCGCCAACAGGTTGGTTTGATCGGCAATGTCCTCGATTGTGCCGATGATCTGGCCGATCTGCTCCGATCGTGTACCGAGCGACCCCACCGTCAACGCGCTTTCCTGCACCCTGGCAGCAATGCGTTGAATGCTCTCGACAGCATGATTTACGACTTCCGCACCATTCTTGGCGGTTATACCTGTCCGATTGGAGATATCCGCCGCCCTGACGCAGTTCTGGGCAATTTCTGACGACGTGGCAGCCATCTCCTCGCCCGCAGTGGCAATGGAAACCGATTGCACGCTAACCTTTTCGGTCCCTGCCGCAATCTGGGCAGCCGTGCTGTTCAACTGGCTGGCGGCCGTGGATACTTCCAGAGAGTTCTGGGTGATCTTGACAACGATCTCTTTCAGATTGTCGAGAAACCGGTTGAAGGAAACCGCCAATTCACCGGTCTCATCATTGCGGTCGTGTTGCAGGCGCCTTGTAAGATCGCCACCGCCGCTGGCCATCTCTTCCAGGTTGCTGGAAACGTAACCCAAGGTCTTGGTAATACCGCGGCTGACGGAATAGGCCACTATCAGACTGAAGAGAGCTACAAAAAGGCTCAGCCCCAGGAACATCCATTTCACGGCACTTAGGTCTTTCTGCACATCATCTACGTAGATGCCGCTTCCCAGTATCCATCCCCATGGTGCGTAAAGCTTGACAAAGGAAAGCTTTGGCATTGGTTCCTGCTCGCCCGGTTTTGGCCACATATAATCAACAAAACCCTCGCCTTTTTCCTTGGCCACCTTGGCAAACTCCACGAACAGGTGCTTTCCGTGCGGATCCTTGTTCTCCGTCAGGTCCTTGCCGTTGAGTTCCGGTTTGATCGGATGCATGATCATGGTGGGGTGCAAATCATTAATCCACAGATACTCCTTTTTCTCGTAGCGGAGCTTGCTGATTTGTTCAGCGGCCAATTGCTTGGCAACATCGAGAGATATCTTGCCCGCCTTAGCCTGGGCATCCTCATTCTCGATGATCCCCATGGCCAGCTCGACAATATGCCGGGTGGCGTCCTCTTTTTCCTTCATTATCTTGCCTTCAAGCATCGGCAGAAGATAAAAGAAGAGCCCAGCCACCATAAAGGACACGCTTACAACCGATATGAAGACGATCTTGTTCTGAATGCGCCAATGCCTATATCTCTTGAATTGCATATTAAAGACTCCTTTTTTCGTTATGAGAGGATCTGCATGGTTTGCATAAGTTCGAAGAGTTCCGCCAGTGGCAGACCAATGACATTGGTGTAGGAACCGCAGATGGAACGGACAAAATGGGCCGCCCCGCCCTGAATGGCGTAGGCACCGGCCTTGTCCATGGGGCAGCCGCTGGCGATGTAACTCCTGATCTCCTGCTCGCCCAGTGTCCTGAAGATCACCTCGGTCTGCACGCTGCGGCTCAGGCAAACCCCGCTTTCCTGGTCAAACACGGTGAAGCCGGTAATAACGTCATGGGTGCAACCGGACAGCTTCGACAACATGGTGTAGGCCTCGGCCTCGTCAATGGGCTTGCCCATGATTTCGCCATTCAAAACTACCACGGTATCGGCGCCGATAAAAAAACGACCGGGCGACTTGGCAGCCACAGCCTGCGCCTTTTCACGGGACAGGCGCATGACATGCTCCACCGGCAGCTCTCCCGGCAAGGCATCCTCAGGGATGTCAGCCGGCACAACTGTGAACTCGATGCCGGCAAGTGCCATCAATTCGGTACGGCGAGGCGATGCCGAGGCCAGTACTATCTCCCTGCTGTTGGTCATTTTACTTCCTTTTCCGCAAAATATCGGCAGATTGGCGTTTGAACACGAGATACATGCCGCCCAAAATCAATATCCCCAGGCAGAAACTCATCCACTCTCCCCTAACGAGACCGTGGACGAGCGAAACGCACCCCATCAGAAAAACCAGTCCTTCCATCGACAGAATTCTTCCGATGAGCGATATTTCCTGGCGCTGTTTGTCTCTATCCATGCGAGAAAACCTAATCGGCAGCTTAAGAGGTTGGGCGGGATTGTAGCTGCATCACCACGGGAACATCTTCCCTGGATTGAGAATATTGTTGGGATCCAAGGAATGCTTGATGGCCTTCATGGCGGCAATCTGGGATGGGGTCAACTCCAGCTCGATGTAAGGTGCCTTGGAGAGCCCGACGCCATGTTCACCCGACATGGTACCCCCCAGATCCAGAGCTGCCCGAAACACCTCGCGAATAGCTTCATGGGCCTTTTCTTCCATGCCAGGCACCGCTTTGTCGATCATCACGTTGACATGGATGTTGCCGTCGCCGGCATGACCGAAGTTGACGATCGGGATGTCGAATCGTTGTTGGATGGTCTCTATGCGGCGGATGACATCGGGTACCTTGCTGCGCGGGACGACAATGTCTTCGTTGTATTTATCGGGGTTCACATCCCGCAATGAGGGCGATACGAGCCGACGGACCTTCCAAAGCTGCTCTGATTCGGCATTATCCTTGGCAGCACGGAACTGGACCAGCCCCAGCGGCTTGATGATGTCATGAATCTGTTGTGCATGTTTCTCGATCAATTCGCGGTCGCCGTCCACCTCTATCAGCAGCACTGCCCGCCCTTCCGGCGGGATACCAAGGTTGAAGCGGCTCTCCACGCATTGCAGTGTGGCGTAATCCATGAATTCAAGTGTTGTTGGGATGATCTTGGATTTTATGATGGCTGAGACAGACTTGGCTGCACCATCGATCGAATCGAAGATGGTGAGCATGGTTTTCTTGGCATCCGGATAGGGAAGCAACTTGAAGATGATCTTGGTGATGACCCCCAGGGTACCTTCACTGCCGCACAGAAGCTTGGTCAGATCGTACCCGACCACCCCTTTGTAGGTTTCGCCGCCGGTACGGATGATTTCTCCGCCGGGAAGCACCACCTCCAACCCCATGACGAAATCCTTGGTGCAGCCGTATTTAACGGCCCGAGGCCCACCGGCATTTTCAGCAACGTTGCCGCCGAGTGTGGAGAATTTGAGGGAAGCCGGGTCTGGCGGGTAAAAAAGCCCAAGCTTCTCCACCTCCTGTTGGAACTGTTCGGTAACGACCCCAGGCTCTACCTCGGCAATCAGGTTTTCGGTGTCGATGCGCAAAATGCGGTTCAATCGGGTGGTAACCAATACGATACCGCCCGCTTTCGGCAGGGCGCCGCCGGAAAAGCCGCTGCCGGCCCCACGCGGAAAGACTGGAAATTTTTCCCTGTTGGCAAGCTTGAGAATTGCAGCCACCTCTTCAGCGTTGGCTGGATGAACAACGGCAACGGGTAGGAACTCCATCTGGGTTGCGTCATAGGAATAGCAAAGCAACTCCTGCTTCTCTGTAGTAATATTATCGGCCCCGACAATAGACCTGAGTTCATCGACATAATGCAGATCCGGCATTTATTCTCCCTTAAAGTCTGGCATGTTGCGAGTGATTCACGATACATGATAACCCCCATGGAGCGCAAGGCAGATTTACACCGCTTTTGACAATTATCCAGTTGATAACTGTTTGCCCATGCCGTACAATATTTGTTTCATTAGGGAGGAAACGCAGTGCTCAATCTGTTATTGATAACCGACGTGCCACGTCTGCGGAAAATATTCTCACATTTATCGGATGAAAAGAGTACCCAGCTCCGAATTGCCAACAGCTTGGAAAAAGGCGCCGAAGAGCTTGCCGCGGAAAAGCCGGGCATCGTCTTTGTCCAGACGCATCTATCCGGCCTCTCTGCCGATATTCTGCTGATGCATCTGAAAAAGCAACTTGGCAGAAAACGCACTCGTTTTGTGCTGCTCACCCCTCCCAACCAGGTCAGCCAAGAGTCACTAAAGCATTATCAGGGCCAGCTGGACACCACCCTGGAAGACAGCGCCATGTTGGCCGCAATAAAGGATCTGATTTCCGAGCTCACCACCAAGGTAAAAAAGGCCTCCCAGCCAGCGGCAATAACGGAAAGTGCCCAGCCCCAGCCACCGGTGGAACCGGTGGAACCAGTCGAATCAACTGTTACGAACAAAATTCAAGGGTCGTATGACGGCCCGTCATCGCAGGCCGAGCCTACCGCTGCACTTGTTTTGCAGCACCTGCCCGAAAGTAGCGAGCCTTCATTGGAAGAGCAGGGGATAACTTATTCCCCCCGTTCACGGGTCTCTGTCTACTCCGAGTTTACCAGTTCCTTCGACAGCGCGGTCAGTAGCATGCAACCGCCAGAACATGACGGGGATTCACCGGAAGCAAACATCCATAACTGGAACCAGGAGAAGATCGAAACCATTGACTCGACAAAAGTACGCTCCAAAAGGACTACTTTTCTGTTGTGGTTCGCCCCGGTACTGGTTGCTGCGGTTGCAGTCACCATCATGCAGGACAGGAATTCAATGCCCAAACCGGTTGACCTCTCAACAAAAACAGCAGTCGTTGATCCAGCGCTTCCCGTCGCACGGAATGCGACCGTTCCTCAAACCGTTGCTGTAGGGACCAGCAAACCAGTTACTCCGCAGACAACAACTGCTCTAAAAAACAATCCCCCCCCCACCTCGACACCTGAGGCCCAGTTGAGCGATAATGCCGTACTCTCGGCAATCGCGGAAAACCGCGCCCCAAAAGGGCAGGCCAAAGGCACTGCAAACGGTATCCGGCCCGCGGATCTGCCTGACTTCATTCCCAGATACGCGCTCGACAAGTCGTACAACAAGGCAAATCCCGGCTGGGAACGCTACAAGGGGCGAGTCACCGAGTTCAAGGTCTACCGGGAAGGCAGCTCCATCAAGGCAATCCAGGTCATTGACCGGGGGGGTGACGGCGTTCCTGAATCCTTCATGAAAGCGGCTCTGCGGCAGGTAAGTAAAAAACCGGCCTTTGTTATGGAGTCATCGGAGAAAAAAGAAGGGTACGAAATTCAGCGGGGACATGTGGATGAACATTTAAACATAGTATATTATCGGGATGGTCAGACAGGCAAGTTGCGGGCCTTTGTAATGACCTGGAAATAATTTAAATTTCATGCCTGCGTCCGGCAATTGTTGCGTCGGATATCACTGGCTGGACAACTTCAAATAGCAATCGGCCTTGTAGAGACTGGCATCGGCAGCCATTGGAGAAGAGGGATTTTCTGCCAGAAAGCGGTCGAACAGGTCCAATGCGGAACGACAATCATCCTGTTTATAGGCCCTGACCGCTTTTTCAAAAAGCTTCTGATCTGTATCTGTTTTTGCGACAATCGGTTGTGATTCCGTTTTACCAACTGCTTGCGAACTCTGCTGCTCTTCCGCGCCCGACCTATTCCCAGTCACAATTACATCAGGTTGCTTGGCAACGGCCCTTGCCCTGGCGCTGCTTGCCTTGCGTTTCGATGCATGCACCGACGCCTTTTTCCTGGCTGATTTTTTCTTGTGTTTGCCATGTTCAAGCTGTTTCAAATCACTGAGAGAGAGTTCCGTGAGTGGTTTTGCCGCATCTTTGCGCTGCGTGGTCGCTTTTTGAATGTTGTTTTCAGCAGTTTTTGCACCGCCATCGCCGGACTGTTCGGTTGCTGCAGCCTTGGCCGGAGCACTCGCGCCGGCTTCGCCCGACTGGTCCTTGGATACGGGAACTTTCAAGGTCTTGCCGGCATAGATCAGGTTGGGATTTTTGATGTCATTAAACAGCAGAATTTGTGAATAGTATGAGCCGTGACCACTGAATTTGCGGGAGAGACCATACAAGGTATCCCCTTTCTTTACCGGTACCTCGCGCACAAGAACAGCGTCTTTAGGTTGTTCCTTCTCATCCTGCGCCACCATCTTGGGCGTGTAGATCAAATACTGTTGACTCCATACGGGTGATGCAAGTGTGAGAAGAAGCATGGTCACCACTGTTTCGCGAGCGCGTCGTGTCATGTCAGTACCTGTTCCCCAATTGATCTTCGTATTTCAAGACATTCTTGACCTGGATATTCGTTCCCACGCCAGTGCCCGGCTTGACCCTGAACGACACCTTGATGGTGCGCTTCTCGCCAGCGCCGAGCTCCTTGAATTTCCAAAGAATATTTCCATCCGCCACAGAACTGTCGGCTGGATCGGCAGCAACAAGTTCGAGCTGTTCCGGCCAAGCACTGTGCAGTTCCACAACACGGGCCAGATTTGTGCCGAAATTCGTAATGGTGAGGTCGAACGAGGCAACCTCGCCCGGCTTGAGACGGCCGTCACGGCTGGACATGGCCATTTGCAGCACAGGTCTTGAGTAGACCAGCAAGGCCGAAGCCGTGGCAGTGCGCGTGGCATCGCCTTCCGAGATGAATGAGACCTGGACATTCCCCTCGCTGCTGTCGGTTGCGCTACGCGGAGTTTTCATTTCAAGGGCAATACCGGCCTCTTCCTTCGATTCAAGCGGACCGATCTCGTTTATGACCGGCTCGTTTGGCTGCCTGATGCCATCCCGGTTGAGGTCGTGGAAAACGACCGCATCCTGGGCTCCATTGATCGCAGACACAATCTTGAATTTCTCGCGCACGTTGCCGGTGTTGGTCACGATAAAAGGCACGGTAATGGTCTGGCCAGGGATAATCACCAGTTTATCTGAAACCGGTCGGACAGTAATGCCATGTTGTGTCTGAACGTAAGCGGCATTGGACACGAAAGCCGCATTGGTGTTCAACTGATTGTTGATCAACTCGGCACGGCAAAGCAGCTCCTGGTTGGCCAATGAGTCGTCCTTAAGCTGGAAGGTGACGGTAAATTCCTTGTTCTCGCCGGAATTGACCTGCAGACCGTCATATACCAGTGCTGCCTTCATCTCCTGCTTGAAGCCGGCTGCAGCATAATCGACCGGTTCCAGCTGGGGGGGGAAATTCAAGCGCAGGGTGACATTCTTGGCAGCGGTGGAGCCAACGTTAAGCACTGCGATGCGATAGGTAACCTTGTCACCCGGCAAGGGCTGTGTCTTGTCTGTTTTAACTACTGCCCGCAGGAGCGGGGCGGCAGCGACTATATTTACTTCGCGGGATTGGGTGGCTTCACTCATGAAACGGGAGGCGGCCTTGACCGGGTGGGTGATCCGCAGGCCGTCGATACTGGAGGCAGGAATCGTAAGATTCACGACCCCTTTGAAAGTCTCGCCGGGCGCCAACACCGGGGTCTGGTTGATATTCTGTTCAGGCGTATCCGCTGCGGCGAAGTTGGCGTTGAATTCGGCAGGGAACCCTGATTCCAGATAGAAAGAGTCTTTGCCGTTGCCACGGTTGGTGATCTCGAATGGCAAGCTGATGCGACGGGCAACCTCAAAGGTCTTTGGGCTGGCCAGCAGGTGGAACTCAAAACCTGCAAACTGCGCTACCTCAAGTCTCAGCACCTGGGCGTTCTCCGGCTGCTCCGCAGGCTTCTGCTCGGCAACAACTGCCTTGGCTGCAGGCAGTGCAACGGCGATACCCAATTCCTGCAACTTGGCTGCGGCGGCCACGGCAGCCTTGGATCCAGGATAATTTTCGATAATTGACTTGTATTGGGCAATCGCCTTTTCCCGCAAAACCATCTTCTCGGCCTGGCCCTGCTCTTCGGCTGCCCGTTTTCTGGCAAGCTGCCGTTCCTCTTCCTGCACGACAGCCAAGCGCTGCTGTTCGGCCTTCTCGGCTGCCAGACGTTTCTGCTCGGCATTTTCGGCAGCAATCCTAGCCTGCTCGGCATTTTCCTGAGCCGCTTTTTCTTGAGCTGCCTGTTCCTGAGCCTTACGTTTCTGCTCGGCCTTTGCGGCAGCCACCCTATCCTGCTTGGCTTTTTCGGCCACTTGCTTGCGCTCTTCTTCGGCCTGAGCGGCCAGGCGCTGCTGTTCGGCCAGCTCTGATGCTTTATTGTCTTCTTCTGCCTTAAGCAGTGCCAACCGCTGTTGCTCCGTCTTTTCGGCAGCTATCCGCTCCTGCTCGGCCTTTTCGGCAATTGCCCGCTCCTGTTCGACTTTTACAGACGCCTGCTTGAGTTCCTCTGCTGCCTTGTTCGCGGTCAGACGCTGTTGTTCGGCAAGCTCGGAAGCCTTGCGATCTTCTTCAACCTTGAGCAGGGCCAAACGTTGCTGCTCGGCCTTTTCAGCAGCGATCCGATCTTGTTCAGCCTTTTCCTGCGCCGCCTTTTCCTGCGCCGCCTTTTCCTGGGCCAGGCGTTCCTGCTCGGCCTTTTCAGCGGCGATCCGCTCCTGTTCGGCCTTTACCTTTGCCACACGCTCTTGCTCGGCCTGTTGCTGTGCCAACGCAGCCTTTTCAGCATCTTCTCTGGCGAGCCGTTCTTTCTCGGCTGCCTCCTTTACCAAACGATCCTTTTCGGCCTTTGCTTTCTTCGCCGCTGCCAGTTTATCGACTGACTGGCCAGGTGCAGTGCCCGTCGGCAGTTTCTCACCTTTATCGTAACGCGCCACCAGATTGAGGAGTTCTTCCTCCACGGTGTTCTTCAAAGGATTGTCCGGATATTCCTTGGAAAATTGAGACATGTAGCGGGCAGCTTCCTGCTGGTTCCCGCTCTTGAAATACGCCCGGGAAAGCCAGAAAAGGGCCATATCGCGCAGGGGGGTGTCGGGATACTTTTGCAGTACCTCGTTCATCTTGTCAATGGCGGCAGGGTAGTCTTTTTGTTGGTAGGAATTGAAACCGGCAATGAATATCTGTGAATCTTCTGTTTCCTGGCAAAAACCGGTGGAGACCAGGAGCGATGAAATTATGACCAGTGCGATGAGTATCCGGATCAGAGTATTGCGGCATAATTTCAATGATATCACGATAATGGACCTCTTCTTGGCCGGCACTTTAAAAACGGCGCACGGAGAGCGGAGATATGTCAGAAAAATGCCTTTTAAATAGCACCTCTCCCCCCCCTTGTCAATGAAAGAAAAGGATTTTAAAGGTGTTAGACTCCATTCTTTCCGAATGTTATCCAACACCTTTTCTATTTGGTCTATTTGGTTTTCAGCAATAAATTGATTAACGAATGCTATCTTCGGGGTAGGCTCCGATATTGTGAATGGCTATGTCGGCACCAGCATACTCATCTTCCTCGCTCAACCTGATACCAACGGTTCTGCTGAGGACACCGTATACCACAAAACCACTTGCCAACGCAAAGAGTATGGCCGAAAGGGTTCCGGCCAACTGAGAGACAAAGCTTACTCCGCCCATACCGCCCAGCCACTTCTGCCCGAAGATGCCGGCTGCTATGCCGCCCCAGGAGCCGATTACCCCATGCAGCGGCCAGACGCCGAGCACGTCGTCGATCTGAAGCTTCTCCTGTTCAAAGTGGAATCCGTAGACGAAAATTACCGACGCCACGCAGCCCACGGCAAAGGCGGCCAGGGGATGCATGATATCACTGCCGGCGCAGATTGCTATCAAACCTGCCAGGGCGCCGTTATGAACAAAACCGGGGTCGTTCTTGCCTGCGACAAGTGCCGCCAGCACCCCACCTACCATGGCCATCAGGGAGTTGACCGCAACCAGACCGGAGATTTTTTCCAGATTGGCGGCGCTCATCACGTTGAATCCGAACCAGCCCACTGCCAGAATCCAGGAGCCGAGCGCCAGAAAGGGGATGTTGCTGATTGGCAGGGGGTGGGACTTGCCGCGAATATAACGGCCGCTGCGGGCACCCAGGATGAGTACTGCCGGCAGAGCTATCCAGCCTCCGATGGAGTGCACCACCACGGAGCCGGCATAGTCATGAAATTCAGCTCCGCCGATGGATTTAAAGAAACCTTGCAACAGAGAACTGTTTTGCCCCCAGATAAACGATTCAAACAGTGGATAGGATATTCCGGCAAAAATAGCGCCGGCAATGACTTGGGGCCAGAACTTGGCGCGTTCTGCTATGCCCCCCGAGATTATGGCCGGTATGCAGGCCGCAAAGCAGAGCAGGAAGAAGAAATGCACCAGGTCATAGCCCTGGGTCTTGCCCAGCAGTTCTTCGGCCGGCTTCAGGAATGATATGCCGTAGGCAATTGGAAAACCGATGACAAAATAGACGACCGTCGAAACAGACCAGTCGGTGAGGATCTTGACGAAGGCGTTGACCTGGTTCTTTTTGCGCACCGTCCCGACCTCAAGAAAGGCGAAACCGGCGTGCATGGCAAAAACCATGACCGCTCCCAGCATCAGGAAAAGGACATCTCCACTACTCTTCAGGCCAGTCACCGTTGACATGGTCTCCATACACACTACCCCCGTTGGTAATTGCGAAATATGCCCGCCGTTGGGCAACCTGAAATCTGCACGCAATAATGTTGCCAATCCGCAACGATCACCACAACCAGCTGATATCACAACATTGTCCTGCAAGAGCCAAAACACATACACGCACACCAATTAGGCACGCTGCACCTTTTTTAGGCATCTTGCCTCGATAAAGAGATGCTTTTATTTCCAGCAGCAAGCGGTTACTATGTAGCCCATGAGCCTGGAAGATAAAATACGGCAGTTGCCCACTTCGCCCGGCGTCTACCTCATGTACGATGCCCAGGGCACGATCATTTACATCGGCAAGGCCAGGAACCTGCGGCAGCGGGTGCGCTCCTACTTCGGGAGTTCAAGCGATTCGCGCTATCATGTCAAGTTCCTGATGGCCAAGGTCGTTGACATAGAAGTGCTGCTGACCGATACCGAAAAGGAAGCGCTGCTGCTGGAAAACACCCTCATCAAGCAGCACCACCCCCGTTACAACCTCGACCTGAAGGATGACAAGACCTATTTTTCCCTCCGCCTGGACCAACGGGAAACGTTCCCCCGCTTCACCATCGTGCGCAAGATACCTCGCGACGGCGCCCGTTACTTCGGCCCCTATTCCTCTGCCTCTGCGGCACGCGACGTGCTGCGCCAGCTCCAGCGGATGTTCCCGCTGCGACACTACCCCCTCAAAAGCTGCCTGGCCCGCAGACGCCCCTGCCTGTATCACCAGATCGGCCAATGCAGCGCCCCCTGCCACGGCCTGATCACAGAAGCGGATTACGCCGCGCTGGTGGAGGGCGCCACGCTGTTTCTGGAGGGGAAGAGCCGCCAACTGGTGGCTGAGTTCAAGCGGCGCATGCAAGAGGCGGCCGAAGGCATGCACTACGAAGAGGCGGCCCGCTGGCGAAACCTGCTCCGCTCCATCGAGGTCACGGTGGAGAAGCAGAAGGTGGTCATGCTTGGCGGAGACAGCGACGTTAT
>MTLD01002326.1_pt1 | contig 19420 bp, 11 predicted proteins | sample 1982471 | NCBI WGS metagenome assembly MTLD01 (sample SAMN05712604, study PRJNA340218) | biofilm metagenome | isolation source: sample SPM anode biofilm adapted to -50 mV | place: USA | collected 2012-02-03 | reverse complement strand
GGCCGCCCTGCCGGCGAGGCTGGTCCCCTGGCGGTCCACGGTCCACCAGCTGCCCCAGCCTCCGCGGAGGCCCGCCACGGCGCGGCTCACCCCGGGCCGGCCTTCAAGGGCCACCCGCTCGAAGGCGATCGAGGGGACGACGAGGGCCCATGGCCTTCCCAGGTCCTCCCGGGTGAAGGCCAGCTCCGCGCCACGGCGCTCCTGGTCGAAGCCGACGGCGGGCATGAAGCGCTGCCTGGAGGGGCGCGCCAGCAGGGAGAAGAGCTGGAAGGAGGGCGCCCACCGCCAGCCGTGCCAGGAGAGGCCGGCCTGGCCGCCGCGGGGCCCGGCGCCGTCGCCGAGGCCCGCCAGCACCTGCCAGTTGAGGCGGCCCAGAATGTCGTTGCCGCCCGCGCCCACCTGGGCACTGAAGCCGGAGGGGGTCACGCTGTAGCCCCCCAGGGAGAAGGTCTTGAGGCTCTCGCCCACCCGGTAGGGATGGGGTTCCGGCCCGGAGCCCGGCGGAGGCAGGGGATCCGGCTCGTCCGGCCTCGGCAGCACGGCCTCGGGGGCCATGGGCGCGGGGTCGGTGGGCAGGGACCCGGCTGGCATCGGAGGTTGGGTGGCATCCAGCTTCCGGAGCTCCACCCCCGTGGCCGTGAGGCGCGAGAAGTAGAGGGTCCTGCCGTCGGGCGTGGGGGCTGGATCCCAGGCCGCGGAGAGGGTGCGGGTCAGGGGCTGGCCGGCGGCATCCTTCAGGTTCCAGACGCCGTCCACCTCACCCCAGGTGAAGACCGGGGGCTTCGCGGCGGGGACGGCGGCCGGGGGCGTGCCGCCCCGCAGGGTCCAGCGCCGCGCCTGGGGCCGGAGTACCCCTTCCGCATCGGGCAGGCGGAGCTGGAAGGTCACCGCCTCCGGGCCGTCCCACGCCGGCTTCCACGGGAGCGAGCCGTCCAGGGGCGGGATGCGCCAGGTGGGTGGGACGCGGGGTACCCGGGGGGGGTGGTCCGGCAGCTCCTCGGGGTCCTTCGGGGCCTCCGGCGCCGGGGCTTTCGCCCGCAAGTCCCAGATGTAGAGGCCGGGCTTCTTCGGGTCCCGAACCAGCGCCATGAGGCGGCCTCCGTCGGGGCTCACGGCAAGGTCGCTCGTCCAGCCGTCCAGCGCCGTGAACACGTCGCCCTCGCGCAGGGCGCCCCCGGCCTCGGCGCGGCGCTCGAGTTCCAGGGCGTCGTGGGTGACCTCCGCGCAGAAGCGCTGGTAGCCGTCCTTCGCGCTGAAGCCGAAGGTGGCCCTGAAGGCCTCGTCGAAGCTGCGCTTCCGGGGGCTGGCCAGGCGCTTCCAGAGCCCCTGGAAGACCCTGGGATCCTTCGCGCGGCGCTCCAGCCACTCCAGGTAGGCGCTGCCCTCCAGGTAGGCCATGGCGCCCCCCAGGAAGCCCCGAGTGCCGTTCAGGGCCTCGTAGGGCGTGAGCTTGCCCTCCCGTGCCCACTGCCGCAGCACCGCGGCGCGGAAGGCCCCGTGGGGCCGGCCGCTGCCCGTGAGCTTCCCCTCGATGAGCGTGGCGTAGCCTTCCGTCACCCAGCGGGGGCAGCGCTCCGCCACGGGGCCCAGCACCTCGGTCCAGCGCCGCCACAGCCCGGGTTTCCGCGCGGGCCAGAGCAGGTGATTCATGTGGCCCAGCTCGTGGGTGAGCACCAGCTCGGGCCAGCTGCGCAGGTGGCCGATGGCCGAATCCGGTTCCGGGGGCGTCTTCCAGAGCACCACGAAGGGACGCCGGAGCAGGGGGAAGGCCATGCCGTTGGCCTCCATCTGGGGATCGAGGATGAGGATGTCGGTGGGCTTGGGGTACACGTAGCCCACCAGGCCCAGGTAGCGGTCGTGGATCGCCTCCACCTGGGAGGCCACGTCCCGCCCGAAGGCCTCGAAGGCAGCCGGGCAGTGGATGCGGTAGTGGGCGGTGGTGAAGGTCAGCCAGCGCGCATCTGGCGCCTGCTCCCGGGGGGCGGCCAGGAGCGGCAGGGTCAGCAGACAGGGGAGGAGGGCACGGGGGCGCATGCCCCCAGTGTGCCAAGGCGGTGATCGGCGTCACTTTTTGAGACAGCCTCTCAAGATTTTTCTTGATCTTGAGTCTCAATCTTATAAAACTCATCCCATGACGCACCCTGCCCGCCCGCTTCTCCTCCTGGCCCTGCCGGCCCTCCTGGCGGCCCAGGGGCTGGACCGAACCGTGCTGGCCATGGGAACCCGCCTGGGCCTGCACCTGGAGGGCAGCGGAGACCTGAGCGCGGCCTCCGAGGCGGCGCTCCGGGAGGCCGCCCGCCTGGAGGCCGCCTGCTCCACCTGGGATCCCGCCTCGGCCTGGAGCCGCCTGAACGCCGCCGGGGGACGGGCCCAGCCCATGGATGCGGAATGGCTGGACCTGCTGGTGGAAGCCCAGGCCTGGCAGGGCCGCACCCATGGCGCCTTCGATCCGGTCCTGGGGGCGCTCGTGAGCGTCTGGGGGATCCGGGAGGGCGGGTACCGGCATCCGTCGCCATCGGTCCTCGAACGGGCCCGCCGGGCCTCGGGGTCGGCCCTGCTGGTCCTGGACCGGAAGGCCGGGACGGCCCGGCTCCTGGATCCGGAGGCGGCTCTGGAGGAGGGGGGCTTCCTCAAGGGCTACGCCCTGGACCGCATGCGGACAGCGGCGGGGACACCCTCGGGCCTCCTCGACTTCGGCGGGCAGCTGCTGGCCTGGGGTCGCCCGGTGGAGGCCGAGGTGGCGGACCCCCGGGAGCGCCGGCGGCCCCGCCTGAGGATTCTCCTGAGGGAGGCCTCCCTGGCCTGCAGCGGCACCTCCGAGCGCGGCCGGCACATCCTCGACCCCCGCAGCGGCGAGCCATGCCCCGCCTGGGGCGTCGTGGCCGTCGTGGCCCCCCGGGGCCTCACGGCCGACATCCTCTCCACCGCCCTCTACGTGCTGGGACCCGAGCGGGGCCTGGCCTGGGCCGACCGCCACGGCACGGCCGCGGCCTTCCTGTTGAACGACGGAACGATCCGCCAGAGCGCGGCGTTCCGCAGCCTGAACCCCGAGGAGCTTCGATGAAATCCCTGATCACCCCCTTCATCCTGACGCTGCTGGCCGCCCCGGCCTTCGCCCAGGGACAACCCACCACGGACCAGCGTGTGGCGGACCTCGAGCGGCGGCTGGACGCCATGTCCCGGGAGCTGGAGTCCCAGAAGGCCGGTACGGCCATGCCTGCAGCGCCCACGGAGGGCCGCTTCGGCATGGCCCCCAGCGCCAGCAAGGTCTACGCCGCGCCTTCGGGGCTCAGCATCGGCGGCTACGGCGAATTCCTCTACCAGGGCAAGGCCTCCACCCTGGAGGACGGCTCCCGTGTGGGCACGGACAAGTCAGTGGATGCGCTGCGGATGGTGCTCTACACGGGCTACAAGTTCAACGACCGGATCCTGTTCAACTCGGAGATCGAGTACGAGCACGGTGGCTACAGCGACGAGCATCCCGAGGGCGAGGCCGTGGTGGAGTTCGCCTACCTGGACTTCCTCCTGGCGAAGGCCCTGAACGTGCGGGCCGGCATGATGCTGGTGCCCATGGGCTTCATCAACGAGATCCACGAGCCCCCCACCTTCCTGGGGGCCCGGCGGCCCCTGGTGGAGCAGGCCCTGATCCCCACCACCTGGCACGAGAACGGCGTGGGCCTCCACGGCGACCTGCCGGGCAACCTGAGCTACCGCCTCTACGTCATGAACGGACTGGACGGATCGAAATTCAATGCCGGCGGCATCCGGGACGGGCGCCAGGCCGGCAAGGAGGCCAACGCCCAGAGCCTGGCGTGGACGGGGCGACTGGACTGGACGCCCCTCCCCGGCGTCCTGGTGGGGGGGAGCTTCTACACGGGCAACAGCAACCAGACCGGCAGCGGCGAGGCGCTCCGGACCACGATCGTGGATCTCCATGCCGAGTACCGCGCCGGGGGGCTCCAGCTCCGCGGTCTCTACGTCCACACCACGAACTCCCCGGCCTACCTGCAGACGCTGGGGCTCTCGGATCCCGCGCGGGAGACGGGCACGCGCCAGGGAGGCGGCTACCTGGAGGCCGGCTACGACGTGCTCGGAGGAGGGCGCCAGGCCCTCATCCCCTTCCTGCGCTGGGAACGCCTCGATAACCAGGCGGAGGTCATCCCTGCCGTCGTCAGGGATCCCGGCACCGACCGGACCGTCCTCACCACCGGGTTGAACTACAAGCCCATCCCGAACATCGCCCTGAAGGCCGACTACCAGCGGCTGACCAACGGGGCCCGCACCGGCCGGAACCAGTGGAATCTGGGCCTGGGCTTCTATTTCTGAGAAGGCCGTGGGACGGCGCGCTTCCCCCCCGACCCTCCTCCAGGCGGCCGCCACGCCTGCTCCCATCGGCCTCACCAACCTGGAGGAGCACGCCCTCGGGGCCTTCCTGAACACCCTTTCCGATGGAACCACCCGCCCATGATCCGCATCCTCGCCCCCCTCGCGTTCACCCTGCCGCTCGTCGCGGCCCTGCCCACCCCCCAGGAGGCGCTGGCAATGGCCTTCCCCGGCGCCCAGCTCACGCGCAGGGAACATGTCCTCACCGAGGCCCAGGCCAGTCGGGTCAGGGCCCTGGCCCGGACGGAGCTGGCCGGCCAGTGGATCGTGACCTATGAGGCACGCCGCGAGGGCCGCCTGGTGGGCGTGGGCTTCTTCGACACCCACCGGGTGCGCACCCTCAACGAGACGCTGCTCGTGGCCGTGTCGGCGGAGGGCCGCATCCTGCGGGTGGAGACGGTGGTCTTCCACGAACCGCAGGACTACCGGGCGAAACAGGCCTGGGTGAGGCAGTTCGAAGGCCGGGCACTGGATGACCGCCTCGGCCTGAAGGGCGAGATCCACCCCCTCTCCGGCGCCACCCTCACGGCGAACGCCATGACCGACGCGGCCCGCCGCTGCCTGGCCCTGGACCAGGTTCTCTACGGAGGCGCGAAGTGAGCCCTCTGGAGCGCTGGAGCCTGCATGCCGCGGCCCTGCTCACGGCGGGCACGGGGGCGCTGGATGGCGGCCTGCGCTGGTTCGGGCAGCGCATGGGGGAGTTCGGACCGGAGCCGAGCCCCTGGCTGGGCCTGGCCCAGCACCTCCACGTGCTGGTGGCGCCTCTGCTGGTGTTCTGCCTGGGCGTTCTGGTGCGGGGGCACCTGTGGGCCCGGCTGCGGAGCGGCTCTGCAGGCCGGCGCACAGGCCTCGGCATCGCCTTCCTCATCGCCCCCATGATCGTGTCGGGCTATGCGGTGCAGGTGGCCGTGGAGCCCGCCTGGCGCGCGGCCTGCTCCTGGTTCCACGGGGTCAGCGCGGGGCTCTTCCTCCTGGCCTACGCGGGACACGTCCTGCGCACGGTCCTGGCCTTCCGGGCGCTGCCGCAGGGGGCGCCCAACCTCGGCCCGTAGGCGGGCGCACTACACTGGAGCCATGTCCCGGATCCGCATCCTCTCCGACCAGGTGGCGAACCAGATCGCGGCCGGCGAGGTCGTGGAACGGCCCGCCTCCGTCCTGAAGGAGTTGGTGGAGAACGCCCTGGACGCCTGGGCCACGCGGATCGAGGTGGCCTGGGAGGAGGGCGGCAAGCGGCTGCTGGAGGTGGCCGACGACGGCTGCGGCATGGCCCGGGACGAGCTGTACCTGGCCCTGGAGCGGCATGCCACCAGCAAGGTCCGTACGGCGGACGACCTGGGCCACCTGGCCACCTTCGGTTTCCGCGGGGAGGCCCTGCCCAGCATCGCCAGCGTGAGCCGCTTCGACCTGGCCAGCGCCGAGGCCGAGGGGGCAGGCCACCGGCTGCGCTGCGAGTTCGGAGTCATCAAGGAGGTGGTCCCGATGGCCCGCAGCCGCGGCACCACCGTGACCGTGCGGGACCTCTTCGCCCAGCTGCCCGCGCGACGCCGCTTCCTGAAGTCCACGGACACGGAGCACGCCCAGCTCTGGGGCGTGGCCGCACGGATGGCGCTGGCCGCGCCGGGGGTCCACTGGACCCTGCGGCCGGACCGCGGGGCGCCCCTGGTGCTGCCGCCGGTCTCCGACCCCGGCTTGCGCCTGGCGCCCCTGCTGGGCGAGAAGATGGGGCGCCTGGTGCCCTTCGTGAACGGCGAGCCGCCCTGGCGGCTGATCGGTTACGTCTCGCCCCCGGACTTCAGCTTCCGCGACCGCAACCACCTCTATCTCTTCGTGAATGGCCGGGCCGTGCGGGATCGGCTGCTGCTGGCGGCCCTTGCCGAGGCTTGGTCCGGAACCTTCGCCAAGGGTTCGTACCCGGCGGCGGTACTCTTCCTGGAGCTGCCCCCCGAGGCGGTGGATGTGAACGTGCACCCCACCAAGGCCGAGGTGCGCTTCCGCGACCCCCAGCGCCTCTTCGCCTGGGTGCGGGGCGCGGCCGAGGAGGCCTGGGCCCAGCTCCGGGGCGACCTGGCCTCGGTGCTGGAGCTGCCGCCCAAGCCGCTGGAGGCCGAGTTCGAGCTGGATCCCGCGCGCCGGGCCCAGGCCCAGCACCCCCGCCTCTGGTCCGACCACTCAGGCGGGGCCCTCGCCGCCGTGCAGGCCCTGGCCGACGCCTTCGAGACGCGTCCCCTGGACCGGCCCTATGCCTATGCGGCCGAGCCTTCCGCCGCCGCTGAAGCCCTGGGCGACGGGCACGGCCTGCGCTTCCTGGGTTCCTTCCAGCAGACCTACCTGCTGGTGGAGGTGGTCGGCGAAGCCGGTCCCGAACTCTGGATCGTGGATCAGCATGTGGCCCACGAGCGGGTGCTTTACGAGCGGCTCTTCCTCCGCCGCCACGCCCCGGCCGTCCAGCCCCTGCTGCCGCCCCAGGCCGTGCGCCTGGGGCCGGAGGCGGTGGCCCGGCTGGCCCCCTTCCTGGAGGAGCTGCAGGCCGCGGGCGTGGAAGCCGACGCCTTCGGCGAAGACGCCCTCGTGGTGCGGGGGCTGCCCGACTTCCTCGCCGACCGCGACCCCCAGGCCCTCCTGGAGGATCTGCTGGCGCGCCTGGAGCGGGAGGGCCGGGTGGACCTGGACACCTTCCGCCGCGACCTCAACGCCGAGCTGGCCTGCCGTGCCGCCATCAAGAAGCACCACGCCCTGCCCGCCGACCTCGCCCTGGCCCTCGTCCGCGACCTCCTGGCCTGCCAGGTCCCCAACACCTGCCCCCACGGCCGCCCCATCCTCAAGAAGCTCACCCTCCCCGACCTCGAGCGCAGCTTTGGACGGCGGGCATAGGGGGCTACGGGTGGGATATGACAGGCTTGTTCAGGGCTAAGGACCATGTGACTTCTCCCCGAAGTCATTCCCAGAGGAGATCCAGATGGAGGCTACCCATTGCCAGATCGTCATGGTCAGGCCGGAGGGATACGTCCATGCCCTGGCTTTTCAGGAAGTGGCGGAGACCCTCATGCATGCGCTGCAAAGGATGGGGGCACCGGCCCGGATCTCCACGAACCTGGTAGATAGTCGGGCGGTGAATATCGTATTGGGCTGGCACCTCCTGAGCGAGGACGCCATGGCTCAACTCCCCGAACAGACCGTTCTCTACAACATGGAACAGTTGGATGAGCAGAACCGGGCGTTGCTGGCCCGGCTGCTGGTGCTCGGCAATCGATTCGAAATCTGGGATTACAGTCGCCGGAATCTGGAGATCCTGCTCAGATCAGGCTTCCATGGATCCCTGAAGCATGCGCCGGTGGGGTTCGTGGAGGAATTGTCCCGGATTCCCAAGCTGTCGGAGCAGGACATTGATGTGCTGTTCTACGGATCAATCAATGAACGCCGCGCAAAGGTTCTCGAAGGAATCCGGAGCCAAGGGCTGAGGGTGGAGGCTGTCTTCGGGGTGTACGGTGCGGAGAGGGATGCCCTGATCGCGCGATCGAAGGTTATCCTCAACATGCACTACTACGATTCGAGCATCTTCGAGATCGTCAGGGTTTCCTACCTGTTGGCGAACCGAAAGGCTGTGGTCGCAGAATGCCACTCGGGCACTGACGTGGACCCGATACTGCGACAAGCTGTCCGGGCGGTCTCGTACCCGGATCTGGTTGAGGCATGCGTCGACCTGGTGCGGGATGATCGTGCTCGGTCAGAGCTTGAGGAGCGCGGGTGCAGCATCTTCTCTGCCCAACGTGAAGAGGAAATCCTGGGTGCGATTCTTGGAGGGGGAGAGGACTCACCGGCAGCCTCCGAGGCCATCCAACCGCCGACCACGATCGAGATGTCTGCTACGAAACGGTACGTGATCTATGGGCCTATATGGCATCACCGTTCCGGCGGGTTGATGGCCTTATACAATTTACAGAAGGCCTTGATCCGGAAGGGATATGATTGTATTTATTATTGTTTTGGCAGTGAGTCCGTGGCTTTAACCGAAATCACTGATTATGATGTCGTAATATATCCTGAAATCGTTGTTGGAAATCCGCTGAAAGCAAAAAATGTTGTCAGGTGGTTGTTGAATTCACCAGGCGTTTGTGGCGGGGATGGTGTGTACGGCAAAAACGATATGATTTTTTGCTATTTGCCGAAATTTCATTTTCCAAACATGAAAGGATATTTGTGTATTTCTATTTATGATGAAAATCTTAAAAATTTGAATTATCCAAGATCATTTGATTGCATATGGGTGTACAAAGGAAAAAGCAAGAAAAGAATTCCAATCGAAGGAGTCGAAATCAGACTTGATTGGCCGAAGTCAAAACCCGAGTTGATCAAATTGTTGCAGCATTGTAAAACGCTTTATTCTTATGATGATACGACGGCCCTGGCCACCGAAGCGAAGATGTGCGGGTGTGAGGTTAAACTGATTAATGACGATGGCTCGATCGTGCCATACCCATTCTCGACCGAGGAGGAAGAGTATTTTGCTAAGTCATCAGATCAGTTAGATGAATTCATTCAAATCACCCAAGCAAACCATGGATGAACCACGGGGCTGATTTCCGGCACTCTAGCCAAATTATAGCTTGTCTGGCAACAACATCCCTTCTCCGGCGTTAGGTTCGATCCTGGGTCGATTTACTAACTACCCACAGGAAGGGAGCAGTCCTTACGATCCTCCACCGTCAGGGCCGATCCGACTGTCTCGAGCCCAGGCCTCCCGCTCCGCCACCAGATCCAGTCCCAACCGCTTGGCGGCGGTGTAGAGGGCGGGTCTGGCGAGGCCGAGGGTGCGGGCGGCTTCGGCGGCTTGGAAGCCGCTGTTGCGCAGGGTCTCGAGGAGGAACCGCCGCTGGAAGGCCCGGGTGGCCTCCTCCCAGGTGCCCTCCTGGGCCTCGGGCTGATCCAGTTCGGGGAAGTGGCGGGGCTTCAGGAGGCCATCCTCGCAACGGAGGAGGGCGCGTTCCAGGGCGTGCAGCAGCTCCCGGACGTTGCCGGGCCAGGGGCGGCGGGCGAGGGCCTGGGGCAGACCGGGTGCCAGGACGGGGACCGGGCGCCGGGCGCTCTCGGCGGCGCGGACGACCAGGCGGGGGATGAGGAAGGGAAACTCGTGGCGGCGGGCCGACAGGGGCGGCAGCCGCAGGACGGCGCCCTCCAGCCGGAAGAGCAGGTCCCGGCGGAAGGCGCCGGCCGCCGCGAGTTCCTCCAGGGGGCGGTGGGTGGCGGCCGCGAACCGCACATCCACCCGGATGGCGTGGTCGGACCCCACCCGGCGGATCTCGTGCTCCTGGAGCACCCGCAGCAGCAGGGACTGGAGCCGGGGGGAGAGATCGGCGACCTCGTCGAGGAACAGGGTGCCGTTCCGGGCCGCCTCGATGGCGCCGCGCCGGTCCTGGTGGGCACCGGTGAAGGCCCCCTTCACATGGCCGAAGAGTTCGGATTCCAGCAGCCCCTCGGCGAAGGCGGAGCAGTTCACCGCCACCAGGGGCCCCGGCCGTCCGGAGCGCTGGTGGAGTTCGCGCGCCGCCAGCTCCTTGCCGCTGCCCGTGGGGCCCAGGATGAGCACCGGCAGCTCCGTGGGCGCCACCCGGTCCAGCTCGCGCAGCATCGACGCCATGGGCTCGCTGCCGTCCATGAGCAGGAGGCCGGGCGCCGGGGCCGGCTCCGGGACCCGCGGCATCCGGAGCTTGGCCAGCCAGGGGGCCAGGAGGAGGGGCTCCGTGGGTAATCCAGGGGGCGCATCCTCGGCCAGGCCCAGCAGGAGCCCGCCCACAGGGGAGCCCTCCCAGTGCAGGGCGAGTCCGCGCCAGATCCATCCCCCGTCCGCGAAGGGGGGCAGGGAACCGTGCCGCGCCAGATGGCCGAGGGCTCCCTCCGGCGGCGGATCCCCGGAGCCCAGACGCTCCAGGCGGCCGCCCTCCTCCCAGACCAGCCAGGTGGGATGGGGCCGGGCCGCCAGCCAGGCCGTCAGAAGGGTGCGGGCCTCGAGCCCGGGCGCGTCCGGCGGGGCGGGCCAGAGGGCCCCCAGGCGTTCCTGGTGGCGGGGCGAGGCGGCCCGGTCCGCGAGGACCTGGAGGGCCAGGAGCATCCCCGGCGCTCGGAGATCGGGCCGGCGCTCCAGCACCTGCAGGCCCAGCTCCAGCCGCATGATCTGGTTGGGGCAGGCCGCCCAGGCGGCCCGGCAGGCCCCGGCATCGCCGTGGCCCCGAAGCAGCCGCTGGGCCTCCCAGGCCAGGCGCGTCTCCGGGTCCGCGTCGGGCGGAGGGGGCTCCTCCAGGGGGCCCAGGGCGGCGGCCAGCAGGCGGGCGAAGGGGTGTCCCTCCACGTGGGGCAGGGCCTCGCGGATCAGGTCCTCCCGCCCCAGGTCCAAGGCCGCGCTGGCGAGGAGGCCCCAGGCCTCGGGGAGGTTCGGGTGGGCCTGGGTCAGGGCCCGGGCCGCGGCCAGGGCGGCCGCCGGGCCCCGGTGGACATCCATCAGCTGGGCTTCCTCCAGCTCCCGCCAGGGCGAGGGCAGGGGTCCCCGGAGGGCCTGCCAGCGGGCGTGGCCGGGCAGATCGGCCCAGGCCAGCGCTTCGGTGGCGGCGTTGGAGGCGGCCCGGGCCGCCCATCCGCGGGCCCCGAGGCGGGCGAAGTGGGCGTGGGCCCAGGTGAAGGCCCGCAGGGCCCGCTCGGTCTCACAGGCGTGGTGGGCCAGCAGGCCCTCCGCCATCCAGTGGAAGGGATCCGCGCAGGGATGGGCCGAGGTGCCCCAGGGCGGGTAGGCGGGCGCGGGGACGGGGGGCTCGCCGCCCCAGCGGACGCGGATCCGGTCCCAGACCGGATCATCGCAGGCCGGTGGGCAGGGGGGGCGGGGGAAGACCTCCCCGACATCGGCCGCCAGGGACGCCCCCCAGCCCGGAGGGGGATCCTCGGGAAGGGCCAGGGCCAGCACGGAGGCCAGGGGGCCTTCCGGCGCCTGGCCGGATGCGAGCCCTCGCGGGGCCAGCGGGGCCAGGGCCTCCGGAGCGGCGCCCCAGCCCCGGGACCAGGCCCGGAGGCGGGGGTCGAGCATCCAGCGTCCGTCCGGCAGGGCCGCGAGCCAGGGCGGGTCGCCGCAGGGCTGGAGCACCTCCGGCAGGCCCTCGAGGACGAGGGGGCCCGCGTGCGGCTGGATCCGCGGCCAGGGGAGGTCCGGGTCCAGGGGGCCCTCCGGCAGCAGGCGCCCCTCGCCGTCCATGCCGCCCAGGAGGGTCGCCCACCAGCCCGGAGGCAGGGCGTGCAGGGCCTCGGGCACCAGCACCTCCAGGAAGGGCGGGAGGTGGAGGCGGCCGGTGGGATCCACGGCCCCCAGGAGCGGAATCCAACGCAGGCGGGTGGGGCGATCGAGGAACACGGCACCGGCGGACATCCAGGGCGCCCCATCCCCCTCCAGCAAGGCCTGCCAGCACCGGGCCACCAGTTCATCCTCCCGGGCGCCCCGCTGGTGGGCGGACACGCCCGGGCTGCCGTGGCGGAGCCGGGCCACCCACCCGGGGTCGGGGCGCGGGCTGAAGGTGTCCGGCGCGGCCAGGATCCGGGGGCCCTGGGGGCGGCGGGCCTCCTGGTCCAGGCGGGGCCACCGTCCCTCGTGCCCGCCCAGGAGCCAGGCCTGGGCCACGGCCGCCAGGGTCCAGGCGGGATCGCCCCAGCGCCGGCCGCGGTCCAGGCCCCAGGGGGCCTTCCAGGAGCCGAGCCAGGCCGCCTTCAGCATCCCAGCATCCCCCGCCAGGTGTCCCAGAACCCGGGAAAGGTCTTGGCCACGCACCCTGGATCCGACAGGTCCCCCCCGAACCGCAGGCCGCCCACGGCGGCGGCGAAGGCCATGCGGTGATCGGCCCGGGGATCGAAGGGAGGTCGGGGCCCCGGGCGGGGGCCGGGCTGGATGCGCAGGGTGTGGTCGCCTTCGATCTCGGCCGCGCCACCCAGCCAGCGGACCAGGTCCGCGGAGGCCTCCAGGCGGTCGCACTCCTTGAGGGGCAGGGTGTGGAGGCCCGTCAGCACCGAGGGGCCGGGGGCCAGGGCCGCCAGGGCCGCCAGGACCGGGCCCAGGTCGGGACAGTCCGTGAGATCCGCCCGGAACCCCCGCCGCAGGGGGCCGGCGACTTCGAGGGTCTGGGTCCCCGTCCAGGCCACCCGGCACCCGGCCTCCGCGAGGAGGGCGGCCAGGGCCCGGTCCCCCTGGGGGTCCCCGGGGTCCAGCGGCGAGACCTCGAGGGATCGCCCTGTGGCGGCCGCGGCCGACAGGAAGGCGGCCGCTCCGCTCCAGTCCCCCGGCAGGGTGAGGTCGACGGGTTGGAGGCTTCCCCCGGGGATCTCCCACCGGCCGGGTCCCAGCCGGGCCTCGCAGCCGAAGCGGCGGAGCCAATGGGTGGTGAGGGCCAGGTAGCTGGGGCTGGCCACGGCCTCCCAGCGGAGCAGACCGCCTCCCGGCAGGGCCGCGGCGGCGAGGGCCAGGCCCGTGAGGAACTGACTGCTGAGGCGGGCGTCCACCTCGAGATCCAGCCGCTGGAGCGGCCGGGGCACCGGGTGCAGAAGGGCGCCCGGGCCGTGGGGTTCCCATCGGGCCCCGAGGGCCGTCAGGGGGTGCAGAAGCGGCCCCAGCGGGCGCTCGAAGAGGCGGGGTTCGCCCTCCAGGCGCACGGGCCCCGTGGCCTGGAGGGCCAGCCAGGGCAGGAGGAAGCGGAGGGTGGTGCCGGATGCGCCGAGCCAGAGGGGTCCTTCGGGGCGGGGGGGGGAGCCGCCCGTCAGGGCCCAGGCGCCCTCCCCTTCCGTGAGAGGAAAGCCCAGGCCGCGCAGGGCCTGGCGCATCCAGCGGGTGTCCTCCGCCTCCAGCCCGCCGCCAAGCCGGCTCCTGCCCGGCGCGAGGGCGGCGAGCAGGAGGGCCCGGTTGGTGACGGACTTCGAGCCGGGGACGCGGACGGCCCGCAGGGCGGCTCCAGGGGCGAGCCGGCTGTCCTCCGGAAGTGACAGGATCATGAAGGCAGGGTGCCCGGGCGCGCCCGGGGCCGCAAGCCCGTCAGCCGATGCCTTCCAGGATGGGTTCCGAGATCTTCCGGTCTGTCACGACCTCGAACTTGTAGATGCCGTAGAGGTCAATGGTCTGCTTGTACTTCAGGTGGATGGTGCAGGTGCCGGATTCCCCGGTACCGGCGCTGGACTTGCTGGCGGTGATGCTGTTCGGCTGGGCCAGGACATCCGCCATGCCCAGTTCCCGGGCCTTGTCCTTGGCCTGCTTCTCCACCAGTTCAAGGGGGATGCGGCTGGCGCTGGAGGCGATGAAGTGGCAGCCGTCCGCCAGCTCGCTGTTGTTGTAGTAGACGGGGACGATCTTGAGGGCCGCGGCCACGAGGGCCCCGAAGATGAGCAGCGTGAGGATGCAGCCCACCTTGCCTTCACCGCGCTGGCGCTCCATGGCGATTCTCCGGGTCATTTCAGATCCTCCAGGGCTTGCCGGGCCAGGGGCGCCACCAGGGGGCCATCGGGACCGAGCAGGGTGGCCTGAGGATACTTCAAGGCCTGCCGGAATGCCTGGGCGGCTTCGGAATGGTAGGCGCTGCCCAGGCGGAGGAAGCAGAGGCCCGTCTCGTAGTCGAGGGTGCCCTGGCCCACGCCCTCGGGGGTGCCCAGGCGCGCATCCCGCAGGGCCTCGATGGCCTTGTCGAACTTCTGGAAGTGCATGAGGGCGAGGCCGATGTCGAGCTTCAGGAGGCCGGCCTCGTCGCCCTTGGCGCCCAGGTAGCGCAGGCGGAGTTCGGCCAGGACGGCGGGGTAGGCCAGGGCAGCGGAGGCCAGGGGGAGTTCGAGGGGTTCCTGGAGCACCGGGAGCGTGATCGGGGCGGCACCCTGGCCGACGGTCACGCGGTCCCTGCCGGCGAGGGCCCGGCGGAGGGCCGCGACATCGGCCACGGGCTTCCCGTCCACCTGGAGGATGGGCCGGTGGAGCTGGAGGCCGGCCTTCAGGGCCGCCTCCGAGGCGGCGAGGACCCAGGCCCCCGATTCGCCGGAGAGATCGAGGAGGGTGGCCCCGAGGCCCGCTTCCCGGAGGGGGAGGGGCGTGTTGAGGCGGGCCACCAGGGCCGCGAGGGGATCCTCCTCCAGGGGCTGCACCCCGGTGCGTTCCGTCTCCCCGTCTGCCGTGCTGAGCACCAGGTCCACCTGGTGGATCACCTTGTCGGGCACGGGGACGGCCGTGAGGAAGAGTTCGGCCTCGTGGGCGGCACTGAGTCGGTCCAGGGCCGCGCGGGGGGATTCCCCGGCCCGCGGCGCCAGGAAGGCCACCTGCTGGAGGCGATCGCCCAGCTTCTGCAGGAGACCCAGGAGGCGGTCCCGTCCCGTGAAGGCATCCGTCCCCTCCAGGCCCAGGAAGGCCAGGCGGGGTCTGGGCCGGACCTCGAGGGCGACCGTGCCGCCCTCAGCCACGGTGAGGCGCTGGGTGTGGCCGCCGGAGGGGAAGCGCACGAGCAGGTCGTAGGTCCCCGAACACACGGGGAGCTTCTGGATGGGGAGGGGCCCGCGATCCTGCCCGTCGAGGAAGAGCTCGCCGCCGGGCCAGGCGGAGGTGACGGTGAGGGTGCCCTTCGAGGGTTCCAGGCGGATGGCCTGCAGCACGTGGTCGGCCATGGGCGTGGCGAAGGAGGCGGCGAGCTCCAGGCGCTTGGGGCGGAAGCATGGGGCGCGCAGCTCCAGTTCGTGCTTGCCGGGCTTCAGCCCGTCGAGGACGAAGCCCGCGGAGAGATCCTCGGGGCGCAGGCCCGCGGGGATGGCCACGTCGAGGGCCTCGGCGCCCGCTACGCCCTGGGCGCGCCCCAGGCTCCGGCCGTCGAGGAAGACCTCCGCCCCGCTGGGCTGGACGTAGAGGGTGACGGTGGAGGAGACCCGGGTGAGCTTGAAGTCCACGGGCTTCGCATCCCGGGGTCCCAGGTCCACGGCAGCCTCGGCAGGGGTGTGGCCGGGGCGGGTGTAGGCCAGCCGATGGGCTCCGAAGGGGAGGAACTTGCGGGCCAGCGCGGGCGTGGTCCGGCCGTCCACGGTGAGGGTGCCGCCCAGGGGATCGTAGGTGAGCTTCACCTGGGCCAGCTTCTCGCCCCGGAGGCGGTCGTAGAGGCCCAGCAGCCGCTGGGAGGTGAGGCTGCGGTCCAGCTCGAAATCGGGATTCAGGTCCAGCAGGGCCTGGAGCCGGGTCAGCGCCCGGGCCTTGGTGGCGGGGGCGCGGTCGTCCAGGACCGCCAGCCAGTTGTAGCTCTCGCAGAGCATCTGGGTGCCGGCGGCATCCAGGTCCGGCGCCTTCGGGGCCAGGGCCGCCACCACGGACTCGAACCGCGCGGTGGCGCCGTCGCGGTCGCCCTGGGTGGCCCAGAGGGCCTTGGCCTGCAGGAAGGTGTCCTTGAGGGCGGGGTCCTGGGCGCGGAGGCCCGGGGCCGCCAGCAGGCCGAGGAGAAGGAGGGGCAGGATTCGGCGGAGGCGCATGTCAGTCCAGACGGAACAGGGTGTCGTTGCGGCGATCGCAGAGGATGACGCCGCCGGCGCGGTCCAGGGCCAGGCTGGTGAACCGGCCGCTGAGCCCCAGGGCCTTGAGGGTGGCCTGGCGGAGCACGGCGCCGTCAGGCCCGTACACCACCACGCCCTCGCCGTAATCGCCGCCATCCACCAGCGCGGCCACGTGGCCCAGGGGGTCCGAGGCCAGGGCCACCACGTACTTGAAGGGGGCGGGCAGATCCTTGCCGTAGGGCACCGTGAGCTTCGGCTGGCCCTCGGCGTCCAGGAAATGGAGGCTGCGGTCGCCGTCGGAAGCCAGCACCACGCCTCCGGTGGGCAGGGAGGCCAGGGCCACGCCGCTGGGCGAGGGCAGGGCGCGGGAGGTGCCGTCCGGCGCGAAGAGGGTGAGGGCCGGGGTCCGGGCATCGGCCACCCAGAGGTTGCCCCAGCGATCCAGGCGGCCGCCGGTGATGGCGTTGAGGGTCCCCAAAGGCGTGGAGGTCCCGTCCTCCTTCCACAGGGTGCTCCGGGTCAGCAGCCAGAGGCCGCCTCCGGGGGCGGGCACCAGGGCCCGGGCGCCGGAGACGACGGGTCCCACGGGGGCCAGTTCCCCGTCCTTGAGGCGGAAGGCGCGGTCCAGGCCGTTCTGGTAGAGGAAGAGGTCGCCCGGATCCGAGGGGGCCAGCAGGAGGGGGGTCTTGAGCCACTTCGCCTTCCCGGCGGGCCAGGGCCCCTCCGGGCGGAGGGGCGGCTTCGTGATCCGCAGCTTCACCCGCACGGCCATGCGCCAGGCGGCCTCCCCGGCGGCGGGGTTCTGGGGGAACTCGGCGCGCACCCGCTGGAGCAGGCGCAGGCAGCCCGGCAGATCCCCCGCGAGGTCCAGGCACTCGGCGGCCTCCAGGAGGGCCTGGGGGGCGTAGGGGCCGTCCGGTCGAACCCGGTAGGCGAAGATGAAGTGCTGGAGGGCCGGCCCCCACTGGCCCTGGTCGCGCCAGGCCCGGCCCAGCTCCAGGTGCGCCCCCGCCACGGCCGGCTGGTCGGGGAAGAGGTCGATGACGCGATGGAACTCCGCCATGGCGTCCTTGAGGTCGGCGGGGCGGTGGGCCTGGCGGGCCAGCAGGGTGCCCCGCAGCAGGAGGCCCTCGGCCGCCCAGGGGGACTTGATGTACTCGGTCTTCAGCCGGTCCAGGAGGGGGAAGGCGGCCTGGGGCTGGTGCGCCACCTCGGCCTGGTAACGGGCGAGGGCCAGGAGCACCCGCGGCGCGAACTCGCTGCGGGGGGCGGACTGGAGCAGCTGGTTCCAGGTCTCCAGGGCCTCCTTGTAGGCCTTGTCGGCGTAGGCCCGCTCCCCGCTGTGGAAGAGCTTCGCGGCGAAATCCGCCTCCTGCGCGGTCCCCGGCAGGGCGCACAGGACGAGGACGGCCGCGGGTCGGAGCCAGGGGAACGCAGCAGACATGAAGGCCTCGGAATCAGGAGGAAATCATAACCGTGCCGAAGGGGTCACGGCTCCAGGGCCTTCAGGAGCTGCTCCGGCGTGAAGGGCTTGTGGAGGATGCCGAGCAGCCAGCCCTCGCTGCCTTCCGGCGCGGGATCACGGGCGGCCGTGGCGAGCAGCACCGAGCGGCAGCGCCGGGCCTCGCACTGGATCTTGAGCCAGGGGCGCAGGTCGCCGCCGGCCTCCACCTGTTCGGAGATGAGGAGGTCGACGGGCCGTTCGGCCAGGAGGGCCCCGGCCTCGGTCCGGGTGCCGGCTTCGCGGACCTCCCAGCGGTCCTGGAGGGCGGCCATCAGGCGCTTCCGGAAGAAGGCGCTGGGTTCCAGTAGGAGAAGGGTCTGGATCTTCGGCCGGCGGGAGAGGTCCGCCTCCTCGACGCCCAGGGCCAGCAGGGCCTCCTTCGCCGCGCTGCGGAGCCCCAGGCCCTGGGCCTGGAGGTAGTGCTCCCGGATCAGATCCACGAGGGAGGCCTGGCGGGTCAGCCCCCCGATCTCGCAGAGGCGGGCCAGCTCCCGCCACTCCTGGCCTTTCCGGGCGAACTCCCGGGTGAGGAAGGCGGCAATCTCCGCGGCGAACTCGCCCCGCAGGATGAACTCGGGATCCTGCAGGGCCTCGCGGAGGGCCAGCAGGGCCTCGGCCCGGGCCGGGCCGAGGGGGGGCACGGCCTGGAGGAGGGCGCGGACCTTCTCCTCCTTGGCGGCGATGTGGCCGAGGCTGGCGCTCCGCCGGCCCAGTTCCTTCAGCACCGCGGCCACGCGGTCGTTGGTGTCCCGGTCCCACTCGCTCTTCGTGCGCAGGTCGAACAGGAAGTCGGAGAAGCGGTCCTTGAGCCGGGCGTACAGCTCCTGGTCGAAGCAGTAGAGGTCCTGGGCCGCGAGGATGGCCCGGAGCCGCTGGCCCTCCCCCTCCCGGTCGTCGCAGCAGCGGGTGATGAGCTGCTCCAGGGCGGGCAGTTCCTCCGTGGGGAAGGCCTGGTCGAAGCCCGGGAAGGCGGCCAGGGCCCCTTCCAGGGCCACGATGAGGACCGTGGGGAGCTTGAGGTTGGCGGCCTTCTCCAGGAGGCCTCGGCCGGCCTGGGGGGTGGCCAGGAGGGCCAGGGCCTCCACGAGGGCCTGCTGGAGCCGCGCGGGCTTGCCATCGTGGAGCAGCTCGAGGAGCAGGGGCGCCGAATCCGGATGGCGGATGGCGGCCAGGGCCTCCACGGCCTCCACCACGAGGTCGTCGCGGACGTCGCCGCGGAGGAAGGCCATGAGTGGACCGGCGGCGGCCTTCGTGGCGTTCTCCCCGAACACGCGGAGGGCGATGCGGATCTGCTCGGGCTGGCCCGATTCCAGGAGGGCCAGCACGGCCGGGTAGCTGGAGGGCAGCTTGCCGAGGTGGTGCATGGCCCGCTGGCCGACGTCCACGATGGAATCCTCCATGGCCCGCAGGAAGAAGGGCATGAACCCGTCTTCCTCCCGGGCGCCCAGGGCGTCCAGGCAGGCCGCCCGGCGGCGCGTGTCGGGGATCCTCAGGACCAGGCCGAGGGAGGCCTCGTCCTCCGGCCGGACGAGCTGGCAGAAGGCCTGGTCCAGCCCTTCGCTGTGGGCGTAGGACGCGAAGGACGACTCGAGGACGGGGAGGGCCCGTTCCCTCGGCAGGTGGCCCGCGGCGACTTGCCGCACCAGGCCCTCGCAGACCTGCGCGAGGGTGGCGGCGGCGAATCCCTTGCGCCGAGCGGCCCGCTCCTGGGCCTCGGTCAGCATGGCGTTGAAGCGGGCGATCTTGCCCTCCAGCAGGGTGGTCAGCGCCTCGGCCAGGAAGCTCTCCAGGGGGCCCTCGGCCAGGGGACGGATCTGCTCCATGGGCCGGGTGGGATCGGCGGTCTCGCCCGCCGCAAGGGTCTTCCGGAGGGCCTCGAAGCCGTCGGAGGCCTGGGCGCCCAGCCGGGCCTCCAGGGTCTCGAGCAGCTCCGCGCGGGCCGCCGTGCGGGCCACGGCGGGCAGCCGGCCCGCCAGGGCCTCCAGGGCCTCCAGGTCCTGCAGGGTCCGG
>MTLD01003673.1_pt1 | contig 19463 bp, 9 predicted proteins | sample 1982471 | NCBI WGS metagenome assembly MTLD01 (sample SAMN05712604, study PRJNA340218) | biofilm metagenome | isolation source: sample SPM anode biofilm adapted to -50 mV | place: USA | collected 2012-02-03 | reverse complement strand
AAACCTCGCTTCCGTATGATGTGCCTTTTGCATTTGTTGCATAGGCTCTAACATAGTATAAAGTTCCTGCAGTAAGATTTGTAATAGCACTCGTGAATGTTCCTCCACCTGTTCCATCTGTTGTTTTTCCGTCATTGATGGTTGGGTTCTGAACTGTACTCCAACAAATTCCCTTTGCGGTTATTGTTCCTCCTCCGGTAGATGTAACTTCTCCACCGCCAGTAGCTGTAGTATTAGTTATGTCACTGATATCGGCGGTAGTAACAGTGGGCAGATTAATATCTGCGGTAAAAGTTACCTGATTACCGTAAGAAGTTCCTAAACTGTTAGTTGCATATGCTCTAACATAATATGTTGCACCTGGAGTAAGGTTAATTAGCGCGCTTAAAAAAGTTCCTGTGCCTGTGCCATCCGAAGTTTTACTGTTTGAAATTGTAGGTGATACTCCAGTACTCCAGCAAACGCCTCTATCTGTAACACTTCTTCCTCCATCGGATGTAATTACACCACCACTTGCAGCAGTTGTTGATGTTATTGAAGAAACAATTGTTGTAGTAAGAACTGGCAGATCGGCTATTGTTGACAGTACTCCCTGAGCACCATAAGCTGTTCCTGCGCTGTTTGTCGCGTAAGCTCTTACATAATATGTTGTACCGGGAAGTAGATTTGTAATATTACTTACAAAAGTACCCGTGCCTGCACCATCTTCGGTTTTATTATTTGAAATTGTAGGGTTCTGAGCAGTACTCCAGCAAACACCTCTTGCTGTAACTGTTCCGCCACCATCGGAGGTAATAGTTCCTCCTGTTACTGCGGATGTTTTGTCTATAGAAGATATTATTGATGTTACAACGGTTGCAAGCTCCGAAATGGTAGTACAGATAACTTGATTTCCATATGCTGTGCCGGCGCTGTTAATGGCGTATGCCTTAATATAGTATGTATGACCAGGATCGAGTCCTGTTATATCAACGCTAAATTCTCCTGAACCAGTACCACCAGTAATTTTATGATCGGCTACTGTAGGATTGGAAGAGGCTGACCAACAAATTCCTCTTTCGGTAATTGCACCTCCACCATCATTTGTAATGTTACCTCCTGAAACTGCAGAACTTGTAGTTAAGTTTGTAACTGCTGCGGTTGTCAAAGTAGGGAGGATTGAGAGTGTTGTAAATGTAGCTTGTTCTCCGTAGGCAGTACCTGCCGAGTTGGTTGCGTAGGCTTTTATATAGTAGGTAGTGCCGGGCGTGAGGCTTGTCAAAGCACTTGTAAATGTTCCTCCACCGGTTCCATCGGAGGTTTTACTGTTTGCAATTGTAGGATTCTGAGAAGTACTCCAGCATACACCTCTTGCGGTAATTGTACCACCTCCCGTAGATGTAATATTTCCTCCGGTTTGAGCCGATGTGGATGTTACAGAAGTAGGAGCTGTTGTTGATATTGTTGGTAATACAGCATTAGTGGTAAACGATAATTGATTGCCGTAAGTAGTTCCTGAACTGTTAGTTGCATATGCTCTGACATAATATGTTACACCGGCAGACAGACCTGTAATAGTGCTTATAAATGTTCCTCCGGGAGCGTTTGAACTTTTTTCTCCAAATGGATTTGATCCTAGAATTTCAAACTGTGTATCGGATGTTTTTGAATCGGTAGTAGTAGGATTTTGAGTTGTACTCCAACATACACCTCTGGCAGTAATTGTGCCTCCTCCGTCATTTGTTATTTCTCCACCGCTTGAAGCTGACGTAGCAGTAATTGAGGTTATTGCAGTAGTAGTTACTGTTGGGGCTGCCGCAGGAGCAGTAAATGACACCTGATTACCGTAAACAGTGCCAACACTATTGGTTGCATATGCTCTTACGTAATAGGTAGAACCAGGATTAAGGTTTATAAGATTGCTTGTAAATGTACCTGTTCCGGTTCCATTACTAGTTGTATTATTTACAATTGTAGGACTTGTTCCGGTACTCCAGCAAACACCTCTGGCAGTTATTGGCGCACCACCGTCGGATGAAATATTACCTCCGCTTACGGCAGATGTAGATGTAATCGATATGACATCTGCAGTAGTAATAGTTGCGAGAACTTGAACGGTTGTAAATGTTGTTTGATTACCGTAAGCTGTTCCAACAGCATTAACGGCATAGGCTCTAACATAATATGTTGTACCGGCAGTAAGTCCGGTTAATGAACTGGTAAAGCTTCCAGTCCCTGAACCATCTATGGTTTTGGTATCGCTGACAGTCGGGAATTGTGAAGTACTCCAACAAACGCCTCTGGAATATACAGCTGAGCCGCCATCTCCGGTAATATTACCTCCGGTAGTACACGATGACGCAGTAATGTTGGAAGGAAATGCAGTTTCAAGAACGGGAACTGTCTTTGGGGCTTCTTTTGTGCAGCCGAAAATACTAATCGACAATGCAGTAATTGTAAGGAATCTTTTCAAAGTGCCTTTCATTGTACAAGTTATTGTTAAAAATTTGTTAAATTTAGTCAAGAAAAGAGTATCATCAAAAAAATAGCGTAAAATTTTCAAAAATGTAATAAATTGATTTGAGTATTTAAAAAAAGCTGTCCTTTTGAGACAGCTTTTCAAAACAATATTATTTAATTATTTTTTCTGATAAATCCCATTTCATAATGGAGGATATATGTGGTATTAAAGTCATCGCAATCTTCTTTTGTCCCTCAAGGTTTGGATGGCCGGAAGATCCAAGATCGGTACTGTCGTTGTATACTTCATTAAGATATGCAGCAAAATGGAGGTTTTTATCTTTTCTCAAAAGACAATACTCTCGCAGAAAATCAAATGCTTCTCCTTTAGGAGGTGCAACGCAGAGAATTTGAACATCTCCATAAACCTCTCTTAATCTTGATATTATTTTTTCATAAGATGAGAGAAACTCCTCTTTTAATGGGTGTGGTTTTGTGGAGAAATCATTCGAACCTAAGTTTATTACGACAAGATTTGGAGTATAATCTTTAAAATTCCATTTATTTTCGGGAATCATATCGAATGTTCCGTTAATCAGTTCTCTCATAGAGACTTTTGAAACTCTTGCAGTATCGCCGTAGTTCCTGGCTGCACCTCTTCCCGAATGAGCAATGAGAGTATAATCTGCATTGAAATAACGGGAAATTATGCACCCAAAGGCTAGATTGCAATTTTCGGTTTCTGCCTTAAATGGATCGCTCTTTTTTAGCCCCTCGGTACCATAACCACAAGTTATTGAGTTTCCTATGAATTCTATATGACGCTCTTTTTTGGGAGGTGCCGGAAAAAGTCTTTCTCCGGTATTTAGTATTAATGACTTAATAGTTGTTGTCCCTTGTTCTCCCTCGCTTCTTTTTTGCAGACGGAGGGAGTGTTTATCGGCTTTAAGCCAGCGAGCTAGCACAATAGTAGTGTCTTTTCCTGCAATTGATATTACTCCGGTTTGAACTCCGTCTATAAAAACATTGTAGTAATTGCGTTTTGTGTCGGAGGCATTAATTGCTATATAACTACCGGTAAATTCGGTTTGCAGATAAGTTCCGCTCCAGTTAAAGCTGACGAACCCGTCTGTTGATTTTTCGAAACGGCCTGTATATCTGATTTCGGGAGAATCTGCCCTAAAAGTGACAATGTTGTTTTGTGAAAATAGGATAGAAGATATTAATATTGATATTATTAGAATAGTTGTTTTTTTATTCATAGAGGTTCGTTTTATGTCAGTTGAAAAAATTTCCTTGTAAATCTACTTTAATTGTTCCAAATGGATTGAGTAAACGGTCGATTATTATAGCAATTTCCAGTCTGGTAAGTTCTCGTTCTTTTTTGAAATTTTTAATTCCTTCAATTTTTAAGTCTCTGTAAATGATTGTATATAATTCGTTTTCCGGAATATTTGAAATAGATGAAATTCTGGAGATAAGATAGCCTAGTGTTACGTTTTCCGAAGAAGTTGTGTTTAGCTTGTAGTTTGGGTAAACCTCATTTAGGCCATCTTCGAGTATTTTGCGGGTAATCAATGAATCGGTGTAAAACCAGGTTTGATTTTCCCATCCTTTATTAACCCCTTTCAGTTTTAATATCCCTGTTACACATATTCTTTGGAGTGCTCTAAAATTTGAATCATCGGGTTTTAAGTCGAGCAATGGAAGTAAATATCCGCCTGCATCAAGTATGTTTTGCTGGAGCTCCCTTACACTAACGTCTCCGACAGCTATTCCTTTTTTAACAGCAATGGCGGCAAGGGCACCCGAAGCTTCTCCTATTTGCAGAACTACAGGTTGCAGGCGGGTAGTACCGTTTACAATATTTGTTACCGAAACAGATTTCTCAGCGACAATGAGTCCATCGATTGTTTTAGGAATCACAATACCCAATGGGAATCCGTATGAAGGAATGGGGTGGAAGTAGAGATTGGGAAGTGAATCCCAGCCTGAATAACGGGCGTGGTGTTGATCGACCGGGTAGTCGCCAACTCCGCAGGCAGTCCTGTAAAGACTCTCTTTTTGAGTATATGGGCTTGTGATATGGTTTAGTGTAAATTTTACTTTACCCTCTATTCTTCTGGATTCTCTGTGATATGGAATAAACGGAAGCTTGTCTGCTGTAGGGAATTCGTCATCGGCAAGTCCGAGTCGTTTAAATCCAAGCTCTGTTTGCAGATAGTACAGGAATGAGAGCGACATCTCCTTTGCCTTTGCAAGTGCCTTTTCTCTCTCTTCCTTATTCATCTCGATTATATTCACATAGTAGTCATTACCCTCTATGGGCCAGTTAATCATGTACTTGTTGTTTGGAAGTTTGCCATAAGTAATCATCATCTGCTTACTCCACACTCTTTGTTTTTCCTTTGGATTTATACATTTTTCACTTTCGCAGGCGCAGTAAAAAAGAGATGGGTCGTAATTAGCCGGCTTTACAGGAGTGACATCGTAGGGATACTCTTTTAAAATAAGTGCGTAGGTGAGATCTTGAATAATATCGTTTGCTTTTAGTGGGGCTATATCTTCGTTGGTTACTAATCGGGAGTCCATACCTATATCGTATTTTACTCCTGCCTCTTTGGCTATGTCGCCCAATTCGGTAGCATCAATTAATATTTTTGATGTTATGTTAATTTCGTTGCCGTTTGTGTTTAGTTTGATTTTCCAGAAATTTCCCTCTTTTTTAAATTCTTTCACTGTAGTTTTGTAAAGAATTTGCAGATTCTTCTCTTTTGCAGCTATTTTTTTAAAAATTTGGTTGCCGACTGAAGGTTCGAATTGAATATTACTTACCCAGCCTGTTGCGAGTGCTTTTTCGCTTCCATAATGTTTTGCCAGGGAGTCGCGGAATTGGGCCCAAAGTGCGCCCCGGAGTTTGAAATTTCCGTCGACTGCGCTTACTCCTGCTGAGGTGAGCATCCCGCCCAGCCACTCATTTTCTTCCACAATGAGAGACTTTGCACCGCCTCTTGCGGAGGTAATTCCTGCTGCTGTTCCGGATGTTCCTCCTCCTACAATTACTACATCATAAATTTCATTATTTGCTGACTCTTTTCTGGAGAGTGTCTGTCTATAAATATTTCCAAATCTGTCTCTGGCAACTACCTCAATTACTGATGTTTCTGAGTGTGGTTTTGCTCTGTAGAAGTGGTCGGAAACTGATGGGTATATCCATTTGTGATCCATTTTTGATGTGTTGGAATACATCGCAACGGCATCGGGATCGTAGGCTTTGAATTGCTCCATTTTGCCCATATTTACTCCGTTTTCGAAATATTCTACATCCCATTTTTCATCGGAATTCCAAATGTTCGCAACAAAATATCCTTTAAATTCAGGGAATTTTTCGCCGTCATAGAGCTTCATCTGGTAATCTTTTGAGTAACCTGTAGATTTATAATACCACTCAATACTGTCTCCTTTTACTTTATAAACTCCGTATCCTTTAGGTGTTCCGTCGGTGCAGAGTGCTCCCTGCCACCAGGCTCCCGAGAGTGCAGCAGTGACATGTTCGTATAATTTGGGAGTAATTTGTTGATTAAACATAGTATGTGTGTGGCCGGAAATAATATGAGCAGGATGTTTCTTAAGCAGATCATACAGTCCTCTGTAATTGATTAATGTGTTGCCTGCTTTTGAGTATTGAAACTCTTTCCTGTCGGAAGGTTCACAACTGGTTGGTATATGGAGAGTTATTACAAGTGTATTTCCTTCGGGTACATATGAAAGATCTTTCTCGAGCCACGCAAGTTGTTTTTCTTCCAGATAGCCAATATAGAAATAGTCTCTGCCTAAGTAAAAATTGTCATTAAGGGTAACATAATGGATTTTCCCGACGTTGTATGAGTAGTATGATGGTCCAAAAGAATCGGCATATTTTTTTTCGCTGTTTTCCATAGCTCTGCCGTAGAGAGTCATGTCGTGGTTGCCCATGCAATTGTATACAGGGATATTGGCTCTGGAAATTGTTCTTTTGTACTCACCGTAAAAAGAGTGATCGTTTGAGATAATGTCTCCTGCGCAAATAGCGTGAACCTCAACGGCCGGACCGAAGGAGTATATTGTCTCATGCATGTCATCTATGGATTGTGATAACTGACTAAACTCCTTACCGGCCCAAACCTGAGGATCTGCAAAAGCTATAAAATAATGATTGGTGTCGTTGTTTGCTTTTTTCGTAAGTAAAAAATTGTATTTACTCTGTTGAGGGACAATCTCTTTATAAAATTTAACTGTTCCCTCTTGATAACTGGCATTGAAGCCGGCCGGAACGGATATATAAACAAATCTGCTTTGTTGGTTGAGTTCGAGCTTGTATTCTCCGTGTTTGTCGGAAACGGCAAAGTTTGAACCATCTGTTACCACAACACCCATTACAGGCGAACTCCCTGCAGATATTTTTCCCGTTACGCTTTTCCCCTGAATATTATTAAAAAACAGAGTTAATGACACTAATGTCGTGAGAAACAGAAAAAATCTTGTTTTCATCCTATGTATTTTTTATTACTTACATTTCTTTAATATATTGGCACATTGGAAAAGACCTCTTGGTATATGGAAACATCCTTTCCATTTTCCTCCTTTAAGATCGAGTAAAACTTCTCCTCGGCGGTTGAGGTAACCGAACCATTCGGGGTATTGTTCATCTTTAAAATGGCTCCATGTATATTCGTGTACCTTTTCGAACCATTTAAGACACTCCTGCGACCCGGTAAGCTGATATCCTTTAATAAGGGTAATAAGGGTTTCGATATGCACCCACCAAAGCTTTTGATCCCATTCAAGTTGTTGTGTGGGATGGCCTTTTACGTCCATAAAATAGAAAATGCCGCCAAACTCTTTGTCCCATCCGTAATCGATTGTTTTTAGAGTAATCTTTACGGCTTTTTCAATAATATCCGGTCTGCCGAGTTTAACTCCCAAATCCATTACAAACCACATTGATTCGAGAGAGTGTCCGGGATTGATTAATCTGCCCTCAAAAGTATCGGAAAATGAGCCGTTTACATTTACATTTTCTAGAATAAGTCCAAATTCCTCTTTGTAAAAGACATTCAGAATTTCGTCCAAACACTCTTTGATGGTTTTGTCAAGAACCTCTTTATCGAGCAGATGTTCTATTTCAAGAGCTAAGTTACAAAGAATCATCGGGAGCGAAAACCCTTTAAGGTTACGTGTTCCGGGAAATGCTTTATTCCATTTTCCCTTTGTGTCGAATCTTTTTTTGAGAATAATTTCGAATGTCTTCTTGGCAATTTGAGCGTATTCTTCATTTCCGGTTGCTTTGCTTAGTTGTCCAAAGGCCATTGTAGCAAAGGTATAAGAGAAAATATTATATGGTTCAACTAAAGGGTTACCCTCTTTTGTTAACGAAAAATACCAGTTATAATCGCCGTCGTGTCCGTACTTTTTAAGGAATTCAGCTCCCTGAATTGCACATTGAAGCCACTCCTCTCTTTTTTCGACATTATTGTAAAGCATTGCAAATAGCCAAACTTGTCGTCCCTGGAGCCAAATAAATTTATCGGTATCATAGACCTCTCCGGTGCGATTAAGGCAAGTAAAATATCCGCCATTTTCTAAATCTTGTGATTTGTCGAGCCAAAAAGGAATTATATTGTTAAAAAGCTCATCGTTGTACTGATGTGCAAGTTGATCAAAATTAATCATTAACGTTCTGTTTTATTCAAAGAATTCAAATAGTCAATATATCTGTCATAGAGATGCCCTGCTTGTTTATAGGCAGATTGCGGACTCATAAAATGAGAAAACTCAAAAGTAATTGCGTTTTCAATTCCTGCCTGTTGGGCAAGTTTCATTTTTAACAAAAGTTTTTCCCACTTTATTGGTAGAAATTTAATAGGCATATCACGATCGAAGGTTTCCGAATTGGTCCAACACTCAATGCTGTATTTATCTGCCAGTGACTTGTTTATTTTGAGAAAATCGACAAGTTCGTCATAGGCCACATGCCCGTCCTGAAATGCTACAATATCTACTGCGCCTTTGATTCCTGCAAATATTTCGTCCCACTCTTTTTCGTGTTGTTGAAGGGTTACTCCTGCCGACTTTTGAGTGTCTCCTGTATATTGACTTATGTTTTTTACTCCGTCTATGTATGGGGAGATAATTGTTTTAAGGCCTCCTGATACCTCTTTGCAGTACAACCCAAGTCCTGCATAGAGATTTATAATTTTACCGGTCTTTCTGCTGCATTCCTGCGACAGATACCACCCGGAAAAGGATTTATGAAAACCATATCTGCCCCAAACCTCATCTATAAGAGCCTTGTTTATTTCAATCTCTTTTTCGTAATCGCCCGATTCCCAGTATTTACCAGAATCGTATAGCCCGAAATAGAAATTCATGTTCCATTTGTCGCTTAACCTAAGAAACATATCTACAAGGTCAATAGGGGGGGTATAACAGCCTTCTCTGGTTGTGAGAACTTCCGAAGGAAATGTCTGCCAACGTTTATATCCACTTCTTATAAGTATTACGGTATCGATACCGGCTTTTTGCATATTGCCGAAATCTTCGTTCCACTCCTTCTCTCCCCAGTTCTGGTGTGGAATATCGTGACTTATTTCATCAAGAAATGTCCCTTTGATTTTCATAATTTTTACTTTATAGAATTTAAATAAGTGTCAATTCCTGTTTTTACATATTGCCACTGACCGGCTTTTTTTAAATGAATCATATCGAACAGGAAGTATCCGTCACAAGCGTTGATGCAAGCATCTACAGATTGTGTAATTGAAAGATTGACATCGGTACCTGCCGGTACTGTCCAGTTTCCTACATCGGGACCTCCATATACTGGAACAGCGCCCTTAGTTATATCTTTGGCTTTTAGACAAAAGCCCTGCATAGTCCATTCACCTGAACCATAAACTTTATTGGCAGCTGCATAAGCTCCAATTAACATTAGGTCAAGATGATCGGCATATCCGAAGTTTTTGTAATTTGTACTGGCCCAACCATAATATGATGATGTGTTATAATTAGGGCTAGCCCAGTTAACTCCAACATCGTAATAGGTTGAATACCAAGCGCCAACGTAAACACCAAATTTAATTTTAGAATTTACTGCCTTAATTCTGGCTTTTGCTTTTACCATAAAATCGTGAATTGTTTTCACTCTGAACTCGAACCACGATTTCATATATGTAGGGTAGGGCGAAGGTAACGATCCGGCAACTGTTCCTGGAGCAATCACAGAATTTGGGAAATTACTGACTTGTTGCCCTAAATACTCTTCAAATTTTTGCTTGGTGTATAAGGAAAAATCACTGTCCATACCATCAAAACGACCTCTGTCCAAAATAATTCCATCTAAGTTATATGCTGCAAGATCTTCCAGAATTGCACATATATATTCCTGTACTTCGGGTAAAACAGGATTAAAAAATTTTGCACTTTTACTTCCGTCTAAAGTGTTGATAATTCCATTTGTTGTGTTTAGCTGAGTTGCCCAACTCTTTTTATTGACATCACGGAAAAGAACTCCTTCGGAGCCGAGGGATGTTGTATTTCCCCCCACAAAAGTGTTGAACCCAGCATGTACCTTAAGACCTAATTTATGACCTTCATCAATAAATGCCTGTAAATAGTCCCAGGTAGCGGTTCTCTCTATTTTTGTGTATCCACCTGTAAGCCAAGCTCCAAGCCATTTAACCTGGTCTACCTGATCGGTTGTAAAAAGAACATCTCCGGTAGTTGGTCTTACGTCAACAACAACATCGGTAAATCCGGCATTTTTAGCAAGAGTGAGATCTCGTGTAATATTTTCTTTGCTGTTTGCAAAATCGGTGAAATTTGCAGCTGCGTCTATCCATATAAACCTTGGTTTGACCGTTTTTACTGTATCCTCCGGCCATTCCCACGGTGGAGTTTCATTAGACTTGCTGCATGAAAGTGTTGTAAGTGAGTACCCAAGAATTATCAATGGGACTAGAAAGGTAATTATTTTGTTCCTCATAAACAGTTTTAATAATTAACAGGTACCCCTCGGAAGGGATACCTGTAAATTTACTACAATTTATTTATCTATACAGTCAAATTGATATGCTTGAAGCACTCCATTGTTAGAGCCCACAAAATACATATTCATCATAAATCCGTCGTCAGTAACCGAAAGCAGAACATCAGGATATGCAGTTCCACTAAGAGCACTTGCGTAGAATGTAGGACTTGTAAATATTTTTGCAGATGAGTTATCGAAAGTACCGCTAAAGTTAGCAAGTGTACTTACATCGAATAGCATAGCCCTGGTTGCACTGTAGGTAAAGTGAGCACCACCGTATACTGCAACATAAGAGGCGTTATTAAACTTAGTAAAGTCTACACAAGCAAAGTTGCTGTTTGCGTCACTTGAACCTTTTCCAATTATGCCCTTTTGAGCGTTTGTAGCGCCATTTACAACCTCAAGGCTGTTGCCACTATAACTTGTAACATAAATATCCGAAGTGATATCTTCCGAAGAGTAAACTAAGTCGACATTACCTCCGTTCCAAGCATAAGTTCCTGTTAAGGTAACAGCTTCCGGAGTGCCGAAAACACCATTTGTAACCTTGATTCTGATAAATTCGCGACAAGCAGCCGGACTTGTCCAGTACCAGTCATTGATTACAATTATTGCATTTGTATTTACATTTCCTGATACAGATATTTTTGTTCCGATTTTTGCTCCGGCACCTGCGGTGTAGTTCCAACTGACTACCTCTTGTGGTGTTCCTGTAACAGATGTGAGTTTGTATACTTTAAGCACACCGTTTTTGGCAACAGAGTTACACATAAGAACATTTCCTCCTTTATCGCTGGTAATTGCACCACCACCAAGATCTACACCATTCATATTAATTGTGCCAACAAATGTACCTGTAGATTTATTGATATAATTAATATTTGTATTACCTGTCGACAGCAAGAGATTTTCTCCTAAAACTGCAAGGGTATAGTTAACATTTGCTCCTTTTGTAATTGCAGGATTTGAATTTAATGTTGTTGTTCCCCAAAGAAGAGTCTGACTTCCGGCTCTAATTCCGAAAGGAATCTTATTTGGAATTTGTTTCTTAACAGTATATACTTTTGTAGTAACCCCGTCGTCGGCTGTAACAGTAAGATTTACATCATTGTTGTAATTTAATGCTGTAACTGCAGGATCCGGAGAAATAGTAGCGTGATAAGAGAGTCTGTAACTTGCTGTTGCAGGTTGTAATGTTCCGGCAGCAACAATCGCTATAGTTTTAGTATCTTCATTAATGATACCGTTAAGACCAAGGCCCGGAATACGGAACTCTTCGATAGAACATGCTGAGCTCTTCTTGATTATTCCTCTTACTTTATATGTTTTTTGCTGTTTAAGCTGATCGGTTACGGTTATTATGTTATCCTGTGATAAATCCATATAAAGAATCGATGGTGTAATGATTACATTATCATCCAGATTTGCCACTACCCTCATCTTTTTAAGATTTGCCGCAGGGGTAATATTATCGCTGCTTTCGGGAAAATAATATGGAATCGGAATAAGAATTACATCGCTTCCATCGGTCGGGTACCCTATAAATGTACCAGAGCCATCTTCGAAGGTAGCTGTTATGCTGTTAATGCCATTGCGCGAAACAGATGGTAACAACTCGTCTGGCTTTTGACAGCTGCTTACTGTTAATAGCAGCGCCAGTGTAAATAGTAGATATATTTTAGTTCTCATAAATCTCAATAAATTATTTCCATTCATCATATTGTTCGATTGCCGAATTATTTGCGAGTTCGCTGTAAGGAATTGGGAGAACATATGTCTTTTGAAGGAATTTACGGTCTTGTAAATCACAATCAACATATTCGTATGAGTATCCTGTTCCCGATGGTGAAATCTTTAAACCGTGAACTCTGTAGTTATTATACTCAATATGAGCGAGTTTCCAACGACGCATATCCCAGTAAAGATGACCTTCGAATGAAAGCTCAATTTTTCTCTCCTGTCTGATTGCGTTGAACAAAGCGTTTCCGGCAAGATTTTGCTTTGCAGGCAGATTAACACTTGGACGTGCTCTTACTGTATTGATATCTGCAAGTGCAAGACCCTCTTTGCCAAGTCTGTAATATGCCTCTGCTCTGTTAAGGTAAACCTCTGCAAGTCTAATCTCTACCCATGTTTGAGTACTCTTGTAGGTAATCAAGTCAGTGTGAGCTTCGTCCATCAGTTTTCTTAAATAGTAACCGGTTGTTGTACGACCTTTGGCATAAACATCTTCACGATAGCTCATGAATCTGCCGTAATTGCCACCTACACTGTTTTGCATTGTGTGTCCTTTCCATGTAGAGCCATTGTAAATAACAGTGGCTTGGAAACGTGGTTCCAATTGACCGTATGGAGGAGGAGTTGTTGTTGTGCTATGCCAAGGAGTCCAGTCCATTGCTGTACCATCGGCTTTTTCGTAAGATTCAACCATCTCCTGAGTAGGGCCGCCTTTTCCTCCCTCATTTTCGATATCACCGTATGGTGCATAGTTTCTGTCGAAAGAGTGGTTAGGGCCTGTTGTAATATATTTATATTGAAGGATAGACTCACTGTTGTCACCTTTCCATGCGTTTTTGTAATCACTTGTAAGGGCATAAAGTTGAGTAGCAAAAACAGAATCTGCCGCATTAGCCGCACTTTGCCATCTCTCGGCATAAAGCATTGCTCTCGATTTAAAAGCGAATGCTGCTCCCTTGGTTATCCTTCCACTCTCAGCCGAAGGCCATGTTTTTGGAAGTACCGATGCTGCAAAGTCGAGATCTTGTTCAATTAAATCCCATGTATCGGAAGCACTGCTGCGAGCTTTATTTTTCTCAAGGTTCATATCGGTATAAAGAATTACACCACCATGCCTTTTGGCAAGTTGAAAATAGAGAAAAGCACGGAAGAATCTTACCTGACCTTTCATAAGGTTATTTTGCTCTTCGGAGAGATTTGAATACTTTTCGAGAGAAACTAAAAATTCGTTTACTCTCCTTATACGAGTATAAGTATTTGACCATGTGCCCAAAAGGTTTCCGGTTGGGCTCATAAGTTCGGGTGTAAATGAATAGTTATTTGCGTCGCCGGCCATTGTACCCGGAGCGTAAGAACCATATTTGAATGTCTCGGTAAGACCTTCGGTTAAACTTCCCGAAAATTGTTCGTCGCCAAAGCTGCCGTAGCGGTCCAGATATGGATAAAATCCATTTACATACAGTTCTACACTGTTGATGTCTTTCCAGACAATTTTGTCGGAAATACTGCTCGTAGGAGTAGTCTCAAGAAACTTATCACAAGAAGTCATTGTTAGAAGGACCCCGAAAAGCAATATTGATTTTGTAATATATTTTTTCATAATTATCAATCAATTAGAAAGTTAAATTGATGCCCATTGACAATACTCTTTGCTGAGGATAGTAACCGTTCGAAACTCCCGGTTGCTCTGGGTCAATGTTGTATTTTGTGAGTTGACTTATTGTAAGAAGGTTTTGACCCTCTGCGTATACTCTAACCTTATCGAAACCGGCTTTTTTAATCCATCTTTGAGGGAGTGAATAACCAATTTGAGTGCTCTTAAGGCGTACATAGTCGCCGCTACGGTACCAGTAAGTAGATGAAAATGCGTTGTTACTGCTCGCCGGAACGAGTGATAAACGTGGGAATTCGGCTTTTGTGTTGTCTTCTCTCCACGAATTTTCCACCAAGTACACAGGTGAGTTACCACCGTGGTAGAACGGTCTTGTCATAGATGTATTATCCATTACACCCGAAGAGTATACTCCTGTAAGAGCCACATCTCTTCCTAAACCTGCCTGAAATAACATTGATATGTCGATTCCTCTCCATTCTCCGTTAAATGTCATACCGGCAGTAAATTTAGGATAAGCCGATTTTCCAATGTATCCACGGTCTTGTTCGTATGTAATTTTACCGTCACCGTTTCTGTCGAGATATTTAATATCGCCAACTCTTACCGGTTTGCCCGGTATCAAAGCCGAGTTTGCAATCTCAGCTTCACTCTGGAAAAGACCTAAGTCTATAAATCCTACTTGAGCACCAACCTCTTTACCTGTCAATTTAAGGTAATCAGGTGTGTTTTCGGAATCTGAATATTTTAACCATCTGCGTTTAGTATAACTACCGTTAAAACCTATAGTATATCTGAAGTCACCAATTTTGTTTGAGTGGTTAATAGCAAATTCAAAACCTTTATGATCTTGTTTGTTATTGTTTGCAAGTGAGTAGTAGAATCCGCCGAATGAATCGGGATATGTGGCGCTTACAGAACTTAAGATGTCATACATATATTTGTAGAATACATCGAATTCTGCACTAAGTAGACCGTCCCACATTGTTGTTTCAAAACCGGCATTATACTGAAGCGATTTAGCCCAGGTCAGGTTAATATTTGCAGGACTGGAAGTGATGAGACCATTAACGGTAACTCCTCCAATTATTGCTGCGTTTTCTAAAAGTGATAAAGTGTTCAGATATTGATAAGGAGAAATGCCTGAAGTTCCTGTAAGACCAACACTTGCTCTTAATTTAAGACTACTTACGAAAGGAAGAGCCTTGTGGAACCAATCTTCATTAGAGATTCTCCATCCAATAGAGGCTGCAGGAAACGGACTCCATCTTTTACCTGGAACCATTCCGCCAAAGAGATAGCTACCGTCGTAACGGCAAGATACTTCGGCAAGATACTTGTCTTTGTAATCGTAGTTTACACGAGCAAGAAAACCGGCTTTTCTCGATTGGCTGCTACTTCCCGATACTGTAGTTTTATCTGCAATATTGGCATAATTCAACTCGTCTAATTCATAGAAATCGAAACCGTAACCATAAGCTCCAAAGTTGTTACCGTCGCCCTGATAGGTCTCTGCAAGTAATAATCCGGTAATTGAATGATCGCCGAATTTGTTTGAGTAGTTGATACTAGTATTGGTAGTAATATTTGAAGTCATACTTAATCCTTGAACAAGGCTTGCTGTAGTTCCTCTGGCATCGGTAACCAATGAGTATGAAATATTTGTGGTAGAAGCTGTTGGAGCGGTTGCCACATATGTTTTATATGGGGTAGAGAAGGCTTTTGATGTATAATATGATATGTCATATGCACCCAAAAACTTCACATTAAGACCTTTAATGCCGGGAACATCATACTTTAAAGTAAAGTTTGATTGAAGAGTAGATGTCTTTGATTTCTTATATCCTGTAAGATCAGATGCAGCTATAGGACTCACATAAGAACTTGCAGTTCTGGTAGATACCGGTATTCCGTCGATATACATAGGAACATATGGATGAGCTCTCATTGCTTGTTGAGGGATATTGTTCCAGTTATCAGGATTTGAGTCGTAGCCAGGAGTTTGTCTGTCTTCCATACGTGCAGATAAATCGAATGACAAGTATAAGTTTTGAGCAACTTTGGCATCGACATTGGTTCTCAAGTTATATCTGCGGTAGTTAAAACCCCTTACATTACCGTTTTGATCAAAAATGCCGAGTGATGTAAAATATTTTACTCTGTCATTTCCACCGCTGGAGTTGATATTGTGAGAGGTACTTGTTCCAACACCGAAAGTCTCTTTATACCAGTTAGTATTTCCCCAACCATCGGTAGGATCGTTGTTGAGCATCATATCTATATGAGACTGGTTGAATACAGGAGTGTCACCGTCCATCTCTCTGGCTTTGTTGTACCAGTAAGCGTATCCGGGACCGTCCAATAAGCTTAACATTACAGCATTTGTACTTACTCCATAAGTTCCTGAATATGAAATTCTGGAATCTTTGTTTGTTCCTCTTTTTGTTGTAATAATAACTACAGCATTTGCGTCAAGTCCGTAAACTGCGGCAGATGCTGCATCTTTCAAAACAGAAATTGTTTCGATTTCGTTAGGATCTAATTCGGCAAGGCTTCTTTGAACACCGTCAACAATATATTTTGCACCGGACCCACGAACTATAATGCTTGCAGCATCTGCTCCCGGTTGTCCCGATTGTTGAAGTGCAGTAACACCTGTAATTCTACCCCCAAGCAAATTTGTAATATTGCCTACAGGTGCTTTAAGGAGTTCTTTGCCACTAATTTGTGAAACCGAACCAGTTACACTTGCCCTTTTTTGGGTTCCGTAACCGACAACCACAATTTCGTCGAGCTTTGCAGCGTCTTCGGTTAAAGTAACATTTAAATTAGATTTGTCTGCTAATGGGACCCTTTCGGTTTTGAAACCCATATAGATGAATTCAATAACGGCATTTTTTCTGTTTGCCGCTGGAACTGTCAATGCATAAGAACCATCAGATTCTGAATATGTACCGACAGAGGTGCCTTGAATAATAACCGAAACGCCGGGCAAAGGATTGCCAACGTTATCGGTCACTCTCCCTTTTAAGGTTGTTTGAGCCGAAATCATACCGGCGCAAACAAATAAAAAAATCAGAGAAGAAATTAACCTTTTCATAAAGATTTTAAGGTGTGTTAGTAATTAATATATTTAGTTAGCTTCGTTTATACCCTGTTTGAGAATGTCCCACCAATCTCTTTTTATTATATGGCTGATGTCGAATATCATCAAACCATCGGTACTGATAAGAGCTTGTTTAACAGCTCTTTTGAATAATTCAGCATTGCCCTCATACTGTTCTACATAAATAGAACCTGTTACAGGAACTACTCCGGCAGTAATCTCCTTTACCAATGCAGCTCCACCTTCGACTGTATACCAGTATGATCTGCTGTTGTCCATTCCTGCCTCTGTTCTTTTACCCGGAGTTCCATTTGCCTTATCGGCATCCTCTTTTGTGACATTTGTATAATAGAGCCCTGTCATATATATATCGAGAAGTTCGGCATAACCAGAATTCTTATAATCAGGAGTGGCCCATGAGAACTCCTTTGAAGGGTCATATGTTTTACTGGCCCAGTTAACTCCTACGTAATAATAGGTAGGATACCATCCACCAGTATAGTCGCCAAGAGCAACTTTAGGATTGGCAGATTTAATCTCTTTATGTGCTTTTACGGCAAAGTTTTTAATTACCATTGCTCTCCATTCGGCCCATTTATTAAAATATTTTCCAGTTTTCCAGCTTTTCTTTCCATTAACATCGGTCCAATAAAGAATATCATCCGGAAAGTTTTCGACTTTAATTCCGGAATACTCCTCAAATTGTTTTTTTGATTGCTCGCTAAAATCAGATGTAATATTATCGAATCTCATTCTGTCCAGAATGATACCGTCAAGTTTCTTATACTTTCCGGCAAATTCTTTAAGGATGTCAATTTCATATTGTTGAACTTCGGGATTTGCCGGATTCATCATTCCGTTATAATTCCATTTCATATCGCCTATTTTCATAAGCTTGCCCTCCCAATAAACTGTTGATTGCCATTCAGGATGTTCTTTGTATATAATTCCTCTGTTAAAGAAATTATGCCCACCTGCAAAAACATTTAAAGAGGCGTGAACCCTAATGCCGAGTTTATGGCCCTGTTCAATGAAGATGTTAAGCATATCGAAATCGGGATTTCTGTAACGACCTTCCCATTCTCCCATAAACGGAGCAATTTTACTCTTATATAATACTTCGCCCATTATGGATTTTACATCTATTACGACATCGGTAAATCCTATAGATTTTACCTTGTTCAGATAAAACACGATTGAATCGGCAGTGCTTAAACGTTGATAATTTGCTTCACAGTCGAACCACATATATTTTGGTTTTTCCTTTGAAGAAATTATTCCCGAGGTGATAAGTGCTAAAAGCAAAAGAATTTTTTTCATAAAAAGAATTTTCGTATTATACTTTATTGTTGCAAACATAATAAATAATTTTATTAATTGCCAAATAAAAATAAAATAATTTATTAATAAATCTAATATGATTAAATAAATTATATAATATGTCTTTTGCAAATAAAATAATATATAAAGGTTGTGTGTAATTGAAAAATTATTATTTTTGCATCGTTCTCAATACAGAAATTTCAACGACTTAACTTAAATCTTAAAAAATCAACCTTTTATGGCTTTATCATGGATCGATCTGCTAGTAATAATTTGCTATATAGTGGCAATTATCTCCATTGGTTTTATTCTTTCGAAAAAAGCCACAAAAAATATTGATTCTTATTTCTTGGGAGGCAAGAAAATAAAATGGTATTTTCTTGGTTTATCTAATGCTTCCGGAATGTTTGACATTTCGGGGACTATGTGGACTGTTGCAATTCTTTTTATTTATGGGCTGAAGAGTGCTTGGCTTCCGTGGTTATGGCCTGTATGGAATCAGGTATTTGTTATGGTTTTTCTGGCAATATGGATGAGGCGCTCCAATGTAATGACAGGAGCAGAGTGGATTCTTACGCGTTTCAGTGGTAAAGGGGGAAAACTTTCTCATATTGTTGTAATAAGTTTTGCAGTAATAAGTGTTATTGGGTTCATGGCGTACTTTTTTGAAGGCATCGGTAAGTTTGCAATACAAATTTTACCTTGGGACCTCTCTTGTAATCTTGGTTTTGCACAGTTATCATCTGCACAGTCTTATGCCTTATTAATAATAGGTATTACAACTCTCTATACATTGACAGGGGGTATGCTAAGTGTTGTTGCTGCCGACGTTTTTCAATTTACAATCATGACAACAGCCTGTTTAATAATAGGTTATATAGCGTATACATCTGTTACAGCCGAACAAATTGCTCAGGTTACCCCTGCCGGATGGGATAATCTCTTTTTCGGTTGGCATCTCAATATAAACTGGGATGGAATATTGCCTGCCGTAAACGATAAAATTGCTTCCGACGGTTATGGTTTGTTTGGAACATTAGTTATGCTAATGGTCTTCAAAGGTATTTTTGCAAGTCTTGCCGGTCCTGTTCCAAGTTATGATATGCAAAGAATCCTCTCTACTGCTAAACCATCTGAGGCAGCTAAAATGAGTGGTTTAACAATCTTACTTTTGTATG
>MTLD01002808.1_pt1 | contig 19531 bp, 17 predicted proteins | sample 1982471 | NCBI WGS metagenome assembly MTLD01 (sample SAMN05712604, study PRJNA340218) | biofilm metagenome | isolation source: sample SPM anode biofilm adapted to -50 mV | place: USA | collected 2012-02-03 | reverse complement strand
GGTGGGAGAGTAGGTCGTCGCCAGGCTTTTTTTTATCTTTTTTTTCTTCAATGGCCCATAGATATTGATCAGAAGCGTCGACCGCCGCTTCTTGTCCTCATCGAGTTACGATGCTACAATCCCGCCAATGACACCGCTCTACTGTTCGTTTATACGCCGAAAAGATATGGATACCGTCCTCGGGTGCCTTGTGACCGATTCGATCGGGCCCGGAGAATATACGGAGAAATTTCTGAAGAACGCCAAAGAGACGTTCGCCTATGAAGCGGCAGTTGCTTTGCGCAGCCCGTATCAAGCCTTGTCTCTCGCCCTGCGCCGGCTTGGATTGCCGCAGGAAGCAAAAGTTGGGATAAGCCCATTGGCGCCCCTTTATCAGCTCGATGCGGTGGAGGATCAAGGCTTCAAGGCCATATTCATCGACCATGATCCGGTTTCCGGTTTGCCTGTCTTGGGACAGGCAAAAGAAAGCGGGTGTTCTGCGATCGTTCTCTACGAGCCCTTCGGAATGTTGCCGACGAAAGAAGAAGTGGCGGCGACGCAGTTGCCGGTTATTGAGGATATGAGCCAATCTCTGGGCGCTACGAGAAGGGAGTCAAAGGCTGGATCTCTCGGCAATGTTGTTATGTATGGGCTGGAACAAGCTTCTCCGGTTACCGCGGGAGGCGGCGCTCTCCTCTTCGCGCCCACGCGAAGAGATGCTCCGGTGATTCGCGGCATTCTGGAGACGCTGCCGGCAGAGCTCTCGCTAACCGATTACAATGCCGCCTTGGGAATAGCGAAGCTTCGAGATCTCTCAGGCGTCTTCGCCAGACGCAGGGAGCTCGAATCAAGCTTTCAGATGGAATTAGCGAGAACCAAGCACCATACCTTCAAACAGCAGGAAGACGGGCTCAGCGGGTGCATAGCCTTTCCTGTGCTGCTTGAATCGGGAATGAAAGACGTCATTATCCATGCAAAGCGCAATGGAATTGAAGTAGCTCCCGCATTCGAGACAAGTATTGTTTCGAGGGAAGATTTTCCTGAGAAGACTTGTCCGGGATCGAGGTCTCTCGCCATGCGCTGCGTGCTTTTCCCGCTTCATGAGAGGATCAGCGCGAAAGAAGCGGGCATAATCGGCAAAGTGCTGGCGACGCTTCCCTGAGGAGAGAGAGTATGGGCGCACACGGCGGAACGCAATGCGGCAAGGCGCTTGTCGTCGCGAACCTCCTCAAGGACGACGCGGCGGGCGAGAGCCGTATTGTCATCGATGAGCTGAAAGCGCACGGTTGGAACGCCGACATCTTCTGCTTCGAGGGGAACCCCGAAGGCATGCCCGATCTGTCAGGGTACAACCTCATCGTGAGCCTCGGCGGCGATGGAACGCTTCTCTACGTAGCAAGGTTGGCGGGTCCTCTTGGGATCCCTCTGCTGCCGGTCAATCTCGGGACGCTCGGTTTTATAGCTGCCAATCGAAGAGATTCCTGGGCTCAGACCTTTGAGGCTTGGCGGGGAGATGAGCTTCTGCCGTCAGCCAGGTTGATGCTCGAAGTGAGCGTGCTACGGAAGGGCCAGACGGTGGGATCATATCACGCCTTGAATGACGCCGTCGTTTCTTCAAGCGGCATTGCGAAAATGATACGGCTCAGCCTCAGCGTGAATGGAGATCGATTCGGAACCTACCGCGCCGATGGATTGATCGTCGCGACGCCGACCGGCTCCACCGCCTATAACCTGGCCGCGGGGGGCCCTGCGCTCCATCCTGAAATGAGCGCGCTGCTGATCAATCCCATCTGTCCTTTCACGCTCGCTTCCAGGCCATTGGTGCTTCCTTGCAGCGCGCGGATTGACGTGTCCGTGGACGAGACGAGGCGTTCAGGTTCGATCCTCACCGTCGACGGTCAAGAGACGAAGACGCTTGAGGTCAATGACATCGTCCAAATCCGCAAGGCTCCCTTCGAAGCCATGCTCCTCGTGCCGCGTGAAAACCTCTTCTTTACCGCGCTTCGCACAAAGCTGGGCTGGTCGGGAGATGCGCATGCTTGAACGCCTCTCGGTCCGGGACTTCGCTCTGATAGACTCCGCAGAGGTGGAGTTTGATGGCTGGCTTGTCCTTTTTACCGGCGAGACCGGAGCGGGCAAATCCCTGATCGTCGGAGCCTTGGGCTTTCTTTTCGGCGGGCGCGGCGATTCGGCCTTGATTCGCGAAGGCGCGGAGGAATGCAGCGTTTCGGCGACGCTCGGTGTATCGCGCAACGCGGAAGCGATGAAATGGCTCACCGACCATGATATCCCGAGTGAGGGAGGCGAGGTCCTCCTGCGTCGCGGGCTGAGGGTAAACGGACGTTCTTACGCGTATATTCAAAGCCATGCCGTAAGCCGCGCCGACCTTGCCGAATTTACCGCGCTGGTTGCGGATATCCACGGCCAGCATGAACACCAGAGTCTCCTGAATTCGGATATGCACCTTCGCTTGCTCGACAGCTATGCGGATCTTGGCCCGGCCAGAGAAGAATACCGGACTGCCTACGAAGCATGGACCGCCATGGTAAGGGAATACCGAAAAAGGATGGCGGAGGCCGAACGCCGAGAGAGGGAGCAGGAATTCCTCGCCTTTACCGTCAAGGAAATTCAGGCGGCGAAGATAAAGCTTAGCGAAGACGACGAACTCATGCAGGAGGAGAAGATCCTCAGCCAGCATGAGAAGCTTTTCGCCTCGGTGAACGACGCAGCCTCGGGACTGTCGGCGCGAGGCGCCGATCAGCAAAGCGCCATGGACAACCTGAGAAAAGCGCAGAACAGCCTCGACTCGGCCGCAGAGATTGACGGCAAGCTCAAGGAGCTTGCGGCAAGACTTGATGGCGCTTATATCGAGATCGAGGATATCGCGCAGGGGGTCAGCCTGTATCGCGAGGGGCTTCGCTTTGACCCGGTCCGTCTCGAGGAGATTGAGTCGAGACTCGCTGAACTCAGGCGGCTCAAGAAGAAGTATGGCCCGACGCTCGCCGAGGTGCTGGCGCGCCTGCAGCGCGATGCGGACGCGATCGAGGAATTCTCGTCGTGGACCGATGAGAAACCTCGTCTTGAGCGAGAGATCGCCGGCCTAAAAGCGCGGGCGATCGAACTGGCCGAGGCGCTCTCGGCGCGCCGCAAGGAAGCCGCGCTTCACTTTTCTAAAAACATCGAGGCTATCCTGGCAAAGCTCGGGATGCCGCAGGCGCAGCTTCCGGTATCGGTCAGTCCTGCGATGAATGAAGCCGGCAAGCTCATGCTCTCTCCAAGCGGCATGGATCGCGTTGAGTTCATCATCGCGCCAAACGTCGGCGAAGCTCCGAAACCCCTCGCCAGGATTGCCTCCGGAGGGGAACTCTCGAGGGTTGCGCTGGCGATAAAAGCGGTGCTTTCTTCGAAGGATACCGTGGACACGCTGATTTTCGATGAAATCGATACCGGCATAGGAGGCGAAGTCGCGGCGGACGTGGGCGCATACCTGAAGGAAGTATCGGCCTTCAGGCAGGTCCTCTGCGTCACGCATCTCGCCTCGATCGCCGCGTTCGCAGAACAACACTACCGGGTGTCGAAACGAGTGGAAGAGGGCAGGACAGTCACCAGGATCGACCTGCTTGCGGGACACGAAAGGGAAACGGAGATCGCCAGGATGCTCGCCGGAGACAAAGATGGCGCCGTATCGCTTGCGCACGCGGCTGAACTGATCAAGCGGTCGTCAGCGGGCTAACTCGTGGAGCGAGTCGTAGGGGAAAAGCTCGGCGATCGTGCACCGTACCCGGCTCTCGCGGCTGTTGCCGAACTGGACCGGCGTCTCCGGCGGGAAAAATTCGCTGATCACTTGCCTGCAGGCTCCGCATGGACTCACGGGATACGTGGCGTCAGGAGTCGCGATAGCCAGCGCCTTGAATGCGCGCTTGCCCGCGCTTACGGCGGCCACAAGGGCGCTGCGCTCGGCGCAGATCGTCAGCCCGAAGGAGCGGTTTTCCACATTGGCTCCCGTGACGACATTGCCATCGTCGCAGAGGATGGCAGCCCCCACGCGAAACTTGGAATACGGCGAATAGGAATTCTTAGCGGCTTCGAGCGCCGCCGAAAAAAGCATCTCCTCGATATCCATTCCGTGCGCCTTCCTATGTTGACAACTGGAATGATAACTATATACGATTTGATTCTTCGAATTCAACTCTGGTGGTGCCATGGCTAACGGAATGAACGCTCGGTCTTCCCACAGGCGAGGGATGATCGGGTGGATCGCGGCGGCAATCGCCGTCGCCTATGTTTTTCTCGCGCAGCTGCCGCTGGCCCCGGGCTGGAAGCTCGCATTCATCGATTCAGAGCCGCTTTCTTCCGTTGATGCGCATGCCGGGCAGTCTCCAGAGGGGGGTTGGGAAGCGAGAGGCCGGCATTTCCTCGCGAGAGAGGATTTCCAGGGAGTCAGCGAGATCGACCGTTCGGGCAAGCAACTTTGGACGAGCGAATTTCCATCGCTGGTTACCGCGATCGATATTTCGACGAAGCTGTCGGCCTGGGGGCTCCTCGATGGGTCCATCCACCTCATCAATGGCGACGGAACGGCGAATTCGGTCATAAGGCCCGCGTCGACGGGGGTAGCTTCTCGATTCGCCTGTCTCTACGGCCTCGCCTTGTCTCCCGACGGGACCAAGCTGGCCGCTCTCTTCGGCCTTGAGCCGCAGCATTTCGTGGTTTTTGACCGCAAAGGGGATGGATACAGCCTTTCGCATGACATGAAGCTTATCCGTCCGGTTCGCAGCGCGCAGCCATTCACGTTTTCTTCCGATGGTGAAAGCATCGCGGGTCTGACAGGCGACGGGCTGATTTTCTACGATGTAAAAAGAGGCAGGGCCGCAACGCTTCGAAATTCCGCGCTCAGCGGCGACTTTGACGCGGAGCTGATTCCCGCGGGCGGCGATGGCTTCGCCTTTTTGGCGGCGAGCGGGAACGAACGCTATGCCGGGCTGCTTAGGCAAGGCAGAGTGGAAGCCCTCTTTCCCGTCGAGGCCGGCAGTACAGGCATCGCGGTTGATGGGCAGACCCTCGCCATACAAGGGCAAAAAACCCTCTACCGCTACAAGGTGGAAAGCCGATGATTCATTTCCCCTGGGGAGATGGGCGGTCGCATATCGACCATGGCGAGGCGCCGCGATTAGCGCTATGCGCCTTCCTGGCGTTGTTTGCCGCTGCTTTGCCCATGGCGGGCGCCCAGCCTTCCCTTAAAGGGTTGGGCGTCTCTGGAACGGCGATACTCTTCGGTACTCCATCCTGGAGTCAAAGCGGCTTCAGCTATCTTCAAACAGGCGCCTTGACGAAATCGCCGAGCGGAACCGTCCCGGTGGTTGAAGCTGGCACGGTGCTCTTTACGAGGAGGGCATCCGTCTTCGGAACCCAACGTTTCGGCGGCGCGAAGGAATTCACGGCTTTGGCGCATGACGACGGCTTTGTGAGCGTCTACTCCGGAAGCAGCTTCATGGCCGCCGAGGCGCCCCCTTCCGGCAGTATAAATGCGAACGATAGCGTCGGCATGACCATGGCGGAGGGACGGGACGGGGAAGGTCGCTATATCGTACGGCTCTATGACGGTTCTTCGGGAGTATGGATCAACCCGGCGCTCTTCGCCGATTCGATACTGGACAAGGCCTCCCCGAAAATTGAGCAGATCGCGCTCCAAGGATCTGGAGGACAATATTTCGCACTCAATGGCAACGCGCCACGGAAAATAGCCAAAAACGCGATACAGAAAATCCCGCAAGGCGAGTACGCCCTTTCTGCGGCGGTAACCGATGCGCCAAACGGCAATAGTTCCGTCTCCGGAGTGTTTCGGTTAAAAGTGCTTCTCAACGGCACCGTCGCGCTCGACAAGAAATTCGATGCGGCCAGGGCGGCGGAAAGCGGCTTGTCCTTTCTCGGACTCGACGCGCCTTCCGCGAACTGCCTGGATCGGGAGGGAAGGATCGTGCTCGGAAGGCAGTTCATCCCTCGTGGCCAGAACTCCCTCGACGTGACTGTTTTTGATTTCGCCGGCAACAGCGCCCGCTATGTCTGGAGCTTTGCGACCGAATAGGCGGGATTGCCCGTCACCTTGCCAAGAGATACAATCAGAGCCATGGACAGCTATGAGTTCGTCAGCGAAAATATCGAGCGGGTGAGGGAGAACGTCGCAAGGGCGGCGATGCGGGCGGGACGAAGCCAAGAGAGCGTCACGATCCTTGCGGTGACGAAATTCCACCCGATCGAGGCCGCCGAACGCGCCTTTGCCTGCGGCATACGCCGATTCGGCGAGAATCGCGTCCAGGAAGCGCGGGTGAAATTCTCCGCTGAGCGGCGCGCCGCCATGCCCGGCTGCTCAGTCGACCTGCTCGGAGCTCTGCAGAGCAATAAAATCAATAAAGCCTTGGACTTTTTCGACGGCATCCAATCGGTGGATTCCGCGGACCTTCTCGACGCACTCTGCGCCAAGGCCGGACGAAGAACGGCGCCGCTTTCGATCCTGCTGGAATTGCATACGGGCGAAGACTCCAAATCCGGATTCCCCGACGAAGACAGCCTCCTGTGTGCCGTGGAGCGATTCCTGCAGTGGAAGTCCGGCGAGAGAGCCCCAATGGATTGCCCGCCGAACGACGCCGCGGGCGAGGCGGTCGCTGCGCGGCGCGTGCTCAGCCTTGCAGGGCTTATGACAATGGCCCCCTACACGGCGAGCGCAACCGAGATCCGCGTGGCTTTCAGGCGATTGACTGCCGCGGCGGCGAACATCCGCCATCGCTTCGGTTTGACCGAGGGAGAGTTCGGCACCCTTTCCATGGGAATGAGCGGTGATTATGAGATCGCGGTCGAGGAAGGCTCCACTCTGCTGCGCATCGGCACGGCGATCTTTGGAGAGCGCCGATGAGTGACGGAACGTTGCGCGGCGCGGCGCTTCTCGTCATCGCGGCGCTGGCGCTCTTCGCGGCGCCAATAAGGGGACCATCAATGCTTTCCGCCCAGGAAAGCGTCTCGGCGACATCGCCCGCCGCTACGCCGATTCCGAAAACGTATTCAGCCGGGACGGAGCCGGCCAAGGCCAAGGATAAGGATGTCGGCAAAAGAGCTTGGCGGGCGCTCGTGACGGGCGCTGGGGCCTTTCCATTCGCCTATTTCTATACGAACTTCGTGTTCGACGGCGCGCGGTTCGTCAAGAACGGTTTCGACGCCCAGTACGCGCCATGGCCCTTCAAGACGCAGTACTCGGCCGAAGTGAGCGTCGAGGAGACTTTCATCAGATTGGGGGTGTCGATAGGCGCGAGCGCCGTGGTCGGCATCCTCGACGCCCTCATCCGGCGCTAATCCGGTTTTTGAGCAACCTTGACATCGGAGCGGCCCCTACTCGATAATGCTCTGTCCTTCATCACGACTACAGAGGGTGGTTCTATGCCTGAAATCACTTCCGAATCCGAGGGATTCAACCTTGACGACGCCATCCGCAAGGTTCCCGGATTTCCCAAGCCCGGCATTCTCTTCTATGATATTACGAGCGTACTGGCCAATCCCGACGCATTCGGCTATTGCATCAATTCGATGATAAGGCTCTATCGCGGCGAGCGCATCGATGCGGTGGCGGCGATCGAGTCCAGGGGCTTCATCTTCGCCGCTCCCTTCTGCCAAAAGCTCGGAATTCCTCTCCATCTTGTCCGGAAGCAGGGAAAGCTCCCAGGAAAGACCATATCGCGATCCTACGAGCTCGAGTACGGTTCATCCACGCTCGAGATGCACGTTGACGACATCGTTCCAGGAAGCCGCTTCCTGATCGTGGATGACCTCATCGCCACCGGCGGGACTATCGCCGCGACCTGCGAGATGATCCGCGCCGGCGGAGCAGAGCCTTTCGCCGCTTTTTCAGTTATCGGGCTTCCCTTCCTCAATTACAGGAGCGCGCTTAAGGACCTTAGGATCGATACGCTTATCGAATATTTCGGCGAATAAGGAAAGGAGACGATATATGGAAGCACTCGATAAAAATACGCAATGGAAGGGCAGGCGCGGACCCGTCCTCCTCGTGATAATGGACGGCGTCGGGTATGGCGAATACCGCGACGGCGACGCGGTCGCGGCCGCCGACATGCGCCATTTCAGGGCGCTCGAGTCCTCCTGCCCGGCGACCAAGCTGAAGGCGCATGGCAAAGCGGTTGGATTGCCCTCCGATGAGGATATGGGAAACTCCGAGGTGGGCCACAACGCGATCGGCTGCGGGAGGGTGTTCGCGCAGGGCGCCAAGCTCGTCGGCAACTCCATCGCGACGGGAGCCATGTTCCAGGGAAGCGTATGGAAGGAACTCGTCGCTAATGTTGAATCCTCGGGCGGCACGCTCCACTTCATCGGCCTGTTTTCCGACGGGAATGTCCACTCACACATCGACCACCTCACGGCGATGATCAAGCGGGCGGCCGCCGACGGCGTGAGGCGCATACGCGTGCATACGCTACTGGACGGGCGAGACGTCAGTTCGCAGAGCGCTCTCGACTATATCCTCCCCTTTGAGAAATTCCTCGCGGACTTCAACGCCAAGGGCTTCGACTACCGCATCGCCTCGGGCGGCGGCAGGCAGTACATCACGATGGATCGCTACGGCGCCAATTGGGATATGGTCAAGCGAGGCTGGGACTGCCACGTTCGGGGCATCGGCCGGCGCTTCGCGAGCGCGGCTGAGGCGGTCGCCGCCTATCGCGCCGAGAATCCCCAGCTCATCGACCAGGATATGCGCGAGTTCGTCGTCTGCGACGCCAACGGTCCCGTCGGGACCATCAACGACGGGGACAGCGTCGTCTACTTCAATTTCAGGGGCGATAGGGCCCTGGAAATTACTGCCGCCTTCGAGAATCCCGACTTCGACAAGTTCGATCGCGGCCAGAAACCCAAGGTTTTTTACGCGGGCATGATGCAGTACGACGGCGACCTCGGCGCGCCGAAAAATTATCTCGTGACCCCGCCCGCGATCGACCGTACGATAGGAGAATACCTCGTCGCCTCGGGCGTGAAGTCCATGGCGATCTCCGAGACGCAGAAATATGGCCACGTGACCTATTTCTTCAACGGCAACCGCACCGGCAAATTCTCGGATACGCTCGAAGACTACATAGAGATTCCCAGCGACCGCGTGCCCTTCGAGCAGCGTCCCTGGATGAAATGCGCGGAGATTACGGACAGAGTGCTGGCGGCGATCGATTCCGGCGCCTACCAGTTCATCCGCCTCAATTTCCCCAACGGCGACATGGTCGGCCATACCGGCGTTTTCCAATCGGTCGTCTGCTCGATGGAAGCGATGGATATCCAGCTAGGCAGGCTCGCCGATGCCATCAGGAAAGCCGGCGGCGTGATGGTGATCTCCGCCGACCACGGCAACTCCGACGACATGCTCGAGCACGACAAGAAAACGAAGAAAGTCCTGCTCGACAAGGACGGCAACCCCAAGGCCAAGACGAGCCATTCGCTCAATCCGGTGCCTTGCGTCATCTATGATCCCGAATGCAAAGGCGAGTATGAGCGGAGCCTTGTTGAAGGACTCGGCATATCCAGCCTGACGGCGACCTGCCTGGACCTGCTTGGTTTCGTTCCGCCCGCCGATTACGACCGCTCCGTGCTGTCGATGAAGGCCTGAAGCGATTCGAGGAGGCCGCCATGCTCGAGATTGAACTAAAAGCGAGAGTCCGCGACCATGCTTCGGTGGAGTCGCGGCTTTCGTCGTTCATGACCTATGGCGGCCCCATCGACAAGCGCGACGAATATTGGTCGATCCCGCTCGCCACGCCGTCCGCGGCGGGGCCGGGATTCCGTTTCCGCCTGCGCTGCGAGCCTGGCTGCGATACGGTGACGTTCAAGGAAAAGACCTATACCAGCACGGTTGAAATCAACAAGGAGACCGAGTTCGGCGTCGCCGACGCGGCGGCTTTCCGCGCGTTCCTGGCGAAGATGTCGGGCAGGCTCCTCTACCGCAAAAGCAAGAGGGGCGGCGTCTGGCGCGCGTCCGACGGCGTCATCGCAGAGCTGGTGATGGTTGAAGGCCTCGGCGAATATCTCGAGGTCGAAACGCTCCGCGAAGAGAGTCCCTCGGTCGATGTGAACAGCGTCAGGAAGCGGCTCATCGCCGTGATCGAGCGCTGCGGACTTCTCGCCTCCGATATCGAGCCCCGCCCTTACTCGCAGCTCCTCGGCGTACCCGGCTATTGATCCGTCCGGCGGAGAAAAAAACTTGACGAAAGTAAAAATGTTGAAATAAAATGAATATGTGAGCGAAATATTCACTAATTCAGGAAAAGCGGGCCGAACGCAAAAAGCGGTCTATGAAGCGGCCCTCGACGTGTTCTCGGAATTCGGGTTCCGCAAGACCTGCATGGAAGATATCGCCCGACGCCTCGGTCTGGCGGTCGGGACCCTGTACCGTTACGCCGACGACAAGCAGGACCTCTACCGCAAATCGGTGCGCTACGCCTTCGAGCGATGGCAATCGACCGCGGAAGCCGCGGCGCTCGCATCGAACGATCCGCTGGAGCGTTTCCGGCTTCTCTGCACGGCGGCCTTCCGCCACCTCGAGGGCGAGCCGCGGCTTCGCCGCATCCTCGCGGGCGATCCGGCGCTTTTTCCCGTGGCGGAGGGCGCCGACCCCTTCGAAGCGATCAATCGCCGCTCAATCGACATCCTCGAACGATTCATCCGCCAGGGCGAGGCGAGCGGCGCCTTCAGCGTCGCTGATCCGCGCATGGCCGCGCTCGTCATATTCTCGCTCTATCGGCTCTTGATCGAAAAAGCCTACGTTGAGGAGAAAGCCGGTGAGGCGGCGCTCTTCAACCAAGGGCTCGAACTCGTTCTCAACGGTTTGAAATCCCGCGGCGTCCCGCCAAAGGCGGGGGAGAGCGGGAATAAATAATCACAGGAGGGGAGCGGAGTATGGAAGGTCAATTGGCGTATTTGGGAAAGGAATGGCGTGACGCCGGTGAAGCGCTGCTTCGGACTGAACTCGATGCCGGCAAGATGAACGGCGTAAGCACCTCGATGGCGGATATCTATGAAGCTTGCCCTGGAGGCGGGGAGAAATACCTCTACCTCGAATGCGCAGGGGGGAAAGTCACGCGGTTCGAGACAGGGGAGGGGGAAGCGCCCGCCGCCGAATTCTCGATCAGAGGCGCCTATGAAACCTTCGCCGCCATCACTCGCGGCGAGCTCAGCTCCCAGAGGGCCCTCATGACGGGGAAACTCAAGCTCCGCGGCAATATGGCCAAGGCTATTCGACTGGCTCCGCTCGCCGACCGCATCAACAAGGTCCTCGCGAGCGTGCCGACGGCGTATTAGGAGGAGAAAATGCCGCGAACCATAGAAAGAACGAGCCCCTACTGGATCGATAATCCCGCGCGAGTACGCGCCGTCCAGGCCGCGATGGCCGAGCGGGGCATCGATGTCTATCTCGGCACGAGGCCGAGGACGCTGAGTTTCATCCTCGACGCTTTCTGTCCCTGGCGTAGCTACCTTCTTATTCCCGCCTCAGGAGATCCCGTGCTTTTCACCTTCATCGTCGACGCGGCCCGCGTAGGCGACGAGACCTGGCTTCCGCTGGACAATGTCAGGGCTTACGCGCCCATGGGCGGCCAGGACCAGATGTCGGTCATCTCGGGGTGCATCGTGGACGAGTTCGGCGTGAAGGGAGGAAGGCTGGGCGTCGAAGACGGCATTTCCACGTATACGCCGGAAGGCAACCTGAGCCACTACGAATGGCGAGGCCTCGAGGCCGCGCTGCCCGGCTGGGAGCTGGTCAACGCGCACGATATAGTCGACGGACTCTCCTTCATCAAGGACGCCGGAACCATCGCGCGCTTCAGGGAGGCGTCGCGGATCGTCGATGTCGGACAGAAAGCAGCGCGCGAGGCCTTGGAGCATGGCGGCTGGAAGGGCATGACCGAGACCGAGATCGCGGGCATCGCGGCCCTTGCCATGCGGCGCGCAGGTTCGCTGTCGGAGTGGAATTTCGCGGGTCTGAACGAGATTTCATCAGGATACCGAACAGGATTGGGCGCCTGCACGCCGCCGACGGCGCGCGAGTTCAAGGCCGGCGAGCCGCTCATGCTCGACTTTCATTCGATGTTCATGCTCGCCCTCGGCGATCACTCGCACAATTACCTGATCGGCCCCGCCTCGCCGAGATTGCGCCGGCACGCGGACAACTTCGTCGATCTCGTGGCGACCGTGCTCGATCATTATAAAGAGGGCGCGACGCCTTCGTCGCTCGCTAGCGTAATGATGGACCGCGCCGAGGCGCTCGGCTGCGCTGACTTCCTGCTGCCTGGCTGTGAACACGGCATAGGGCTTTTCGGCGACGAGTGGCGCATAGGACGCGCCGACGAGGGGCCTTTCCCGTACTGGACCAATCCCGATCACGAGTATAGGGCGGGCGAACTTCTCATCTGCGCGATGCAGTACGCCGCTCCTGACGAAGGCGTCGGTTTCCGGTACGAGAATCCGATCCTGATCGGAAAGAAAGGATGCGAGCCGCTCTCCAAATTCCCGCTGGCGATCGAGGAGATTGAATAAGCAGCATAAAGCGTTGTAGGGTTAGGAGATAAAAAATGGGCGCTGAGGGGTTCGAACCCCCGACCTACTGGGTGTAAACCAGCCGCTCTGACCAGCTGAGCCAAGCGCCCTTGCATAGCAACAAACGTCGAAGCGGGAAGAAATTATCATAGTTTTCCGTGAGGGTCAATATAGATGGGTTCTGGATTCAAGGGCATTGTCGCTATCGGCATGGTTCTGCTCGACGGCATCGGCGCCGCGACGGAGACGGCCGCCGAATGGCTCGGAGATTTGCCGATACCGGCGCACGTCGATGCGAAACGGATGGCGGAACTTCGTGAACGACTTAGCCGCGCGCCAGCCGCGGTCGACTGGCGCGCCGGCGGAGGCGTATCCAATCTCGCCCGCGCTGCGGGCGCGATCGGGCTGCCCGTGGAAGTCTGGGGATGCGTGGGCGATGACGCCGACGGCGCGTCGATCGCTGCATCGCTGAGGCGATCGGGCGCCTTTCCGCGTCTGATCGATAGCCGAATGCCCACTGGGGTATTTTGCTCGCTCGCCTGCCCGGGCGGCACGCGGCGCATAGTGGTGAGCCCTGGCGCAGCGCCTGACATCGCGCATGCCTCATTCCCCGACGACGCGTTCCATCGAGGCTGGGCGCTCTACCTTGACGGGCTGCTCGCCGCCGAACCGGATTCTATGGATTCACTGGCGGCACGGGCCCGCTCCGAGGGTATGCTCGTCGCCATGGACCTCTCGACTCCCGGGAACGTCGCGGCGCGCCGGGAGACCTTGCTTCGATTCGCGGCGCGCCGCTGCGATTTGATCTTTGCGAATGAAGCTGAATTCGCAGCGGCTTTCGAAGGGGGAGGCCCTGATCCCGCGGACGAAACCGCCTGGGTGCTCAAGCGGGGCGAGCGCGGCGCGGCGCTGCTGCGTCATGGTACCCTGATCGAAGAGGAGCCGCGCGAAAGGCTCTCCCCCAGAGACGACACCGGAGCGGGCGACGCGTTCGCCGCGGGATATCTCGGAGCTGCCCTCGAAGGGCTCGATGGCAGGGAATCCCTGCGCCGCGGCAACGCGACGGCGGCGGCCGCGCTTCGAAACAGCTTGCCGAACGTACAGGAATTTCTTAGATTGTAGTAAAACGAGACAGTCTCTGCCTTTCGAACCCTGTACATCCCGTACGGGCCGCTTGACGAGGTTTGTCCGCAGCAATCAGGAGTAGTACCGATGTCCGAAAATGAAATAATACCCATAGATCAGATTCTTCCGAACAAGCTTCCCGTGATAGCCCTGGTCGGAAGGCCGATATTCCCCGGGATATTCACTCCCATCATGATAGCGAATCCTCCCGACATGCAGATCGTCGAGCAGGCATTGGCTGCCGACGGCATGCTCGGGCTCGTCCTGGCCAAGGAAGAGGCCGACGCCTACAATTCGGAGAATCTCTATCCGGTCGGCACCGTCGCCAAGATCATGAAGCGCATCAACCTGCCGGACGGCGGGATCAACATCTTCATCTCGACGCTCAAGCGCTTCCGGATAAAGAAGTTCCTCTCCAAGGAGGCTCCCGTCGTCGTAGCGGTTTCCTACCTGGACGACGTCAACGACGATACCGACGAGATCAAGGCCCTCACTCGAGCCCTGCTCAGCGAGATGAAGCAGATCTCGGAGAACAATCCGCTTTTTTCGGAAGAGATGCGGCTCAACATGATCAACATCGATCATCCGGGCAAGATAGCCGACTTTATCGCCTCCATCCTCAATATCGACAAGAAGGAACAGCAGAAGGTCCTGGAGACCCTCGATGTCCGCGAGCGCATGGAGCAGGTCCTGATCTACATCAAGAAGGAACAGGAGCTGCTGCGCATCCAGAAGAAGGTACAGGCCGAGATCAACGAGAAGATCGAGAAGAGCCAGCGGGAGTATTTCTTAAAGGAAGAGCTCAAGGCGATAAAGTCGGAGCTGGGGCTTCCCTCGGATGCGAAGAGCTCCGACTACCAGAAGTTCAAGGCCAAGATCGAAGCTTTCGGATTCAAGGGCGAGGCGAAGGAGCAGGTCGAGCAGGAGCTTGAGAAGTTCAATCTGATGGACCCGTCCTCCAGCGAGTATATCGTTACCCGAAACTGGCTGGATCTGGTCTGCTCCCTGCCCTGGACGGCGCCTCTTTCAAGCGATTTCGACATGGCGGAGGCGCAGAAGACCCTCGAAGCCGACCATTACGGGCTGAGCGACGTCAAGGACCGCATTGTCGAGTACCTGGCGGTGAGGAAACTGAAGAAGGATTCCAAAGGCTCCATTCTCTGCCTGGTGGGACCTCCGGGAGTCGGCAAGACGAGCGTCGGCAGATCGATCGCCAAGGCCATGAGCAAGGAGTTCTTCCGCTTCTCGGTGGGCGGCATGCGCGATGAGGCAGAGATCAAGGGACATAGGCGCACCTATGTCGGGGCTTTGCCCGGCAAGATCATCCAGGGGCTCAAGATCAGCAAGACTCGAGATCCCGTCTTCATGATCGACGAGATCGACAAGATGGGAGCTTCCTACCAGGGCGATCCTTCGAGCGCGCTGCTCGAGGCCCTCGATCCCGAGCAGAACTTCAGCTTCCGCGATCATTACTTGGATCTGCCCTTCGACATTTCGAACATCTTCTTCATCACGACGGCGAACACGCTCGACACGATCCCGCGTCCGCTTATCGACCGCATGGAGATCATACAGATTCCGGGCTACATCGACAGCGAGAAGATCGAGATCGCCAAGCGCTATCTCATTCCAAAGAGCTGCGAGAAGAACGGGCTAAAAAAGGGCGAAGTCCGCTACACCAGGGATTCGCTGAACTTCATCGCCGAAGCCTACGCGAGGGAGGCGGGAGTCCGCAATTTCGAGAAATACCTGGACAAGATTCACCGCAAGCTGGCCAAGGCCATCGTGCTGGACAACGCGGGCGAAGAGCGCAGGAAGATCGCCATCGACAAGGCCGCCGTGGAGAAATATCTCGGCAATCCGATCTTCAGGGACGACGACATAAAGCGGGCGACGCGCCCGGGCATGTCGGTGGGCCTCGCCTGGACGAGCATGGGAGGCGACACCCTCATCATCGAGGCCGTCGCCAATCCCGGCAAGGAAGGGTTCAAGATCACCGGACAGATGGGATCGGTCATGCAGGAATCGGCGGGCATCGCCTACACCTACGTGCGGCACATCGCGGCCGAGCGCTTCGATATCGGGGCCGACTACTTCGAGGGCCGCCAGATCCACCTCCACATCCCCGAGGGGGCGACGCCCAAGGACGGGCCTTCCGCGGGCATCACGATGGCGACGGCGCTCCTCTCGCTCGTGCTGGGCAAGAAGATCAAGGATAGGCTGGCTATGACGGGCGAGCTTTCGCTGACGGGCCAGGTCCTGCCGATCGGCGGGCTCAAGGAGAAGACGGTGGCGGCGCGGCGCAACAAGATCAAGGATATCATCATACCGGCCGGCAACGAAAAGGACCTTGACGACATTCCCGAGAATGTGAAGAAAGGCATCAACTTCCATCCCGTCGAAAGGATGGAGGAAGTCATCGACTTCGCCTTCGGGCTCTAGGCGGATCGCCGAATGGCCATGGTGCCGGTTTTCTGCGGACGGGACTGCGGCGGCGACGCCTGCCCGCTCCTCGCCGAGGTCGTGGGCGGGAAAGTGTCGCGGATAACGCACAACCCCGCGGCGGGAGCTTTCGTGCGGGGCTGCGCGAAAGGCTACGATCTCGCGCATTTCCACGAGTCGCCCGAGCGGCTTAAGGCCCCTCTCCTGCGGACGGGGCCGCGCGGCTCGGGCGAATTCGCGCCGATTTCTTGGGACGAGGCCCTCGACCGCGTCCATCGGGGATTGGCCGACTGCCGCTCGCGCCATGGCGACGCTTCCATACTCTGCCTGTCCAGCGCCGGCTCGACCGGAGCCCTCCACAACACCGAGCGTTTGACGAGGCGGTATCTCAATACGACAGGCGGATGCACCGTCCTCGACGGCAGCTATTCGAGCGCCGCCGCATCGTACGCGCTCAAGCGAGCCTTCGGCAAGGATTACGGCCGTTCGGGATTCGACGCGGCGACGATGGTGAAAAGCTCTTTTATCGTGCTCTGGGGCGCCAATATCCTGGAGGCGAGGCTGGGCGCCGAACTGTCCGCGCGGCTTGTCGAGGCTCGAAATCGCGGCATCCCCATTCTTTCGATCGATCCGCGCAGGACGCGGACGCTGGCAGCGTTGGGCGCCGAGTGGCTGCCCATCTATCCGGGTACGGACGCCGCCTTGATGTACGCGCTGCTCTTCCAGCTCCACAGCGAGGGACGCATCGACAGGCGGCACGTCGAGGCGAGGGCGGAGGGATTCGGCGAATTGATCGAGTTCGTGACCGGCGCCCGCGACGGAATAGCAAAGACCCCGGAATGGGCGGAGGACATTTGCGGCGTTGAAGCCGGGGCGATCGTCGGGCTCGCCAGGCGCTGGGCGGACGCGAAACCAACCATGCTGATACCCGGTTACTCGATCCAGCGCACCGAAGCGGGCGAGGAGGCCGCGCGCCTCTGCGTGGCCCTGCAACTCGCCACGGGCAATTTCGGCGTCCCGGGAGGATCCACGGGATCGCTCAACAATAGGCTGCCGACTCCGCGAACAGGAAGCATCGGCGAAGGCGACGGGTCGGGGAATGCCCATGTGCCGATCGTTCGCTGGGCCGATTCCATCCTGGAAGGGCCGCCGAATTATCCGTCGAAAATTCGCGCGGTTTATTCGGCGGGCGGCAACTTCCTGAACCAGGGAGCCGATATCGCCAAGAACAGGCGGGCCTTCGAAACCCTCGACTTCGCGGTCTGCCATGAGCTCTTCATGACGCCGACGGCTCGCTGGTGCGACATAGTGCTGCCGGCGGCATCGCCCCTGCAGAAAGAGGACATCGGCATACCCTGGGCGGGGAACTACCTCCTCTATAAGCCTCGGATTCTGCCCCGAGAGAGCGGGGAACGCAGCGATTACGAGATATTCGCGGCGCTCGCCGAGAGGGCGGGGCTTCGCGACGCCTTTACCGAGGGCCGGAGCGAATCGCAGTGGATCGAATCGTTCCTAGCGGCTTCGGAGATCGGCGACGTCGAGACCTTCAGGCGCACAGGCATTTATTTCGGCGATGCGCGGGAGAGGGCGGGGCTCGGGGATTTCGCCGCCGATCCCGGCGCCTGTCCGCTCGGCACGGCTTCGGGCAAGGTCGAACTCGAGGATCGGCGATGGACGGCCTGGAAGAGGACGCCCGGGGGCGAGTCGTTACTCCTCATCACGCCTAAGCGGATGGATCGCGTCCACTCCCAGGGGGGCGATTACCCGGCGGCGGTGCGCGAGAACCGGCTTGAGATGAACGAGGCGGACGCGAGCGCCCGTGGGCTATCGGACGGCGATACCGCCTGGATAGAATCCGCTTCCGGAAAGACGGCGGCTAAGGTGAGCCTGTCGCGTTCAATAATACGCGGCGTCGTCTCGCTGCCGGAGGGCTCATGGTTCGCGGAGCCTGATGCCGGCGACGGAGAGCCGCCTATTGCGGGAGCGGCGAACGCCCTCACTTCGACCGAGGGCACGAAAGAAAGCACGAGCTGCGTGATGCATGGGATCGCTGTTGCGATTCGAAGGGCCTGAAGGCGGGAGAAAGGCCGCGGGGGGCTCTGGAAGGGGCGCCACGGGCGCCGCGAAAGGTTTCCGGTCCGTATTTGCCTAGAGCAGTTCCCGAGGCGTCCAGCGTCCTTTCTCGCATTCCAGACCGTACGTGCCGCGCAGCAGGGCCGCGAGCCCGGCGTGGAGGCTTTCCGCCGTCGATCGCACCCCTTCGGGGAGCTTCGCATCGTCAAGTCCAAGGCCGCTCGTCAGCAAGGTGTCCAGGAGGAGCTTGGCGGCCAGGAACCGCTCGGACTTGTCGACGGCGAAGGCGATGAAGGACGGGAGGATTCCCGTCACCTCCCAGGTTACCTGCTCGGCTTGCGAATACTTGCCGGCGTCCTTGTCCTGATCGCTGAACCGCACGGGAAGGCGCCGCCCTATCTCGGCGATCCGCGGAACGAGATATTCCAGGTCGAAAATTCCCGAAGCGCAGTTGAAGAGAATCGTAGAACCAGACCGCTCGAGCGCCGCCACCTGATCGAAGCTTATCGCCGGCCCGATGTCGGCGACCGTCCGCCCTCCCGATTCGGTCTCCACGAGGATGCCGCCCTTGACGTCCATGGGCGTGCGCGCCGCGAAGTCGAAGGCCGCCGGCTCGCCGGAGATGGCGAGGATGGCCAGCTCGACCGGATCGGGCGCGTAGCCGAGGTTGTCGACATTGCCGAGGCACGCGTAGCGGATTCCCTCGTCGCGGAGCCGAGCGAGGACGCCGGCGAGAACGCGGAAGCATTGCCCGTGGCCGCCAGGGAGGGCGAGGCAGGAATCCCGCAGGCCGAAGGCGGCGTCGAAGATGCGCTTCGGACGGCCAAGCTCCGAATGCGTGTACGCGGCGATGAGGGGCTGCACGCCGGTCCGCCAGGAGGCGGCGTCCACGCCGAGTTCGGCCGCGAGACTGGCGAGGTAGGGCGAAGTTTTCGCGGCGGCGTAGTGCGCGGCGAGCGCGGCGTCGGTGCCGATGCTCGACATCTGGAAGAGGGGGAGGAATTCCCTGCCCGACGGGGATGTTCCGCCGCCGCTGCGGACGGCGCCGCGGGCGCGAAGGAGCCTGGCCCTCATCTTTAGTTCGAGGAAGCTCGCGCCCGCGCTGCCGTCGGGATTGACATAGGCCGGCGTAACGCCCTTCGGCCGGTCGCGGCAGAGTTCCGCCATGGCGTTGAATGCCGGCGCCACCGCATCAAAGGTTTCCTGACCGAGGGTGAGGTTTTTCTTCCGGTCGGCATAACTCGTGGCCGAGCCGCCGTTGAGCACGCCGTAGGCGGTTTTTTCCAAGAGGGAGGCGCCGATCGCCGCGAGCTCGGCCGCGCGGAATTCCGCCCGGCGC
>MTLD01001252.1_pt1 | contig 19578 bp, 16 predicted proteins | sample 1982471 | NCBI WGS metagenome assembly MTLD01 (sample SAMN05712604, study PRJNA340218) | biofilm metagenome | isolation source: sample SPM anode biofilm adapted to -50 mV | place: USA | collected 2012-02-03 | reverse complement strand
CCAACCCCCTCCCGTCAAGGGAGGGGGAGCCGGTATTCAGGACTTATGCATAAGGCTCGGCTGTTTTGTTTTACGGCATATCCGGCTTTTCCGGTGTTCCGGCCCAGTGGATGAATACGTACAAGGCCGTCTCCCGGTGGAGGCGGCCTTGTATGCGGTTCCCGGATTCCTGTCTGCCGCTACATCTCCATGATGACCGGCAAAATCACCGGCCGTCTCTCGATGGTCTTCTTGAAAAAACGTCGCAACGCCTGCCGCACGGCTTGTTTCACTTCTTCACAATCGCAGCGCATCTCGTCATTCAACTCAGCGAGCGCTTCCACGACAACAGCACGGCTGGCTTCCAGGTAGTCCTGGCTCTCATCCTCAAAGACAAAGCCGCGCGAAACGATATCCGGACCGTAAATCAAAGCGCCGGAAGACTGATTGATGCCGATGATGACCACCACCATACCGTCTTCTGAGAGGTGTTTGCGGTCTTTGAGGACAACATTGCCCACATCACCAACCCCTTTGCCGTCCACAAAAACCCGTCCTGCTTCGATCTTCTCCACGATTGCGGCCGTATCGGAGTAAAATGAGATAACATCGCCGTCCGTGGCCAATATACAACGTTCCTCTGGGATGCCGACTTTCTGGGCCAGTTGAATGTGCTTGACCAAGTGTCGGTACTCTCCATGTATTGGTATGAAGAAGCGCGGCCGTACCATATTGAGCATCAGCTTGAGCTCTTCCTGACTGGCATGTCCGGAAACATGCACTTCGGAGACTTTCTCGTGGAAGACTTCCGCTCCGCGCCGGTAAAGATGATTGATCAGCTCGGAGATGGTGCGCTCGTTGCCGGGAATCACGCGCGAGGAGAGAATCACCGTGTCGCCCTTTTCCAGTTTGATCTGCTTGTGGTCGTCCATGGCGATGCGGGTTAGGGCGCTCATAGGTTCGCCCTGGCTACCGGTGGAGATGATGCAGACCTGTTCCGGCGGCAGATGGTTCAGTTCCTTCAGATCCATCAAGTCGTAGTCGGAGATGGTCAAGTAGCCGAGTTGGCGGGCAATGCGCACGTTGGCGATCATGGAACGGCCATTGAGCAGAATTTTACGGCCATGGGCCGTGGCGACGTCGACCACCTGCTGCACCCGGTGGATGCTGCTGGAAAAGGCGGCCACAATAACCCGGCCTGCACATTTGGGGAAAATCTCCGCAAATGCTTCGCCTACATACTTTTCCGAAAGCGTGAAACCCTCGCGTTCCACATTGGTGGAATCGGACAACAGCGCGAGAACCCCTGCTTCGCCGTAGCGCGAAAGAGAAGCCAGATCGGTCAGTTGGCCGTCCACCGGTGTCTGGTCGATCTTGAAGTCGCCGGTATGGATCACGACACCTTCCGGTGTGGTAATGGCCAGGGCGCATCCATCCACTACCGAGTGGGCAACCCGCAGAAACTCCATCCGGAAGCAGCCCAGCGTAATCGTATCGCGGGGTTTCACCGTGACCAGCTCGACCAAATCATCCATCTTGTATTCCCGCAACTTCTCATTGAGGAAACCAAGGGTCAGGGCTGTGCCGTAAACCGGTACATTCAACTCCTGCAACACGAATGGCAGCGCACCGATGTGGTCTTCGTGGCCATGGGTCAGGCAGATGCCCCGCACGCAGTCGCTGCGTTCACGCAGCCAACTGATATCAGGGATGACATAGTCGATCCCCAACATGTCCGGTTCGGGAAACATCAGGCCGCAGTCAACGATAACGATGTCGCCGCCGCATTCATAGGCCATCATATTGAGGCCTATTTCGCCCAAACCGCCTAAGGGAATGATCTGCAAGGGGAATATGTTTTCGGTATGTTCGGGATTACTCATAAAGGTATCTTTCATGCCCCGAGAAATGGGAACGTTTGTCTCGCGAGCTTGTGTAACAAAGGTTTACCTTTCCGTCTGGAGCGGCGCCAGCGTACTGATCTTCCTGTCGCATTTGGCGATCCAGTCCAGTCCCGGCGTTTTCAGCCATTTAGCCGCATAAAATGAGCTTCGCAGGGCGCGGTAGGCAATCAGGGCGCGGTTGATATCGCCCTGGCGCTCATTGGTTTCACCGATGATCCAGAGTTGATGCGCTGCCTTTTCCATGGCCGGGTGGCCGGGAATGTACATGTGCAGAGCGGATTCGTATCCGGCTACCGCTCCGCTGAAATCACCCCGGCGGAATGCTTCTGCTCCCAAAACAAACTGGGTATGCATACGCCACCAGGTTCCGGCGGCAAACAGCAACAGGCAAAGGACAGCGACAACAATTCCGTTGACCAGAATTATTTTAACGTGTTCAGCCATGCTTCACCTGAAAAAATTTGGAATAATCGTCAACAGGACGCCCATGACCGCTGATATGACACCGGCCAGCACAAGGAGCGCCGCGCCGGTATCGAATGGCCGGCGCAAGCGATGCGCGGCCGGTAATCCCCATATAATGGCGGCCAGACCGGCAATGGTCAGCGGAATGTATTTCAACCCTGCGGGCATACGCTATATCTCCAGGCCCGATGTGATGGCATCGCGCACCTTTTGCATCATGACGGCTTCGGATTCTTCGTGCGAAGCTACGGTCTCGGGCATGACCGGCGGGTGCAGGGTGATCGTGATAGGGCCGCTATGGAGATGGAGCGTGCCGGCCGGATTGACTTTGCCGCTGCCGTTGATGGTTACCGGCACTACCGGTATGCCAGCCCGGAGCGCCAGCATGAAGCCGCCCCGCTTGAAAGGGAGCAACCGCAGATCCTTGGAACGGGTTCCCTCGGGAAATATAACGATGCTCTTTCCGGACCTGATGGTTTCGGCGGCCTTTTTCATGCTCTTCAATGCCCGGTGGGCATCGCGCCGGTCCAGCGGAATGTAGCCGCCGCGCCTCATGGAGGGGCCGAATATGGGGATATTAAACAATTCTTTCTTGACGATCCAGCGGGTTTCACGCGGCAGAGTAGCCAGCAGCGCCAGTATGTCGAATCCGCTTTGGTGGTTGCTCATGAACATAACCGGCCCCGGAGGGAGGTACTCCACACCGCGCAGTGTGACCCTGGTTCCGGCAAGGAACAAGGAGATGCGCGCCCATAACCGGGCATGGAAGGAATAGAGTTTGCCGCTGCTATCAACCAGCGTCCAGAGCAAAGCGCTTGAGGAGCAGAAAAAGGTGACGGGGATGAACAGCAACAAAAAGAAATATGCGCGAATCATGAAGGAACTCCAGGGTATTGGAAGCACAAACTTACGTTTTTCCCCAGTATGAGTCAAACGAAATATATCTGTTCCAGACGATTTGCCAAGTGCTATTGATTTGAAGTGAGTTGAGGGTGAAGGCGGGGATGAAATCCGGGCATCAGGCGGGGAAACAGGCTGTTGTGCCGGTGGTAACCGGAGACAGCCTGTTTCCCGCTCGCTTGCCTGTCATGAGTGATCCTTTGTGCTGCGCGTGGTTATAAGAGAACGATGTCAACGTCTGCGCCTGGTGTGGCAATGTCGGAGCGATGGTTCTGGTAAATACCGGAGACGCTTGCTTCCGAAAGTGCCTTGCCGTTTGAGCGCTGTTTCTTTTTGGCAACCGGTGATTTCACTACCGCGTCGATCATTTCCATGCCAAGTCCCATCAGGACGACGGGAGCAGGAAAATCTATTGCCATCTGTTTCGTTGCCATAATGGTATCCTCCTGTGTTTATGGTTTTGGGAATACTGTTTGTTGCCTGAATGAACAAGTCTGAAAATGTCCCACCTCCCTTGTTTGTGGAATCAGCCGACTAATATGATTGAAACAAGCCGGGTGTCAACGTTCTATCTTTGCACGGCCCTTACTTTGGAGGGATATGCTGGTATTCTATACCAGCACAAGGCGTGCCGTTGCGTCAAAAAAAATAACTCAAACAGATAAGCGGGTTACACCTGTCCTGGTGAGGGAACCGGTGTGCCAAAAATCACAGGGTTTGCGACTATGCATTGAAGAAATGCTTTGCTGACACCGTGTTTATCTGTTGTGACTCTTGGCTGTGCTGTGAAAATCGGCACAGGGGTTTAAGGGAATAATTCCGGCTCCCGTTTCAGCCGCTTATTCAAGGCTGTGCGGGAGATCCCCAGCAACGAGGCAGCGATGCCCTGGTTTCCGTCGGAGCGCTTCAACGCTTCCCGGATCAGAAGGGTTTCAGCCTCTTTGAGAGTCGGAAGCACGGGAGGCAGGTCCGGCAGCATATGCATGCTTGCCGTCACGTCTGCGTTTTGGCGCGCCTCCAGAACCTGCCCTTCCTTCATGCATCGCCTGAAACTGTCCAGGGAGAGCATGCCTGAGCGGTGCCGGGTAACGGCGTCACATACCATTGCCTCCAACTCCCTGATGTTGCCGGGGAATGAATACTGGGTGAGCAGCGGAAGGGCCTGGGGGGGGAGAGCCGGTTTCTTTTTGTTAAGTGTCTGTGCCGCTTTTGTCAGAAAATGGTCCAGCAGGGCCGGAATATCCTCTATCCGCTCGCGCAGGGGAGGAATTTCGACATGGTGCGTGCATAAGCGATAATAGAGATCCTTGCGAAACGTTCCCGCCGTAACCAGATCCCGCAGGGAGTGGTTGGTGGCTGCCAGGATGCGGGCATTGTTCTTTTTGGGAACATCGGAGCCCATGGCATAGTATTCGCGCTCTTGCAGGAGTCTCAGCAGCTTGACCTGGGACAGTTCCCGCAGATCTCCGATTTCGTCCAGCAGCAGTGTGCCACCGGCTGCCTGGGCGATCATTCCTTCCCGGGGCGTATTCGCCCCCGTAAACGCCCCCTTGTGGTGCCCGAACAAGGTATCCGAGAAAAGGGTATCGTCAAGTGCTGCCACATTGACGGAGACAAAGCTTCCCCGCAATCCGCTGGCCTCATGTATGGCTCTGGCGATCAGTTCCTTGCCCACCCCGGTTTCCCCCGTGATCAGGACCGGCTCGCTGGAATGGGCCACGACCTCCACATACTGGAAAATGGTCGACATTTTTTCGCTGGCGGTAATAATGGCCGAGAACACCTGGGGCTGTTCCAGTTTCTTGTGCAGCAGGTGGTCGCGCAGATTGTCCATCTGCTTCTTGAGATGGCAAATCTCGATGGCCTTGGTAACGCTGGATACGAAGCGCGACCGCTCGACCGGTTTCACCAGATAATCGAAGGCGCCGTTTTTCATGCACTCAACGGCAGTTTCCAGTTCATCGGCAGCGGTCATGACCAGAATGGGAATCTGCGGGTATTCCCGGGAAATTTCCTTGAGCAGTTCTTTTCCGGAAATATGCGGCATGAAAAGGTCGAGGATAACCACGTCAACCTGCTCGCTTTCCAGCAAGGGCAGAACCTTGCGGCTGTCGTCAGCCGTCAGTACCTCCCGTATTCCGGCGCTGCGTAGCAGGGTACCCGAGGCCAGGAGTATGCCCTGTTCGTCATCAACCAGCAGTATCTTTCCGTTTGGCGCATTCATGGCAATGCACCGCCGACAGGCAGCCTGACGCTGAATACCGTGCCTTGATCGAGGGTGGATTCGCAGTCGATAGTTCCCTGATGCTTTTTCACGATCGAGTAGCAGATTGAAAGGCCGAGACCGGTTCCTCCCATATCCTGCTTTGTGGTGAAAAACGGTTCCATGATGCGCCGCATCATGTCCGGAGGAATCCCCCTGCCCTGGTCGCGTACCTGAATAACCACCTGGTTTACCGCAGTGTCGTAAAAGGTGCCGACATGCACGCCGCACCGCTTGTACGGCAAAGCCTGCAAGGCGTTCATGGTCAGGTTGATGACAACCTGCTCGATCTGTTGCAGGCTTCCCGGAATCTCCGGGATCCCCTCCCCCAGCTCGCAGGAGAATGATTCGGTGAATTTATGAATCTGATTCCCCAGCAGGCTCAGGGCGGCTTTTACTGCCGTGTTCACATCAACCATGCCGTTATAGGGCTGATTCTCCTGGCGGGCGAAATTCTTGAGGTTTTCCACAATGTTCTTGATACGGACGGAACCTTCTTCCAGGCTTGCCAGAAGCTGGGGAATAACGGCTATGGCTTCCGCGTCGGGTAGCCCTCCCAGGGAGTAGTCGCCATTTTCCTTGCCGTACTCCATGAGAATCCATTCGATATCCTTCCAGGCTTCGTGCAGGAACTGGGTGCTGGACATGATGTAGTTGTTGGGGTTGTTGATCTCGTGGGCAATGCCCGAGGCCAGGGTTCCGAGCGCGGCCATCTTGTTGGCCTGGATCAGCTTTTCTTCGAACCGCTTCCGCTCTTTCTTGATGCTCAGTTTTTCGGTGATGTCCCGGAAGGTGCAGTAAAGGTAGGGAGTTTCCTGGGAGATGAAGATCCTGCCTCGTACCGATGTGGCAATCTGCTTTCCGTTCCTGTCGACCACATCCAGGCAGTCGATTCTGCGCAGTCTGTCGCAGGAAGAAATCTCGGTGTCGGTCAGCGCAAACGATTTACTGAATTTGCCGAATTCCTCCGTCAACAGAAAGAGCGCCGGGGTGTTTTTTGTGAGTTCCTTTTTGGAATACCCGTAGAGGCGCTCGGACGCCGCATTGGCGTCAACAATGGAAAAGGTTCCGGGAATAAGGATCAGGGCGGCATCCTCGTCTTCCTCGAAAATCTGCCTGAACCGCTCTTCGTTTTCACGAAGAGCCTGTACCGTCCGCTTGCGCTCCGTGATGTCGGACATGATGGACATGTAACCGATTATTGCGCCATCCGGGGCGGACATGACTGCGGTGGAAAGACTGACGTCCACCAGTGAGCCGTCCTTTCGTTTGCGGCGCGTCTCCTGGGAGCGGCATACTTCTCCCTTGTGCATCATCCTGATGTTGTTGCATACCTCTTCAACCCGGTCTTCAGGGATAATGGGATAGGGTTTGGAGAGAACTTCTTCTTTTTTCCAGTCGAACATATTTTCGGCAGCGGTATTCCAGAGGGTCATCCTGATATCGGTATCAAAGGCGACAATTGCCAGCGGGGATGCATCGATAAGTGCTTCGAGCATGTGATTGGCTTGCCGCAGCGCATGTTCCGCTTCTTTGCGGGCGGTTATGTTGCGGAGGTATTCGGCAGCCATGATGACATTGCCCGAGTCGTCGTACACGGGAAAGGCATGGATTTCCAGATAGCCGAGGCGGGGATGGCGTTTTTCCGTGATCAGCGGTTTTCCGGTCCGAAACACTTCGAGGAGATGGCACGAATCACATGGTTTGCCTTTTTCCGGATAATAGGCGTCGTAACAGAAGGGATTGCCCGTGCGCATATTTTCCGGAACATATTCAAATCCGCCCTGCCAGTTGCTGTAGATGATCCTCATGTCTCGATCCACCACGGAGAGCAAGTCGGGAATCGAGTCGAAAATCCGGCTGAACGGGGTCGATGTCCCGGACAATTCCTTTTCGTCTGTTTTCAATCCCATACCCGCCTCCTCATGGCGATTTCATTTAATCATACCACCATTTTTCCAACTGGGGCGCGGCCGGACGCAGCGTGCATGAGTACGTACTTCCCGGAAGTCCACGGGAGTTGACAAACAAAAATGCCCTGGACTTCTTCGGCCAGGGCAAGGCGGTGGATAGTAATCTTTTTATAACTTGAGCCTCTTGCAAAAGCATCTGTCATGCCCGAATGTTTTTATCGGGCATCCATGATTTCAATTCGTTACAAGCTGGATTCCCGACCAAAACCGTTTCGGGAATGACAAAAACGGACTTTCGCAAGAAGCTCGCTGGTTTCAGAATTTTTTTACACGCGAAAGGAACGCTTGGGCGATTGTTTGCGATGCTCTAGTGCTAACGGTTCCTGATGAGGTTTTCCTTTATGAGCCGCAGGCATCGCTTGAAATCGATCGGTTTGGATATATAGGCGTCCATACCGGCGTCGAGGCAGCGTTTCTCATCCTCTTTGAGAGCATAGGCCGTCATTGCGATGATTGGGGTATGTTTGCTGCCGGATTTCTCGATTTCCCGTATGGCTGCTGTGGCTTCGAAACCGTTCATACGCGGCATCTGCACATCCATGAGGATCAGATCGTAGTTTTTATTTTTCCACATCTCCACGGCTTTCCGACCGTTCTCGGCAAATTCGACATCATATTTGGCTATCCTGAACATCGACTCCAGAACCTGTCTTATCGTCTGATCGTCCTCGGCAATCAGGAGGCGCGGTTTTGTCGTGATTTCAGCGCTGGAAACAGCCTCGGCCGTTGATGGATGTGTTGGCTCAACGCGAGCTTCGTATGACGGCTTGATATCAGTGAGAGGGATTATGCAGAAAAACGTGCTTCCGACTCCTTCCTTACTGGTGAAGCCTATCCTTCCTCCCATTCGCTCCACGATGTTCTTGCTGATGATAAGTCCCAGGCCGGTGCCGCCGTAGGCGCGGGTGTGGGATTCGTCTACTTGGCTGAAGGCATGGAACAGGAGATCTTGCTTATCTTCCGGAATGCCGATCCCGGTGTCGGAAATGGTGAAGGTGACTTCTCGCTTGCCATTTGACGTGCTTCCGCCTATTGAGGCGCTTAGCTCCACCTCCCCTTTTTCAGTAAACTTGACGGCATTGGCCGCCAAATTTGTGAGGATCTGGTTGGTTCGGGTCTGGTCCCCAGCCAGAGTCTCCGGTACGTTGCCGGCGATGCTGAGCTTAAGCTCCAGCCCCTTGCTCTTGGCCAAGGGGAGCAGAATGTTGATGGTACTTTCCAGACATTTTCGTAGCGAGAACGGTTTCTCCTCGATCGAGAATTTTCCAGCCTCGATTTTCGTCATGTCGAGAATGTCATTCAGGATTCGAACCAGGGACGTGGCCGATGTCCGGGCAATTTCGATGAATTCCCGCTGTTCTGGTTCAAGGGGACCGCCAAGGGCCAGATCAAGCATGCCCAGGACTCCGGTCATGGGGGTGCGTAGTTCATGGCTCATGTTGGCCAGGAACTGACTTTTTGCCTGGCTGGCGGCTTCGGCTGCCTCCTTGGCCAGCCGCATCGCCTCCTCGGCCCGCTTTCTTTCTGTTATGTCCACGCCATGAACAAAGATGCTGGTAATCGTGCCGTCAGGTTCGCACAAGGGGAAGTAAACAAAATCGATCCAGGCTTCTTCCAATGTTTTTTCCGGCCCTCTCGCAAGCATTATGGAAGCATTGCTGGCCGAATAGGTTTCACCGGTAGCGTAAATGCGATCAAGTATCTTCGGGTAAGGCGAATTGGCAAATTCCGGCTGGGCGTCGAGAAGCTTCTTGCCCAGGATGTCCCGATTGCCGATGAGCTGCATATATTTCTCGTTTGCCATTTCAAATACATGATCAGGCCCTCGCAAAATGCTCACGAACGAGGGAGATCTCCGAACGATCTCGGCCAGACTTCGTTCGCGTTCCCTGAGCGCCAACTCGGTCCGTTTCAGTTCCCGGTAGGAAGAGGTTAGCTCTTTCTCCTGTTTCTGAAGTTCCCTGTTGGCGTTTGTGAGATCCTCATTCGCTCTCTGCAGCGCCTCCTCCGTCAGTTTGAGCGTGGTTATGTCGCGGGCGACATGCACGGCTCCACTCATTTTTCCGTGATCATCCAAGAGCGGGGTAGTGGTGACCAGGAAGTCGCCGCCTAGATGAGTCTCATGTACTTCGGCTATATGTTCCCGATTGTCGGCCAGCGTACGGGTATGCGGACAATAAGGCGGCGGCCGGTCTGTCCCATGCACCTTTTGATAGCAGAGAAAACCTACGCACTCTCCGGGACTTGCCCCCAGCTTCTGAGCCATGGCGCGGTTCACTCGGGTAATTCGATGGTGTTCATCTATGATTGCAATCAGATCCGGCACACTGTCGAAGGTCCGCTCCCACTCTTCCTTGGTTTGCCGCAGCACATTCTGGGTGTGTCGCTTTTCAGTGACATCGTGGAAAACCAGCACGGCGCCGATTACCCGGCCACCGGCATCGAGGATTGGCGCTGCGCTGTCTTCGATGGGAATTTCCTGCCCGCTCCTCGTTACCAGTGCGGTATGGTTTGCCAATCCTCTTGGCTTTCCATCACGGAGAACGAGAGCGACGGGGTCCTCAGCCGGTTGGCGGGTTTCCTCATGTATCAGGCGGAATATCTCCTGAATCGGGATATTATGGGCATCCTCAAAATTCCAGCCGGTGAGTGCCTCGGCAACGGGATTCAAGAAGGTGACGAGGCCATCGGTGTTGCAGGTGATTACCGCGTCGCCGATGCTGGCGAGCGTGACCCGCAGCCATTCGCGTTGTTCGCGCAGTTGCCGGTCTGACTCGTGTTTGTGGAGCGCCATTTCGATGGCGGTTTTCAGTTCCCTTTCCTCGAAAGGCTTGAGAATGTAGCCGAACGGTTCGCTGATTTTCGCCCTGGCCAAGGTGGCTGAGTCGGAGTGGGCTGTCAGATATATTATCGGCACGTCGAATGTGCGGCGAATCTCTTCTGCTGCCTCGATGCCGTCCATCTTGCCCTTGAGGCAGATATCCATCAACACGATCTGCGGCTGGAGGTTGTGGGCCAGTTTGATAGCTTCCCTTCCCTCCGCAGTCTGCCCGACAACGTCGTAACCAAGCATTCCCAGCTTACCTGCCAGATCCATGGCGACGATCACCTCGTCTTCCACGATCAGAATGGTGGCTTTTTTCATGATGTCTCCGCCCGACCAAATCAATGCCCTACGCACTACTCTTCGGCACGTCAGCCTTAGAACTTGTCCGTAAATAAATATTTCTGTCTCGCGGAACATTATTTTCGGACAAGTTCTTGTTTTTCAGTCTATCAATAGGTATCAATATTACAAATTCGATTCTTTATTTGACGAACCTCCATCTCGCCGCCTTGATATCCTCGTTGATTTGAAACCGGAATTACGGCTTCTCCAAAATGCCTTTTAAGGTAAATGTATACGAAATTACATTCGATCGCTGTCCGAGCTTGAACGACTCTGTTTTGGTTTTTGATTCGCCAATACCGATATCGATAAAGTCATTGATCTTATAACGGTATATTTGGGGCTGTTTTACAATTTTTTCCTTATTCCCGGAATTTAAATCAATCCAATCTATATCTTCAGATGTAAAACTCAAAATGACCGTATATTTCCCGTTTTGATCCTTTGTAGAAGAAGGGATGATCGTCCCTTCGATTCCGGACTTTACCAGGTTTGTTTTAGTGGCCTGACCTATCACGGTAATCTCTTTGCGCCAAAAAGGCCAGATAACCCATTTTTGATATGAACGTACAGCTTTGGGCTCTATTTCCGAAACATACGGAGTTTCGACAGTTGCCTTGAATGGTGCTGATTTTCCCATAATAGCTTTGATCGGCACGTCAGCAGTCTGGATGTTGTTCTTTGATACTTTTAACTGGAATAGGGCAATCTTGTCTTTGGCAAATGCAGGCGTTGTCATGAGGAAAAATACTAAGAAGGGTATCGAATTGATTGCTGTTTTCTTTATGTATATGGTCATTTTTCTCAAAAGAAGGACCTTTCGGATTGCTGTGTACCGGAACATGGGGCAATCAAAAGCCGCCCTCAGCGTTGTGCTGACAAAAGCGGCTTTTGGTTGATCATTTATTTTTTTTTGGAGAGTGCTCCAGCTTAACAGTGTAATATTTCAGAAATTTAATACGCCCTTTCATTTTTGATGTCAAGAATTGACGCAAAAAAAGGGGTTGCGAATTCAATTCGCAACCCTTTGATTTCAGTAGCACAAAGACTGAAAACAAACATCCCTGAACCGTCGAAGAATCAAAATGATGGTCTTTCTATCTGGAGATGAATGTCGAGTTATGAAAGCAATAGAAAAAAGGTTTTCTGGATTGATGAGTCCAGTTATTGGTCTTAACTTTCTTCTTGCGCAGTGCTTCGGGTTATTTCAAGCTTTTGAATTTAGCAACCTCAAGACGTCCGTCAACATCATGCGGGCACGGATGTGTTTTGCCCTTCACTCCGTGCATTCCAGGTGCCTCAGGGCCAGTGATCTCTATCGATTTCAGTTCCTTGAGTAGGGCTGCGCATTCGTTAACACGTTTACGGAAATTTCTAACGAGGGATTGTTTGTCCGATTCACTCATTCCTCTTATTGACGGGTCGCTTATTCCATTTTTTACCCCGCTTTCAAAGTCGTCAAGGCTGGCTTTGACATATCCGGTGAGCAAATTCAGCACCCTTTGAGGATCGCCCTTAGCTGCATTCAGTTCAGCCGTTTGCGCAGTAGACGGGATGTAATTATACCGGTCAAGGTGATGCCGAATACATTTCGAATTGTACTCTAGTGATTGTTGCTTCGAGTCCGGGCCAGGAGCCGTAGTTGCCGGGGCATTATCTGAGTGGTTGGCTATAGTCGATATTAACGCTGCGAACACAAATACCCCGATAAAGAATTTTACAATCAGAGATATGCCTTGCCTTTTTCGGCAGTGCGGACAGACCGCTGCAGCTTTCGGAATGCTCATAGAGCATGCCTTGCAGATTTTTGTGCCATTCGCGTTGTTCATCACACCCTCCTGAAAGCCACACCTACCATAATAATGATTAATGGGCAAGCATTATACTTTCCTCAGTAAAGTTACTATGCTACTGCTTTTGATGCTCCAACCTTTGCGACACATGGAGGGGCCATGGATATCGAGAAGTATTCTGCTTAACCCCGTTATAGATGCTAATAGTCCGGATATACGGTAGTTTTAACCTGGCATACATCGCTTCGTAAACCGTAGAGAGGCAAACTGTAATGTAATACACTTATTGCCCCCGGAAAATTCCTGAATGTTCATTGACGCTGACTAATTCATGTGGTATGCAAGTCTGCACTGAAAAGCAAATATCCTAAGGAAATCGAGAGAGTACAAAATGGCGAATGAATTGGATGAGCTGACTGGTCCAGTCAATGACGAGGGGCGAGATGTTAATGTAATTAACAAGCAAATTAAGGTGGAAGTCGGTACAGGCTCAAAAATTTTTGAAGTTGTTCTTTGGGTTGTGGGACCGATTATTGGATTATTTATTCTGCTTACCGGCATTCTCCCTAGAACGGAAGCGATTACTTTTACTGTTTTGGGAACATTACCTGGCGTAATTTTTATATTCATGAAGGTCAATGCATTGGCATATTTACGCAAACTTCAACAAAGAATTCAAGCGGATGCGTCGCAAATTGACAACTACCTAGAACAAAGAGTGATCATTTTACAAAATGTGGTTGGATTGGTTGAAAAGTCCATTGATCTTGATAAAGACGTTATGAAAACCGTAGCAGCCTATCGTGGAGGGCAAAGCCCAACATCGGATTTGCAACGGAATGAAACTTCCGGGCAGCTTGACGGTATTTTTTCACGTATTAACGTTGCGTTTGAGTCATATCCTGATCTTAAAGCCCATGCTGTGTTAGCCGATGCAATGCGCCAAAACAGTTATCTCCAAAAGGAAATTACGGCAGCCCGAACACTCTATAACGATACCTTATCAATTTGGAATCAAGATATTTTTGCTTGGCCTACCAAACAGATCGTTGCAGCCAAAGCAGGCTATACAACTCGTATTCCATTTTCCGCCTCTTCTGAAACCAAGGCAATGGCAAGAGGTAAATTCTTTTGATTGAAGATATTCATGAACCCGTTGAGAATTATAAGTCATTTTTCAAAGATGCCCATGCACGCAATACCACCGCACTTTTCGAAGATTTAGTTAAAAAGTCGGGTGTAGACGAAGCCGCGAACATTCAAACCGTCAAGGAGTTAAGAATTCTTGAGCAAAAAGTTTCCCATGAAAATTCTCACAGCAGAAACTGGAGAATACTTCGTGGTGTAACCATTGCAATACTCGTGATTGGTATTTGTGTTATATTAAACCAGTATCCTAAATGGTGGATAATTGGGCTTGCAATAGTTTTAGGGCTGCCAATCTACAAACTCAATAAAATAATTTATGAAGTGAAAAACTGTTTATCACAACTTGAAAAGCAACGGGATGCCAAGTGTGCTGAAGCTTGGCGACAAATGTCATCTTTAAACGAACTTTATGACTGGGATATTGTGGGTAAGTTAGTAAGACAGACTGTCCCTCGAGTTGAGCTTGACGCCTACTTTACAAACGGGCGCCTAACCGAACTTCATGACACCTTCGGGTTGAATGATCAATTTAATCATGATCAGCGCTCAATTATCTTTTCCCATAGTGGTGTTCTTAACGGCAATCCGTTTGTTATGGCACGTACTCTAGAACACTGGATGGGAGAAAAAATCTACCATGGCTCTCTTCACATCACTTGGACAGAATCGGAAATTGATTCCAAAGGAAATAGAACTACTGTTACGCGGCATGAAACTTTGAATGCTTCAGTTACTAAGCCTTTTCCCAATTACGGCCATCGCACATTCCTTATTTACGGCAATGAAGCCGCACCGGATCTTTCGTTTAGTCGCCATCCATCAAACTTATCTAAGCTAGATAATGGTTTTATAAATAATATGCGAAAAAAACGTGCAGAAAAGGCACTAGAGAAAAAATCTCGTGATTTGAAAGATGGCTTTACTCTTATGGCTAATCGCGAATTTGATACGTTGTTCGGGGCGGCGGATCGCGATCATGAAGTTCAATTTAGACTTCTCTTCACACCTTTAGCGCAACAAGAAATGCTCAAATTACTCCAAGATAAGGAAATTGGGTATGGTGATGATTTTGAATTTGTGAAGCGACAAATGATTAATATGGTTGAACCTGGTCACATGGCTGCAATTGATATTAGCGGTGATCCAGAGTTGTTTTATGCCTATGAGTTAGCTCATGCGCGGAAATTTTTTAACAACTATCATAATAACTTGTTTAGATCCTTCTACTTTGGTATTGCGCCAATTTTGACAATCCCCTTATATCAACAGCATCGTTCCAATGCTGATATTTATAAAGATGTTTATGCCAGCAAGTCTTGTTTTTGGGAACATGAAGCCATTGCCAACTATTTTGGCGAGAAAACTTTTCAACATCCACAGTGCATTACTAATAGTATCCTGAAAACGCAATCAATAACCGAGTCGGATTGCACTCAAACGATCAGAGTCACTGCTTCAGGTTACAGAGGCGAGGATCGTGCGGATTACATATCGGTACGTGGTGGAGATGGGTATAACCATAAAGTTCGCGTCGATTGGGTTGAGTATTTGGATGTACAGCGCGAATCAGATATGGTTGTTAAGGAAAAAATTGCAACATCCTCGGATAATACCGATGATGAAAATTGGCAGGATCTTTTTGTAAACAGAGGGATTGATACTAAAAATATTCTGCTACGCAGGTCTATTATGTCGGCATTGTTACCTAATTAATGAGGCATGTCCGCGCATACTCCCATCTGAGCGGCTGATGGTTTTTATCATCAGTCGCTTCTCTTTTGAGGCAGAAAATAATGGATGTCTGACATACTTTCCTGGACCACTTCGGATACCAGGCAACAAAAAACCCGATATTTCTAGCGGGTTTCTGTTCAGGAACAGGTAGACAGAAATCTGCTGGCGCTGGTGCGGGAGGGATTCGCTGAAAAACAGGGGTGCAGATTTACCATCAAACGGTAAGGCAACTCCTTAACTCATCTTCCACAGTTGAGATATTGCGAAAACGGCACATCAAATAGCTACGACAGAAATCAAGTCATTTTCTCCACTACATTTTCGATCATCTTTGGTCTGTTGGGGATGTAAAAATGGCGAGACTGCGCGAAAAAAACATCACAAAAAGTATCGTGGACAAAAAGAAGGGGGCTAGGCTTTTCAACCTAACCCCTTGTTTTTACTGGTGGAGATGAACGGGATCGAACCGTCGACCTATGCGTTGCGAACGCATCGCTCTCCCAGCTGAGCTACATCCCCATCATTTATAATTCATAATGTTAGATAAGCGGTAATGTAATCTTGAAAACCGCTCCTTGTCCTTCATTTGCAGCTTCAATGACGCCATTGTGATTCAATAGGATACGCTTTACAATCGCCAAGCCCAGTCCCGTACCTTGAGGCTTGGTACTAAAAAATGGATCAAAGATCCTTTTTATCATGTCGGGATGGATGCCGCCGCCTGTGTCGCTAATGCTAATCATTACTGAGTTTTTGTCAAGAAATACTTTCCTCAACGCAACTTCGATCTTGCCGCCATGTTTCATGCACTCACAAGCATTCAGAATCAGGTTGAGAAAGACCTGTTCAAGCTGGTGAGCGTCTCCCAGAACTACCCACGGACCACCGGAGAACGACGTAACAAGACGAATATCATTATCCTCCAGGGGCGTGCTGCAAACTTCGAAGCATTCCTTCAGGATCTCTTCCAGATCGCAATTAGCGTAATTAAAACAGGTCATCGGCTTACTTGAGAAAGATAGAATATCCGTCAACATTTTTTCAAGGCGTCCGACCTCCTTGCTAATGGTGTCGGCATACCGATGTTCACGAGAACCGGTAACGAGTGTTTTGAGCAGCCGCCGGGCAAATCCCCCAATGGTAATAAGTGGATTTTTCAACTCGTGGGCCAGCTTCGCGGCCATCTCACCCACGGCTGCCAATCGCTCGCCGCGAACAAGTTGTTCCCGAGCGTCACGCAGGTTGCTATGAGCTTCCTCGATTCGGTTGTAAAGCATCGAATTTTCAACGGCCATGCCTGCCTGATGGGCAAGCAACTGCAGAAAGTGAAGATCGTCCAGGGTGATTTTGTTGCCGGATACCGGATTGTCCACTGCGATCATCCCGAGGTTTTTGTCCCTCGAAAGCAATGGAACAGCAGCAAACGCGGAAACACCCAATCGCCTAAGAGAGGCGCAGGCCGGGCAGTTGTCGGTATCCGCTTCTTCAACGTGGCATAAAGTATTTCGTGTCATCACCCGGCTGATGAGTCCACAACTCCCGTCGATATCGATGCGTGTGGCCCGTACCCGATTGCAGAAATCGGTCGTTCGTTGGCGCTCAATGACCTCGTCGCTGATATCCCAACGACTGCCCAAGGGGTGTTCATACTTCCCAACGACATCCAGATCCTCGGACAACTCGTTGGTGACACCAAGCATGCCTTGTAACGTATGGGATTTTTCATTGTACAAAAAGAGCATGGCTCGTTCAAAAAGCGGGGAGTGGCCGGATGCCAGGGCGGTGAGAATAAGATGAATCAGCTTGTTGAGGCGGATAGTGGACAGCAGGGTATTGCTGAACTGGTACAATAACGCCAGCTCAGTAAGTTTTTTATCTGTCGTAGTGCGGTGGAGGGAGTTTTGGGCTTCCATGTATTAAACTGTTACCGAAACGAAGAGGGGATTACGGCCGTTTTTCCTTCTGTTCAGCCTCCATCTTGCAGTTGATGCAGAGCGTTGTGACCGGCCGGGCTTTCAGCCGCGCCTCACTAATCTCATCACCACACTCCTCACAGACCCCGAATTCGCCGGTTTCTATTTTGTTGAGCGCTTCCTTGATTTTATTGATAAGTTTACGTTCACGATCACGGATGCGCAACTCGAAATTTCGATCCGACTCCTGGGTGGCACGATCAGTGGGGTCAGGAAAATTGGACGAATCGGAAGTCATCTCTGTAACCGTCTTGCCCGCCTCACTCAGAAGCGACTTCATTTCCTCGATCAGCATACCTCTGAAATACTCAAGCTTTTCCGCTTCCATAGCACTACTCCTGACTGTATCTTAAATATACAGAGTCTAAAGATTACCTTTAATCAAGTCCAGTAAAAAATAGAGCCCGCACTACATAAGGAGACGCATCGCTTCATCAACCGAAGAAACTCCCTCCAAATGGATCTTTCCTTTCTTGAGCCGCTTCAGATTGCCAGCCGGAATAATACAGGTCTGAAAGCCAAGTTTTTCAGCCTCGGCAATGCGTTGCTCAGGCTGTGTTACAGCTCGCACTTCACCTGCCAATCCCACTTCACCCACAACTACGGTCTGGGCAGCAATAATTTTATCCAGATGACTGGATGCTACAGCCATAATCATTGCCAGGTCAACAGCAGGCTCGTTGAGACGGACGCCGCCGGCAGCGTTTAAAAAGATATCCAGCCCTGCCAGATGCAATCCTACTTTCTTTTCCAGTACCGCCACCAGCAAAGCCAGCCGATTGTGATCGACACCAATGGTTGTCCGGCGGGGAACACCAAAGGAAGACTGGGTTACAAGCGCCTGGAGCTCCACCAGCAACGGACGGCTTCCCTCCAACGACGCGGTAACCACTGAGCCGGACGCTCCCAGGGGGCGCTCGGAAAGAAACAGTTCTGAGGGATTATCTACGCCAGTCAGCCCCTCCTGCTTCATTTCGAACACACCGATCTCGTTCGTTGACCCAAAGCGGTTTTTGACAGCCCGCAAGATGCGAAAAGGATGACTGCCATCACCTTCAAAATACAGTACCGTGTCAACAATATGTTCCAACACCCTGGGTCCGGCAATGGCGCCGTCCTTGGTAACATGTCCGACGATAAAAACCGGGATGCCGAGCCCTTTGGCCAACACCATCAGCTTACCGGCCGACTCCCGCACCTGGCTGACGCTGCCGGGCGCCGATTCCAAAGCCGAAGTCCAGACCGTCTGTATGGAGTCGACAACCATAACCTGTGGTTTCAGGGCAGTTGCATGAGCCAGAATTGCTTCCAGCGAGTTTTCGGCCAGGATCAGTAGGTTTTTGTGGGATGCCCCCAGGCGCTCACCCCTCAAACGGGTCTGAGAAGCCGATTCCTCACCGGACACATACAGGACCTGTCCTGCTGTTCCGGCCAGATTATGCATAGCCTGCAACAACAAAGTCGACTTGCCGATTCCCGGATCACCGCCAATCAAAACAAGCGATCCCGGAACTATGCCGCCGCCCAGCACCCGATCAAGTTCTCCAAGAGCGGATATGATCCGGGTTTCCGATTGAGCGGGCACATCGCAGATGGGTATCGGTTTTGAACGGCTACCAGCCGGTGCACCCTGCCGAGAGACAGGCGCTTCCTCGGCCATGCTGTTCCATGAGCCGCAGTCAGGACATTTGCCCAGCCATTTTGGCGATTGGCAGCCACACTTCTGACAGGTGAAAACTGTTTTCGATTTCAAATACTCTCCCTCTCTCACGAACGGGTGGCAACACCGGCTTCGCTGTCAACAGCCATTGTCCGGATTTGACCTGGCTGTTTCCGGTATATCATTACAGGTACGCAATTGCCACCAAACAAGTATGCCTCTTATGCTTCCTGAGGGCCAGGACGCTCAGAATATCATACACTTCAACTTATCGTTTTTGCTATAATAATTATAATTATAAGGTTATTCATAACACCCATGCCAATTGGGAGAAAAATAAATGAAAATCATTCCAATGAATCTGTTTGAAATCCTCAGAAAAGAAATTGAAGTGTTGAAAGCGGAAAATGCCGAGCTTCGCAAAACAAACCATGAACTGGAAGAACGCCTGCACGACATACATGGCGAGTATCTGCTGCTGCGTTATCAGTTCAAGGGAATGCCAAGTCAGGCTGAAGTGCTCAAATTGCGGCAGGAGATGCTTACACTTAAAAAGGAATTGAGGATGAGAGGATGGTCGGAAACGGTCCTGTAAAGGATTTTGTGTAAATGGCTT
>MTLD01000260.1_pt5 | contig 19584 bp, 14 predicted proteins | sample 1982471 | NCBI WGS metagenome assembly MTLD01 (sample SAMN05712604, study PRJNA340218) | biofilm metagenome | isolation source: sample SPM anode biofilm adapted to -50 mV | place: USA | collected 2012-02-03 | reverse complement strand
TCCACGAAATCCTCTTCCTTGGTCTTCATGCCGGTCTTGCCCTTGCCGCCACGGCGCTGGGCGCGGTAGAGGGTGACGGCGTTGCGCTTGATGTAGCCTGTGTGCGAGATGGTGACCACCATGTCTTCCTCGACGATGGTGTCCTCGAGCGAGATGTCGGCGGTCTGCATCACGATCTCGGAACGGCGCTTGTCGCCGAACTTGTCTTTGAGCTCGATCAGCTCTCCCACGATGATCTTGAGGATCTCCGCCTCGGAGGCGAGGATCTCCTTCAACCTGGCGATGTACTTCAGGATCTCGCGCAGCTCCTCCATGATCTTCTCGCGCTCGAGCCCGGTCAGGCGGTGCAGCCTCATGTCGAGGATCGCCTGGGCCTGAAGGTCGGAGAGCCCGAAGCGCGCCATGAGCCCCGCCTTCGCCTCGGCAGGCGAAGCGCTCGCCTTGATCAGCGCGATCACCTCGTCCAGGTTGTCCAAGGCGATCTTCAGGCCTTCCAGGATGTGCGCCCTAGCCTCGGCCTTCTTCAGGTCGAAGATGGTGCGGCGGGTGACGATCTCCTTTCTGTGCTCTATGAAGAAGTCGATGGTCTCCCTGAGCGTCAAAACGCGCGGCCGGCTGTTGACGATGGCCAGCATGATGATGCCGAAGGAAGACTGCATCTGGGTCTGCTTGTAGAGGTGGTTCAGGATGATGGTCGGGTTTTCGTCCTTTTTCAGTTCGATGACGACGCGCATCCCTTCGCGGTCGCTCTCGTCCCTGAGGTCCGAAATCCCCTCGATCTTCTTCTCCTTGACCAGCTCGGCTATCTTCTCGACCAGTCTCGCCTTGTTCACCTGGTACGGGATTTCCGTGACCACGATGGACTGGCGCTCGGTCTTTTTCTGGGTCTCGATCTGCACCTTGGCGCGCATCTGGATGATGCCGCGGCCGGTGGAGTAGGCCTTCATAATCCCTTCGCGGCCGTAGATGAAGCCGCCGGTCGGGAAATCCGGCCCCGGGATCAGCTCCACCAGCTCCTCGAAGGTGAGCTGCGGGTTATCGATCACGGCCACGATGCCGTCGATCACCTCGGAGAGGTTGTGCGGCGGGATGTTGGTGGCCATGCCGACCGCGATGCCGGCGGAGCCGTTCACCAGGAGGTTCGGGAACTTGGACGGGAGTACCAGCGGCTCCTTCAAGGAGTCGTCGTAGTTGGGTCCGTAGGGGACCGTTTCCTTGTCGATGTCGGCCAGAAGCTCGTGGGCCAGCTGCTCCATCCTGATCTCGGTGTAACGCATCGCCGCAGGGGAGTCGCCGTCGATGGAGCCGAAGTTCCCCTGGCCGTCGACCAGCGGGTATCGGAGCGAGAAGTCCTGGGCCATCCTGACCAGGGTGTCGTAGACGGCGGTGTCGCCGTGCGGGTGGTACTTACCGATGACGTCACCGACCACGCGGGCCGATTTCTTGTACGGCTTGTTCCAGTCGTTGCTCATGTCGTACATGGCGAACAGGCAGCGCCTGTGTACCGGCTTCAGCCCGTCGCGCACGTCCGGAAGAGCGCGCCCCACAATGACCGACATGGCGTAGTCCATGTAGGAGCGTTTCATCTCGTCTTCGATGTTTACCGATACCTTGTTCAGTTGATTCAGCATTTAGGAACCTTTCCGTCAAAAGGCGGCGTCATCGCCGTCGCTATTTGAGTTGCAGTAGAAATATGCAAAACGCTATCCCCTCCCGAAGGGAGGAGAAATTTTTTTTCTTTAAGAAAGCACTGCCTGGCAAAACGTGCTAAATACCTCTTTATAAAAGGGGTATTTTCATGATTCACCAGATCTTTCACGGTCGTTCCCGGAACTTAAAGTTGTTTATTGCTACTTAAAATAACTACAGGTCAACCTGGAACTCAGGGCCAACCCCTGTTAAAAAATTCGACAATACGGCTTTTTAACGGGGACTCGCTGCTCAAACCTTGAACCGTTTCCTCCCGAAGGGAGGGCGAAAATTTTTTAAATATCGAGGTTCGAGACGTTCAGCGCGTTCTGCTCGATGAAATCGCGCCGCGGCTCGACCTGGTCCCCCATGAGCACGGTGAAGATCTCCTCGGCGGCGACAGCGTCCTCGATCTTCACCTGCAGGAGCACCCTGTTCTCCTGGTGCATGGTGGTTTCCCAGAGTTGCTCCGGGTTCATCTCGCCAAGACCTTTGTAGCGCTGGATGTAGAGACCCTTCTTGGCGCTTTCCATGAAATAGGAGAGGATCTCCTCCTGGTTTTCGGTCTCGAGCACCACCTTGTCCTCGGCGCCCAGGACGATGCCGGCCCCTGCCCCCATCACCGAACGCATCCTTTTGTGGCTCTCCAGGAGCATGCCGTATTCGTAGGACTCGAGCACCGTGAAGATCTGGTGGTCTATCTTCACCCTCAGGTTGCCGAAGGCGAAGATAATGCTGTCGCCGAACTCCTCGGTGGTCACCTCGGGGAAGGCCTCCTTCATTTTCGGCAAGAGGGCGATCAGGTCGGACATCTCTTCCAGGCCCGGCTTGATGCCGGTCTTCAGGAACACGCGCAACAACTCGTCGTTGATCCCCTTCTTTACCACCTTGTCCAACAGTTCGTTGTAGTCGATCAGCTGGGTCAGGATGGGGATGATCTGCTTGCCGCGGTATACCCGCTCATCGTCGCCTAGGCCGAGCTTGAGCGTCATCTCCTCGGTCCCTTCCTCCAGGAGGTAGGCCTGCAGGGCCGCCTCGTTCTTCAGGTACTGCTCCTTCCTGCCGCGCTTGATCTTGTACAAAGGCGGCTGCGCGATGTAGAGGTAGCCGCGCTCGATCAACTCCATCATCTGGCGGAAGAAGAAGGTCAAAAGGAGGGTGAGTATGTGCGAGCCGTCGACGTCCGCGTCGGTCATGACGATGATGCGGTGGTAACGGAGCTTCGCCATGTCGAAGTCTTCCTTGCCGATGCTGGTCCCGAGAGCCGAGATCAGAGTCCTGATCTCCTGGGAAGCAAGCATCTTGTCGAAACGCGCCTTCTCGACGTTCAGGATCTTGCCCTTCAGGGGAAGGATCGCCTGGTACTTCCTGTCGCGCCCCTGCTTGGCGGAGCCGCCTGCGGAGTCACCCTCGACCAGGAACAGTTCGCAGAGCGCGGGGTCCTTCTCCTGGCAGTCGGCGAGTTTCCCCGGGAGTGTCCCCACCTCGAGGGCGCCTTTGCGGCGGGTGAGCTCGCGCGCCTTCCTGGCCGCCTCGCGGGCCCGGGCCGCATCGATCGATTTCTCCAGGATCTTCCTTGCCATGGCCGGGTTTTCTTCCAGGTAGGTGGCGAGCTTCTCGTTCATCAGGGTCTCGACGTACCCCTTCACCTCCGAGTTCCCCAGCTTGGTCTTGGTCTGCCCCTCGAACTGCGGCTGCGAGATCTTCACCGAGATGACCGCGGTGAGACCCTCGCGCAAATCGTCGCCCGAGATCGCCACCTTCACGTTTTTCAAAAGGTTGTTCGTGGTGGCGTAAGTGTTCATGGTCCGGGTCAGGGACGCCTTGAAACCGATGAGGTGCGTGCCGCCCTCGTGGGTGTTGATGTTGTTGGCGAAGGAGAAGACCTTCTCGTCGTAGGAGTCGTTGTACTGCATGGCGATCTCGATATCGACGCCGGACTTCTCCCCCTTGATGTATATCGGCTCGGGGTTGACCAGGTTCTTGTTCTTGTTGAGGTACTCGACGAAGCTCCTGATCCCCCCCTCGTAGAAGAAGTCGTGATCCTTCTCGGTCCGCTCGTCGTGGATCTTGATCCGGACCCCCGCGTTCAAGAAGGCGAGCTCCCTGAGCCGCTTCGAGAGAACGTCGAAGGAGAACTCCGTGGTCTCGAAGATCTCGCCGTCCGGCAGGAACGTGATCTTGGTGCCGCGCTTCTTGGTCTCGCCGGTTATCTCCAAGGGCGCCTGGGGTACACCCTTGCGGTAGGTCTGGGTGTAGATGTGGCCGTTTCTGCGGATCTCCAGGTCGAGCTTGGTGGAAAGCGCGTTGACGACGGAACTGCCGACACCGTGCAAGCCGCCCGAGACCTTGTATGAGGAGTTGTCAAATTTGCCGCCTGCGTGCAAGACGGTAAGGACTACCTCCGCCGCCGACCTCCCCTCGGTCGGGTGCATGTCGGTCGGTATGCCGCGGCCGTTGTCCTCCACCGTCACCGAGCCGTCCAGATGGATGATCACCTGGACCGAGTCGCAGTAGCCGGCCAGCGCTTCATCGATGGCGTTATCCACCAGTTCGTACACCAGGTGATGCAAACCCTGAGCGGCCGTGGAACCGATGTACATGGCCGGACGTTTTCGTACCGCTTCCAGTCCTTCCAGTATCTGGATCTTATCTGCCCCGTAATCGCCCTGTTCTTCTGAGTTCATCTTTACCCCTAGTCGAGAATTTTTCCCTCTTTGATGCGAAACGACTTGTTGTCCTGCAGCTGATCGACTTCCACGTTATTGAGGGACGTCGTGGTGATGAAGACCTGCATCTCGCGTTTCTTCAAAAATTCCATCAGGTTGCGGTTGCGCTCCCGGTCCAGCTCGCTGGTCATGTCGTCCAGCAAGAGCACCGGCGGCGCGTCGAAGCACCTGGTGATATGTTCTATCTCCGCCATCTTGAGCGCCAGCACGAAGGACCTCTGCTGTCCCTGCGAGGCGAACTGTCTGGCGCTGCGGCCGTTGAGGCCGAAGTATAGGTCGTCGCGGTGGGGGCCTATGGCCGTCGAGCCGCGCCTTCTCTCCTCCGCCGCATGCGTCTTGAGCGCCTGGGCGAGCGCCCCGGCCGGATCCCCGGCGAAAAGCTGAGCGTCCACCCCGTGCAGCCGGTATTCGATCTGGACCGTCTCGTCGTTGCCGGAGATCTCGCTGTAAAATCCCTGCAGCAGTTTGCCTATCCGCTCCAGGTACGCCTTTCTCCGCTCTATCACCAAAAGCGCCGCCTGCACCAGCTGTTCGGTCCAGACCTCGATCCCCGCGGTCTCGTTCACCTTGAGAAGCGCATTGCGGTTCTTAAGGATCTTCGCGTAGTCGTGGTAAGCGGTGAGGTAACCCAAGTCGCAGGTGAAAACCGCTCGGTCCAGATACCTGCGCCTTAGCTCCGGCCCGCCGCGGACCATCGAGATCTCTTCAGGTGTGAAGAGCACCACGTTCAGGTTGCCGAAGAAGTCGTCCAGCCTGGTCATAAGCTTCGCGTCTATCTTCGCCTTCTTGCCCTGCTTCTCGATGAGTACGGCTATTTCCCGCCGCACCTGGTCGCGTTCCACGGTCCCCTTAACCAGGGCAAACTCGCCTCCGAACGCGATCAGCTCAGCATTTCTCGCCTGCTTGAACGACTTCATCGTGGCTAGGAGGTAAATCGACTCCAGCAGGTTGGTCTTGCCCTGGCCGTTGTTGCCGTAAAAAACGTTGAACTTCTTGCCTGGCGCAAGTTCTATGTTTTGCAGGTTACGGAAGGAAGTTAGTTTTAGCTTTATCAGTTTCATCGAGGCAGACTAAAGCAAGATTAAGATTAAGATTAAGATTGAGATTAAGAAAACCTGGTTGTGCCAGAAAAACATCTATCGCTCCGCCTGTTGTCTAGGTTTTCTCAATCTTAATCTTTATTTTAATCTGGTTTTTACAGCCTCATCGGCATGATGACTGCCAGGAACTCCTCCTCTGCCGCGGCCTTCATGATCACCGGGGAGAGCTCGTCTTTAAGCTTCAGCTCCACCTCGCGCTGCTCCATCACCGAGAGGACGTCGATCAGGTACTTCGCGTTGAACCGGGCCGAGATGCTGTTCCCTTCGTACTGGACCTCTATCTCCTCGCGTGCCTCCCCGAGCTCGGGGTTGCTGGACGAGATGATCACCAATTCCGGGTTGACGTCTATCTTGACCCCCTTGAACTTCTCGCTGGAGAGGATGGCCATCCTTTTCAGCGAGTGCAGGAACTTGTCTCGGTTTATCTGCACGATCCTGTCGTTGCTGGCGGGGATCACCTTGGTGTAGTCAGGGAACTCGCCGTCGATGAGCCGCATCACCACCACGGTGTTTCCTTTCTTGATCACCGCGGAGTTGTCCATGAAGCCCAGCATGATCTCGCCGTCCTCCTCCTCCACCATCTTTTTCAGCTCGAAGATACCTTTCTTGGGGAAGATGACCCCTTTGGAAAGTTCGGCGGTGATGTTGCCGGAGATAGTCTTTTGCGAGACCGAGAGGCGGTGACCGTCGGTTGCGACCATCTTGAGGACGTTCTCGCCGTTTTCATCGAACGCCTTGATGAAGACGCCGTTCAGGTTGTACTTGGTCTCGTCATAGCAGATGGCGTAGGAAGTCTTCTCGATCATGTCCGCGAGGATCTCGTTCTTGAAGATAAGGAAGCTCTCTTCCTTCACCTTTGGGAAATAGGGGAACTCCTCCGAGGAAAGCCCGACGATGTTGAAGCGCGCCTTGCCGCAGGTGATCTCGACCCAGTCGTTGTCCTTGGTGGTGAAATGGATTTCCTCGTCCGGCATCTCCTTGACGATCTCGTAAAGTTTTTTGGCCGAGACGGTGATCTTGCCTTCCCTGATGACGGCGGTGGGGTAGGAGCTCTTCATGCCGACTTCCAGATCGGTCGCTGTGATGAAGAGCTGGTCGTTTTGAACCTCCAGCAGCGCGTTGGAGAGAATCGGCATGGTATTGCGTTTTTCTACGATACCCTGGATTCTCTGGAGGGCTTTCATAAAAATCTCTTTGCTGATTCTGAACTCCATGTGTGTCCCCCGGTTCTTTTTCTATTATATTTTTAAAGTTTTTAAGTAGTAGTAGATAGTGGGCTGTTGATATGTGGACAAGCCCTCTTACCCTTTGAAACGCCTACGTTTTTGGCTCTGGAAAGTCACAGGCATAATCGGTTGACTTCGGCTCGTTTCTGCACAGGCCTTTTTGACACCTGGCAGAAGAGGGAAGTTATGCACAGTTTTCCCCTCTAAGTGAACAGCTTTTTCCTAATGTCTTCCACAGTCGCCTTGAACTCATCGTCACCTGCGAGCTGTTTCTCAATCTTCTTTACCGAATGGATGATGGTGGAATGGTCCTTTCCGCCGAACTTTTCGCCAATCTCCGGGTAGCTGGCCTTGGTGAGCTCGCGGCAGATGTAGATGGCAATCTGGCGCGGAACCACGAGGGTCTTGATCCTCTTGTCCGATTTCAACTCCGAAACCTTAATGCGGAAATGCTCCGCCACGGTCTTCTGTATCATCTCGACCGTGATGTCGCGGGTCTTCTCGACGATGATGTCCTTCATCACCTCGCGCGCCATGCTGAGCGTTATTTCCTGGCCGGTGAGGCTTGCGAACGCCTCCAGCCTGATCAGCATCCCCTCCAGTTCGCGGATGTTGCTGTTCGCACCTTCCGCTAGAAAGAGGGCCACGTCGTCGGGGAGGTTCACCGCGTGCATGTCGGACTTCTTCTTGAGGATGGCTACCTTGGTCTCGATCCCCGGCGGCTGGATGTCTGCGATCAGCCCCCACTCGAAACGGCTTCTCAACCGCTCCTCGAGCCCCGGGATGTCCTTGGGGAACTTGTCTGAGGTGACCACGATCTGCTTGTGCGATTCGTAGAGCGCATTGAAGGTGTGGAAGAACTCCTCCTGCGTCGCTTCTTTTCCGGCCATGAACTGTATGTCGTCGATGAGCAGCAGGTCCATTTTACGGAACTTGTTGCGGAACTCGTCCATCTTCTTATAGCGGAGCGAGTTGATCATCTCGTTCATGAACTTCTCGGAGGAGTAGTAGCAGATCTTCGCCTTCGGGTTCTTGGCCAGGATATGGTTGCCGATGGCGTTGACCAGGTGCGTCTTACCCAGGCCCACCCCGCCGTAGATGAACAGCGGGTTGTAGTTGGTGGCGGGCTTGTTGGCTACCGCCTGGGAAGCTGCATAAGCGAACTGGTTGCTGGGACCGGATACGAACGATTCGAAGGTGTACTTCGGGTTCAGATTTGGAACCAGCTCCTTCTTGTCCTTCTCTTTATCCTTCTCTTTTTCCTTGTCCTTATCCTTATCTTTCTCCCTGGAAGGCTTCGCCTCCTTCTCGGGCTTGGCTTCGGCAGCGGCCTCCGGCTTCTCTTCAGCTATGTGGAACTCGATCTGGTAGCTCTTGCCGTTGACTGCGGAAATGGCTTCCTTGATCATGGCGAGATATTTGTCGGTGACCCACTTTTGAAAGAACGAGCTGGGGACTTCCAGGACTATGGTATCAATGGTGGCGCCCAGAAACTTCAACGGGTCGATCCACGTACTGTATGTCTGTTCTGTTAATACTTGCTTAAGATTTGTCTGGGCTTCCAGCCAAATATTTTCCATGGAGAGAGGCCTTTTTTTTCACTGTTTTTAAACAGATTTATCAACAACTGTTGATAATAAATAAGATGGGTAAATACAGTAGGTTATCGGGTTTTGCACAGACTAAGCCGATGTTAATTTTTTTGCAGCCGCAGACTAACAGACAGGGCCCCTTTTTGCAAGGCAAAACTTGGGTCTGGAAAAACCCCTTGACAAGGATTGGCGATTATGTTTAAGTTCGACACTTGCCTTTAAAAGTACTGATTACCATAACGTTTAAGGAGTAGATAAAGATGAAAAGAACCTTCCAACCCAGCAATACCTCCAGGAAAAGAACCCACGGTTTCTTGGTACGCATGGCCACCAAAAACGGCCGTCTCGTTATCAAGAGGAGAAGGGCTAAAGGGCGCAAGCGTCTTTCCGTAAGCATCGCCACCAAGTAGTTTTCCTGTTTGACCAGCTCCAATTTTCCCAAGGCCGAACGCCTCTTGAGGCGTCCCGAGTTCCTGCAGTTCAACGAAGGCGCAACGAAGCTGCACACGCAGCATTTCCTTGTGCTGTTGAAACTGCGCGAAGGGTCGGGCACCAGGGTTGGGTTTACCGTGAGCAAGAAGGTAGGGAACGCCGTAGTCCGAAACAGTATCAAGAGAAGACTGCGGGAGTTTTACAGGCAGAACAAGTCTCTTTTCATCTTGGCCGATATCAACATCGTAGCTAAGAAAGGGGCGGACGTGCTTGACTTTCACCAGATCTCAACAGAGCTCGCAGCCGCCTTCGGGCGGCTGCGAAAAAAGTATGCTTAAGAAGATATTCATAGGCCTTGTAGTTTTCTACCAGAGGTTCATCTCTCCGCTCAAGGCCCCTTCCTGCCGTTTTTACCCTACCTGTTCGCATTACTCCTTACAAGCATTGGAAAAGTACGGTCCCGTCAAGGGGTTGTGGCTGACGGCCGCTCGCATACTGAGGTGCCACCCGTTCCATCCAGGCGGGTACGATCCGGTTAAATAGTCTCTTCAGGAGAATTTCATGGAAAAACGTCTCATCATAGCGGTAGTGCTCTCCATTGGGGTCCTCTACGCTTACTCTTTCATCTTCCCGACGCCCAAGCCCGTACCGGTCCCCGGGGCCAAGCAGGCCGCCATGACTTCCGCCTCGGCGCCTGGGCCTACCGCAGCGGCGGCACCGACCGCAGGCACAGCGCCCGTATCCGTGCTGGCACCCCAGGCAGGTCAGGCCGCAGCCGTTGCCAAGGACGTCACCGTAGATACCGATCTTTATACCGCTGTCTTCTCCACGCAGGGTGGCGGCCTGAAGAAGTTCGTCCTCAAGAAGTACAAGGAGGCCGCAGGGCCCCAGGGAAAGGATGTCGTGCTGGTCAACGAGACCGCGCCCAACCGCTATGCTCTTCTCAGCGACTCCAGGGAATTCGGCATCTCCCCCAACGCCCTTTACACCGCAAGCGCCGGTGAACTGAAGGTCACTGACGGCGGTAAGAGCACGCTTGAGTTCGCCACCAGCACGCCCCAGGGGATCACCTTCCGCAAGGTCTACACCTTCTCCGGCGATGCTTACCGCATCGGTCTTACCGAGGAAGTGCACAACGCCGGCAATGTTGCTTTGACCGGAGCGATGCACCTGCTACAGACTTCTCGTGTAGTAGATGCGAAGAAAGAGGGGCGGTACGAAGTTCATGCCCCGTCTACTCTGAGCGAAGGGAAGGTCAAAGTAGACAAACTGGACGACGTGCAGAAAAACCCGGTGCAGTACAGCAAGGACGTCGCCTGGTCCGCTTTTGCCGACAAGTACTTCATGGATGGGATCATTGCCGAGAAGGGGAGCATAAGCCAGGTCCGCATCTCCCGCCCGGCCAATGACGCCCTTCAGCGCGACGTGGTTTCCCCCACTGTCAGCGTGGCTCCCGGGCAGAGCTCTGCAGTAAACTACGCCATCTACTACGGTCCGAAGGATCTGGACATCCTGAAGTTACAGGGGAACCGTCTCGAAGAGGTTATCGATTACGGCTGGTTCGGACCGATTGCGAAGCCGCTGATTCATTCGCTGAAGTTCCTCTACAAGTACACCGGCAACTACGGTATCGCCATCATCATCATCACCTTCATCCTGAAGCTGGTCTTCTTCCCGCTCACCCACAAGAGCTACAAGTCCATGAAGGACATGCAGAAGCTGCAGCCCAAGATGACCGAGCTGAAGGAGAAGTACAAGAACGACCGCGACGCAATGAACCGCGCCGTGATGGAACTGTACAAGACCCACAAGGTCAACCCGCTCGGCGGCTGCCTGCCGATGCTGGTGCAGATCCCTGTTTTCTTCGGACTCTATCGCGCGCTGATGTATTCTATCGAACTGCGCCACGCTCCGTTCTACCTCTGGATCACGGACCTTTCCGCCAAGGACCCGTACTACGTGACCCCGATTATCATGGGCGCCACCATGTTCATCCAGCAGAAGATGACTCCGACCAACATGGATCCTGTCCAGGCGAAGATGATGCTCATGCTCCCGATCGTCTTCACTTTCATGTTCCTGAACTTCCCGTCCGGCCTCGTTATCTACTGGCTCGTGAACAACGTGCTGACCATCGCGCAGCAGATGTATATCAACAAAGCCGTAGCAGACTAACCGGCAGCAGGTACAGCAAATGTATGTCCGCGACACAATCGCAGCAATCAGCACTCCGGTAGGGGAAGGTGGCATCGGGATCGTCAGGATCAGCGGCCCCGCATCCCTCCAGATCGCTCGAAGCATCTTCAATCCCAAATCGAACGGTGGCCTAAAAAGCCACCGTTTTTCTTATGGCGAAGTGGTGCAGCCAGAAACCGGCGACCTCGTGGACGAGGCCATGGCTGTCTACATGAAGGGCCCTAACTCGTACACCCGCGAGGACGTGGTCGAGATACAGTGTCATGGCGGTACCCTGGTGGTTTCCCGTATCCTGTCGCTTGTCATCTCCCAGGGGGCACGCCCGGCGCAACCAGGCGAGTTCACCAAGCGCGCCTTCCTCAATGGGCGTATCGACTTGGTGCAGGCAGAAGCCGTGATGGACGTCATCTCCAGCCGCACCGACGCCTCTTTGACCTTGGCCCAGCACCAGCGCGAAGGACTCTTGTCACGTCGCATTTCTTCTGTGAAAGAGGGAATCGTGTATGCGCTGGCCTACGTCGAGGCGCTGATTGATTTCCCCGAGGACGACGTGAATGTAGCGGTAGAGACCGACGTTTTGGGCAAAGTGTCACCTGCGCTGGCCGAACTCGACGCACTGGTAGCTGGTTTTGACGAGGGGAGGGTGCTTCGCGACGGGGTATCCGTGGTTATTGCCGGGAAGCCTAACGTTGGAAAGTCGAGCCTGCTCAACACGCTGCTGAAAGAGAAGCGCGCCATAGTCACCTCGGTTCCCGGCACCACCAGGGATCTGATCGAGGAGGTCGTCAACATCAACGGCCTCCCGGTGAAGCTACTGGACACTGCCGGAATCCGCGAGTCGGAAGACCAGGTAGAGCAGGAAGGCGTGCGGCTCTCGCTAGACCGCATTCCCAAAGCCGACCTGGTGCTCTTCGTCATCGACGGATCTTCCTCTTTTGGAGAGGATGACGCCGCCATACTGCATGCCATCGGATCGAAGAGCTGCATCGTGGTGCGCAACAAGTCCGACTTACCGCTGGCTGTGGATCTTCCGTCTGAATGCACCGCTCCTGTGGTTGCTATCTCCACCCTTACCGGGGAGGGCGTTCCTCAACTGCGAGATGCCATCACCAACGCCTTCATGCATGGGCACGCCATTGACGGCCGCGAGTTCGTCGCACTCTCCAAGGCGCGGCATCGCGATGCATTATTAAAGGCGAGGGAATCGCTACAATCGTTCGTAGAGAACTTGGAGGCAGGGGTGAATATGGAGTTACTCCCTGTCGATCTGCGAGATGCACTGGATGCGGTAGGGGAGGTCACCGGCGAGACCACTGCTGATGACGTGCTGGACCGGATATTCTCCAGCTTCTGTATTGGCAAGTAGGTTTGTTTATTGTGTAACATCTTGGTATGGCTAATGATTTCCCTGTCGTTTCACGTGAAACATGGCTGCAAACGGCTTGTTCCTGTCATAACTTCCGGACGGACCGATAACTTGGGTTACGTAGTCTGAAGGTGCGCTGGTTGGTTCTCCATGCTTGATGTTCCACGTGGAACATTCCGGTTTTAACCCCTCTGTGACCTCAGCGTCCTCTGCGGTAAATAAGTCTCAGGTATCAATGGAGTAAGGTTTGATAGTTTACGATAAAACATATGACGTAATTGTGGTCGGTGCCGGTCATGCCGGGTGCGAGGCTGCTCTGGCCGCCGCCCGTATGGGACGTCCCACCCTTATGCTCACCATCAACCTGGACGCCATCGCGCTCATGTCCTGCAACCCTGCCATCGGCGGTTTGGCGAAGGGACACCTGGTCAAGGAGATCGACGCGCTCGGCGGGGAGATGGGGCGGAACATCGATGCAACAGGAATCCAGTTCCGCGTGCTCAACACCAAAAAGGGCCCGGCGGTGCGCGCCTCCCGCGCGCAGGCAGACAAGCAGTTGTACCGCCTGCGCATGAAGCACGTCATGGAGCAGCAGGATAACCTGGATCTGAAACAGGTCGAGGTTACCAATCTGTACCTGGAAGAAGGATCCGTTGCAGGGGTGGATACCAAGGGCGGGGTGAGGTTTCTGGGCAAGACTGTCGTCCTCACTACCGGTACTTTCATGCGTGGACTTATCCATATCGGCCTCGTCAATTACCCCGGCGGCAGGGCAGGGGATCTTCCCTCCATCGGCCTCTCGGACGGACTCAAGGACGTGGGCTTCGAGGTGGGAAGGCTGAAAACCGGCACCCCCGCCCGGCTGGACGGCAGGACCATCGACTTCGACAGACTTGAGGCTCAGCACGGTGACGAGAACCCGATCCCGTTCTCCTTCTCGACAGAACGAATCGAGCAGCCGCAGGTTCCCTGCCACGTTGCCTACACCAATCCCAAATCCCACGACATCATCCGCTCCGGGCTGGATCGCTCACCGTTGTACGCCGGTATCATCGAGGGGATAGGCCCGAGGTACTGCCCCTCCATCGAGGACAAGGTGGTCCGCTTCCCGGAGAAGGACCGGCACCAGACCTTCATTGAGCCGGAAGGGCGCGAGACTGTCGAGGTGTACCCCAGCGGCATGTCCACCTCCCTTCCTATCGACATTCAGTGGGCCTTCTACCGCAGCATCGAGGGGCTGGAGCGGGTGGAGATAATGCGCCCGGCCTACGCGATAGAGTACGACTACGTCAACCCGATCCAGCTGCACGCCTCGCTGGAGACTAAGCTGATCCGCAACCTGTATCATGCCGGGCAGATCAACGGCACCTCCGGGTACGAGGAAGCGGCTGCACAGGGACTGATGGCCGGAATCAACGCGGCGCTCAAGGTGCAGGGGAGGGAACCGCTGGTTCTGGGGAGGAGCGAAGCCTACATAGGCGTCATGATCGACGACCTGGTGACCCTCGGCACCAAGGAGCCGTACCGCATGTTCACTTCCCGCGCCGAATACCGCCTGCTACTGCGCGAGGACAACGCGGACCTCAGGCTGCGGGAGAAGGGGCACGACATCGGGCTTGTTCCGGAAAGCCTGTACCAATCCTTCCTGGCCAAGAAGGAGTTGATCGACTCCGAACTGGAACGGCTTTCCAAGGAGAGGTTGACCCCGTCGGCGGCAGGCGAGGAGCTTTTGCAGGAATGGGATCTGGTCGGCATCCAGAACGCGATCAGCTACGAGCAGCTGCTGCGTCGCCCTGACTTTACCTGCAGCGACCTTTCCAGGATTTACCCGGAGATCATGGAGCTGCCTGAAACTGTGCGCGAACAGCTGGAGATCCAGATCAAGTACAAGGGGTACATCGAGCGTCAGTTGGAGCAGGTCGCGCGCGCGGCAAAACTGGAGAGCACCACGATCCCGCCGGATATGGACTACAGCACCGTTCCCAGCCTCTCCACGGAGGTGCGCGAGAAGCTGGTCCGCTTCAGGCCGGACACGCTGGGACAGGCATCCCGCATCCCGGGCGTGACCCCTGCCGGGATAACGATCCTCTCCATCGCGCTGAAAGCGAGGTACGGCAGATGATACAGAGCGCGAAAGACCTCCTGAAAAAGGGTGCGGCTGAGCTTGGAGTGCAGCTCGACGCGGCGCAGTTGGAGAGCCTGAACCTCTTCGCCGAGGAGCTGAAGAAGTGGAATCGGAAGATCAACCTGACGGCTATTACAGGGGACGAGGACATCGCTCTGAAGCATCTGGTCGATTCGCTTAGCCTTCTGAAGGCGGTGCGCGGCTCCGGGCGTCTGCTGGACATCGGTTCGGGGGGCGGCTTTCCCTGTATCCCGGTGAAGATCGTGCAGCCGGATCTGGATATGGTTTCTGTGGATGCAGTGGTTAAGAAGATCAGCTTTCAAAAACAGGCAGTACGGCTTCTGAACCTCACTGGCTTCAATGCGCTGCATGTACGTGCGGAAACGCTGGCTCAGGAGTATGCCTCCAGCTTCGATTGGGTCGTCTCCAGAGCGTTCTCCGACATTCCTTCCTTCGTCGGCATGGCGCTGCCGGTTCTGAAACCGGAAGGACGCATCGTCGCCATGAAAGGGCGCAACGCCACCGAAGAGGTGGAAGCAGCCTCGGCGAAACTCGACGCTCTCGGCGCCCGCGTGCTCGAAGTCATCGATTTCACCCTTCCCGGTACCGGCGACGCCAGGTCGCTGGTTGTAATTGGTAAAAAATGAATTAGTATTTGCAAATGTTTTATTTAATGAGCAAGAAAGGGCCGTAAGAGGGTGAAAAGATAAAAGCCTGGGCGAGGGTTGCGCCAGTTTGTGTTCGGCGATTTTTGACCCCTTTTTGATAGCCTATTTTTTGTGCAATTTGCCTCGATGAGGCGTTCGGAAGACTTTCCTGCTCTTTTGACTCGACCTGTCGTCGAGCAAAGCCGGTATCATCTGCCTGGTGAGTTTGAACGGCAGTGAGTGACGCGTTTGGATCACCTTCGGAGCGAATGGTCCGAGTGAAATTTGGATTTGTCTGCTTTAATTTTAGACCGAGAGAAGTCGCTCCTGTACGAGTTGTGATTTGTATTAGAGTTATTGCACAAATCACAGCTGTTATTCCGGCATAGTAAAAAGGTGTTTCCTTAGTATTCTTATTCCCGCGCCTAAGCCAAAATTCTGCGTCAATCCCGGTAATCCTCCAACGGTTCCGGGAGCAATAATTTTGACAACTGCATCTTTTGTATGTTAGAAATAAAAACTTTTTTTGTTTACGCCGTAGATTTTGAAAAGGATCTAAGGGGGACAGAACATGCATCATTTCCAATACAAAGGTGAAGAGCTGTTCGCAGAAGACGTTGCGATAAAGGATATCGTCGCCGCCGTCGGCAGTCCCGTCTATATCTACTCGAAGGCGACGCTGGAAAGACACTACAGGGCCATGGACGATGCCTTCGCCCAGGCCCCGCATACCATCTGCTACTCCGTAAAGGCCAATTCCAACCTCGCGGTGCTGAAGACCTTCATCAACCTTGGTGGCGGGGTCGACATCGTCTCCGGAGGGGAACTGTACCGCGCGCTCGCCGCGGGGGTGGACCCGAAGAAGGTGGTTTACTCGGGCGTCGGCAAAAGAGACGACGAGATCGCCTACGCCCTTGAGAGCGGGATCCTGATGTTCAACATCGAGTCCGAGCAGGAACTGGACCGTATCAGCGAAGTCGCGGGACGTATCGGCCGTAAAGCGGGCATCGCCATCCGCGTCAACCCTGACGTCGATCCGCAAACCCATCCCTACATCACAACGGGCCTCAAAAAAGCAAAGTTCGGCATTAACATCGAGCGCGCCCTGGAGCAGTACCAGCGCGCCAAGGGGCTCGCCAACATAGAGATTCTGGGCATCGACTGCCACATCGGCAGCCAGCTCACCAAGGTCTCTCCCTTCGTCGACGCCATCAAGAAGCTGAAGCGGCTCCTGGACGGCGTGAGGGGGATGGGGATCGACATCAAGTATCTCGACCTGGGTGGCGGTCTTGGCATCCAGTATGACGACGAAGCACCCCCGCTGCCTGCGGACTACGGCTCATCCATCCTGGAAGAGACCAAGGATCTCGGGCTGCACCTAATTTTCGAGCCAGGGAGGAACTTAGTAGGCAATGCCGGCATTTTGGTCGGCAGATGCCTCTACACTAAAAAAGGCGAGGAAAAAAACTTCGTCATCGTGGATGCAGGGATGAACGACCTGGCCCGTCCGGCTCTCTACGGCTCCTTCCACGGCGTCAGGGCGGTCTTGCGTAACCAGGACGGCATGATCGAAGGCGATATCGTCGGTCCCATCTGCGAATCCGGCGATTTCCTGGTGAAAGAGCGCGAGATCCCGAACTTCCGCCAAGGCGACCTGATCGCCTTCATGTCCGCCGGAGCCTACGGCTTCACCATGAGCAGCAACTACAACAGCCGCCCCCGCGCCGCCGAAGTGATGGTCGAGGGGGATAAGTTCGAAGTGGTGCGCGACCGGGAGAAGCTGGAGGACCTGGTCCGGGGCGAGCGTGTACCGTCCTTTCTTTGAGGCTCAGGGCCGCACGGCGCTCCAAGCGGCTGGTGCTGCCGTGGCAAAAGAGCCGTAGCGCCGGGGACTTTTAACAAATTTCGATAACCATTAGCAGTCATACAAGGAGGTAGCACATGTTCCAAGGAAGCATCGTAGCCATCGTCACCCCATTCATAAACGGAGCGGTGGACGAAGAGAAACTGCGCGAGCTTGTGGAATTCCAGATAGAGAACGGTACCGACGCGATCGTTCCCTGCGGCACGACCGGCGAGTCTTCCACCCTGAGCTATGTCGAGCACGACCGCGTCATCCAGGTCGTGGTCGAGCAGGTAAACAAGAGGGTTCCGGTCATCGCCGGCACCGGCTCCAACTCGACCCACGAGGCGATCGAGATCACCCAGCACGCCAAGGAGCTCGGCGCGGACGGCGCGCTCCTGGTTACCCCGTACTACAACAAGCCTTCCCAGGAAGGGCTGTTCAGGCACTACAAGGCGGTTGCCGACGCCGTGGCGCTCCCCCAGATCCTTTACAACGTACCGGGCCGCACCGGCGTGAACCTCTTGCCGGAAACGGTGGCGAGGCTCTCCGTGCACCCGAATATCGTCGCCATCAAGGAGGCAACCGGTTCTCTGCAGCAGGCTTCCGAGGTGCTGGCGCTTTGCGGGGACAAGCTGGACGTCCTTTCCGGCGACGACTTCATCACCCTCCCGATCATGGCCGCCGGTGGCAAAGGTGTCATCTCCGTTACCGCCAACATCATGCCGAAGGAGGTCTCCTCCCTGGTCGACGCGTTCAACGCCGGGAACCTGGAAGAGGCGCGCAGGCTGCACCTTTACCTGCTGAAGATCTCCAACGCGATGTTCATCGAGAGTAACCCTGTGCCGGTCAAGGCCGCGGTTTCCCTCATGGGCAAATGCAGCTCCGAAGTCCGCCTGCCGCTGGCCCCGCTGATGGAGGCGAACCTGGCCAAGCTGACCGCCATCATGAAGGAATACAAGCTCATCTAGTCATCTTCCCTTCCCCTCACCCCTGCCCCCTCCCGTTGGGCGAGGGGGTAGAGCTGGGACATTAATCAGGAATTCTCAAAAACGGAGATGAACGTAATGGTAAAAATAGCTGTTTGCGGCGCTGCCGGACGGATGGGCGGGCGTATCATCGCCGCCATCAAGGAAGCTGAAGGGGTCGAGGTCTGCGGCGCTTTGGAGCGTCCGGGGCACCCGATGGTGGGGCAGGATGCGGGCTACAACGCCGGTCTGGGCGCCATCGGAGTCACCATCAGCGACGACTTGAACGCAGTGGTGCAGGCGTGCGACGTCCTGATCGACTTCACTGCCCCTAAGGTCTCCCTGAAAAACCTCGAAGTCTGCGCGCTCTACGGCAAATCCATCGTCATCGGCTCCACCGGGTTCACCCCCGAGGAGCGGGCCCTGGCAGCGGAACTTGCCCGCGATATCCCGGTGATCATCGCGCCCAACATGTCGGTGGGCGTCAACGTCTGCTTCAAAGTGCTGGCCGACGTCGCCAAGATACTGGGCGAAGACTTCGACGTAGAGATCGTCGAGTCGCACCACCGCCTGAAGAAGGACTCCCCCTCCGGTACCGCGGTACGGATGGGAGAGGTGGTAGCCAGCGCGCTCGGGCGCGACTACAACAAGGTCGCCAACTACCATCGCGAAGGTATCTGCGGCGAGCGCACCCACGACGAGATCGGGATGCAGACCGTGCGCGGCGGTGACATCGTCGGCGAGCACACCGTCTACTTCATCGGCATGGGCGAGCGCATCGAAATTACCCACCGCGCCCACACCCGGGACATGTTCTCCAGGGGTTCGGTGCGCGCCGCCAAATGGGTGGTAACGGCAAAGCCGGGCGTCTACGACATGCAGGACGTGCTGGGACTGAGATAGATAAGAAAACTTTCTGGAGGAAGATGTGGCAAAAATTAACGACAACTACCTGAAACTTAAAGCAGGATACCTTTTCCCCGAGATCGGGCGCCGCGTGCGCGCCTTCGCCGCCGCAAATCCGGAAGCGAAGGTGATCCGCCTGGGGATCGGTGACGTGACCCAGCCGCTTACCCCGACTATTCTCAAAGCGTTCCACGACGCGGTGGACGACCTCGCCAGCGAGAACTCCTTCATGGGTTACGGCCCGGAGCAGGGGTACGACTTCCTGATCGACGCCATCATCGAGAAATCCTACAAGCCTTTGGGCGTCGACCTGAAGACCACGGAGATGTTCATCTCCGACGGCTCCAAGTGTGACTGCGCCAACATCCTCGACATCTTCGCCATGGATAACACCGTCGCTATCGGCGACCCGGTCTACCCGGTCTATAACGACACCAACGTCATGATCGGCCGCACCGGCGATGCAGACGACAAGGGGTACTACAAGGGGCTGGTCTACATGCCCTGCACCGAAGAAAACGGCTTCTTCCCGGCATATCCGAAGGAGAAGGTGGACATGATCTACCTCTGCTTCCCGAACAACCCGACCGGCGCCGTGGCGACCAAGGAGCAGTTGAAGGGGTGGGTCGACTACGCTCTGGCCAACGACTCCATCATCCTCTTCGACGCGGCCTACGAGGCGTTCATCACCGATCCCTCCATCCCGCACTCCATCTACCAGGTGGAAGGGGCGAAGAAGTGCGCCATCGAGTTCCGCTCCTTCTC
>MTLD01003246.1_pt2 | contig 19585 bp, 15 predicted proteins | sample 1982471 | NCBI WGS metagenome assembly MTLD01 (sample SAMN05712604, study PRJNA340218) | biofilm metagenome | isolation source: sample SPM anode biofilm adapted to -50 mV | place: USA | collected 2012-02-03 | reverse complement strand
TATCGCCGCCGCGTCAAACCCGGCGGCGGCCGGCGCGCCGGCCGCCGCCCCCTCGGCCGCTCACTTAGGCCGGCAAACGTCCCCTGGGCTTTAGCCGCAGGTAGACCTGCTTGCCCGAATCGGTCGGGCTCGCGCGCTCGTCGATCTCGAAAAGCCCGCAGGCCTTGATAAGGTCGCCGAGCTTGCGGAAGCCATAGTTGCGCGGGTCGAACTCGGGCTGCCTGTTGGCGATATACGTTCCCACGGCGCCCAGGTAGGCCCAGCCGAATTCGTCGGCGGCGTCCTCCACCGCGCTCTCCAAAAGGGCGCGCATGCGCCGGTCGGTCCGCAGGTCGCTCTGCTGCGCGCGGCTTGGAGAGTCCTTCTCGGCCTTGCTCTCTTTCTCCTTCTCGTCCTCATCCTCGCGGAGGATTTCGGTGTAGATGAACTTGTCGCAGGCGGCCACGAAGGGCTTGGGCGTCTTGCGCTGACCGAAGCCGAGGACCAGCTTGCCGTCCTCGCGGAGCCTCGCGGCCAGCCGCGTGAAGTCGGAATCGCTCGAGACCACGCAGAAGCCGTCCAGGCTCTCCGTATAGAGCAGGTCCATCGCGTCGATGATCATGGCGCTGTCGGTCGAGTTCTTGCCGGACGTGTAGGAAAACTGCTGCACGGGCTGGATCGCGAACTCGAGGAGCTTGTCCTTCCAGGACCGCAGGTTCGTGTTCGTCCAATCGCCGTAGATGCGCTTGACTGAGGCCACGCCGTATTTGGCCACTTCGGCCAAAAGGCCTTCGATGATCTTGGCCTGCGTGTTGTCCGCGTCTATCAATACCGCCAGCTTGAGCTGGCTCTGTTCGCTTTTCATTACTCATCTCCTAGGAGGTAGCCTTTTCGGAGGCTCACCTGAATGATCGAGCCGACCCTGATCGAAAGCGGGCCGCCGCTCGAAACGTCCTCGCCTTCGAGGACATAGTCTTTGTCGGTCTTGCGGAGGCTGGTCGGCCTCAGCGCGCAGGACCTGATCTCGCCCTCGGACGACCACTTGATGTCGAGCCGGGAGTAGGTCGCCTTGAGGGCGGCCTGGATGACGCGGAGCTTGCCTGAGAAATCCAGCCCCTTCGCCGAAAGGCCGAAGTCGGCCGCGAGCGTCTTTCTTCGCGCCGCGCCCGGGCCATCCTCGCTCTCCACGATAGCATGGAGCTGCCTGGCGGTATAGATCAGCTTCCGGCCGATGCGTTCCTCGAGCTTCCTGCGCAGGCTCGGGGAGAGGTTCATGCGCTCGAGGATCCTGGCGGGGAGCATTTCCCCGTTCAGTGTAAGCGGATCCTCGCCAAGATAGGCGAAGGCCGCCCGCAGCCCGGCATCGTGCCCTTTCGCCGCCGGAGCTTTCGCCGCCTCGGCTCCCCGCGCCGCTTCAGCCCCACGAGCCGTTCCATGCGCTTCGATCTCGGAGCCCGGCTGTCCGAGCGGCTTCGTCTCGCCGGCAGCGGCGGCATGGGGCTTGGCCTGGGCGTGCCTCACGGAACTCCTCAGCGCGGGAGGCGGCAAGCCGCTGTCGGCCAGGGCCTTCTCGATCGTCGCACCGGGCACGTTTCCGAAATAGAAGAGTCCCTCGCCGATCGCCTCGTGCGGCAGCCTCGCCAGGAGGCCGCTCTGTTCGATGATCCGCGCGGAAGCCGCGTCCACGGACAGCAGGTAGCCGCGATAGAGCTTGATCGCCTCGTACTCGTCTTCCCACGAGCGCAGGTCGAAGGCGATGGCCTGCGGCAGGGGCCGGCCGCTCATGCGCTCGAGCATCCGGCCGATGTCGTCGACCGCCCTTCCTGCGGAAAAGGCCCTGCGCGCCGATTCGCGCGTCAAGCCGATCGTCCAGGCGCCCGAGGCCGTTTTCAGCACCCCGATGTCGAGGAGTTCCACGATCTCGCGCAGGGACGCCGAAGGCAGGATGTGGATCGCGCCCGAACCATCGACGGAGGCGCAGGTTTCCTGGGAGGACGCGCGCCAGGGACAGACGGCGCGCTCGGGTCTGCAGCGGAAAGCTTCCTTCTCCCGCTCGACCAGTCCGAGCCTTTCCATAGCCTCCGCATACGCTTCGACATCGGGAGGCGACGCCGGGGAGATAGCCTGCGAATTGGCGCCGGACTTGCTCCCCGCCGCTTCGCCGGATACCCCGCCCGATGTCTCGCCGGGAGCTTCGCCAGGCAAAAGCTGGATGAAGCGCCGGAGGCCCGCGTGCGAAAAAGCGAAGCGCCGGTCGAGGAAGGGCTTGCAGGCTTCCGCCGCCGCGAGGCTCCGCGCCTTGCCCGGCCGCCTCGAGAGCATGCCCGCCAGGGCGAAGGCGAGGTCTTCGCGGTGCGCGTAGAGCAGCTCCGCGAAGGCCCTGAAATTCACCGCGACGCCGTCGTCATCGCGGGAAGCGATGCCAGCGGCGAGCAGCGCGTTGATTATGGCCTCGACTATGCCCGCCGCCCCCGGATCGCCGGGGCAGAGCGCGGCGAGCCTGCGGCGCAGCCTGGAAGCGAGGCGGCCGTCCTTGAGCAGCGGGTCCCGGAAATCCCTGAGGAGGCCGTAGGCCACAAGGGCGAGCTCCTGAATCGGCATGACGTAGGCGCGGGTTCCCCCCAGGGGGCCGGCGACCTCAGCCCCGTCGGGATCTCCCTCCTCCCCGGCGCCGAACAGGATGTCGGCGCGCGCGGCGCCAGCCCTCGCGGCGGCGTCGAAGTGCGGGTTCACCGCCCATCGCCCGTCCTGCGTCGCGAACAGGAGCAGGCGCTCGCCGAGATTCGCCAGCCGGTACTCGAGCTCATGGAATGAAAGCTCGCCGGCCAGGAGCTCGCGGAGCCTCGCCTCCGACGCGGATCCCGCGAGGGAGACCGTTCCGACTATCAGGGCGTCCAGACGGTCCATCATGGCGACGGCCGCCCGCTGCGCCTCGGGGTCGTCGAGCATCGCGGCGATGGCGCCCACCAGCTTCGGCTTGTCCTGCTTCTCCCCGGCGGCGCCGAGGTAGTTGGCGGAGAGGGCTCGCAGGGACACCGAGGATTCGGCGAGCATCGCCTCCCGCCACTGGGCAAATCGCGTCGCGTCCATTTTCCGTTCCGTCATGGCCTTACTCGTCCCAGGTCTCTATCGCGTAGCGGTAGCCCTGCTCGATCAGGAAGCGCCGGCGATTGTCGGCGAATTCCTCCTCGACGCTGTAGCGCGACACCAGCGAATAGAAGAAGCTGTTGCGCTCCTTGGGCCGCAGGACCCGTCCGAGCCGCTGCGCCTCCTCCTGCCGGCTGCCGAAGGAGCCGGAGATCTGGATCGCCACGGAGGCGTCGGGCAGGTCGATGGCGAAATTCGCCACCTTGGAGACGACGAGGAGCCTGACCTGCCCGGCGCGGAACGCTCCGTACAGGGATTCGCGCTCGGCCTCCGGCGTCGCTCCCGTTATGAGGGGGGCGCCCAGGGCCGCCGCATAGCGCTTCAGCTGCTCGATATACTGTCCGATGACGAGGATGCCCTCCCCCGCGTGGTGCTCGACGAGGGCCTTCACCACCTCCTCCTTGATCGAGTTCTCCGCCGCGATGCGGATCTTGGCGCGCTGAGCGGCGATCGCGTAGGCGAGCCTGGTGTCTTCCGACATCGGGATGCGGATTTCCTTGCACCAGGCCTCCGCGATGAAGCCCTTCCGCTCGAGCTCCTTCCAGGGCACGTCGTAGCGCTTCGGCCCGATCAGGCAGAAAACATCCTCTTCCTTGCCGTCCTCGCGCACCAGGGTGGCGGTCAGGCCGAGCCTCCGCACCGCCTGGAGCTCCGCGACGACGCGGAAGACCGGCGCCGGCAGGAGGTGCACCTCGTCGCAGACGATGAGGCCCCAAGGCTGGCGGCGCAGCACTTCGAAGTGGGGAAAGTCGGCGTTCTTGTCGGGTCTCCAGGTCAGGATCTGGTAGGTCGCGATGGTGATCGGCTTGAGCTGTTTGGCGGCGCCCGTGTACTCGCCGACCATGGCGGGGTCGATATCGGTTTTGGAGAGCAGCTCGTCGCGCCACTGGTGGACGGCGGCAACGTTGGTCGTTATGACGAGGGTGGTCCGCCCCACCGCCGCCATGGCCGCCATGCCGACGATCGTCTTGCCCGAGCCGCAGGGAAGAACGACGACGCCGTAGCCGGTGCCGGGCCGCCCGCCGCCGACGAAGGACGCCACGGCCTCGGCCTGGTAGGGCCGCAAGCTCCAAGGCCTCCCCTTGCCGGAATAATCGAGGGTCAGCGGGAAGGGATCGCCTTCGCGGAGCGAGGCCTCGTCGCGCACGGGCCAGCCGCGCTTCAGGAGCTCGATCTTAACGGTGCCGCGGTCCACCAGGCGGAGGGAAAAGCCTCCCTCGCTGGGGGAGAGCCATTTGGCGAGGACCTTGTCGCCCTTCAGCCGCCGCTCGAGCAGGCTGTCTGAACAGACGAGGATGAGCCTCGGCACCGGCGCTGCCGCGGCTTCGGCCAGGCCGGAGTCGTTCGCCGGCTCCGCCGCCTGGGGCGCGTCGCGCATCACCAGGGCGCCGAATCGCGACATCGTGTCGGCGACGATGAACGGTATATCCTTCGGCACTTCGTAGCGGGAGAATTCCTCGAGGGAAGCGGTCACTTCCGCGGGAGAAATCCCGGCCGCCGCCGCGTTCCACAGCGAAAGCGGCGTCATGCGATAGGTATGCAGATGCTCGGGGCTTTTCTCGAGCAGGGCGAAGCCCGCGAGCGCGTCCCTCGCCTCCTCGAAGCGCGGAGCGTGCACGTCGAGAAGAATGGAAAGATCGCTCTGGACGATCATCGGCCCTTTGTCATTGCTCATTCGCCAGCCTTTCCCCTCACGCTTCGCCCGTTCGAGGCAGGAGGAGGATCTGCATGTCGCAGACGTTCGTCCCCGTGGAGCCTGTCTTCAAAAGGCCGCCGACACGGTCGAAGAAATGGTATGAATCGTTGTCCTCCAGCCAGGCATGGGGATCGAGTCCCTGCTCGGCGGCTTTTCCGCGCAGTTCCATCGAGGCGAAAGCCCCTGCCGCGTCGGTCGGGCCATCGTTCCCGTCGGTGCCCGCGGAGAGGAAAACCATGTCTCCGTGGCCGGGCCGCGATGCGTCGAGGGCGGAGAGAGCCGCCAGCGCCATCTCCTGGTTGCGTCCGCCCAACCCTTTGCCCTTGAGCGTCACGGTTGTCTCCCCGCCCGATAGGATGCAGGCGGGGCGGCGCAGCGGCGTGCCGTACTGGGCGATATCGCCCGCCAGCGAGACGAAGAGCTTCGCGGCTTCTCGAGCTTCGCCCTCGAGCCGAGAGGTGAGCAGCAGCGTGGCATAGCCCCGCCGGCGGGCTTCCGCCTCGGCGCCGCGCAGAGCCAGGATATTATTGCCCACGAGGGCCGTCCTCGCATGGGCGAAGACCGGCGATCCCGGCTTGGGCGTGTCGGGCCTCGCGCCCGAGAGCCCCTGGGCGAAAGCCCGTCGAACCGATTCGGGCGCCCTGTCCCAGACGCCACGCTCGACGAGAATGCGCTTCGCCCTTTCCCACGACACCGGGTCGGGCACGGTCGGTCCCGAGGCGATGGCGTCGAGGTCGTCGCCCATCACGTCCGAAAGCACCAGGGAGAGGACATCGGCGGGCGCGAAGGCTTCGGCCAGCCTGCCGCCTTTTACGGCCGAAAGGTGTTTCCGGACCGCGTTCACCTCCTGGATGGTCGCGCCGCTCGCGAGGAGGAGCATTGTCGTCGCCGCTTTGTCCTCAAGGCGTATGCCTTCCGCCGGCACGGCCAGGAGCGCCGAGCCTCCGCCCGAGATCAACACGATGGCGAGGGTCCGCTCGCCGGCCGCCTCATACCCCCGAGCCCGCTCGGCGAGGCTCAATATCTCCCGGCCGGCGGCGGCCGAACGCTCATCGGGGACGGGATGTCCCGCTTCGGCGAGGCGGATTCGCGCGCAGCGCTCGCCGGACAACGCCTTGGCCACGACGAAGCCGTCTTCGATCCTGTCGCCGAGTATGCCCTCGATGCCCTTGGCGAGAATCGCCGACGCCTTGCCCATTCCCGCCACGACGATATGGCGATAGTCGCCAAGCGCGTAGGCATAGGCGCCCTCGGCGTGCCGAACGGTCATCGCGCCGCCCTCGAGCGAGATCGCCTTGTCCAGGAGAAGCCGCGGATCGACGCGCTCCACGCCCTTCAGGAAAATTTCTTTCGCGTCCTCTCTCGCACCCGTCATTTCTTCGCTCTCCGCTCTTTTTCAATGAAGCGCTGGGCGACCTGGAAATTCCTCGCGATCTGCGCGTTCCGGGAAATTCGGAACGCCTGCTCGAAGGCGGCCGCCGCCTCGGCGCCGCGCTTCAGCGTATTGAGATAGATGGTGCCTATGTTGTTGAGCGCCGGCCAGTTCGTCTCGTCGAGTTCGAACGAGCGGCGGAATGCCGCAATGGCAGCTTCGCCATCGCCGCGCTCGCGCAGGTCCTGGGCCTCCAAAAAAGCACGCATCGCCTCCCTCGTCCGCTCGAAAGAGACATCGTCGGCGCAGAACGCGCAGCGCTTTTCCATCATCGGGCGGGCGGCCTCGGCCGAGCCGCCTGGCGCGCATTCCGGCTCGGCGAGCGCGGCGGCGTAGCGCTTCTGCGCCTCCCTGCGCTTTCCCCGGGCGTAGGCTATATCGGCGAGCGCGGCGTGGCGGTTGAAGGAGCGGCCGTAAAGCTTCTCCTCCTTGAGGATGTAGCGTTCGGCGCCCTCGGCGTCGCCTTTGGCCATCAGGATGACGCCGAGATTGCGCAGGGCCGTGATCGATTCCGGCTCCTTCTCCTCGAGCTTGCGAAACCAGCGCTCGGCCTTGTCGTAATTGCCGGATATGTAGGCGTTGCGCCCCAAACGCTCGTAAAGGTTCAGGATGAAGGTAGGCATCCCTATAATTTCACACAAAAGCCCCGTCTCTGTACAGGGCTGGGCGCCCCGCGCGCATCCGAAAGCCGCCGCCCCCGCCCTCGAAAAGGAAGCGGGAGAGGTTAGCGCGCGAGGGTGAGCAGTATGGGGAGGTGGTCGGAATACCCCGAACTGCCGTTCCAGGCTAAAGGCTCTCCCTCCGCGTCGAGCAGCTTCTCGTCACCGCTCACGGCGAAGCGGGAGAACTCCAGCCCCTCCCCGTCCACGAGGGCGGAACCGAGGAGAAAGCCGTCGAGCCTTTCCTTTTCCCCGTCGAAAGCATAGCTGAATCCACTGGAGAGGGCCCAGGGCGAATAGAGCGTCACGCCGCCGGCCCCGCAGGCCGCCGAACGCGAATTCCGGGCCACCCTGAGCACGCCCTCCTCCCAAGCCTCGGGGATTTCCTCCTCCGAAGCGAAAGAGCCTTCGCCCAACGCGGGCATCAAGGCCGTCGCGTAGAGGCCCTTCGCGCGGGCGAACTCGTCGGGCGACTCGTTGAAGTCGCCGCAGACCACGAAGCAAGCCTTGGGATCGGCTTCCGCCGCCTCGGCGACGCGCGCGGCCGCGAGCGCGGAGGCGGCTCGCCGCGCCGGCTCGGTCACGGCGGGCCCCTCCCTCCTCGATTTCCAGTGGCACACGAAAACCGTAAGTCGCGCTTCCCCCTCGCCCAGGTCGAAGCCCGCCTCCAGCATGTCCCGGGCCGGCCCGAAGCCCCAAGCGTCCGCGAGGGAATGCGACCGCGCCGACGCGAAGGGCAGCCGGGAGAGGATGCCGCACTTGATGGCAGAGGTTTCCGGCCCGCCGCAGAGTATCCAGCGGTATCCGCCCGCCTTCAGCGGCCCCGAAGCGAGATCCCGCAGCACCTTTTCCCCTTCGATCTCCTCCAGGCAGACGATATCGGGCAGGCGGCCGCCATCCGGGAAAAAGGACGAGATCGCCTCCGCGACATGGTCGAGCCGCTTGCGGTAAAGCCCCTCGTTCCAGCGCCCTGAAGCCACGCTGAACTCCGGGTACTCGCCGCCGTCGTCGATGCCGTCGAAGAGATTGTGGACGTTGTAGGAGGCGATGAGGATTTCGGAAGAATCGGGGCTTCGCCAGGGAAGGGAACAGCGGAATCCCGAAAGGATGATGGGAGCGAGGGCGAGAACGGCGAAGGAGCGGGCGCGCATCGGTGAAGCCTCCTCGGGGAAAGGGCTCACCTGATGGACGCGCGCGCCGCCCGGCTTCGCTTCAGCTTATTGCGGCAGATCCTCGCGCCGCGAGATGACCTTGTCGATGAGGCCGTAGGAAATCGCCTCGGACGCGTTCACCCAGTAGTCGCGGTCGGTATCGCGCGAAACGCGCTCGAGGCTCTGTCCCGTCGCCTCGGCGATGATCTCGTTCAGGCGGACTTTCGTCTTTTCAAGCTCGCGCGCGTGAATCTCGATATCGGTGGCGACGCCCTGAATGCCGGACAGGGGCTGGTGGATGAGGTACGAGGAATTCGGCAGGCCGAATCTGCGCTCCTTGGGCACGGCGAGCAATATCAGGGCCGCGGCGCTCGCCACAAGCCCCATCCCGACGATGCGCACGGGCGCGTTGACAAAGCGGATCATGTCGAAGATCGAGAAGCCGGCATAGACGTCGCCGCCGGGCGAATCGATCAGGATCGTGATCGGGTCGGAGGAAAGGCTTTCGAGCAGCAGCAAATGGCGAATCACCTTCTCGGAGAGGTCCTTGTCCACTTCGCCGGTGAGGAGGATGGTGCGCGTCTTGAGGAAACGCTCGGACATCGCCTCTTCGGGCTTCTGCGCCGGCTTCTTCTCCTCGGCCTCGGGCTCTTCGGTCTCGCAAACGGTCGTTATCGATGTCATAGGAACTCCATTGCATTATATAGCGCGATGCAAAGATACTCTTTTTCCCCGCTCCGAGACAACCGGCGCAGCCGCCCCGCCCGGCGCCTCGCGGATCGTCTCTTCAATCGCCTCGCCGCGTCCCGCCTAAGGCAGTTGCTTTTCGGCCCGCCTTATATTAGATTTTTCATATCTTATATCCAAGGCAAGGGATGACCATGAAAAGAAAAACCTTCCGGGCGGCGGTATTCGTTGCCCTCGCGCTGGCCTTCCTGGCCGTTTCGAAGGCTTCGGCCGCCTCGGCCAAGCCCTGGTACGCCGCCAAGCTCGAAAACCTCGGCTTCTACGTATTCGATCCGCCTTTCGCCTCCCAGAACTTCCAGGTAACCAGCCTCTCCGGCGGACAGAAGGCCCCGTCGAGCCTGAAAGGCAAGGTCGTCCTCCTCAACTTCTGGGCCACCTGGTGCCCGCCCTGCAAGGAGGAGATCCCCAGCATCGAAAGCCTCTCCAAAACGATGAAAGGCCAGGCGTTCGAGGTTTTCGCCGTCAATCTAGGCGACGACGCGGCCACGGTCAAGGCTTTCGTGGCGGAGCGCAAGCTCAGCTTCCCCATCTACCTCGACACGAAGAACAAGCTCGCCTCGTCCTTCGCCTCCCAGGGAATACCCACCACCTACCTTCTGGACAAGGACGGCAGGTTCATCGCCGGCGTCGTGGGCTCGTACGATTACGCCAAACCCGAATTCGCCGCCTTCCTCAAGGAGTTGGCGCAGCGATGAACGTACCGGGACTGCTTTCGGCGGCGCTCGCCGGCCTTCTCTCCTTCCTCTCGCCCTGCGTGATCCCGCTCGTGCCCGCCTACCTTTCCTACATTTCGGGCGCCTCGGTTTCAGCTCTTTCATCGAAAGAAGCGAGAGGGCGGGTCTTGGCGCGGAGCCTCTTCTTCGCGGCGGGATTCACCCTCGCCTTCGTCGCCTTCGGAATCGCCTTTTCGGGGAGCGCCATGTTCGTCGGGCAGGGGGGCGGCAAGCGCGCTGTCGGGATCGCCGGAGGAATCCTCATCGTTCTTTTCGGGTTGAACATGATCTTCGACATCATCAAGCCGCTCGGCCGCGACACCCGCCTCCTGGGCAGGTTCGCGGGCAGGAAGGTCGGCGGGAATCTAGGGGCTGTGGCGCTCGGTCTGGCCTTCGCCGCGGGCTGGTCGCCCTGCATCGGCCCCATCCTCTCGTCCATCCTCATCTATGCGAGCCGCCAGGAGAACATTCCAAAGGCCGCGGGCCTCATGCTCGCCTATTCGGCGGGCTTCGCCCTCCCCTTCCTCGCGGCGGGGCTTTTCTTCGACCGGGTCAGGCCTGTGCTGGCTTTCTTCGCGAGGCACGGCAAGGTCGTGCGCTCTCTGTCCGGGGGAATCCTGATCATCTTCGGCGCCGCGATGGCGACGGGGAGCCTCGCCTCGCTGACTTCCTTCCTGTCGAGACTGTAGCCACCGAGAGTCCCGAGCCCTGGCGTCCGGGCCGCGGGCGCCGGTCTAGACCGTGCCGACCCTGAAGGATTTCTTGAAGTGGCTTCGGCGGAAGCGCTCGATCCAGACGACGGCCGTCGCCATCAAGAGCCGCGGAACGGTGAGCCAGAAGACGCCGACGCCGAGCGCGGCGTAGAGGATGGTATCCTCCATCAGCGAATGGCAGATGGCGGCGTGGTGATTGAAGAGATCGCCGTCCTGCTTCTTCATCTTGCCCGCTTCGTATTCGGCCTTGATGATGCCCGCGCCGTAGGAATATCCCACGATATTGATGATGATCCACATGAAGCTCGCCTCGGCGGGCAGCCCGAAGATTTTCATGAAGGGCGAGAGCAGCTTCGAAAGGAAATCGATGATCTTGAATTCCTGGAAAACGCTCTGCGTGAGCATGATCACTACGACGTAGAGGGTTACCTTGATCACCAGCTTGAGCGTGGACAGGCCCCACCCGCCCATCATCGTCCAGAAGGCCTTCTGCTCGACGCCCATGCCGGCTGAGAAAACCGTCTCGGCCATCGATTGCGGAAGGATCAGATTGAGGATAAAGCCGAAGACGATGGAAGCGCCGAGCCGCAGGAACACCATCTTGAGCGCCGAAGACCCGGCCGATTTCATCACGGTGGTCTCGACGATCATGTTGTGGGCGGTCAGGCACATCAGCGCGAGGATGGTCGCATCCCGCAGCGAGAGCGAAAGGGAGCCCATCACGGCGATGGCGGAGTAGATATTGAGGAGCGCGCTCGAAAGGCAGACCAGCGCGGCCTGGCCGGGCAGGCCGACCAGCCTCATCAGGGGCGAAAGGTAGCCGGCGATCACTTGAAGGATGCCGCTCCAGCCGAGCAGGGCGACCACGAGGCTCGTGGGCACCATGATCTTGATGAGGAAGAGTATCGTGGAAAGGGCTTTCTTCGCCCCGGACGCGAGCGCGTTCCGGAGCCTGCCCCACAGGTTCGTATCCATTGGGTTTTCCATATTCCTAAGCGGAGGCGTATGCTATCACACTTGCCGCGAAAAGTAACCTAGCTAGAGAATGCGCCCTGGCGGGAGAGGTCCCTCAGGGCGGCGATGGAGGAAAGCCGCTCGGCCAGCGCTTCGTCGCCGAGGAGCGCGCCAATGGTCGGCTTCATCCGGTACAGCCAGTTCGAAGACGCCGTCGTACCCGGCACGTTGATGCGCTCGTCGGCCGGATTTTCCTCGCGGTGGAGCGCGCTCGCGGCGAGGAGGTCCTGCAGGGGGTAGACCACGCAGCGCGAGCGCGCGCAGGCGAAGGCCCTGAGCAGGAGGAGCGCGCCGTCGGGATCGAGGTCGGCGGGCGGCTCGGCCTGCGCGGCGGCAANNGCCTGCCCGGCTTTCGCGGCTGGTGCCGCTGCCGCGTCCGTTGCCACGAGGCCGGCGGCGCCGGCTTGCGCGGAATGCAGCCCTATCAGCGCCTCGCGCTCGGCAAGCTCTTCGCGCAACATGGGCCACAGCGTCGACCGCTCAGCTTCCTCCGCCCACCACTGGCGCAAATTCGTCGAGTCATGGACGGACATGCAGGCGACGACGTCTTCGGGGTAGTCGCTCAAGCGGACATAGGGCTGGCCGCGCTCGCCCCAGGCCCTGAACCAGCGGAGCACCCTCAGGCCGGGGATTTTCAGCTCGCCGAGCACCGCCGGCACGCATGCCGGCACGGCGCCCAGGTCTTCGGCGCAGGCCTGCATCGGCACGCAGGCTGATAAAACCCTCAGTATCCTGCGCCCCGTCTTCTCCCACAGGTCGAGCGACTCGCCCTTTTTCCTCGCGATCAGGGCTTCGAGGGCGCCCCGTTCCCGGTCGGAGAGGCTTTGCCAGGCGATCGTCGAGCGATATTCCCAGGTTGGGATGAATTGTCCAGGAGCGATTTCCAGGAAGGTCCGGTTCCGCCACCAGGCGAGAAGATCGTCCACGCAGCGCGACGCGCCTGCGCCCTCGCCCGCCCGCTTGCGCGCGATCGCCGCGATGTCGGCTCCCCCCGCCACGGCGCGCGAAAAGAGGTAGAGGTCCTCGCCGCCGATGCGCTCGAAGAGCGCGGCGGCCAGCTCCGCTCGAATTCCCTCGGGCAGGCCCGAGAAGGCGCTGGCGATGGCGCTTCCAGGAACGTGCGGCTTCGAGAGCCAGCGTATCCTCCCCGCCTCGAAGCCGAGGGCGGCGAGTTCAGGGTAGGAAATGGCGAACTCGGGCAGGAAATTGCCGAGAAAGCCGTCGGCCTCGCGCTTGCCGATCGCCCAGATGCGGAAGAATCCGAGCACGTGATCGATCCGGTAGAGCGTATAAAAACGGTCGGCGACGGCGAGCCTGTCCTTCCAGAACGAGTATCCGCTGCGCTCCAGCTCGTCCCAGCGGTAGAGGGGAAAGCCCCAGTTCTGTCCGTAGCGGGAGTACATGTCCGGCGGAGCGCCCGCCGAGCGCTCGGTGTCGAAGAAGCGGCGGAGGTGCCACACGTCGGCCGAATCGGCGTTCAGGAGGATCGGGATGTCGCCCATGAGATCGACGCCCAACGCGCGCGCCTCGGCGCAGGCGGCGGCGAACTGCTCCATCGCCCTCATCTGCGTCCAAGCCCTGAATCTTGCCCCGTCCCTCATCTCGGAATCCTTCCATAGGGCTTCGATCGCCGCTTCGTCGGCGGTGCCGCGCTCAGGCCACTCCCACCACGGTTTGCCGCCGTATTTCGCCTTGAGCTCGACGAAGCAGGCATAGGCTTTCACCCAGGGATTGCGCTCGGCCCATGCATCGACTTCCGCCGCGAGCGAGGCGCCCGATTCCGCCGAACGCAAGGCTTTCCAGAGTTCCCCGAGGATTTCGAGCTTCGCTTCGAGGATCGCGCCATAGGGCGCCTGCTTTTCATTCCCGAAGCGGGCCGCCAGCCCCGCGGCGGCTGACGCGGCTTTCTCCACGGCGGCGGACGCGGGCGCGGCGGAGCCGCGCGCGAGTTCGGGCAGGCCGCTTATGCGCAGGTACACGGGATTGAGCGCGAAGGCGCTCAGGGCGCTGTAGGGCGAGGTCTGCCAGCCGGAGTCGTTCAGCGGCAGGAGCTGCACGATATTCATGCCCCAGCGCCGGGCGAGGCGCGCGAGCGCCGCTATGTCGGGGAATTCGCCGCAGGGTCCGGATTCGCTCCTCAGCGACAGGAGGGGCAGCACGAGCCCCGTCATGGTATTTTTAACGTTGATGCGCTTCATTCTTTATCTCCAGAGTTCCCTGATGGCTGCCTTGAGCGAGTCGGCGCGAATCCAGTCCTGCGCCGCGGCCGCCTTCGCCCGCGGCGCGGTTTTCCGCTCGCCTTCCTCGCGTTCCGTCGCGCTTCCCTCGGCGGGGCCGAGCACCGAGGAAAAGCCGAGCGCCTTCGCGGCCCTGGCGCGCTTCGCCATCTGCCGCACCGGCCTCAGCTCGCCCGCCAGAGAAAGCTCGCCGGCGAGCGCGGCGCCCTTCGGAAGGGGCTGCCCCGTCCTCGCGGAATAGAGGGCCGCCGCCAGCGCCAGATCTATGCCCGGCTCGGCGAGCCTGACGCCGCCGGCCACGTTGACGTAGAGGTCCTGGTCGGAGAGGCGCAGCCCCGTCTGCTTTTCGATCACGGCGGCGACGCGCGCCACCCTGGAGGCGTCGATCCTGTCGGAGTAGACGCGCGTGATTCCCGCCTTCGCGGGCACGGTCAGCGCCTGGATCTCGACCAGAAGCACGCGCGAGCCTTCGTGGACGATGGCCACGGCCACGCCGGGGGGCATTTCTCCCGCGCGCTGGATGAGCAGCACGCCCGACGGGTCGACGATCTCCTCCAGGCCACCCGAGCCCATGCGGTACAAGCCCAGTTCATCGGTGGAACCGAAGCGGTTCTTCGCGGCGCGAAGCGCCCGCAGGTCGCCTTCGGCCTGCTCGAAGCTGAGCACGGCATCCACGATGTGCTCGGCCGCCTTAGGTCCCGCGATCAAGCCGTCCTTGGTCACGTGCGCCACGAAGACGATCACGGAGTCGTGGGTTTTCGCCCATTCGGTCATTTCCTGCGTGCAGTACTTGATCTGGTTGGCCGTCCCCGGCACCGCTCCCGCATCGGGAGAGTAGATCATCTGAATGGAATCAACCACCGTGAGGATCGGCTTGACGGACTCGATCACGTTCATCACGCGGTCGATGTCGGAGGAGCAGAAGACCTCCAGGCCGTCGCGAACGGCGCCGAGCCGATCCGCCCTGGATCGGATCTGCGAGGGCGACTCCTCGCCCGAGACATAGAGCACGCGGCCCTTCGATTGTATCGTGGCGCAAATCTGGAGGAGGAGCGTGCTTTTCCCGATGCCGGGCTCCCCGCCGAGGAGAATGGCGGAGCCGCGCACGAAGCCGCCGCCCAGCACGCGGTCGAGTTCGGCGCTCCCCGAGGCTATCCGCGTTCCCGAGGCCGGGTCGATCGCGGCGATGGGCAGCGAGTATGTCTCTCCCTTGATGTCGGCCTTGGCCGAACCCGCCGCGACGCTCTGTTCTTTCAGCGTATTCCACTGTCCGCACTCGGGACAGCGTCCGAGCCATTTGGGTTCTGTGTGCCCGCAGTTCGCGCAGCGGTAGACGGTGGTCTGCTTCTTCATACAGCTTGATCGTATCCGAGACCGGCGCGCGCTTCAAGGACGCGGCGGGAAAGCCGGATTCCGGCCCAGATAGGCGGCGCGGACCGCCGACCGGCGCTGCAGGAGGCCGCAGTCAATTTTTTCGCGCCGCGCTCCGCGTTTTTCCGGCGAGTTTTCGATATCGCATAACGCTAGCGCGGCCGAAGAATTCGCCGGGCTCCAGTTCTTCTCCAACGTTGCCCGCCACTGCAGATGCGCCCGGCCGAGGAGGCGACGTCTCCATCAAGAGGCCCCGCCTTCGCCCATGCCCCGCGAAATCGCGCATCGGCGAATCGTACCCGCTTCTGCGTTTATTCGCTTGTCTTTTTCACGCAATGGTTTATCATATGTCATATGGAGGACTACCGTGGATAAAAAAGCTATCGCGTCGCTCAAGAAACTGACGAAGAACGGACACGCCCTTGTTGACATCATCTCGAAGTATCTCAAGCTGATCGATGAAACCATCAGCGACGAGGTAAAGGCCCCGGCCGCGAAAGCCGCGGCGCCGAAAAAGGCCGCCCCCAAGAAGGCTCCGGCGAAAGCCGCAAGCGCAAAAGCGGAGATCGAGAAGAAAGCTCCGGCCGTGAAACCGGCGGAGAAAAAAGTCCCGGCGAAAAAAGCCGCCGCCATGCCCGCCGCCAAGAAAGCCGCCGCCCCCAAGAAGGAAGCGGCCCCTAAAGCCGCGGCCATTCCCGCGAAGGCGGCCGCCCCGGTCGCCGAGGCCAAAAAGCCGGCGAGGCGCGGTCGCCCCGCCAAGGCGAAATAATCGAGCTCAGGGCTTCAGCGCGTCCTGACGGCCATTGATCGCCGCGATCTTTCCGCCATCTACTTTCATCGCCCGATCGGCCGTCAGGAGCCCGTTCGTCTCGTTTCCAACATCGTAGAGCTGCGTCAGGCAATAGCCGCAGAACAACCCTGAACGTACGGCATCGTTCGTATATCGCTCAATCTTGTCTTCCACCGATCCCTTTTCCGTCACCGTGTACCAGCCGAATCCGCCATATTCGCTCAGGAGCCACGGCGCCTTTCGCTTGGCCGCGGCATATTCGCTCTCCTCGTCGATGAACATCGCGCGCGTCACTTTGGCGATCGCGTTGTTCACATAGAAGCGCAGGACGTCCGCCTTCGAGAGCCCGTGCATGATGTCCGCGTCCCGCGCCTTGAGCTTTGCGTAATATGCGTTGGCGAGTTCCGCCGTGCTGAGATAGTGATGACAGTCGACGATATCGGTATCAAAATGCTCCCATCCCGAATTGTCGATCACGAGCCTTTCAGGATCGAGTTCCCTGACCAGCCGGACCATCCGCTCGGCGAATCGCCGCGTCGCGGAATGCCTGCCGTAGATTCCCCAGACGCCCCAGGTTTCGTTGAAGACCACCCAGGCGATCGACGACGGGTGCATCGAATCCCTCGCTATGGTTTCGCGCAACTCCCGTTCGAAGGCGCCGAAGCCTCGTTTCGTCGGCCGATAAAAGGAAGGCATCTCGTAGGTCGTAAGGAGTCCCATCGTGTCGCAGAGATAGTGGAAGCGCGGGCTTTCAATTTTTTGATGGATGCGCGCGCCGTTGAAGCCCATCCGCTTCAGCGCCTCGATGTCGCCGGCGATCGCCTCGGGGCTTTCGGGAGTGTAGCCCCCGCGCGGGTAGTAGCCCTGCACTAGCGCCATTTTGAGGAAAAGCTCGTGGCCGTTCAGGAAGAGCGTGCCATCGCGCGCTTCGATGCGCCGCAGTCCGAAGTAGCTGTCCACCGCGTCGAGCGTCTCTCCGCCCGAGACGAGACGATAGGCGATTCTGTAGAGATCCGGCCTTTCCGCGGACCAGGGGAATTGCCCGATCTCGTCGAAGGGCAGCCAGCATTCTGCGGCGCCGCCCGCCGTCACCGCGGCCTCGAGGGTCGCGAGCGCCCCGTCGGGCGCCTCGACCTCGACCACGAGCCTCGCTCCCGCTCGGCCGGCTCCGCCGAGCCCCGCTACGTTGGCCGATATCAGGATGCCGCGCCCGCCGGCCGCGCCGCCCGCCTCGCCGTCTTTCGCCGCCTCGCGCGCCTTGGCCGAGGCGATCCAGGCCGGCCCGGTGCGTTCCAGCCAGACCGGCTGCCAGATTCCCGCGTAGCCCGAGTACCACACGACGAAGGGCTTGCGCAGGAATGTCTGCTTGCCGCGGACCTTCCACGCGGCGTGGGAATCGCGCACCTCGATCGCCAGATCGTTCGCCCCCGCGCGGAGCGCCTCCGTAACGTCGAGCCTGAAAGAGGAATAGCCGCCGGAATGTCGCCCAACGTCGCTCCCGTTCACCAGCGCGCGCGCTTCGTAGTCCGCGGCGCCGACATTCAGGAAGTAGCGGCAGCCGGGGTCCTTCCGGGGAATTTCCAGGGTGCGCGAATACAGGAAGGTTCCGCTGTCGGGGAAATCCACGCCAGAGGCATCGCTGCCGACGGGGAAAGGCACGTTGATCGTCGCCGCGCGGCCGCCGCGCCTTATGTTCCAGGCGCCGTCGAGCGAGGTCCAGTCTCGCCTCGCCCACGCGGGATTTGGATGCTGAAGGTAAATCTCATGCTCAGGACGTTCGTTCCACATGACAGGCATTGCATCACAATGCCGGGAACATTTCAAGCGAAGCCCCGTCAAAACTCGGGCGCCGCGGCGGCCTCCGCTGACGCGTGCGCGTCCGCTACAGTTTGAACGCCGCCTCGATATCGGTTATTTCCCTCGCGCCGATGTGGACGATCGCTCCGAGCCCAAGAGACTCGATGATCGACTTGGCCGAGAATTCAGCCACTTCGAGCCGGTCGAATGCGTTCAAGAGGCTTTTACCCGTCACGACCACGCAGTCGTTTTCGCAGATCAGCGCGGGCGACGCCGGCGAGAGTTCGCGCGCCGTCGTCTCGGGGTCCAGGAAGGTCGTGCCGAAAGGTATTTTGTGCGTATTGCGCAGAAGAATGAAGCTCTCGGGAATCGTCCGCGGGTCGAACGAAGCATCGGTCACCGCGAAGGCCATCAGGTTCGGCGGCTGCGCGATCAGGATCGAGGCGATCTCGGGATGCTGCCGGTAGATCTCCTCATGGAGCTGCGCGGCCCTGCTCGCGAGCTTCCCCTTCTCCCTCGTCCCGTCGCGGATCAGGACGATATCGTCGACGTCCAGGTACATGCGGTCGCAGCCATAGGGCGTGATCACGAAGCCCCCATCCGGGAGCCGCGCCGAAAACGTGCCCTGGGTGCTCGTGAAAAGCCCCTGCTCGTAGGCGCGATGGACGAACTTGGCGAGGTCGCGGCGCAGCGCCTTTTCCTCGCTGGTATGCACAGAGGCCTCCGATTCGGGGTATTCGGCGAGATGCTGGGCCGAATCCTGGCCGGCCTCCTCGGGCGAGAGCAGCCTCGGCGCGCCCAGCTTGAGCGCGTTGATCTGCAGCCTCGCCGCGAATTCCAGCGTCTCGAAGATTTTGAAGGCCTGGAAAATATCCGAGGCTCCGATCACGACGCCATGGTTTTCAAGGAGTACGACGGAGTATCCCTTCGCGAACTCGCGGCCGATATTCTTCCCAAGGAGGGCGCTGCCGGGCAGCGCGTAGGGCGCTATCGCCACCTCGCCGCAGACGCGGTAGATTTCCGGGGTGAGCAGCACGTCCGGAATCCGCCTCACGATCGAGCATGCCACGAGGCCAGGCGAGTGCGCGTGCAGGACCGCGCCGAAATCGGGCCTTTGCGCGAACACCGATAGATGAAAGGGATATTCAGACGACGGCTTGTGGCGGCCTTCGAAGCTGCCGTCGGGGCGCACGCGCATGATATCGTCGCGGCCGAGATTGCCTTTGTCGACTCCGCTCGGCGTTATCCAGACCGAGCCGTCGGCGTCCTTGATCGACAGGTTCCCGCCGGAGGTTGTCGTCATTCCGCGGTAATAAATCCGATTCATCATCATCACCAGCTGATCGGCGGGGTGGAGCAGGTCGAAGCGCATGGAACCTCCGCGGGCGTTCCCGCGGAGGGTACGCCCAGGCAGGATTATGCTCCCATTGCCCAGGCCGCCGCAAGCGCTGTATGGTAGCCTCATGACCACGCCGACCGTCACACTCAAGCCGCGCGAGGATATCCGCATCCGCCGCGGCCACCCCTGGATCTACGACAACGAAATCGCCTCAGTCGAGGGCGGCCCCGCGCCCGGCGATGAAGTGCGCGCGCAGGACTCCCGAGGCAAGTTTCTAGGCTACGGGTTTTTCAATCCCGCCTCGAAGATACGGGTGAGGATCTTTTCCCACACCTCCGAGCGCGCCGACGGAGAATTCTTCCGCGGAATATTCAGCGCGGCCCTGGCTTGGCGAAAGCGCTTTTTCGATACGGAGACGCAGAGTTTCCGCGCCGTCTTCGGCGAAGCCGACTCGGCGCCGGGGCTTATCGTCGATCTTTTCCGAGGCGAACCCGCCTCGCCAGGCTGCTGGCTTTCGACGCAGTTCCTCAGCCTCGGCGTGGCGCGGCGCAAGGAAGCCATCGTCGCCGCCCTTGAAACGGTTTTCGCCCCCGACGGCATATCGGAGCGCTCCGACGCGCCCGTCCTCGCCCACGAGGGGATTCCCGCCTCTCAGGGCGTACTGGCCGGCTCGGTGCCCGAGACAATCTTCATGCAGGAGAACGGCGCGACCTTCGCCGTGGACATTGCGGGCGGCCAGAAGACCGGATGGTTCCTTGACCAGCGGGCGAACCGCGCCGCTGCGGCCCGCCACGCCGCAT
>MTLD01002952.1_pt3 | contig 19590 bp, 18 predicted proteins | sample 1982471 | NCBI WGS metagenome assembly MTLD01 (sample SAMN05712604, study PRJNA340218) | biofilm metagenome | isolation source: sample SPM anode biofilm adapted to -50 mV | place: USA | collected 2012-02-03 | reverse complement strand
GCCACCGGCGCCGGAGCACCGCAGTGGTGCCAGTGAGCACCGCCACGATCACCAGCGGAACCACGGCGGATTCCTCTCCTTCGGGCTCAAGGCCGGACGGGAGGCCGGGTCCCGTTTTGGTGGAGGAGCTCCCAGCTGTTTCGCACCTCGCCAATATCGGCGACGCCAAGTCGCTCGTCATCCACCCCGCCTCGGCGACCCACTCCCAGCTCACGGACGACGAGCTGCAGGCGGCGGGCGTCGCACCCGAGCTCGTGCGGCTGTCGATCGGCATCGAGCACGTGGACGATATCGTCGCCGACATCGACCAGGCCCTCGGTGCGCTCCCCGAGCCCGATTCCGTCCTCGTCGCGGCGTCCAGGAGGCCGTCTGTCCGACAGGAGACAATGGACTGTGGCGGACACCGTCGGAGGTCGGGGTATCAGTTCCCGAGACTGTCCAGTGCGGCTTGGAGCAGGCCGCCGATCCGCTCTGCGATCGGCTGCATCACCGCGTTGCCGGTGAGTTCGCGCATCGTCTGCGGATCGATGGCCTCCACGATGGTGGTCGTGGAGTCGACGGATCGCACGACGACGTTGCACGGCAGCAGCAGTCCGATGGACTCCTCCGCCTGCAGCGCCTCGTACGCGCTGGGCGGGTTGCAAGCGCCGAGGATGACCTGCGGCCTGATCTCCACGCCGAGCTTCTTCTGCAGGGTGGCGGCCATGTCGATCTCGGTCAGTACGCCGAAGCCCTGGGCGGCCAGCGCCTCCCGGGTCGCGGCGAGGGTCGAGTCGAACTGCTGGTCGATGGTGGTACTAAGGGCGTAGCCCATCTCTTCCTCCTGCATCGTTGGGTAGGTGCCCTTGGCCACAGTAGTCCGAGAGCTGAGGTCAAGACAGAGTCGGCTGCAGGCGGGACTGTCGCGGTCCGGAAAGCGATGGGCTCAGGGCCTCGACAAGTGATTGGCAGCGAGCCTCCGCCGGTCAGGCCCACTCCAAGCGACGAACAATGAACAAACCGGAGACGCCTCATGAATGTCGAACTTCTGCACATCGTCGACCGCCCGTACACGGAGCCTTCCTTCGCGTTCGGTGAGGATTTGAAAGAGGAGCTCGGCTCGTCTTCATCCGGTCACTGATCGAGTAGCCCACGATCCGGTTCGACCACTCGTCCTTGATCGCGCACAGCTACACCTTCCCCTGCCCGGTCCAGTGCTCGGTGATGTCGGTCGACTGTCGTCTCACAGCGGAGTTTGCCAGTTGGCGACGAGCACCTGTAGCTGCGCGATGATCGAAGCCCAGATGCCGGTGACCTGCATGATCCCCACAGCCATCAGCAAGACGCCACCGACCTGAGTGATCCGGCGAGCATGACGGCGGGCGAGCGCATACATCTTGAACGCTCGTTGGATACCCATGGCTGCCAACAGGAAGGGTAGCCCGAGGCCGACGCTGTAGGCGAAGGACAGTAACGCTCCTCGACCGGCGCCGCCGGTACTGAATGACAGGCCGAGAACGGCCGCGAGTGAAGGGCCGATGCAAGGTGTCCACCCGACCCCGAAGAGGACGCCCAGCAGAGGCGCACTCGCGACGCCGAGGCGAGGCTTGAAGCTCACCCGGAACGAGCGGGCGAACAGTGGAATACGTCCCAAGACGCCGGCGAATACCAGCCCTAGCAGGATGGTGCCACCGGCATCGCGATGGTGAACCGCGCGCCTGTGCCGAGTCCTCCGCTGTCGGCGGTGAGGGTGCCGTGGTGGGCCTCCACGATGGCGCGGGCGATGGTGAGTCCGAGGCCGGAGCCGGTGCTGCTCGGCGCTTTCTGGAATCTGCGGAAGAGTTTCTCGGCGTCCTCCGGCGGGAAGCCGGTACCGGTGTCGCAGACTTCGATGATCGTGCCGGGGTGGCGGGGGTCCGGGTCGGCGCTGGCTTCTATGGTCACGGCTCCCCCAGCGGGGGTGTGCCGCAGGGCGTTGTCGAGCAGGCTGGTGAAGACTTCGTTGATCCGGTCGGGGTCGACCAGCAGGTCGGGGGTGTCGGCCGCCACTGACCGGGTGAGGCTCACCTGGGCGGCCCGGAATCGTTCCCGGCTTGCGGCGACGGCGGTGTCGACGAGTTCGGCGGCGGGCACTGGTCTCGTGCTGAGCAGGAGTTGGCGTTCCTGGGCGCGGGAGACGACTTCGAGGTCGGCGACCAGACGCCGCAGGCGGGCGCTCTGACCGGTCAGGGTTTCCAGGGTCTGGTCGTCCACCGGGAGGATGCCTTCTGCGATGGCTTCGACGGTGGCCTCCAGCGATGCGATCGGGGTGCGCAGCTGGTGCGCCAAGTCTGCGGTGAGTTCGTGGCGGGTGGTCTCGGTGGCCTCCAGTCGCTGCCCAAGTTGGTTGATCGACGCCGTCAGGGTTGCGAGCTCTGATCCCATCCGGGGATCCTCCAGCCGGGTATCGAGGCGTCCGTCGGCGAGCGCGCTCGCGGCGATGGCGGCTTCCTGGATGGGTGTCGCAAGCCGGCGGGCGATCAGCCAGCTGATCGCCAGTGCTGTTGCTGCGGAAGCGAGGATCCCGACCGTGAGGGCGGTGAGAACGGCCTGTTCGAACGCGCTGGTCACGTGCTGGAGGACCTGCTCGTCCACCGACACTCCCGCATCCTGCAGGTGCATTGCGAACAGCGGCCAGGAGAGCAGCAGAGCCGCAAGCAGGACGGTGCTGGCGCCGGCGAGGATGACCAGCGCGATGTTGATCAGGAGCCGGCCTGCCAGCCTGAGTCCCGGTCCCTTCGGTTTGGTCTGCCGCGGGCTCATCCCGGTCCCATTCGGTAGCCGACGCCCCGGACAGTGAGAACGTACCGGGGCGATCGCGAGTCGTCGCCCAGCTTGCGGCGCAGGTGGCCGATGTGGATGTCGACGAGGTGTTCATCGCCCGGCGCGGCGCCGGTCGCACCTTCCCAGACGTTGTCCAGGAGCTGCTGCCGGGTGAACACCACCCGTGGACGGCTGCTCAAGGTCTCCAGCAGCTCGTACTCGGTACGGGTGAGCCGGACCAGGGACGATCCGACGTGGACCTCCCGCGCCGGCGGGTCGATCAGCAGGTCGCCGAAGATGCGCTTGACCGGTTCGCCGGAACCCTCCGGTGCATCTCCGGCCGTGCGGGGCCGGCGGAGCAGGGTGCGGATCCTGGCCACCAGAGCGCGCGAGGAGAACGGCTTGGTGACGTAGTCGTCGGCACCCACAGCGAGCCCGACCAGCAGGTCCACCTCGTCCGCGCGGGCGGTCAGCATCAGCACATAGCAGCGGGAGAAGGTCCGCAGCTGCCGACACACCTCGATCCCGTCCATGCCGGGCAGACCCAGATCCAGCACCACCACATCCGGCTCAGCCTCCCGGGCCAGCGCCAGTGCAGTCTCGCCGTCGGCAGCGGTGCGGACGTCGAAACCGTCCCGGACCAGAAAGCCCTCCACGACCCGCACCAGGCTCGGCTCGTCGTCCACCACCAGCGCGCTCAACCGCGGAGTCTCGACCACGATCAGGCGTCCTCCTCCGTGACGAAGTTCCCGTGCCACGTGTGGTACCAGACTGCCCCGGTGAGGGCGTTCACCGAAAGCATGCCCACGATGTTGCCGCCCGACTCAGTGTCGATCGTGTAGTAGCCCGGGAATCCCTTCACGTCAGCAACGGTGGCTTGACCGGGAAGGTTGACCCGCAACCAGTCATCGGCAACGGCCCGCGCCCGGTCGGACGAAACAGCTGCCTCCCAGGAACCGGAGTTCCACATCATCGCCGGCCCCTGCTCGGTGGAAACCGACCCGTCGGTCGGGTTCACCAGCACCTCCGTGGCAGGCCGCCCGGCAGCGTCCTTCAACTCGACGTAGAAGTTCTCGTTGAACTGCATCACCTCACCTGGCCGCAGGCCCCGGCCGGAGCCGGCGAGCGTCGCGCGAGCGCGCGCCTGCGCGATCCCCTGCACGGCCACACCATCACCGGCCAACCAGACCCGCCGGCCCATCATGCCGCCCACCATGCCGCCACCCATCCCCGGGCCCGGCACGTTCCAGCGCCCGTTCGAGGTGTTCGGGTAGCCCAACCGGGACGTCCCGGCGGTGGGAGTTGCGACCAGCGTCGTTCCCGACGCGACCAGGACGACGGCGACCGACCCGAGCAGCAGCACGCTCGACACCACCAGCACCAGCCACGCCAGCCGCCGCAAAGAGGTCCGTATGGGAGTGCTCAACGAAAACCCTCCCCACGCACCCGGCCGAGCGCATCGCGCTGGGCCTGATACGTCTCCAGATCGATCTCGCCACGGGCGAACCGCCGATCCAGGATCTCCTCAGGGCTCTCCTGCGGCGGCCGGGCGCCGTGGCCCGCGTGACGACCGGGCAGCAACCTGCTCACCGCCCACACGATCCCGGCAATCAGCACCACCCAGAGCAGCACCATGCCGATCATGCCGCCGAACGCCATGCCGCCCCAACCCATGCCGCCATATCCCATCATGTCCGCACTCCTCGTTCGCTTGGGAGGCGCTCCTCGCCGCCCGACACAACCAGCCTGCCCACCGCTCATAACGGTCACCCCCGCCGCGAAGTAAAGATCTCCCATAGCCGGCCACCACGATTTGGCCGCTGCGAAGCTGTTGAGGGTGATGTCGCAGCCGGGGCGACCTGCGAGTTTGGCCAATCTGCGCGGGTCGACCACGATGGTCGGGTGATTCTTCACCTAGTCCTCAATCCTTGCCGTGATGCCTGCGGAACCGTTCCGACTGGCGAGGAGGTCGACGGCGCGCCAGTCTTGCGCTGCCCGGGCTGTGACTCGAAGTGGGTCGAGGTCGCGGACCCGGGCCCCGCGGAGAGCAGTCCCACCCGAAGCGAAGCTTGAGCTGGCCGTAGCGGACGGCGATACGCGCCTGGTTGCGGCGTGCCTGCGCCAGCCGGCGGTTGAGGGGTTCCGGGCGACGGTTCGATCAAGATTGGATCAAGAGATGGCCGCCGATGCCCCCGCAGCAGCCGGCCGCGGCCGTCGGTCCGCCATACTTCGAAGATGAGCAGCACCGTGCCGGCACCGGCCAGGATCCTCGTCGTTGATGATGAACGAGCCCTGGCGCAGATTCTCGGGTCGTACCTGGTGAAGGCCGGGTATGAGGTTCACTATGCGGTCGACGGCCCCGGCTCGGTCGCCGCCGCACGCGAACTCGATCCCGAGGTCATCCTGCTCGACCTGGGCCTGCCCGGACTGGACGGGATCGAGGTCTGCAGACAGGTGCGCACCTTCTCGGACTGCTACATCCTCATGCTCACCGCCCGCGACGATGAGACCGACCGGATCATCGGTCTCGGTGTGGGTGCCGACGACTACATCGGCAAGCCATTCAGCCCAAGGGAGGTGGTCGCTCGGGTGAGCGCCGTCCTGCGGCGACCCCGCCTGTCGAGAGCGACGTCACCCGAGGAGTCGACCGAGAAGCGCCAATTCGGCGACGTGCTGATCGATCCAGGACTGCGGGAGGTTTGGGTGGGTGATCGCCGGCTCAGCCTCACCCGCACCGAATTCGACATTCTGGACGTGCTTTCCAGCAACCCGCGAGCCACGCTCACGCGCCGTCAGATCATCGATCGCGTGTGGAACACCGAGTGGGTCGGTGACGACCACGTCGTGAACGTGCACATCGCGAACCTGCGTCGCAAGCTGGGCGACGATCCGATCGAACCCCTCTATCTGCTCACGGTTCGGGGAGTCGGGTATCGCATGGGCAGGCCCGAGGCTCCGCCCAAGTGAAGCGACCGACCCGCCCCAAGGACTGGAGCCTGGGGGTCCGGCTGTTCGTGGCGCAGAGCCTGGTGCTGCTGGCAGCCATCGCCACCGCCGGCGGTGTCGCGGCGATCCTGGGGCCAACCCTGTTCCATGACCACCTCATTGCCAGTGGTCACGTGCCGACGTCCCCGGAGATCCCCCACATCGAGCAGGCCTACCTGGACTCAAGCACCGCCTCGCTGGCGGTCGCCATGGTGGTCGCGATCGGCTGCGCGCTGGGCGTCACCTACTACGTGACCCGTCGAATCCGACGGCCGCTGGAGAAGCTTTCCACGGCGGCGAAGGCCCTCTCCCAGGGCAGCCACGAACCTGTCGTGATCGAAGCGGGCGCCGGGCCGGAGTTGGCGAATCTCGCGGCAGCTTTCAACGACATGACCACGCAGCTTGCGGCGACCGAGCAGACCCGTCTTCGTCTCCTTGGAGACCTGGCGCACGAGTTGCGCACTCCCCTGGCCAACATCCAGGCGCACCTTGAAGCCGTCGACGACGGCGTAGCGGAGTGGGATGCCGATACCCGCAGCCTTCTTCTCGCCGAGACGAATCACCTGAGCCGGCTTGCCGGGGATCTCAACGACGTTTCCCGGGCCGAAGAGGGCCGGGTCACCATCGAGCCCAACGTGCAGTCGCTTCGTGATGTCGTAGCCGACGTGGTGGATGCCCATCAGCCGAAGTTCGATGCCAAGGACGTCACCCTCGCGCTCATCGCCGGTGAGGACGCGGTTGTGGCGATCGACGCGATCCGTATCGGCCAGGCGCTCAACAACCTGGTCAACAACGCGTTGAGGCACACCTCCCCCGGCGGAAGTGTCACGATCACGGTCCACAGGACCCAGGACACTGCCCTCGTGGCGGTTGCCGACACCGGAGACGGCATCGCCCCCGATCAGCTGCGCCATGTCTTCGACCGGTTCTACCGAGGGGACACCGCCCGAACCCGCGATGCTGCAGGATCGGGTATCGGGCTGACCATCGCCCGCGCGCTCGTCGAAGCCCACGGCGGCCAGTTGACGGCTGCAAGCCCCGGCTCGGGGCTGGGATCCACCTTCACCCTGAGCCTCCCGATCCGCCGCACCCCCCGTAGCTAGCTCGTACGCAACCGCGGCCTCCTGCTGGACCCGAAGCGACCTCAATGGCGATGCGACGAGCCCATCCCGAGATGCATCAGTGCCATCATCCCGAAGCACACCAGTCCGCCGAGGAGTGGCGCCAGTCCGCCGCCGCTGAAGAACTGCCACAGGCCGATAGCGACGAGCGGCACGCACATCAGCAGCATCATCCAGCCGTGACCTCCGCGACTTCCGTGCTCGGAGTGGTCGGCCTGATGGCCGGCGTGGCTCGCCTGATCCGGGACCGACCGGTCCGGGGACGTCTCGGCGTCGGGGTAGTTCGCCCACGGCGGCGACGGCTTCGACTGGTTATCCACGCTCACGGCAACTCCTTCTCCACACTCCACCTCGGTGGAGGTTGTCCTGTCTGCAACTGTGCCCACCGCGCATTCGGTTCCTGTTCGGCGTGGATCAAGGTGCGGTCAAGAAGAACGAACCGACGGTCGTGGCGACCCGGCAGGTGATTCGGCTCGGGTCGGCGATACGTGACGGACTCGCTTGACTTTGTGACCGCCCAACAGCGAACGAGCCGCCACGATGGTGACGAGCCACAGCAGCACCAGCGCGAGACAGATGAGGATCCAGCTCGCGACCTGGGGGCCTTGATGCAGCACGTCACTCCCTTCGTGGGTCGATGCCTCGCGGTCAGGATGCCGGGCAGGTCGTTCGGCTCAGCCGTGGTTCGGGTCAAGATTCGGACAAGAAGGGGCGATCGCTCGGTTCCCGACAGGGCGCCGCCTCCACCGAACCGCCCGGTTGGGCTTCTTGACTGAATCTTGCGGGAAGGTCTGCGCAATCCAGACCAAGGCACGGCACCGTTGACCTGACCGGCTCGTTGCTGCGGCCCACTAACTGCTTCCTTTGGAGATTGATCACCGTGCTACCCGTACTGTTCAGCATCTTCGGATTCCAGATCCAGTCCTATGGGGTGAGCAAGGCAGTCGCCGCCCTCGTCGGTGCGTACATTCTCGGCCGACGCTTCACTCGGCTCGGTTACGACAAGGACACGGCGTACTCCCTGGTGATGTGGGCGACAGTGTGGGGCTTCGTGGCAGCCAAGGTCTACTTCCTGATCGACAACTGGAGCCATTTCGACCTGCACATGCTCGGCAGCTCAGGATTCGTCTGGTACGGGGGCCTGATCGGTGGTGTCCTGACAGTTCTCGTGATCACCCGCCGCCGCGGACTTCCGCTCGGCACGGTTGCCGGAGCGATGGCGATGCCGCTGTCGGTCGCCTACGGCATTGGACGGATCGGATGCTTCCTGGCCGGCGACGGTACGTACGGCAAGCCGACCGACCTGCCCTGGGGAATGGCCTTCCCCAACGGGGCCGTTCCCGTCAACGTGCCGGTGCACCCGGCCCAGCTCTATGAGGCTGCGGCGGCGTTCCTGATCGCTCTCGCCCTGTGGGTATTGCAGGACCGGATCGCCCCGATCGCGGTGTTCGGCAGCTACCTCGTGATGAGCGGGCTCTCCCGGATCCTCGTCGAACTCGTGCGGATCAACAACCCAGTGCTCCTCGGCCTGACGGAAGCGCAGTTCTTCGGCCTGGCCAGCATCATCGGGGGACTCGTCCTGATCGCAAGAGCCAGGCGTGTCGGCCAGGCCGATTCGCCAGAACGCGCGCCCCTCACGACCCCGGTTGCCTGAGAACCTCGCGCTGGCATCCGCCCACCCAACGGGCGCTCGAGCGAAGCCACGGTTCGGCGAGCTCGCCCGGCGTTCTCAACGGCAAAGCCATCGGATCCTGATCGCCGCCCTGGCTGGCGCCCTGACCAGCGTCGGTTTCGCCCCGATCGGCCTGTGGCCCGCCACGGTGGTCGGGGTGGCGGGCTTCGCGCTGGCGTCCCACGGTCCGCACAGTGGCCGCCGGGCCGCCGCGGTGGGCACGGCCTTTGGGTTCGTCTTCACGGCCATCACCCTCAACTGGATGAGGATGATCGACCCGGGGGCAGCGGCCGGGCTGATCGTCGCGATGACCACGTGGTACGCACTCCTCGGCGTAGCCACCAGCCTGGCCTTCACGACCCGGGCCTGGCCGGTCCTGTCCGCCGGGCTCTGGCTGGCGATGGAGTATGCGGCGTCCCGATTCCCGTTCGGTGGATTCGGGTGGCTTCGGCTGGGCTACACGATGCTCGACTCGCCCCTGTCAGGCCTGCTCCCGCTGGTCGGCGTCGGCGGGCTCAGCTTCGCCACAGCACTGCTCGCGCAGTCGCTGGCCTGGGTCGCCATCCGGACGTCATGGCGCCGAGTCTCGGCTCTCGCCGCCCTCATCGCGGGACTGCTTCTCGCGGCCTTGGTCGGAGGCGCGCTGCCTCCCCCAGCAACCACCGGCAACATCACGCTCGGGTGGGTCCAGGGTGGGGCCCCCGGAGGTGGCATCTACGGAATCGGTGCCGAACGCTCCACCTCCTACCGCCATGCCGACCAGACGGCGAAGCTCGCCGAGGAGATCAGCAGCGGACGCGCAGACGTGCCCGACGCGGTGATCTGGCCGGAGAACGCCACCGACCTCGACCCACGAGTCGACGCGACGACCCGCAGCCTCATCGAAGCCTCGGTAGCCGCCGCCCGGGCGCCGATACTCGTGGGAACGATCCTCAAAGGTCCAGGGCAGGACGAACGACAGACCGCATCGCAATGGTGGACGACCCAAGGCGCCGGGCCCACCTACATCAAACGGTCACTCGTCCCGTTCGGTGAATGGATTCCGTTCCGCGACGTCCTGCTCCCCCTCATCCCGCAGCTCCGCTACGTGGGAGCCCAGTCGGTCCCCGGGACCGTGGCCGGCACCCTGCCGGTCACCCTCCGCGACGGTCGTGCCGCGACCGTGGGTGTTCTCCTCTGCTTCGACGTCGCGTTTGACCAGGTCGCCTACGACCTGCCCGACAACGGCGCCCAGATCATCGTGGTGCAGAGCAGCAATGCGATGTACCAGGGCTCAAGCCAGGTGGACCAGCAGTTCGCCATCACCAGGGCTCGCGCGGCGGAACTGAAGCGGGAAGTACTCGTGGTCACCACCAGCGGCGTGAGCGGGATCATCGGCCCGGACGGCAAGCCACGACTTCGAGTCGAGCAAGGCGCCGCCAGCGGGGTCACGACCCTCCCGCTCCGGAACGGCCTCACCCCGGCAGCGATGATCTCAGTCCCGCTCCAGCAGGTCCTGAGCCTCGCCTTCCTGGCGTGGCTCGCCCTGCTGGCTCGGCGCTGCTACATGCGGTGGGCCATCGGCATCAGGAACAGATACACGTTCATCACGGTCAAGACCCCGAGCAGCACCAGGTAGGGAACAGCGGTGGCCCGGCGGCGTGCGACGCTGCCGTAGCGGCGGTTCGTGATCCGGCGGATGGTGTAGGCCGAACCCGCCACCCCGAGGGCGAGGATGATCAGCTGCAGGATCAGGATCGTTGAGGAACTCGCCAGCGCCGTGGGCATCTGGGCCGAATCGAAGCCGAACAGTGATGTGACGGTGGAGAACACGACCCCGCCCTCCGCGAGGAGGTGGAAGAGGTTGTGGGCAAGGTGGGCAGCGATGTCCAACGGGATCAGGGCGTAGCCGAATCTGGCGAAGTTGGTCACCGTGTTCTCGAGGTTGCCGCGCGAGGCGACCTTCGAGGCCAGCGCCATCAAGCCGACGGGAACGCTCACCGCAACCACGAAGGCGACGGTGAAGATGAGCGGGTAGCTGGTGATGCCGGTGGTCTGTTCGATCCAGCCGAGGATGTCCTGCCAGATCGAGAGCATGGTGAGGTTCTGGATGAGGACGATGCCCATGATCGCCATGGCGAGGAACGATTCCTCGATCTTCGGCTTGTCCAGGAACCACAGTTCGCTGAGCGGCTTGCGTGCCCGCACCTGGATGGCATCGTTGGGGCAGGCCTTGATGCAGTTCGCGCACAGGGTGCAGTTCGCGCTGGAGTCCATCGTCCGCGGGAAGTTGAACAACGGGCAGCCGGGCTGAGTGGCGGTGCCATTGAAACAGGCCGCCTTCGCCTTGCAGGTCTTGCAGATGTCCTGGTCGGCGCGAAGTTCGACCACGCTGCCGCGGGAGTAGTTGCTGCACAGTCCGCCGAGGAAGCACAGGTAGCGGCAGAACGTCCGCCTCTGGAAGAGCGCTCCGGAAACGATCACCCCGGTGGTGAGCAACAACAGCAGAACCCCCGAGCCCCACGGCGACTCGACGATGCCCCAGACGTGGTCGCTCCAGGTGATCGCCAGGAACTGGGCGTCGATGATCCACAGGCCGTACAGCTTGAGGAACCGCGGCACGGGCCGGTTCACGCCGACAAGCTTCTGGACGACGTCGGAGATCGCGCCGAACGGACAGACCGCGCACCACAGGCGCCCGACCAGCACGAAGGTGATCGGCAGGATGGGCCACCACAGCACCCACATCAAGGCGGTGCCGGCATTCCTCTGCGCGGCGGCCGGCCCGGCGAGCAGCTGGAACGCGACCAGACCGAAGACAGCGGCCACCGGGACCTGCAGGATGCCGGGGTACCACCGGCTGCGCAGGATCCTTGCGATGAGCGGGATCCTCATCAGGTTGGGACCCGCCGGGGCTGAAGGGAGTGGGGGGTTGGCGTCGAGGTCGGACTCCTCGTCCCGCGGACGCAGCTGAATCAGAGTTGGCATCGATCGTCCTTGTTCGTCTGGGTGGGCTATTTGGCCGGCCGGGTGGGCCGGGAGGAGGTGGCGGCATGACGCTTGTCGCGTCGGCGCAGGACGGCGGCGGTGATCATCACCCCGCCGTTGACGGCAGCGAAGCCGCCAACGAGCGCCGCGACCGGGCGTGGCGGGGTCGCAACGCCCTCGCCATGAGCGTGCGTCGACCCTTCAGGCTCCGCGTTCCCACTTCCGTGATCCATGCCCGGCATCGTCTGATCATTCATCCCGGTGCTCGGGGTGGGGGTCGATACAGACGGGCTCGCATGGTTCATGCCGGGCATGTCTTCATGACTCATCCCGGTCATGTCCTGATGGCTCATCCCGGCCATGTCGTCGGTGGCCGACGCCGATGGCGAGGGAGCTGGCGTCACCGCGGGCTCGAAGGCCGGTGCTGCGTATCCGCTCGAGGGCGCCGCTGCGACGGCGAACTGGGCACCGAACGCGGGCAGCAACATCGCCACCATTACGAACGCAGCGACGAGGTACGGTTTCATCAGGGGGGCTCCTCGGGGTCAGATCTCCTGAACTATGTCGGGCGGCGAACGCGGCGCGCGACCCAGAACGGGCGAGTACACCAAACCTTCACAAACACTTGACGAGATCTCGATGTGTGCCGCGTGGCACCTTGTGGGGGCCGGTTCGCGGCGACCTGGGCGCTACCGATGTTCGCCGGAGTCAGCGCGCCACCCCAGACCCTTCATCGAACGGTCCCCCGCACTGCATTCCCACCACAAACGACGAAGAAATCGTCAAGGTTCCGTCTGCTCGTCGCTCCACGATGCCAGCGGACACCCTGCGTGCAGGCACTATGTGCGCCATGACCTCATCGCTCTCGTCGTCGGCCATGCCCGCCCGCGCGTCAGACCGCTCCATCCAGCCGAGCTGGGCGACTCTCGATGGGAACGAGGCGGCCGCCCGGGTGGCGCACGCGCTGAGCGAGGTTCTGGCGATCTACCCGATCACGCCGTCCTCGGCGATGGGGGAGTCGGCGGACGCGTGGTCGGCGGCCGGGCGCACCAACCTGTGGGGTGGCGTGCCGGAGGTGGTCGAGCTGCAGTCGGAGGCGGGCGCGGCCGGGGCACTGCACGGGGCGGTGACGAAGGGCACGCTGGGGGCGACGTTCACGGCGTCCCAGGGCTTGTTGTTGATGCTGCCCAACATGTTCAAGATCGCCGGTGAGCTGACGCCGGCGGTGATCCACGTGGCCGCGCGGACGGTGGCCACCCACGCGCTCAGCATCTTCGGCGACCACTCCGACGTGATGGCCGCACGGACGACCGGCTGGGCGATGCTGTGCGCGTCCAGCGTGCAGGAGGCGCACGACTTCGCCCTGGTGGCGCACGCGGCCACCCTGCGCACGAGGGTCCCGTTCGTGCACTTCTTCGACGGTTTCCGCACCAGCCACGAGGAGAACACGATCCAGCTGCTCGCCGACGCCGACTTGCGCGCGCTGGTGCGGGAGGAGGACGTGCTGGCACACCGCGCCCGCGGGCTCACCCCGGACGCCCCCGTCATCCGCGGCGTCGCCGAGAACCCGGACACGTTCTTCCAGGCGGCCGAGGCGGCGAACCCGTTCCACGACGCCGTCCCCGCCGCGGTGGCCGAGGTTTTCGACGAGCTCGCCGTCCGCACCGGACGGCGCTACTCGCTGGTCGACTACCACGGCGCTCCCGACGCCGAGCGCGTGGTCGTGGCCATGGGGTCCGCGTCCGGCTGCCTCGCCGAGACCGTCGACGAGCTGGTGCGCCGCGGCGAGAAGGTCGGCCTGGTCACGATCCGGCTGTTCCGTCCGTTCCCGGTCGCGGCGTTCCTGGCCGCGCTGCCCGACACCGTCCGCAGCATCGCCGTGCTCGACCGCACGAAGGAGGTCGGCGCGCCGGCCGAGCCGCTGCACAGCGACGTGCTGGTCGCGCTGGCGCAGCGTCCCGGTCCTCGTGTGATCGGCGGGCGCTACGGGCTGTCGTCGAAGGAGTTCACGCCGCAGATGGTGAAGGCCGTCTTCGACGAGCTGGCGAAGGAGCGGCCCAAGCCGCGGTTCACCGTCGGCATCGTCGACGACGTGACCCACCTCTCGCTCACGCCGGACGCCGCGTTCCGCGTCCCCGAGGAGCACCTCTCCGCGGTCTTCTTCGGCCTGGGCTCGGACGGCACGGTCGGCTCGGCCAAGAACTCGGTCAAGATCATCGGCGAGCAGCCGGAGGCGTATGCGCAGGGCTACTTCGTGTACGACTCGCGCAAGTCCGGGGCGGTCACGGTGTCTCACCTGCGCTTCGGCCGGACGCCGATCCGCTCCACCTACCTGGTCGATCGGGCCGATTTCGTCGCCGTCCACCAGTTCGAGTTGCTGACGGCGATGAAGACCGTCGACGTCGCCAAGCCGGACGCCACCCTGCTACTGAACTCGCCCTACGGCGAGGACACCTGGGAGCACCTGCCCGTCGAGGTGCAGGCGGAGATCGCCGACAAGCGCCTGCGCACGTGGGTGATCGACGCCGAGGCGGTGGCGAAGGCCGCCGGCCTCGGCAAGCGCATCAACACGGTGATGCAGCCGTGCTTCTTCTACCTGTCCGGGGTGCTGCCCGCCGACGAGGCCGTGGCGGCGATCAAGGCCGCCGTCGAACAGACGTACGGCCGCCGCGGACGGACCGTGGTGGAGCGCAACTTCGTGGCCATCGAGTCCGCCATCGCCGCACTGCGTCCGCTGCCGGCCGGCCTGCGTCCGACCAGCCACGAGCACCGGTTGCCGCCGTTGCCGGCTGAGGCCGGCGACTTCGTCCACCGCGTCACCGGCGTCATGCTGCACGGCCAGGGCGACCTGCTGCCGGTCAGCGCCCTGCCGGTGGACGGCGCCTGGCCGACCGGAACGTCGAAGTGGGAGAAGCGCGGGCTGGCCGCCGAGCTGCCGATCTGGGACGAGTCGCTGTGCATCGACTGCGGCAAGTGCGCGGTGGTCTGCCCGCACTCGGCGATCCGCATCAAGCTCGCCGATCCTGCCGACCTGGCGGGAGCGCCTGAGGGTTTCAGGCACAAGGAGTACAAGGACCGGCAGCTGCCCGGGCGCCGGCTGATCGTGCAGGTCGCGCCCGACGACTGCACCGGCTGCGGCATCTGCGCCGACATCTGCCCTGCCCGGTCGAAGAGCGAGTTCAAGCACAAGTCACTGAACATGGAGCCCGCGCGGGAGCATCGGGATGCCGAGCGGGAAGGCTTCGACTTCTTCCTCGGGCTGCCGGAGATCGACCGGACGATGGTGCGGCACGACCAGGTGAAGGGGGTCGCCCAGATGCAGCCGCTGTTCGAGTTCTCGCTGGCCTGCTCCGGCTGCGGGGAGACGCCCTACCTCAAGACGCTGACCCAGCTGTTCGGCGACCGGATGATCATCGCGAACGCCACCGGGTGCTCGTCGATCTTCGGCGGCAACCTGCCCACCACGCCGTACACGACCAACGCGGACGGTCGCGGACCGGCCTGGTCGAATTCGCTGTTCGAGGACAACGCCGAGTTCGGGCTGGGCATGCGGATCGCCCAGGACCTGCAGCACGCCGAGGCGCGCCGCCTGCTCGCGTCCCTGCGCAACGAGGTGGGCCACGGTCTGTGCGACGCGATCCTCGACGCGGACGCCTCCGGCGAGGCCGGGCTGGCCGCCCAGCGGGCCCGGGTGGCCGAACTGAAGCAGCTCCTCGCCCGGACCGAATCGGGGACGGTTCCCAATTCGGCCCGCGAGGCCTCGGGCGGACCGAATTCGGAACCGTCCCCAATCTGGACCGCGGTCGAGTCGGCCCGGCGCCTGCTGTCCCTGGCTGACGAGCTGGTGGACAAGGCGGTCTGGATCGTCGGCGGTGACGGCTGGGCGTACGACATCGGCTACGGCGGTCTCGACCACGTGCTGGGCAGCGGACGCAACGTCAACATCCTCGTCCTCGACACCGAGGTGTACTCCAACACCGGCGGGCAGGCGTCCAAGGCGAGCCCGCGCGGCGCAACGGCCAAGTTCGCGACCGCGGGCAAGGCCACGGCCAAGAAGGACCTCGGCATGCTCGCCCAGGCGTACGGCGACGTCTACGTCGCCCAGCTGGCCATCGGGGCCAACCAGCAGCAGACCGTCCGGGCGATGCTCGAGGCCCAGGCCTGGCCGGGCCCGTCCCTGCTGATCGCCTACTCCACCTGCATCGCACACGGCATCGACATGGCCACCTCGATGAGCCACCAGGCCGACGCGGTGGCCAGCGGCTACTGGCCGCTGTACCGGTTCCGTCCCGGCGATGCGGGGCAACCCTTGCACCTGGACAGCAAACCACCCACCATCCCGGTGCGCGACTTCATGATGAGCGAGGCCCGCTTCGCGATGCTCGCGAGGGCAAATCCGAAACGCGCAGAGGAATTGGCACAACTCGCACAAGCGGATGCCGACGAACGCTGGCACTATTACACGCAACTGGCCGGTGTGAAACGCGGTGTCCCGGCGGTCAAGGAGGAATCATGAGGCGCCGCCGCCCGAGAGTTGATGAGCAGCGGTCCAGCCTTGTCGGAACCTTGACCGAACCTTGCCCTGCGGTTCGACATCCTCGAGGACCATGGGAGGCATGAGACAGCCAGTGGACACGTCAGTTGTTGGAACACCGGACGAAGGCACCGCGCAGGCGACACCCGGCCCGCTGCCTGGGTCGAAAGGTCGCGGGCGTCTGAGGGGTGCCTGGGCTGCAACGCGTGCTGGTTTCGGGAGCCTCCTCGGACTGGTTCCGCATGTGATGCACCACATCGGAATTGTGGCGGGAACCGCGCTCCTGGCCGGCTTCTGGGGCAACGCCGCACTCTATGTGGTCGGTCTTGTTCTCAGCATCCCGATGTTCAAGCGGCTGCACCGCCGATATGGATCGATCGCCGCCCCCATCGTGGGTGCATCGATCTTCACCGGTCTATTCCTGTTCTCGGCGCTCGTCCTCGGGCCCGCGATCAACGGCGTCGGGTCGGCGCCGACAGCGCCAGCACCTTCGTCTTCCTCCGCTGTCGAGTCAGGGCATGCGACGCACCACTCCTGAGTGACCCCTGGCTCGTAACTCCGGTCCCTCGGCTCATGGATGACACGGTCGGTGAGGCTGTCGTTGGGTCCAACCGGAACGACCAGCGCCGCCAGATTGCACACGGGCACTGCCCGGCGCCCCAGGCTGGCCCGACTGAGGCACGGCGAGGTTGGCCTTTCGGGTTCGCTCGGAGGGGTCGTCGGCCCTTGACTACCTGCTCGTGGGCCGAGACGCGGCTGGGGTGGGGGCTGTCGGCGCAGTCTGGGCTGGCAGCCGGAGGCGTCGCAGGAGGAGCGCGTTGGCGGCGACGATCACGCTGGACCCGGACATGGTGATGGCGGCAATCTCCGGGCTGAGCATGAGGCCCAAGGAGCCGTAGAACACGCCGGCGGCGATCGGCAGAGCGACGGTGTTGTAGCCGATCGCCCAACCCAGGTTCTGTCGCATCTTCCGCACGGTGCCCTTGCCGATCCGGAGAGCGACCGCGACATCCATCGGGTCGGAGCGCATCAACACCACGTCGGCGGTTTCGATCGCCACGTCGGTGCCGGCGCCGATCGCGATCCCGAGATCGGCGGTGGCCAGTGCGGGGGCATCGTTCACGCCGTCGCCGACCATCGCGACCCGGCGTCCATCAGCTTGCAGGCTCGCGATCCTGGACGCCTTCTCTGAGGGCAGTACTTCGGCGATGACCGTGTCGATGCCGAGCTTGTCGGCGATCCGCCGGGCCGTGACCTCGTTGTCGCCGGTGAGCATGACGACCCTGACGTCGGCCTGGTGCATCGCGGCCACTGCGGCGGCCGAGGTCGGCCGGGGTGCGTCGGCGAGTGCGATCACGGCGACGGCGCGATCATCGACGGCGACCAGGACCGCGGTCCGTCCGGCGTCAGCGAGCTCGTCGCGGCGGGCGCCGAGTGGCCCGGCCAGGATTCCCTCGGCGTCGAGCAACCGCCTGTTCCCGACCAGAACCCGACGGCCTTCGACAATGGCGCCCGCGCCGTGTCCGGGCGTGCTGCGGAAGCCTGCCGCGGCCCGTTCGGGCGCGCCACGATCTGCGGCGTAGCGGCGGATCGCCCTGGCCAGCGGATGCTCGGACTCCCGCTCCACCGCGGCGACCGCGCCGAGCAGCTCCAGTTCGTCGATTCCGTCGACCACCAGATCGGTCACCTCGGGCTCACCCAGGGTGAGAGTTCCGGTCTTGTCCATGACGACGACGTCGATACCGGCCGCGGACTCCAACGCGGTCGCGTTCTTGAACAGCACCCCGCGTCGCGCACCGAGGCCGGTGCCGACCATGATGGCGGTCGGGGTCGCCAGACCCAGCGCGTCGGGGCAGGTGATGACGACCACGGTGATCGCGAACAGGACCGCGGTTGCCGGCGGCGCGCCGGCCAGCAGCCAGGCGAGCAGTGTGGCGGTGCCGCCGATCAGGGCGACCAAGACCAGCCAGAACGCGGCCCGGTCGGCGAGCCGCTGCCCGGGCGCTTTGGAGTTCTGCGCCTGTTGGACCAGGGCCACGATCTGTGCCAGGGCGGTGTCGGACCCCACCCGGGTCGCGCGGACCCGCAGCGCGCCGACGGTGTTGACGGTGGCGCCGATGACCGGCGAGCCGACCGTCTTGGTGACCGGGAGGCTCTCGCCGGTCACCATGGACTCGTCGATCTCCGATTCGCCCTGGATCACCGTGCCATCGGTGGGGACCTTCGCGCCGGGACGCACCAGCAGCACGTCCCCCGGGATGACCTCGGAGGTGGGAACCTCGACCTCGCGTCCGTCGCGGATCACGACCGCGCGTGGCGGGGCGAGCTCCAGCAGGGTGCGGATGGCGTCGTTCGCGCCGCCGCGGGCACGCATCTCGACCCAGTGGCCCAGCAGGACGAACGTGGTCAGCACGGTCGCAGCCTCGTAGAAGACCTCGCCGCCGCCGGTGAGGGTGACGGCGAGGCTGTACAGCCAGCCGGTACCAACTCCCACTGCTACCAGCACCATCATGTCCAGGGTCCGGGCCCGCAGTGCCCGCCAGGCTCCGTCGAAGAAGATCCAGGCCGAGTAGAAGATGACCGGCAGCGACAACGCCAGCGCGAACACGTCGTCACGCAGACCGAACGGCGCCAGCACGGCAAACCCGAGCACATTGCGCCCGATCGGCGACCACAAGGTGATCACGACCGAGAGCACAAGCGCGACCAGGAACCGGTTGCGCATGTCGCGGGCCATGTCCGCCATCGACATGCCGGCGTGGTGGCCTCCGTGGCCCATCACGTCCTGCGGGGTTCCAGCCGCAGGCAGTTCGTGATGGTCGGTCCCGCCATGGTTCGCCGCCGCGTGATCGTGCGCCGCTTGTTCGTCGGTGACCTGGACGGGGGTTCCCGCGGCGGCCTGGGGGTGCCCGTGGTCGTGGTGAGTGGCGTGGTGGTTGTGGCCGGGGGCGGTCGGGTCGGCGTTCGGGTCGCAGATGTGGTCGGGCACCGACTGGCCTGCGCAGTGGTAGCCGCAGTCGAGGACCGCCTGGCGAAGCCGGCCCACCGAGGTGCGGGACGGGTCGTAGGTTACGTTGGCGGTCTGTGCGACGGGATTCGCGTCGACCGCAAGAACTCCGGGCTGGCGTGCCAGGAAGGCTTCAGCAACGCCCTTCGACGAGGCGGCGTGCACCCCGGCGACCTCAAGGACGACGGTTCTGGGCTTCGTGGACATCAGGGCTCTCCCTCGGGTGATCATCGACCGGGATTCGTACCTCGGGATCCGGTTCGGGGTCAGCTGCGCACGAGTCGTGCGATCGCCTCGGACGCCTCGGTGACCTTGGCGTCGAGGGTCTCGTTGCCTGACTGGGCGGCCTCGGCCAAGCAGTGCTGGAGGTGTTGTTCGAGCAGCACCAGCGCCACCGATCGCAGGGCGCTGGACGCTGCCGACACCTGGGTGAGGACGTCGATGCAGTAGACGTCGTCGTCGATCATCCGGCCGATGCCTCGCACCTGGCCCTCAATGCGGTGCAGGCGGGTGAGGAGCGCCC
>MTLD01003592.1_pt1 | contig 19630 bp, 22 predicted proteins | sample 1982471 | NCBI WGS metagenome assembly MTLD01 (sample SAMN05712604, study PRJNA340218) | biofilm metagenome | isolation source: sample SPM anode biofilm adapted to -50 mV | place: USA | collected 2012-02-03 | reverse complement strand
CTTCGCAGCCGATATAGCCCGCCAAGGCTTTGCCGCCTTGCGGTTCGACTTTACGCCCCTGGCGCCGCTTTCCTCCCAGGTCAGCGAACTAGGCGCAGTCGTCGACTACTGCCGGCTCAAGCTGAGCCGCAGGCTGGTCCTGCTCGGCCGCAGCATGGGTGGCAGCGCAGCCCTTGCCGTCACCGCCGCCGACCCTCTCATCGCCGGCCTGTGCCTATGGTCGACCCCCCACGACCTCCGTGAAACCTTCCGGCTCTCCCTTGGAGCGGGCTACACCCGCCTTGCCGTCGGGGAAACCCTCCACCTCGCCGACGAATTCGGGCAGCTTAGCCTCACCCCGGATTACCTCCGCGACTTCGACAAATTTGACCTGCTGACCGCCGCCGGCCGCCTGGCGGGGCGCCCGCTCCTTGTAGTCCATGGCGACAAGGACGAAATCGTGCCTCTTCAACAGGCCGCGGCAATATTCGACCACGCGGCCGAACCCAAAAAACTGCTCGTCATCCCCGGCGGCGACCACCGCTTCCTCACCGGCTACGACCAGGCGTCCGCCGCCGCCCTCGCCTGGCTGGCGGCGGCATTCCCCGCTGCCGGCAACTGACGGGGCCGACCTGCATATAAAAGCGAATCGGGCTCATACTACCCGTAAGTAAGCAATCGCTCGGCAAGGGGGTTGGCCCGTTGGACTTCGTCCCCGCCCATTTGCTGCCGCTCATCCTAGCGCTCGTATCCGGCGTGCTCATGGCGGTGCAGGGTTCGGTCAATACCGCGCTCAGCAAGGCAGTAGGCCTGTGGGAAGCGACCTTCGTCGTTCACGCCACCGGCACACTCGTCTTGCTCATCGTCCTATTCCTGCTCAGGATAGGGCGAGGCGATCTCGGCGGCCTGTCCCAGGCGCCGTGGTACTCCTACCTCGGCGGCATAATCGGCGTATTCATCATCTACCTCGTGGCGGCCAGCATCCCCAGCGTCGGCGTCGCCAACGCCACCACCGCCATCATCGTCGGCCAGGTGCTCACCGCCGTCATCATCGACCATTTCGGCGTCTTCGGCCTGGAAAGGCTACCCTGCGGCTGGAACCAAATAGCCGGCTTGGCGCTGCTCGCCGTAGGCGCCAGACTGCTGTTCAAGTAATATTTCCCTTCACAAAAAAAATAATATAAGATATACTTATTTTTAGGGTTTTTGCCTTGCAATCTTTACAAGGAGGATAAGTAATGGATTTTAACTTTACTCCCGACCAGCTTGCTCTTAGGAAGATGGCCCAGGAAGTAGTTGCTAAAGAAGTTATCCCCTATACGCACGAAATGGACCATGATGGGAAAATGCGCCCCGGTCTGGTCAAAAAACTTGACGAAGCCGGGCTCGTAAGCCTGGTGGTGCCCGAGGAGTTCGACGGCCCCGGGCTTGATGCCGTTACCATCGCCCTCATTTATGAAGAACTCGGCAAAGGCTGCGCCGGTGTTGCCACAAGCGTCGCCGCCAACGCTTTGGCCTCATATCCCGTTATTCTTATGGGTACCGATGAACAGAAAAAGCACTGGTTCGACATTATCAACAGCGGTAAACTCGCGGCGTTCGCCCTGACCGAGCCGGGAGCGGGCTCCGATGCAGGCGCCGTGGCCACTACCGCCGCCAAAGACGGCGAAGACCACTATATCCTCAACGGCACCAAATGCTTCATCACCAACGGCGGCATAGCCGACATCTTCGTCATCTTCGCCAACGCCCGCAAATCGGCCGGCATCCGCGGCCTCACCGCCTTCGTCGTCGACAAAAACACCCCCGGCTTCTCCGTAGGCAAAGAAGAAGAAAAAATGGGCATCCGCGCCTCCAACACCTGCGAACTCATCCTTGACAACGTCCGCATACCCGTTGCCAATCGCCTCGGCCGGGAAGGCGAAGGCTTCAAAATAGCCATGCGAACCCTCGACGCCGCCAGGCCGCTCGTCGGCGCCGTATCGGTCGGCATCGCCCAGGCTGCCTTCGACGCCGCCGTCAAATACTCCAAAGAACGCGAACAATTCGGCAAACCCATAGCCTCCTTCCAGCTCGTCCAGGCCATGCTGGCCGACATGGCCATCGCCATCGAGACGGCCCGTCTCCTCGTCTTCAAAGCCTGCTGGCTCAAAGACCAGAACCTGCCCTTCGCCAAAGAAGCGGCCATGGCCAAATGCTATGCCGCCGACGTCGCCATGAAGGTCACCACCGACGCCGTGCAGGTCCTCGGCGGCTACGGCTACATAAAAGAATACCCCACCGAGAAATACATGCGGGACGCCAAGATTATGCAGATCTACGAAGGCACCAACCAAATCCAGCGTCTCGTTATCGCCAACCAAATTTTGTACTAGCCTATCCCCTTGACAAACCTTGTTTACAGTAATATAATCTTTCTTGCGGCAGTTGATGAGGCTGCCGCATAAAAATGGGGTTATAGCTCAGTTGGTTAGAGCGCCTCGTTGACATCGAGGAGGCCAGCGGTTCGAGTCCGTTTAACCCCACCACTTTCGAAAAGCTTCGTGAGAAATCACGAAGCTTTTGCTTTGTTTACGAATTTTAATAAAGGATATTCGCAATCGATGCGGTATAAATTGAATATTGGTAAAGTGACAAAAACATTTGCTCCATCCGATGCCGGTTATTTGACAGGAATCCTGCGGAATATTGGCAGGATTCCTGCTTTTGCTGACAGGCTTCGGCACGATTGGGACGAAGGGACGGATAATTTTGAGCCAGCACGAAGCAACCGGCGCGATGTCGGCAGAAAAACAATGTCACCCAGGCACGGCCGAAAAGGCCAAACTCGAGCGCAGCCTCAAGGCGCGTCACATGAACATGATAGCCATCGGCGGCGCCATCGGCACAGGCCTGTTTCTGGCCAGCGGGGCCTCGATAAGCTCCGCCGGTCCCGGGGGCGCCCTGGTATCTTACGGGTTGATCGGGATCATGGTTTTTTTCCTGATGACCAGCCTGGGCGAAATGGCGACCCATCTTCCGGTATCAGGCTCTTTCGGCACATATGCGGCCAGATACGTCGACCCAGCTTTCGGGTTTGCCCTCGGCTGGAACTACTGGTTGAACTGGGCAACCTGTATAGCGGCCGAGTTGGTGGCAGCCGCCATCTTGATGAAGTATTGGTTCCCCGACACCTCGGCGATGATGTGGAGTGCCGTTTTTCTGTTCATCCTGCTGGCTCTCAATCTTCTTTCCACAAAAGCCTACGGCGAAAGCGAATACTGGTTCGCCGGCGTCAAGGTGTTCGCCATCATCGTTTTCATCGTCCTGGGCGCCGCGGCGATACTAGGGCTCGGAACCGCCAGCCCGGGGCTTGCCAACTGGACGACAGGCGAGGCGCCCTTCGTGGGCGGCCTGGGAGCTATTATCAGCATCTGCATGATCGCCGGTTTTTCCTTTCAGGGCACCGAACTGGTCGGCATCGCCGCCGGCGAGAGCGAAAATCCCCGGAAAAACGTGCCCAACGCTATCAAAACGGTGTTCTGGCGGATCCTGCTCTTCTACATCGGGGCGATCATCGTCATCGGCACCATGCTGCCGTATACCGACGAAAACCTGCTCAAGAGTGGCATCGAAAACGTGGCCGTAAGTCCGTTTACCCTCGTCTATGAACACGCCGGGCTGGGCATGGCCGCGTCGCTGATGAACGCCGTCATTCTGACGTCGGTGCTGTCGGCGGCCAACTCCGGCCTCTATGCCTCCAGCCGCATGCTGTATGCGCTGGCCTGCGAAGGCAAGGCGCCGCCCTGCTTTATGAAGCTCAGTTCGCGCTGGGTTCCCACGAATGCCGTGCTGTTCACGGCGGCCATCGGCCTGCTGGCGTTTCTCACCTCGCTTGTCGGTGAAGGCACGGCATATACATGGCTGCTGAACATTACCGGCATGATCGGCTTCATCGCCTGGCTCGGCATCGCCGTCAGCCATTACCGCTTCCGCAAGGCCTTCGTCGTGCAGGGGCGCGACCTCGGGGAATTGGCGTACCGGGCCAAGTGGTATCCGTTCGGCCCCATTTTTGCCGCCGTGCTATGCACGGTCATCATTCTCGGCCAGAACTACAGCGCGTTCACCGAAGAAACGATTAAGTGGTACGACGTGGCGGTCGCCTATGTGGGTATTCCGGTGTTCCTGGCGTTTTATTTCGGCTACAAGATCGCCAAGAAAACCAGGATAATTCCCCTGGAAAAGGTCGACCTTGGCCCGAAATAACATCTTACTATAGGCATCTTTTCCGTTGCTGGAAGACATTCCCGCGGTAGCCGCCTGGGCGCGCCGCCGGCAAAAACTTGGCTTGGTCGGCGGTATCGACTCCCTGGTGCGGAATGTCGGGCAGGTATGCGGCATCGCCATAGCCGTATGCAGCTTCGAATCCCGGCCGGCAGCCGCGCTTGCCGGCATAATAGCACCGACCCTCGGTCAGCAGGTAAACGCCTTCCTCGTCGACTACCATACCGCCGTAAGTGCCGGGACGTCTTTCGCCGTTGCCGGGGCCATGCTGTCCTTCCGTAGGCTCGGCCCTCAAACCCGCCAGAGCGGAAAGATTAAAATAACTTTTCCGCCGTGGAGGTATTAAAGGCTTTGTGTCTAATATTGTGTAGTCAAGAATGTGCGACCCCGGGACTGAAAAAAATGGATATGTTTTAAGGGAGGATAACGATCAGTGAAACGGTTGCCCATTATCAGCGCGATACTTGCCGTAACCCTTATTGCCGGACTGGTTGCCGGCTGCGGGGACACAGCAAGCAAGGGTCTAAAGATCGGCATGGTATACGAACTGACCGGAACCACCGCATCCTACGGCACCTCCGCCGCCAACGGCGCCAAGCTGGCTTTCAAAGAAATCAACGCCAGCGGCGGTGTACTGGGAAAACAGATTGAGCTCGTCATCGCCGACAACAAAGGCGAACCTTCCGAATCGACGAACGCAATGGCCAAAGTCATCAGCCAGGACAAAGTAACGGCCGTCACCGGCTTCACCGTAAGCTCGTGCGGTATCGCGGCCTCGGCCGTCGCCGAAGCCAGCAAAATCCCCTTCGTCGCCGCCGCCACCGTCAACCCCAAAGTAACGGTCGACGAGCGGACCGGCAAAGTCAAGGACTATACCTTCCGCGCCTGCTTCATCGACTCGTTCCAGGGAAAAGTCGGCGCCGATTTTGCCCTCAGCGGCCTTAAAGCCCGCAAAGTCGCCGTCATGATCGACAATTCCAGCGACTATAGCAAGGGTCTGGCCGATATATTCAAAGGGGCCTTCACCGCCGGGGGCGGGAAAATAGTCGCCGAAGAGGCCTACCTCCAAAAGGATCAGGACTACAAGCCCATTCTCACGAAGCTAAAAGCTCAAAATCCTGATATGCTGTATATACCCGGCTACTACGAAGACGTAGGCAAAATCATCAAGCAGGCACGGGAACTGGGCATCGTCGTGCCCATCCTTGGCGCCGATGCCTGGGATTCGCCCCGGCTGGTCGAACTTTCCGGCCCGCAGGCCGCCAACAATACGTATTTTACCAACTTCTACTCCACCGAGGACAAAAACCCCGTTTCCAACAAATTCGTCGAGGCCTACAAGAAAGAATACGGCCAGACTCCCGATTCGATGGCGGCCATGGGCTACGACGCCGCCTATCTGCTGGTCGATGCGATCAAGCGGGCCAATAGCACCGAGGCGAACAAAATCCGCGAAGCCTTGGCCGCGACGAAAAACTTCAAGAGCGTCAGCGGCGACATGAACCTCAACGAAACCCACGACGCCGTCAGAGGCGTGGTCATTATTGAACTCAAAGACGGCAAGCAGGTTTATAAACAAACCATCAAACCGTAATTGTCCCGAACGGGCAGCCGCACCACCGCAGCCAACGAAAACCCGGCCCTTGGGGCCGGGTTTTCATGCTTCAGGCAGGTTTTTCGCAGCCGCTGGCGAACAATTGCTCAAAGAAACTTGCGAAGGGAAGGATACCTACGCGTAAAAGCAGGTTATGCCTTATCGCCCTCTGCCTGATCCTGTTGACGCTCGCTACACCTTGCCACGCCGCCCCGCAAAAGATAGCCATCTTGCCGGTCGTCAACTATACATACGACCGCGACGCGGCCGTGGAAAACGTAGTCTCCGCCGCTTTGGCCGCCAAATTCCGCATGCCGCTGGCCAGTATCGTCACCATATACGAAATCGTTCCCGCCGCCGACGTCCAGGCCGCCCTGCCTGCCGACATACATACCCGGGCAGGAGCGCGGAAATTCGGCGTCGACAGACTGCCGGCGATAGCCGCGAAACTCAACGCCGACGTCGTGATCGGAGCGATCATCACCAACCTGTCGCAGGAACTAAATTACATCTCGAAAGAATCATTTTACTATCAGCGCACCTCTTTGGCTATCAGCGTTATCGGCTATCGCGCCCGTGACGGGAAAACCTTCGCCGTCGCCGACGAGCAGGAGTATCAGGGCGATTGGTCGCGGTTAGGCGACGCCGACTATCTTGCCGGTGTTATCATGAGCAAATTGCTCGACAAGCTGACCTTTCCCTACGACAAAAAATGACTACAATCCATACCTATCCTTACCGCCGGCCCTGACTGCCGGCGGTTTTCGTTTTCCGCGAATTCGTACCTACTCGCGGCGACGCAGGAATATGATGAACAAAATAAGCTAAGGGAGGGATAGGGATGAACAGGCAGGGCCTTGACCCGCAGGCGGATCAGGTGACCGCACCACCCGCTGCCGCCGCGCAGACGGGTAATTATATAGCTATTTTTACCATGCTTATCCTCCAAGACATCCTAATACAACTCACCACTAATCCACTTACCAACTTCAACAACATCATCGCAGTCGCCAACAGCATCGCCAACCTGAACGCCAGCATCAAGCCCATTCAGTGATAAAATCGATCGCACCGATTCGTGCGAATGTACCAAAACGTACACCTATTTGCACGTTCCGACCGTGGCGCCGGCCGGCGGAAACGCGCAAATCGGCGCACTTAGCTAATGGCACGATTTATGCGAAAAAAATTATATTACAGTCCATATCTGTCTGCGAACACTCGCTACCGGGAAGTGATAAGATGAAGGATGCCATGCCCACGCGCGCCGGCAAACGGCAGAAACGCCAATCTGCCGTCGCGCGTAGCGAAGCTGCCAAACGTCTGGCCGTAATGATCGAGAGCGAACGGCGCAAAATCGGTCACCTTACTTTCAACGACTTGTGTAGCACGGAAGTAATCAGGCAAATGGGCGAATTGGAGCGGACGATAAACGAATTCATGCTGCTCGCCTATGTTCATGCCGGCAGCAACGGGCGGTGCAATCGGCGTTAGCCGTATTCCAGCCCGGCTATTTTTCCCTCCAGTGTCGAATAGTGGCAGGAAAGCCGGTAAGGGACGCGAATAAAAAAAATACATATAGTTCAGACACCGAGGGTGCCTACATGCGCGTTAACAGTTTGCAAACCAAAACAGCGGTTACCGTCTCGCTTCTTGTGGTTTTTCTGATTACCGCCACGGCATCTTTTATTTTTTCCCATTTCGAAGCAATTTTCAAAGAAACGATCGCCGGCCAGGAATATACCCTCGTCGCCGGCATGGCCCAAGAAATCGACAACAAACTCGATCGGGCCCATGGCGGCCTCATCGCAATAAGCAAGGTGGTGGACCCCGCCATCCTGTCCGATCCCTACAAAGCCCAGGCGTTCCTCGACGCCCAGGCGGGGTTGAGGACTATTTTCGACAACGGGATATATTTCTTTTCATTGGCGGGCGATATTATCGCCGAATCGCCCTTCGTGCCGGACCGGCGCGGTCTGAATTTCGGATACCGAGATTACATAAAGGGAACGATGGAATCCGGCGGGCCCTATATCAGCGAACCTTACCGGTCCACCCAGTCTCACGGCCATCCCGCCGTCATGCTCACCGCGCCCGTTTACGACCGCGCAGGGAATATGGTCGGCATAATGGCCGGCAGCCTCGACCTGCTGAAAGGCAACTTTCTCGGCTCCCTGGCGGGGACGAAACTCGGCAAGAGCGGCTATGTATTCCTGTACGACACCCGGGGGACGCTCATCGTCCACCCCGACAGCGAACGGACGCTGAAAGCGGTGCCGCCCGGCGCCAACAAACTGTTCGACAGGGCCATCGAGGGATTCGAAGGCACGGCGGAAACGATTAACTCACGCGGCATCAAACAGCTGGCGACCTTCAAAAGGCTCGCCAAAACCAATTGGATTTTCGCCGCCAGCCAACCCATCGAGGAGGTATACGGGCCGATCATCGAAGCCCGGGGATACTTCGTCATTGCCGTATTTGTCAGCACACTGGTGCTCGTGCTCGGCATCTGGTACCTTGTGGGCCGGGCGACAAGACCCCTCATGGACTTCACCAAACATGTCGAAGGCCTTGGCGGCAAAAGGGGGGAGGCCCGCTTCAGCGCCATTTTCCCCAACGACGAGATCGGCGCCCTGTCCATCGCCTTTAACAAAATGCTGAGCGAACTGGACAGCAAGACTGCTTCGCTGGCCAAGAGCGAGGAACTTTACCGCACGATCACCGACTTCGCTTCCGACATGGTTTTCTGGCGCGGACCGGCAGGGGACATCTTTTACGTCTCGCCGAACTGCGAACGGATAACAGGCTACAGCGACCATGAATTTTATACCAGCCCCGGCCTGCTCGACGACATCGTACACCCCGCGGACAAGGAAAGCTGGCTGGCCTATACCCGCCGCGGCAGCTATCGCATAGCGGGGATAATAGAATTCCGCATCGCCACCAAGGACGGCGCTACGCGCTGGGTCAGCTGCGTCTCGCGACCGGTATACAACGATAAGGGCGAGTTCTGCGGCATCCGCGGCAGCCATCAGGACATCACCGACCGCAAGCGCGCCGAAGAAAGGCTGCACTACATCAGCTTGCACGACTCCCTCACCGGCTTCAAAAACCGTACCTGTTTCGAAAAAGAACTGGGTTCGTTCGCCCGCCAGAACGGTCTGCCGGTCAGCGTGGCCGTCTGCGACGTCGACGGTCTCAAATTCGTCAACGATACGCTGGGGCACAGCGCCGGCGACGAATTGTTGATAAAGGTCGCAGGCATATTAAAGAAACACTTTGCCGCCGCCGCCCTCTATCGAATCGGCGGCGACGAGTTCACCGCCGTGCTGCCGGCGACCGACGGACAAACGGTTGAAGAGACCTGCCGCGCACTGCAAAAAGCCATCGCGATCCATAACGACAACTGCGAAATGCCGGTGAGCGTCTCGATCGGCTACGCCACCAGCTCCGGCGATGGCGTCGACCTGGCCTCCCTGCTCAAAGAGGCCGACGACAACATGTATCGCGAAAAGCTCAGCCATAGTCAGTCCGTCCGCAGCACCACCCTCACCGCCCTGACGAAGACGCTGGAAGCGCGCGGCTATCATACCCCTGACCATACCGGGAAAATCGAAGAACTCGTCGCCGTTGTCGCCGATAAACTCGGATTAAGCGAGAAAGCTTCGACCGACCTCTGGCTATTAGCCCGCTTCCACGATGTCGGCATAGTGGGGGTCCCCGACAAAATCCTCTTCAAGCCCGGCCCGTTGACGGCCAAAGAGCGGGAGAAAGCCGAACGCCATGCCGAGATCGGCTACCGGATAGCCATCTCCACCCCCGATCTCGCGCCCGTCGCCGACCTCATCCTCAAGCACCACGAATGGTGGAACGGCAAGGGCTACCCCCTAAGGCTCAAAGGGGACCAGATACCGCGCGAATGCCGGATATTCGCCATCATCGACGCCTTTGACGCCATGACCAGCGAAAGGCCCTACCGGCCGGCTATGACGCAGGACCAGGCTGTGGCCGAAATCGGCCGCTGTGCCGGCACGCAGTTCGACCCCCACCTGGCAAAGCAGTTCATCGCCATTCTGACTGATCGGGAGAAGGGGGCATAACAGCGCAACGAACAACTCGCGGTTGCCCTTCGAAGTGTGGCATGTATGCGTTACCGCTCGCCGACGACGAATACATCATCAAAAAAGACATAGCCACGGTTCTCACGGGTGACAAGGCCGGCCTGGGGGGCCTCTACCTGACGACCGAGCGCGTAGTCTTCGTCGGCTATGAACGGACGAATCGCGGCCAATAGAACCCAGATGGACAAGATATGAACGGCAGAATTCAGAACGCGGGGTGGTATTTTGTATAGTTTTCCGCTAGCGGATGACGAGAAAATAATTAAAAAAAGTCACGCCAGCCTCCATCTTGAGGACAGCGCATTTACCGGCGCTTTCTATCTCACCAACGAGCGCCTTGTTTTCGTAGGTTATGTTATGGATATTACCAGGAAATATATGGAAGAAATACCCCTGGCGCATGTTGCCGACATCCGGGGCGAAAAGACCTTTTTCATCATCCCCAACGTGCTGGTTATTTCCACCCTAGGGGGGAAAAGCCTGCGGATAATCGTCGACCCCGGGAACCGCAACGCCTGGCTGGCGGCTATCAGGGAAGAGGTACGAAAAAACTGAAGATCCGGCAAGACGCTTAAAAAAGCAATCCCAGCAGGGATTGCTTTTTTCATTTTGTCAGGTAACGCAACCGGGTCGTATGTGGGCAAATCCGAACACATATAATAACAGCAAAGGGGGTGAGGTGGTTGAAAATACTCTCGCTAGGTTTTTTTGGATCGCCTGACGAAATCCGGACCCGCTTACAGCAAGACTGCCGATCCCTCCTGCAGGAAGGGTACAGGGTGGCCGTAGACGAGAGCAGCAAGGGAAAATACTCCTTCCTGGGCTGCAACATCGCCGAGGGCGAACTATCCTTCCGCAACTACGAGCGGGTCAAAAACACGCTTAAGAATTGCGCGGCGCGCATCCTCGCCGACCACATCGTCACTCGGGAAGAGAAGACCCTTGTCCGTAAAATCATCAACCGTAACTACTATTATTTCAGCGAACAGGAACGGGGCGCCATCTGCGACAGTGCCCTCAAGCTACTGGATAGCGAAGGGTGCAGCGACTTCGGCCAGTCGACCCGGCGCAACCGGATACTGGTTAAACTCCAGGAATACTTCGACCTGCATCATGAACTGGTGCTGGAAGGGTTCATCGCCTTCCGCCTCAAAGACTACCGGGACCGCTTGTCCGAGATCGTCGACAAAGCGGTCGACGAATACATGATGGACATGGAATACAAAGAATTTATCCGCGTCCTCCGTTATTTCGTCGACGTGCAGGAAGCCCAGGTCGACGAAGTACACATCGTCATCGACGGCGGCGACACATTCAAGATCCGCGACTCCCGGGGACGCAACATCCACAACCAGTACCTCGAAACCCTCATGATCCGCAGCGAAGAAATCAACTACGAAGACCTGCTCATCAGCGCCCTGATAACCATCGCCCCCCAGACCGTCATGCTACATTTCGCGGCCGTTCCCGGCAAAACCCACCCCGTAGTGGAAACCATCCAGAACGTATTCGCCGGGCGGGTGGTCTTGTGTCGCGGCTGCAAACTCTGCAAAAGCGAGATCAGCGCGCCCGAAACGTGACTCATTGACAGCCGGTGGCAAACTGGCTATAATAACCTTAAATAAATACCGCGAAACAGTGATGCCGAGGACATGGCGGCAGGACCGGACGTTGCAGAGATAAGGCGCCTAGGCTGCGAGCTCCTTTACGGACCAACCTGACCGTTACCCCCTCGAAACTGCGGGGCTGAACCACAGTAAGCCGCGCCGGGCGATCCCCGTTACCACGTGAAAGCCGGGCTGCAAAGCCAACAAGGGTGGAACCGCGGGCAATCAAACCCCGTCCCTACTAGGGACGGGGTTATTTTGTTTTAAGCGAAAAAGGAGGACCGAAAAATGAGCAAAATAGACATCACCCTCAAAGACGGCGCCGTCAAGCAGGTGGAAGCGGGCACAACCCTGCAGGAAGTCGCCGAAGCCATCAGCCGCAACCTCGCCAAAAACGCCCTCGTCGCCAAGGTAGACGGCCAGACCGTCGACCTGCGCCATAAACTGCAAAAAAGCGCCCAGGTCGAATTCCTCACCTTCGACGACGCCGAAGGCAAGGACGCCCTCCGCCACAGCGCCTCGCACGTCCTGGCGCAGGCCGTAAAAAGACTGTACGGCAACGTCAAGCTCGGCATCGGGCCGGCGATCGCCAACGGCTTCTACTACGACATCGACACCGCCCACACCTTCGTCCCCGAGGACCTGGAAAAAATCCAGGCCGAAATGGACAAGATCGTCAAAGAAGACCTGCCCATCGAGCGGCGGGAAGCGAGCAGGGCGGAGGCCCTGCGCCTGTTCAGCGACCAAGGCGAAACCTACAAGCAGGAACTCATCCGCGACCTGCCGGAGGACGCCGTCATCTCCCTCTACCAGCAGGGCGAATTCGTCGACCTGTGCGCCGGCCCCCACGTCCCCTCCACCGGCCGCGTCAAAGCCATCAAGCTGCAAAGCCTGGCCGGCGCCTACTGGCGAGGCGACCAGAACAACAAAATGCTCCAGCGCATCTATGGCACAGCCTTCGAAAAGAAAAGCGACCTCGACGCCTACCTCACCATGCTCGAAGAAGCCGCCAAGCGCGACCACCGCAAACTCGGCCGCGAACTCGACCTCTTCAGCATCCAGGACGAAGGCCCCGGCTTCCCCTTCTTCCATCCCAAAGGCATGATCGTCCGCAACGAGCTCGAGAACTACTGGCGCAAGCTCCACGTCAAATACGGCTACCAGGAAATCAAGACCCCGATCATCCTCCACCAGCGGCTATGGCAGCAGTCGGGCCACTGGGACCACTACCGCAACAACATGTACTTCACCACCATCGACGACGAAGGCTACGCCGTCAAACCCATGAACTGCCCCGGCGGCATCCTCATCTACCGCTCCCAGCACCACAGCTACCGCGAATTCCCCCTCCGCACCGCCGAGCTAGGCCTCGTCCACCGTCACGAACTCAGCGGCGCCCTCCACGGGCTCATGCGGGTCCGCAGCTTCACTCAGGACGACGCCCACATCTTCTGCCTGCCCTCGCAGATCAAAGCCGAAATCAAAGGCGTCATCGACCTTTTCAACACCATCTACGGCACCTTCGGCATGAGCTACCACGCCGAACTCAGCACCAAGCCGGAAAAAGCCATGGGCTCGGACGAAGTCTGGGAAGAGGCCACCGTCGCCCTCCAGGAAGCCCTCGAAGAATACGGCATGCCCTACAAGATCAATCCCGGCGACGGCGCCTTCTACGGGCCGAAGATCGACTTCCACCTGCGCGACTCTATCGGCCGCACCTGGCAATGCGGCACCATCCAGCTCGACATGCAGATGCCGGAAAAATTCGACCTCACCTACACCGGCGAAGACGGCGCCAAGCATCGTCCCGTCATGATCCACCGCACCTGCTACGGCAGCATCGAACGCTTCATCGGCATCCTCATCGAGCACTACGTCGGCGCCTTCCCCGCCTGGCTGGCCCCCGTCCAGGTCAAAATCCTCCCCATCACCGACCGCCACCTCGCCTACGCCGAAAAACTCGCGGCCATGATGCGGGACAAGGACATCCGCGTCGCCGTCGACGACCGCAACGAAAAAATCGGCTACAAGATCCGCGAAGGGCAGATGGAAAAAGTTCCCTACATGCTCGTCATCGGCGACAAGGAGCAGGAAACCGACACCGTCGCCGTCCGCCAGCGTGGCAAAGGCGACCTCGGCGCCGCGCCGGCCGCCGACTTCGTCGCCACCCTCCTCGCCGAAATCGCCGCCAAAAAATAGCGCGGCCAAACAGCTTGACTTTGCTGGCTGATAATGCTAATATAACTTAAGCAAAGAGAATACTTTTTAAGTAGAAGCCTCCCGCTTCTCACCTCACGACGCCTGCGCTGTCAGTGAGGTCCGGCAATCAATTCATTTATTGCATTAATGCGGGTGGCAACTGCCATCCGCTAATTTTATTTGGGTAAGATATATTAGGAGGTGTGCCGCAATTAGTAAGGATAACCTTCGGATCAACGAAGAAATCCGCGCACGAGAAGTCAGATTAGTATCCGTCAACAACGAACAGCTTGGGGTCATGCCGCTTCGCGAGGCCGTCCGCCTCGCCACCGAAGCCCAGCTTGACCTGGTGGAAGTCGCGCCGCTTGCCAAACCACCGGTCTGCCGGATCATGGATTACGGCAAGTACAAATACGAGCAACAGAAGCGCGAGAAGGAAGCCAAGAAGAAGCAGAAGATCGTCACCATCAAGGAAGTCAAAGTCCGGCCCAACATCGAGGACCACGACTTCCAGGTCAAACTGAAAAACGCCCAACGCTTCCTGCAAGACGGCGATAAAGTCAAGGCGACCGTAATGTTCCGGGGCCGCGAACTCTCCCACCCCGAACTCGGCCGTCAGGTACTCGTCCGCATGGCGGGCGAGCTTAAAGACATCGCCAACATAGAGCGCGATGCCAAACTGGAAGGCAAGAACATGATAATGATTCTCGCCGCCAAGCAACAACACTAAGGGGGAAACTGACAATGCCGAAAATCAAAACGCGCCGCAGCGCCGCCAAGCGGTTTAAAGTCACCGGCAGCGGTCAATTCAAGCGCGCCAAAGCCTACAAAAGCCACATCCTTGAAAAGAAATCTCCGGCCCGCAAGCGCAACCTCCGCAAAGCCGGCCTGATAAGCAAAGCCGACCACGACCGCGTCTCCAAGATGCTTCCTTACGCATAAACCACCTAAATTTTTGAACGGGGGTATAAAACATGCCAAGAGTCAAAAAAGGCGTGACTGCACATAGACGGCATAAAAAGATTCTCAAACTCGCCAAAGGTTACCGCGGTTCGAAGAGCAAGCTCTTCAAAAAAGCCAACGAAACGGTGATGAAAGCCCTTTACTACGCCCGCCGCGACCGTCGGGCCAAGAAGGGCGAATTCCGCCGCCTCTGGATCGCCAGGATCAACGCCGCCGCCCGCCTCAACGGCATCTCCTACAGCCAGCTCATGAGCGGCCTGAAAAAAGCCGGCGTCCAGGTCAACCGCAAAATGCTCGCCGACCTCGCCGTCAACGACAGCGGTGCCTTCACCAAACTCGTCGACACCGCCAAAGCCGCCAACCAGTAGCACCCATGGCCCGGACACAATGTCCGGGCTTTTCTTCGTCTGTCCGAAAGTATAGACTTTCTGACGGACATAAGGGCAACTATGGCACGCCTGCGCCCAAGAGGCTTGGCGAAGCCAAGTTTTCAAATCTTGTTTGCCTGTATAATCGCCGCGGAAATGGACAGAATGACTGATAATTATCCGTCACCGGAAAATCTTTAGAACATTCCGAAGGTTTTTTCGCCACCGGGCGCGAATATCATATAACAAACAGGACCTTGCAAAGCAATTCGTAAGGGAGGAGTTTAACTTGAGCTTGGTAACCATGCGGGAGCTGCTGCAGGACGCCCGGAAAAGGAAGTACGCCGTCGGCGGATTCAACGTATTCAACTTCGAAACACTAAGCGCGGTAACGGAGGTCGCAGAAGAACTAAAAACTCCCCTGGTCCTCGGCATCCCCGAACGTCTTTTCAAATTCGTCGACGTCGACACCCTCAGCGCCGCCATGGTCCGGGCCGCACAGAAAGCATCCGTGCCCATCGCCCTGCACCTCGACCACGGCCACACCTACGAAGGCGTACTGAAAGCCATCCGCTGGGGCTTCACATCCGTGATGTTCGACGGCTCGGCGTTGCCAATGGCCGAAAACCTCAAAAGAACAAAGGAGATCACTCGCATAGCCCATACTCTTGGCATTTCCGTCGAGGGTGAACTGGGCTATGTTGGTTTTAACGATAGTAAAACCGATATCAAGGACGAAAACATCGTCACCGCCGACATCGCCGCCGACTTCGTCGACAAAACGAAGATCGACGCCCTCGCGGTCGCCGTCGGCAACAACCACGGCACCTACCGCGGCAGCCCCAAGCTCAACTTCTCCCGCATGAGCGAACTCAACCTGGCCGTCAACGTCCCGCTCGTCATGCACGGCGGGTCGCGCCTCAGCCGCGAAGAATACCGCAGCTCCATCGAATCCGGCATCTCCAAGATCAACGTCGCCACCGACATGTCGCTGGCGGCGGCGGAAACGCTCAAAGCCGAGCTCATCAAGAGCCCCAACGCCAACTACATTCACCTCATGACCGTCGTGAAAAAAGGCGTCAAAGACTCGGTCCGCAAATACATGCTCGCCTTCGAATGCATCAGCAAAGCGGTGTAAACCAACACCCGCCGGAAACGGCGGGTGCTTTTTTGCCACGCGGATAATAAATATCGGTAGACATCGGAAAACTGTAAGTATTATAATAAACCAAACAACCGGCTGGCACATATTTCCGAAAGAGATGTGACCTATCGTGGCCGTTCCGCAGAACGTCACCGACCTACTCGACATCGCCCATTGGAAGCTCACACCCTACCAGATACTCGCGGCCGGGTTCGCCGGCCTCATCCTCGTCGGGGCCGTCCTCCTGGCCACCCCGTTCGCCGCGGCCGACGGCCAGCCGGTATCGTTCATCGACGCCCTTTTCACCGCTACCTCGGCCGTATGCGTCACCGGCCTCGTCGTTGTCGACACCGGCACGCGCTACTCCCTCGGCGGCCATATAATCATCATCCTCCTCATCCAGGCGGGCGGGCTGGGCATCATGACCATGGCCACCCTCATGGCCCTTCTCATGGGCAAGCGCATAAACCTCCGCGAACGACTGCTCATGCAGGAAGCCATGAACCAGCTCACCGTCGCCGGCATAGTGCGCCTCACCCGTTACATCATCAAAGCCACCCTGCTCATAGAATTCATCGGCGGCACCATCCTGGCCGTGCGTTGGTACCTCGACTTCGGCCCCAAAGGCATATACTACGGCTACTGGCACGCCATATCCTCCTTCTGCAACGCCGGCTTCGACCTCTTCGGCGAATACCGCAGCCTCACCGGCTACGTCGACGACCTGACCGTCAACCTCACCATATCCCTCCTCATCATCCTCGGCGGCATCGGCTTCACCGTCATAGCCGACGTCTGGGAAAACCGGCGCTTCCGCGACTACTCCCTCCACAGCAAAATCGTCATCGCCGTCAGCGTCTTCCTCATAGTCTTCGGCACCGTCGTCATCCTCGCCTTCGAATGGGACAACCCCACCACCCTCGGGCCGCTCTCCTGGGACGGCAAAATCCTCGCCAGCTACTTCCAGTCGGTCACGCCCCGCACCGCCGGTTACAACACCCTCTCCATCGGCGACATGGGCGGCGCCACCCTCTTCTTCATCGTCATCCTCATGTTCATCGGCGCCTCGCCCGGCTCCACCGGCGGCGGCGTCAAAACGACCACCAGCGGGCTCGTGGCCGCCGCCATCTGGGCGATGATCCGGGGCAGGGAGGACGTCGAAATCTTCAGGCGCGGCATCTCGCGGACGGTCATCTACAAAGCCTTCGCCATTGTCTTCATCGCCGCCCTGCTCGTCATATTCGTCACCATGATGCTCACCCTGACCGAAAAAGCTCCTTTCCTGAACATCCTCTTCGAAGTCGTATCCGCCTTCGGCACGGTTGGCCTCACCACCGGCATCACGCCGGAGCTCACCGTCGTCGGCAAGCTATGGCTCATCCTCACCATGTTCGCCGGCCGGGTCGGCCCCGTAACCATCGCCCTCGCTCTGGCGCTCCGCCAGCGGAAAGCGAGGATAAAATATCCCGAAGGCAAAGTAATAATAGGGTAGAGGTGGTGCCCCATGGGCAAAAAAGACAAACAATTCGCCATCATCGGTCTGGGCAGGTTCGGCACCAGCGTCGCCCGCACCCTCTTCCAGGCAGGCTACGAAGTGCTCGCCATCGACGCCAGCGAAGATACGGTCCAGAAATTCAGCGACGAAGTCACCCACGTCGTGCAGGCCGACACCACCGACGAAAACTCGCTAAAATCCCTCGGCATCCGCAACTTCGACACCGTCGTCGTCGCCATCGGCGAGGACGTCCAGGCCAACATCCTCACAACGCTGCTCCTCAAGGAAATCGGCGTCAGGTACATCGTCGCCAAGGCCCGCAACGAACTGCACGGCAAAATGCTCGAGAAGATCGGCGCCGACCGGGTCATTTTCCCCGAGCGCGACATGGGGGTGCGCGTCGCCCACAACCTCGTCTCCACCAACGTCCTCGACTACATCGAGCTTTCCCCCAACCTCAGCCTCGTCGAGGTCGCCGCCCCGAAAACCCTCCACGGGCGCAGCCTGGCAGAGGCCAACCTCCGGGCCCTCTACGGAGTGAACGTCGTCGCCATGAAACGCGGCGAAAAAATCATCGTTCCCCCTCAGCCGGGCGAAAAGATCGCCGACCAGGACATCCTCATCGTCGTGGGCAGCACCGCGGGAATACAGAAGCTGGAGGAACTCGAATGACCGAGCTCATCACCAGTCCTCAGAACCAACTGGTGAAAACGGCCGCCGCCCTCCGCCAGAAAAAGTACCGCGACGAACTTGGCCTGTTCGCCGTCGAAGGCGTACGCCTAGCGGAAGAACTCGTCGCCGCCGGCTGGCCGGCCGAAATCTGCCTCTTCACCGCCGCCGCCGCCCAAAATAAACGGGCGGCGAGAATAATCGACAGCCTCGCCGGCGCACGCTGCCGGCTCGCCCAGGTACCTGACGCCCTCTATGCCAAAATCACCGACACCCAGGAACCGCAGGGCCTCATGCTCATCGCCCCCGCGCGGCAGCCAGCCGTCGCCGCCGTCACAGCCGGCCCGCGGCCGCCCCTCATCGCCGTCCTCGACGGCATCAGCGACCCCGGCAACGCCGGCGCCGTCATCCGCACCGCCGACGCCGTCGGCTGTAGCGGCGTCGTGCTGCTCAAAGGCTGCGTCGACCTCTACGCCGGCAAAACCGTACGGGCCACCATGGGCTCGCTCTTCCACCTGCCGGTCGTCGCCGGCATAACGGACGAAAAACTGGCCGCCGTCCTGGCCGCAGCCGCCATCCCCCTCGTCGCCACGGCCGCCGACGGGGCCACCGACTACACCGCCGCCGACTTCTCCGGGCCGGTCGCCATCGTCTTCGGAAGCGAAGCGCGGGGCGTCGGCGACAGACTACTCGCCCGCGCCGCGGCCCGCATCGCCATCCCCATATACGGCCGCGCCGAATCCCTCAACGTCGCCACCGCCGCCGCGGTCATCCTCTACGAAGCCGCCCGCCAACGCCGGTCAACCTTGTAATTTACCGGCCGATGTGCTATAATACGTGGTAGCAATGACCTGTTATTTCCATTGATAGCAGAGAGGGTGTGGTCTCGTTGCTGGTGACCGCCGATTTCTTCTGGAGGATGTTCGAAGCCACCGGTTCCATTGCTGCCTATCTACTCTATAAAAGGCTCATGATTCAATAGATTGCCCCGCAATGACGGAGAGAGTACGCCTGTTTCGTTTCCACAGGAAGGATGCCGCCACCGACTGAGAGCGGCACCGCAACGGACGGCCGAAGTTCACTCCCGAGCATCCGCGCTGAAGAGAGCGATCTTGCGTAGGCCGGACGGTTTTTCCCCGTTAACGGAAAGGCGAGACACTAGTAGGGTGGTACCGCGGAAGCAAAGCTTTCGCCCCTTGGGGCGGAAGCTTTTTTATTTACGTCAACA
>MTLD01004290.1_pt3 | contig 19735 bp, 17 predicted proteins | sample 1982471 | NCBI WGS metagenome assembly MTLD01 (sample SAMN05712604, study PRJNA340218) | biofilm metagenome | isolation source: sample SPM anode biofilm adapted to -50 mV | place: USA | collected 2012-02-03 | reverse complement strand
ATCGAAGGCGCCGTCGATGTCTTCGCGGTGTCCGGACCGGGCGTGCGGCGGTATCGGCAAGTGTTTCTGGCCGCCGCCGGCCAAGGGCGGACGCTGTTCGGCCTGGACGCGCCGACCGCCGGCGACGGGGTCCGGCTGATGGCAGCGGCGACAGAGGATACGTTGCTTGCCGGCTGGCCGCGGGACGGGCTGCTCGCCGGTCAGTCCCCGGAAGAGGCGTTGGCCGCTGTCGAGGAATGGCTGCGGGCGCTGCTGGCCGCGCCGGATAATATGGCGGCGCCGCGCACCGTATCCTTTCTGGAGCCCGGCGGGACGGTATCCCTGGAGGCCGGGCAGACGGTAAGGACTTCCCGCCCCCTTACCTGGGTGCGCGTTCTGGCAGGCAAAGTCCGCTACAGCCTGATACCCGAGGACAAACTGCCCGGCGACCGGGAAATGCCTCTGCTCGACACGGCCTGGCTTACCGCCGCCGAAGACTCGCAGGTATACGGCCTCACCACGGAGGAGAAGCTGGCGGCCGGCGGCGAAGCCAGTATCCGGCAAATGCTCGGCAATGGGCACGAGCTGTTCGCCGCGGCGATGAACGAGTGGTTTGCCCGCGAAGATAAGCGGGACGGCGAAAAGCTCGCCGCCCGCAAAAATCAGGAAAAACAATTGCTTTACAGCGCGGCCGGCCATCTGCTGCGCACCGATTTGCCCGAACTCGCCCCGGCCGCGGCGCTGGACGGGCCGACTTCACCCCTGCTGGCGATCGCCAGGGCGTTAGCCGGGCATTGTGGCATACCGGAGCGGCAAATGCGCATGCCCGCGGGGACAGACCCGCTGGCCCGCGATGCGAATACGCTGCGGCTCATATTCCGCCTGGCCGGACTGCAGCTGCGGCCGGTTACTTTGGAGGCGGGCTGGCATAAGCAGGATAACGGGCCGCTCGTCGCGTACCGCGGCCCGGAGCGGGTCATGGTCGCCCTGCTGCCGGCGGCCCCCAATCAATACCGACTCTTCGATCCCGCCAGCCAGGGAACGGTTCCGGTCGACGCCGGACTCGCCGGGGACGTTGCGGCCGAGGCTTACACCGTGTATTCCTCCCTGCCGGCAAACACGGCCACCATATCGGGTCTGCTCGCCTTCCTTTACGCCAAGTGCTGGCCGGGCGACTGGCGCAACATCCTCCTTATCAGCCTGATTGCCGGCATCATTCCCGTACTGACGCCCTTCGTCACGCAAACCATCTTTGAAGACATCATCCCCATCAACAACCGCCAAGGCCTGGTGATGGTCGTCCAAGTCATGGTTGTAGCTGCCTTTGCCACGGCCGCCGCGTCCTTCGCCCGCGGCATCTCCGTCCTTAGGATCAAAAACAAGTCGCGGCTGACGGTTGAGGCAGCCCTGTGGCTTCGGCTGCTCAGTCTGCCGCCCGCGTTTTTCCGCCGCTACCAGGCGGGCGACCTGGCCCAGCGGATGACCGGCTTCAGCCAGATCGCCGCGCAACTTTCCAATTCGGCCCTATCAGCCATTTTTAACACCATGTTTTCCTTCTGGAGCCTGCTGGTCATGGTGTACTACAGCTGGCAGCTGACGGCGGCGGCAGGCGCGATATGGGCCGCATATTTCGGGATAAGCGGCTTTCTGCTGTGGCGGCTCGTGAACGCCAAAAGGCGGATGGCCACAGCCGTCGGCAACACGGCCGGACAGGTCCTGCAGATATTCAACGGGTTGGGCAAACTCCGGGTGCAGGGAGCGGAACCGCAGGCCTTCTTCCTGTGGGCCAGGCAATTCGGCGAACAGTGGAAATGGAACAGGGCCTTCCGCTGGGACGCCAACAGACTGGAGTTGCTGAGCGCCGTGCAGCCGATATTGCTGACCATGGCGGTTTTCTGGCTGACGATGGATCTCGCGGGGCAGGGAAAAGGCGGAGACGCCGGCGGCATCAACCTGCCGCAGTTCATGGCCTTCAACGCCGCCCTGGCCGGATTCAACGCAACGGCGACCGGCATGGTCGCGGTGGTCGTCAATCTGCTGGACGTTTTTCCCCAGATGGAGCGGCTGCGGCCGATACTGGAGACGAAGCCGGAGGCAACGGAAGACAAGGCCGAGGCCGGCGAACTGACCGGCCACATCGAAGTGAACAACCTCTCCTTCCGGTATGCGCCCGAAACGCCGCAAGTGTTGCGGAACATTTCGCTCACCATCCTTCCCGGCCAGTTCGTGGCTATTGTCGGGGCGTCCGGCAGCGGCAAGTCCACCTTACTGCGGCTGCTGCTGGGTTTCGAACGTCCGGAGAGCGGCTCGATATTTTACGACCGGCAGGAACTCGCCGAACTGAACATCACATCCGTACGCTCCCAGATGGGGGTGGTCCTGCAGGGCGGACAGCTTATGGCCGGCACAATTCTCAGCAATATAATCGGGACATTGCCGCTTACCATCGACGATGCCTGGCAGGCGGCGGAAATGGTTGGGCTGGCCGAAGACATCCGGGCCATGCCGATGGGCATGCACACCATCATCAGCGAAGGCGCGGCCAACATCTCCGGCGGCCAGCGGCAAAGGATACTTATCGCGCGATCCATCGTCCACCAACCGCGCATCATCGTTTTCGACGAGGCCACCAGCGCGCTGGACAACCGGACGCAGGCGATTGTCACGGAAAGCCTGGACAAGCTGAATGTCACGCGGATCGTCGTCGCCCACCGGCTGAGCACGTTGGCTGGTGCCGACATAATCTATGTCCTCGACAAGGGCCAAATCGTCGAGAAAGGCTCACATGATGAACTGATGCGATCAAAAGGCGTTTTCTACCAAATTGCCCATAGGCAGATAGTCTAACTGGAGCAGCAAAGTTGATTTGGAAAAGTGAATTCAGCGCCGTAAACTACTGTCTGAACGATAGTCACCCCGAGTGCCCGAGCGCAAAGGTGACGCGGGTAAGAGACCAAAAGAATGCTTTTGCTTTATTACATTTGAGAGATGATCATGGCTTGGGTACAGACGGATTCCACGCCTTTATTTTTACGCGCCGGTAAATTCGCATGCTCCAGTTGCCCTCCATTCCATGACATCAGACATTATCAAATGACTTGGGTGGTGCCCAGAAATGTGTCAACAGCGCGATTCTCATTCCACTACCTTATTCTAACGAAACATAATGTTGTGGGAAAATAAAGTCGCGGAATGGATAATAAAGTCGTGGAAACGTGGTGCCACCCAGGATTGATACCTGGGTGGCTTTTCGACTTTTGGATACATAATCATTCGATGCTTCGCATTTAACTACCCTTTATTAAACCGGTCCATCTTAAAAAGTGTTAAGCACAATGAAGACGGGCAGCAACGCCCTGGTTAGTACACTGGTCGGGGAAGAATGCCGATACATATCAAACTTTTTGAAATTCTGTCCTGACTGTATTGTCCAAGATGAGCATAAATACGGGGAGACTTATTGGCATCTACTCCACCAATTTCGTGGAGTGTGGTACTGCCAGCGCCATGGCACACAACTAATAGGAGTTCACATCACATTGAGGTTCTTACAACTTTTACCGAGAGGGCCGATGAACAGCCACCGGTAATAGCTGATAGCAAGCCGATGCAGGAAATAACCAAGAACTATTTATGCTTCAGATAAATAAACAGTATTCCAGACGCTGATTGCGTTAATAAGGATATTGAGGGCGCTGGCCCGTTGTAGTTGATCTTGCAATGCCCGCTCCCGCAGCTCTCCCCGTTTACCGAAAAAGAGTGCCCACGCCAGGGCGTTCATTGCTTCGCCTTTATTGAGGCCCTTTTGAATCCTCCGGCGCATGGACTCGCTTGAGAGGTGATCCAAGATAAAAATCGTTTTTTCGATGCGCCCCATTTCCCGTAGGGCTGTCGCTAAACTATTTTGCCGGGCATATGAGCCTAGCTTACCCATGATAAAAGACCCGGACACCTTGCCTTCTCTAATCGAAGACCCAGATGCCCAGGCCGAGGATGAAACCTTGAATCATGTGCGGCTTGGTACGAAAATAAGGACGGAAGTATAGATTGCGGCGACCAGGGGGGAGAACGCGATGGCAGGCGGAGGTGACGGGACCGCTTTCTTTCGACATTATGCAGGAAAGTTCGCTGTTTGCCCGAAATAATGGTATCATCTTACGACGCTTCGATGCCGCTGGCCATCGACCGCGGCTGAACGCCAGATGGCCTAGGCGCGGGATTTGGCGGTTGCTTGCAACAATATACGCCAAAAGCACATGCAAGGGGGAGAACGCGATGGCGGGCGGGAGTGACGGGACCGCAGCTTACACGCCGGGATACTTTTTCCGCGGGCTGCGGGCCGACGCGACTTTAGAGGGCCTGTACGGCTGCGAAAATATCAGCCATTACGAAACCGTGGCCGACAGGCTTGGCTTTCTTTCCCCGGCCAGAACTGTCATTCTGGAGAGCCCGATTGGCGACGATGCCGCCGAGGGTGGTTACTCTCTAATGCTGACCTGTCAGGATTGGCTGAAACTGATTAATAAGTCGTCCCGGCCGCAGGATATTTTGCCGGAAGACTTCGCGGCCGTCCCGGAATGGCGGCAGACAATCGCGTTCGTCGAGCAATGGCATGCCGGAAATCAATGCGGCAGGCTGATGGACGGGCTGTGGCTCGAAGTGGACATGTCCGGCCCGCCGCCGGCGGTGCCTGTTCCCAGCGTTTTTTTCGGGATAAGGCACAGCACCGAGGAGGAATACATGAAAGTAATCACGAACGGGCTGGCCGCTTTTGAGCTGGAAATGCCGCCGGCCCAAAAGGAGCTGGTGCGTACTTATTTTCGTACCATCGGACCCTTATGCCAAGGGGTGGTGGTGGGATTTATGATCGCCCGCCCGGGAGCGCCGCTGCGGCTTTGCACCTGGGGCGCCAACCTGCCCGACGTGGTGGCCGGTTTGCGGCAACTGGGGATCACCACGTTGGAGAATCATTCCGCTTGGCGGGATTTTCCCAATCTCGGACTGCATTGTATGCACGTCAATATCGATATCGGCGCTGTCTACGGCGCCAAAGTGGGAATCGAATTAAAATTTTTGGCGGCGGCTACGGTTCGCGAACAGCAGCAAACCCGACACTGGCCCGACTTTATAGGGCGGCTGGTGGATAAGGGCTGGTGTCTGCCGCAAAGAGGCCGGGCGGTGCTGAACTGGCCCGACGGACACAGCTACCATCCCGATCCGTATGATTTTAGCAGTCCCCGCTACAAGATCCTGCGCACGATTAACCATGTTAAGCTGGACTTTCAGCCGGGGCAGCCGCCCCGCGCCAAAGTATATTTCATGTACACGGCCGCAGAACTATAGGCTGCGCGATCCATCCCCGCCCGCAACACCGACCGGGCAATAAGCAGGATAATGGAGGCATGGCTATGGGAAAGAAAGCCATCAAGCCCTATCACCTGTTCCGCTACGCCGGCGGCTGGCACGTTATCGACATCGAAGGGATGCGCGCCGCCGCCGTGGACGAGGCGACAGCCGATTTCCTGGCGAATCCGGCCGGCGGCTCACCGCTCGCGCCCCTGGCGGCGGAGCGGCTGGCAGAGCTGGGCCTGCTGCCCGTGGACGAAGAACAGGCCGCGACAGCTGCAAAAGAAATAAAACCGGACCCCATGCCGGTGGTCAACATAGCTCTTTTTCTGACTCAGTCCTGCAATCTGCGCTGCGTCTACTGCTACGGCGAAGGCGGCGGCTACGGCAGCGGCGGCGACATGGCGGAAAAGACGGCTTTTCAGGCCGTGGACTGGCTGCTGGCCCAGGCGGGCAAGATCAAAAAGCTGCACATCGGCTTTTTCGGCGGCGAACCCTTCCTGAACTTCCCGCTGATGAAAGCCGTGGCGGAATACGCCAAGCAGAAAGTCCGGGAGGCGGGCAAGGAGGTCGCTTTCCACACCACCACCAACGCCACCCTGCTGGACGACGAAAAGATCGGCTTCATCAAAGAGCACCGGCTGGAGGTCATGGTCAGCTTCGACGGTACTAAGGAACTGCAGGACGCGCAGCGGCCCTATGCGGACGGCCGGGGCTCCTACGACGCCGCGCTGCCCGGGATCAAAAAACTGCTGGCCGCGTTGCCCGAAACCCCCGGTCACGCCGTCATCACCGGCGACACCGACCCCAGGGCCGTCAAGGACGCCCTGCGGGAAATCGGCTTCGCCCAAGTTTCCGTCATGCCGGCTTCCCGCTCCCTGTTCGTCGGGCCGAACGGCGTGCGGGGGGAGCGGGACTTCCAGAAGCTCCTCCTGGCACTGGAAGAAGAGGTGGAAGTCTGGCTGCGCCTGACGGTAAGCAGAGACGGCGGGGCCCTGCAGGGCCTCAAAGACAAAAGCGGGTTATATCCGAGCCTGACTGCCCTGCTCCACAACAGCAAGCGGCGCCATGGCTGCGGCGCCGGCCGCGGGCTGGTCGGTGTGTCCGTTTCCGGCGATATCTATTTATGCCACCGTTTCGTGGGGCGGGAGGAGTATAAGCTGGGCAGCGTCTTCGCCCCGGGTCTCGCGCGGGAAGAATATCTGGCCAGCCAGCTGGAAAGAAACGGGGAGTGCTCCGCCTGCTTTGCCAGGTATTACTGCGGCGGCGGCTGCAAGCACGACAACGCCGGCGCCTGCGGGTCGGCATTCGCGCCGTCCGGGGATATGTGCCGGCTGTGGAGGCGCGAACTTGAACTCGCGGCCGCCGTTGTCTGTCAGCTCAGCTCCGGGGACAGGGCCTTCCTGGCCGAGCAGGGGATCTTCCCGCCCAAGCCGTGCCCGTTTGATTTTTAGATTATCACTTTCATCCAGCGCGAGAATTGCGCTCGTCAGAGGTAATCTTAGGCGATTAGAGGGACATGCACGCCGGCTTTATGAGCAAAAAGGTGATATTGGTCGCCTTTGGCTGTATGTCGGCAACGGTTTCCCATGCGGGGGGCGTAAAGCGCTATTTCGTGTATGTATTAAAACAACTGCAAATCAAAGGAATTTCCCTTAAAGCAGTAAATCCGGCCGTTCTATGAACGACCGGATTCAGTCGGCGTTGGTTTGCTGTATATTCTGTACATAGCAGCTATAAAACTGCCAAAATGGCGGTTGCTACGCATTGTGAACTGCCAAAAAGAAGAGAATGATTTTCAATTGAAGTAAATGTATCCCTTACCACACGCGGGGTTAGGGGAGCCGGCTGCTACGACCGCATCTAGTTCCTCGACTGACAATTCTTCACGCAGGGGTCGCAGCTCCTCCGGGGTAAAATCAAAACCGGCGGCGCGAACGAATTTTATGCGGGATTCGTTGTCCGGGCAAGCAATGACCTGTTTTGCAAAGTCCTCGTCGGTTTTCATGCGTTCAAGAAAATCATTTGCGGATTCGACGCTCATGCTCAAATCCTCCTTTGTAACTTAATGTTGGATTAATTATAGCATGTCATATTAAGTAAGCAAAAGAAAATTTGACGAATTAAACGGAGGATTGTCGCCTGCTACAAGAGAACAGGGCCAGGCAATAGGTAGTTTGGGAATATTCGTTTCGAATGGTTGCAGGCTATTCAAGTCGATTTGCAGATGCTCTAGCACATATACGAAATAGCCGCCGGCGACGGACAGCATCCCGGCCAAGCTTCCCCGAAGATAGCTTACCCAGCGCGTAACGTACTGCCAAAGACGAGTGATATTGCCCTTTTGCTCGTAAAGCCGACGAGCACGTTCGATGTGGCGTCGCAGACTTTCGGGGGATGGAAGCAGTTCCCGGGCAGGATTAAAATGGCCAAAAAAATCAAACCTCTTTCGACGCGACCGATAAAACGCTGATCCTGCTTGTGCAGTCTGAGGCCAGGGATTTCGTGACAGAATGCACGGTATTAATGGCTGCACGTAAATGCATACGTTTCTTAGCTAATATCAGAATATCGTCCATATAACGCACGTAAAATACCCCCTGTTTGCGGCGATGCTCCTGCGTGGCGAATCCAGCGGCAGTAAATACAAAGCGCCCAATAGAGGAGATAGCGAACCCCCGGCGACCATTCCAACGCCTATCCCGTTAAGACACGACGATGACTTTCAAAAGATAGGGCCATCAGCCGGGGCTTTCTTTTCATACCTTTACCAATGCACGTCGGACTGGGTGTCGCGGATCAGTCGGTTGAACCCCTCTCCAGATTACCTTGAAGCCGCGCCAAACTTGGCCCATTGGCAATAATCATACGGTTAACGACCGCCTGCTGTCTATCGAGTCTGTTGCCAAAGTGTTTAAAACCCCTAATTTTAACAACTGGCATATGAAAGCCCCCGTTTCAAGGGTTATCAGTGCTGTTTCTCGTGAAAAAGGCTTTTGTCAACAAGCCCTATCTTTCACAGGCCATTATATAGAAAATCAGAATCCGCATGATTTGCCGGTCTTTCCCTAATCTTCGCGATAAGCGCGCATGGCAACTAGTTCAGCCATTGCTTATCCAGTCTACCTTCAAAATAAATCATTAACTGAGAAATACAGTTGTCCAGTTTCTGAGCGGCATAGCCCATTTCTTGGCGGCATCAACCGTGTGCCCAATAAATGATCTTGCGCAAAGCCTCATTAGAAGGATAGGCTGTTTTCGTTGTGGTTGCTGCAGGGAGTCTTTGAATAGCTCTTTCAGCTTATTGTGGATATCCTCGACGGTCCGGCACTCTTTCGCCAATTCTTTGGCGAGCTGCATCTGTACGCTTTGCATAAAGGGTCATCTCCCTTATGGATATTATTACTATTGACACAAAGTCCCAGAACATTCTCGAATTACTAGTAGGCACCTTCTTTAGTTTAGTTATAAACCAATTGTGCTGACACAAAAGCCACAGCCGATATCTCGGGTGTGGCTTTTAGAGTTATACTTTTGCACCCTTCTTTGCAATAGATAGACCATACTTCTTCATCCTGCGCCACAGGGTAGTGCGGTCGATTCCTAACAGTTTTGCTGCGTCGGCGTAGCGGCCGTTTGCATCAGCTAAAGCATCGTAAATCTCTTTTGCTTCCCCGCAGTCGGCGGGGTTTTCTTTTTCCTGGAACGTATATTCGTCGCCGCAGGTCTGGGCGATAATGGTCTCGTCGATAATATCCGACCTGCTTACGGCCATTGCTCTTTCGATAGTGTTTTGGAGTTCACGAACGTTGCCGGGCCATGAGTAGCGGGCAAGGTAGTCGATACCCGCTTGCGTCATTGAGAGCTTGCGATTAGTAGCCAGAGCTTGCCTGCGGACAAAGAAATTAGCGAGTTCAGCAATGTCTGCGGAACGTTCGCGCAGCGGAGGAATCGGCAAGCGCAGAACGTTGAGGCGGAAATATAGATCGTCGCGGAACTTGTTCGCGGCCACCATGGCCTTCAGGTTTTTATTGGTTGCGGCGATTATCCTGACGTCAACGGGGAGGACCTTATCGCTGCCGAGACGGATGACCGTTTTTTCCTGAAGAACCCTGAGCAAGCGCCCTTGGTTGACGTAGTCCATTTCAGCGATTTCGTCAAGGAATATGGTTCCGCCGTGGGCGACTTCGAAGAGGCCGGGTTTGCCGGTCTTGGCTGCACCGGTGAAAGCTCCAGCCACATAGCCGAAGAGCTCGCTTTCAAGCAACTGGGCGGGGAGGGCCGCACAATTGATGGCGACGAAAGGGCCGGTACTCCTGTTGCTGGCGTTATGGATGCTCTGGGCGAACACTTCCTTGCCGGTTCCCGTTTCTCCGAGGATCAATATGTTCGAATCGGTTTGGGCAAAGTGTCCGGCAGTTGCCACGGCCTTCCGGATTACGTTGCTTGAACCCAGAACATCATCGAAGCTGAATCTGGCCACATGACCCTTAGAGTAAAATTCCCGACGGATGCGGGCCTCCATTTCCTGGATTTTGGTGACATCCTGCATCGTGGCGACGGCGCCGATAACCTTTTCCCCCAGAAAGATAGGCACTTTATTGCAGAGGACATGCTTGCCCTTAAAATTCAAAAGGTGATGCAAGTCGTCCATGCCGGACTTGACAACCTTATGCAACTTGAGGTCCGGTAGCAGTTCGGAGACGTTTCGGCCGAGGATTTTCTCCCGCTCGATCTGTGTAAATCGCTCGGCGGCAGGGTTGAACTCAGTGACGCGCTGGTCCTGGTCGACGACAATAATACCTTCGTAGGCGTAGCCCAGGACGGTGTTCAACATGTTGCGCTTGGCCTTTTCCGTCTGCAAGGCCTGTAATACGAACCTAGCTTCTTTCGCCGCGAGCAGAATGCTTTCGCGGCTTGTTTTCAAAAGGGTATTGGCGACGCCAAGCTTTCGCGCCGCCTTGACGGCGGAGACACCGCCGAGGATAACTTCCGCATTGGCGGCAACAGCGTTGTTAACGGCTTCGGCTGCCTCCTCGGGTCCTTCCATTAGACTGGGAATAAACTCGACCCCGAGAATGGGGGCCAGGTATTAAATTCCGTCAATCATCTTTCTCGATGCGACAACGGCGATTTTTTGGCCGAGCTTTCTCGCTTCTTCGACGGAACGAATGATGTCAAAGCCGGTTATGGGTAAATCCATGACGTCGATGTTCAAAGTCCGCCTGATTATCTCTGCCGTGCCGGCCCTGGCAATAACAACTTCGCCGCCGCTCGCGAGGAAGTTCTCGACAATCGGGATGGAATCCGTCCAATATCCTTTGGTTATAAAGATATCGCTATGCTGGTCGGCGAGCACTTCGCTGGCGTATGCGGCTAAATCATCATTAGGCATGAGAAAGAGGACCTTAGGCATGTCGGCAGCCACCCCTCAAAAATGTTGCGCAACGTTGCAACTAAAATTATATGATGTTGCGCAATGGGGCGCAACTGAATTTTCCGAAAAGGCGCGATCTCAAAGGAGTTGCAGCGTTGGCACAGATTTTGCTCAATGGATATATTGCCAAGACAATATTGACTATACGGAAAAGAGGGAGCTTCTAGATGCCAACTGCTCAGGGGAAGAACGTTTTGTTCGATGCAGCTAGCTTGGATACGGGACAGGTGGGCAAAGTTCAGGTAGCGGTTGATTTTTGCCTGGTTAATGATGGAGCCTCACATCACGGTGTGGATTTCTTATCAGAAGCGGATAGCCTGTTCGACAATAGCCGGGTCGTCGTCATCATCGACCATGATACGCCCAGTGGCTCCGAAGCAGCGTCTGTTATCCAGAGAAAGCTTATAGACTTCGCCAAGAAGCATAACACGGCCTATCATCACGGCGAAGGCGCCGGGTACCAGTTGATGATCGACAAGTATGTGAAAGAGGGCCAGGTGGTCGTCGGCTGTGGAGAGCATGCGGCTATTTTCGGCGCGGTGGGCGCAATCGGGATCAAGGTTTCGCCGGAAGAGCTTGCTGAAGTGCTGAAGACCGGCCTGCTGACTATCGAGGCTCCCCAAATCGTGAATATAAGGTTGTCCGGGAGATTGCCGGCAGGCGCGTATGCGAAGGATGCCGTTTTGGCTGTTATCAGGAAAGTCGGGACAACAAAACTGGCGGGGAAACTTATCGAATTCTCAGGAGACGCTTTCCAAGCACTTACTCTAAACGATAGACTCACCATCTGTAATTTGGCCGGGAAGACCGGCGCGGTCAGCGCAGTGGTCAACCTAGGGGAAACGGCCAGCGCGCAGGGACGCGCGGAAGTGTACAGCTTCGACCTGGCCGGCGTTAAGCCTTTAGCTGCCGGGCCGGACGATTTTGCGATCATTGATGAAGTCTCCGGGCTAGGCAACATGAGGGTGAACGAAGTGTTTATCGGCGGGTGCTCGGGAGGCAGGATCGAGGATCTGAGAGTTGCGGCCAGCATCGTCAGGGGGCAAAAGCTGGCCCGAGGGCTGAGGATGGTGGTTGCGCCGATAAGTAGCGATGTCTATCTACAGGCATTGCGGGAAGGGCTTATCGACGACTTTATCGATGCCGGGGCCGTTGTCATGAATCAGGGATGCAGCACCTGCTGGGGCAAGTCCCAGGGGATCCTGGACGCCGATGAAGTGTTGGTTTCAGCCGGTTCTTACAACTGCAAGGGCTGTGCCGGCGCTGAATCCGCAAAAATTTACGTCACTTCGGCGGCAACCGCGGCGAAGAGCGCGATAGCGGGAGTAATAGCCGGCCCACGCGGCATTTAGGGGGGTGAATATAACATGCAACGTAATTTTTCCGGCAAAATTTGGAAACTTGGCGACGATATCGACACTGATATTATCATCCCGACGCAGTATCTTACTTTACCGACGATGGAGGAAATGAAGAAGTTCGCGTTTCACCCCCTGCGGCCGGAACTGGCCGGGCTGATACAACCAGGGGATATCATCGTAGGGGGTAAAAACTTTGGCTGCGGTTCATCGCGCGAACAGGCCCCCGGGGTCATCTGTGCGTTCGGAGTAAGATGCATCATTGCCAAATCCTTTGCCAGAATCTTTTTTAGAAACGCCATCAACAACGGACTTTTGCTGATTGAGAGCCCCGAACTACCGGATGCCTGCGCAGAGGGCGATACGGTAACCGTCGAGATCAACAACCGGCTTTCATGCAACGGGAAAGAATACAGGATTCCAGCAATGCCGGAGAACCTGTTCACCATTATTGAAGACGGCGGGCTGGTAAAGAGCATGAAAAAAAGAAACAACGTTCAGGATTAGGGGGTGATACAAGTGGGGCACACATTGGCCGAAAAGATTCTCATGCACAATACCGGCGTCAAAACCTGCCGACCCGGCGACATTGTCATTACGAAACCGGACAGGGCGATGTTTCTCGATATATACGCGCCGTTCGTCTATGACAAATTCAAGGAGATGGGCTTCACCAAGGTATGGGATACAAACAGGGTAGTCATCATGCTTGACCATTTACTGCCCACCTGCTTAAAGGGCGACCCGCGGCACCTTCGCTATGCGCACAAGTTCGCCGAAGAATTCGGTATTGGTAACGTGCACGCCGCCGAAGGTATTAGCCACCAGTTGATGCCGCAGCTGCGTTACGCAAGGCCGGGCGATGTCGTTTTCGTGACTGATTCGCATACGACGACCTACGGCGCTGTCGGCTGTTTTTCCACGGGCATCGGCTATACCGAGATGGCTGCCGTCCTCGGCACCGGCGAACTATGGGTGAGGGTTCCCGGCGCGATCAAGATTCAAATTGACGGCAAGCTGCCGGACGGTGTTTATGCGAAGGATATCATCCTGCGCGTGCTGGGCGACATCAAAGCAGACGGCGGAACCTACAAGTCACTGGAGTTTTGCGGTACCGCGATTGACGCGCTCAGCGTCGATGCCAGACTGACCATAGCCAACATGGTTGTCGAATGCGGAGGCAAGGTCGGGCTTTTCGCGGCTGATAAGAAAACCGCGACGTACAGCGGGATGGATTATGATGCCGTAAAATGGATCAGCTTTGACGGCGACGCAGAATACGAGCAGGTTCTACATTACAGCGCCGAGGATTTTGTCCCTTACGTTTCTTGCCCGCCTTACGTCGATAATGTACATCCCATCACGGAGCTCAAGGAGGTGGAGGTTAATGAGGTATTTATAGGTTCCTGCACAAACGGAAGGCTTGAGGATCTGGCGATCGCCGCGAAAATCTTGGCCGGCAAAAGAGTAAGCAAGTATGTCAAATTAATCGTCACGCCAGCCTCGACGAAGGTCTTCAAAGAAGCGATAGCGGCGGGTTACATCGAGACGCTTGTCAAAGCCGGGGCGATGGTTACGCATCCGTTTTGCTCATTGTGTCAGGGGAGAAGCACGGGACTTTTAACCGAAAATGAGGTTTTGCTCGGCACTAATAACAGGAATTTCTTGGGACGGTTTGGGAGCGCAAAGGCCAAGGCGTATTTAGGCTCACCGGCAGTTGCGGCAGCCTCGGCAATCACCGGCAAAATCACTGATCCACAAACGTTGGAAATTAAGTAGAAACGGGGGAAAGCAAATGACATCAATAAAGGTAATGGGTATCGACATCAAATATTTTAGCGTTTTTGCCGCGATAGTGTTGATATTAACCTATATGAACAAACTGCCTGTCGGTTTTGCGGGCGCGGTACCGCTACTGATGGTATTAGGCGCCATTTTTGGCTGGATCGGCGATCGCACGCCCATCATCAAAGACTATTTCGGCGGCGGGGCCATCGTGATTCTGTTTGGATCGGCTTCTTTGGTTCTGTTTAAGATTCTTCCCAAACCGGCCATCGATACGGTTGGCTTTTTCATAAACAAGACAGGCTTTCTAGATTTTGCCCTTGCCACGCTGATTACCGGCAGCTTATTCGGGACGGATAGGAAAACTCTGCTCGCTTCCTGCCTGCGCTATGTGCCCGCTATCGCCGCGGCCCAGGTCGTTGGCTTGATCGCAGTGGCCGCAGTAGGCACGCTGATCGGTTACGGCTATAAAGAGGCGATATTGTTCATCGGTCTGCCGGCGATGGGCGGCGGTATCGCGGCGGGTGCCATTCCGATGTCCAAGATGTTTGGCGAAGCCATGAAACAAGATCCCAAAGTGTTATTCTCCACCATGGTATCGGCGGTAGCTCTGGCGAACGCCATGGCAATCCTGGGTGGCGGCCTGATGGATAGGATAGGCAAGGCAAAACCGTCGTGGACCGGCAACGGAAAGCTAATGGCGGTAAAGAGCGACCAGAAAATCGATGAAGAAGAAAGAGAAGATAACCCTTCGGATGTCAAGCAATATGGAATCGGTATCCTTGCGTGCTTAGTCGTTCTGTTCGCGGGTTATCTCATCATGAAGTTCGTGCCGGCGATCCACGCCTACGCGTGGATGGTTATTCTGGCGGTAGTTATAAAACTTAGCGGGGTGCTTCCCAAGTCCGTAGAGAACGCCGGTTATCATTGGTGCCAACTGTGCGTAAAGAACTTTCTGGGAATGCTGCTCGCCGGACTCGGCGTTGCCCTCGTTGACTTGAGTGCCGTCATCAACGCCCTGTCGGTAAACTATGTGATCCTCGTAGGCACCGTCGTCGTTTCGTCATGCATTGCGGCGGCTGTGGTCGGAAAATTCATTGGCTTCAACCCCGTCGAATCAGGCATTACCGTCGGTCTATGCTCCACCGATATGGGCGGCTCGGGCGACTTGGCAATCCTGTCGGCCTCCAAAAGGATGGAGCTTCTGCCCTTCGCTTCGATATCCACGCGTATCGGCGGGGCGATGATCTTGATATTGTCCGGTTTCCTGTTGACGGTTTTACTCTAGCATAGCCCGCGGTCAGCAGGGGCCGGCAGCGGCCCCTGCTGATTTGAATCCGTATAAATCCAAAGGTTGAATGGAGCGTCAAATCATGCAAACGAATGAAAGGGATTCGCGCATGCGAAAGCCGGTCCGTATCAGCAGCGTCGAGTTTAGAGACGGGCAACAGTCTTTGCTGGCGACCCGCGTAAGAACGGAAGATATGCTCCCGGTCCTGGACAGGATGGACCGCGTGGGCTACGACTGTGTCGAGATGTGGGGCGGGGCGACGTTCGACAGCTGCATCAGGTTCTTGCAGCAGGATCCCTGGGACCGTGTACGCCAGTTCAAAGATATAATGAAAAACACGCCTCTGAGGATGCTCCTCAGGGTCTAGAACGTCGTTGGATACAGGCAGTACCCGGACGATATCGTCGAGATGTTCGTGGAAAAAGCAGCGGCGGCCGGCATCGATATTTTTCTGGTTTTCGACGGGCTCAACGACCTGCGCAACTGCGAAACGGCAATCCGTGCCGCTCATAAAGCCGGTAAAGCCGCCGAAGGAAACTTACTTTACACGACAAGCCCCGTTCATAACATCGATCAATATGTTCAACTTGCCAAGGATTTCGAAAGAATGGGCGTCCAGGCGGTCCACTTCGAGGATATGGCCGGACTGTTGACGCCGGAGGTTGCTTTTACAGCGGTTAAGGCTATAAAAAAAGCTATTTCGATCCCTCTTCATATTCACTGCCACTGCACCGGCGGGATGGCGGATATCGCATATTGGGAGGCGATTAAAGCTGGTGTGGACGTTATCGATACCGATGTATCCGCGCTTTCGCTCGGCACTGCCCATCCTCCGGCCGAGAGTTTTGTTGTCGCCTTGAAAGGTACTCCTTGGGACACAGGTCTGGACTTAGACCTAATCTCTGAGATAAATTCCCACTTCCTGGACCTAAGGGTCAAGTACAGAGAATTCGAAAGCCGGTTTACCGGCGTGGATATTAGCGTCCTCCGGCATCAGATTCCCGGCGGCATGCTGTCCAATCTCGAAAACCAGCTCAAGCAGATGGACGCATCCGGCAAGCTCAATGAAGTGCTGGAAGAAGTGCATCATGTCCGCCAAGACTTCGGTTATCCCCCCTTGGGAACGCCGTTCAGCCAGATTGTCGGCGCCCAGGCGACCATGAACGTCATCCTTGGCGAGCGTTACAAGATGATTTCCAAGGAAGCCAGGGATTATATCAAAGGGCTTTACGGACAGCCCCCGGGCAAAATCGACCAAGCACTTGAGGAAAAGGTTATCGGCTCGGACAGCAAAGTCACCTGCCGACCGGCCGACCTGCTCGAACCCGGGTGGAAAAAGATGAAAGCGGAGATCGATAGCCTGGCCCGGAGCGATGAATATGTATTGACCTACGCGATGTTCCCCGAGTTTGCCAGAGATTACCTGAAGAAGAGATACGAAGCGTAAGGCGCTCTGTCGCAGCGGCTAGTGTCGGTGTCCCCAATACGTGATAAGGGAGAGGACGATATGAAACAGACCAATCCGGAAGCCATCAAAAAGGCGCAGGAGTTGCTCCAGGCTCTGAAGGTAAAGCGGGGCGGGAGCATCCTGGAGTTCCATAAGAAGATTGCCAACGACCCCGACTTGCTGAACGCCTTCAACACGCAGTACGACAACTGCAACAAGAATCTGACCCACCTGCCGCGCAAGTATCGGGAACTCATCATCATGGCCCTCGGCTGCGCCCTCAAAGCCCAGACCACCATCAACGTTCATGCCAAACTGGCGGTGGAGAACGGCGCCACGGTCGAAGAACTGGGAGAAACGCTACGCCTGGTATTTTTCCTCGCCGGGGCCACCAGTCTCATCCCGGCCGCCGAGATCTTCGAGTCGCTGGAGACGGACTGAACGAGTCAGCATTAACTGGGGGGGCGAAGCATTTTGGCGAAAGTAAGTTTTCAGGAGGATCTGTGCAAGGGCTGCAAGCTCTGTATCGGCGCCTGCCCGCAAAAGATCATCGGGCTCGCTGACCATATAAACGCCACCGGCTATCACCCGGCAACGGTCAAAGCGCAGGATAAGTGCCGCGGCTGCGCGCTGTGCGCCATGGTGTGCCCGGATGTCGTGATCACGGTGACGAGGGAGAGTTAACCATGAGCAGAATCATGATGAAAGGGAACGAAGCTATCGGCGAGGCGGCCATCAGGGCCGGCTGTCGCTACTTCTTCGGCTATCCGATTACGCCCCAGAGCGAGCTTCCGGAGTACCTGGCGCATCACCTGCCGGCGGCCGGCGGCGTTTATTTGCAGGCGGAAAGCGAAGTCGCGGCAATCAACATGGTCTTCGGCACGGCCGCAACCGGAGCGAGGGTCATGACCTCATCCTCCGGGCCGGGGATGAGCCTCAAGCAGGAAGGCATCTCCTACCTAGCCGGGGCGGAGTTGCCCTGCCTGATCGTCAACGTAATGCGAGGGGGACCGGGACTTGGCAATATCGCCCCGGCGCAGAGCGACTACTATCAGGCGACCAGGGGCGGCGGACACGGCGATTATCGGACCATCGTGCTGGCTCCCTACTCCGTGCAGGAGGCGGCCCAGATGGTAATCGAGGGCTTTGACCTCGCTGACAAGTACCGCAACCCCGTCATGGTTGCCCTCGACGGCAACCTGGGGCAGCTGATGGAGCCGGTGGATTTTGCTAAGCTGCCAGCGGCAACAAGCGTGGCCAAACCTTGGGCCATCAAGGGCAAGCACGGCAGGTCCAAGAAAACCGTGACCTCGCTCTTCCTCGATCCGGAAAAGCTGGAGGAGCACAATTTTAGACTGGCGGCGAAGTACCTGGAGATCACCGAAAACGAGACGCGGTGCGAGAGCTACCTCACCGGTGACGCCGAAATCCTGGTTGTCGCCTATGGGATCGTCGGCAGGATGGCCAAGGCGGCCGTCGACATGGCCCGTGCCGAAGGCATCCGCGCCGGCATCTTCCGGCCGATTACCCTATGGCCGTTTCCCTATACCCAACTAAATGACGCTGCCAAGTCGGCCGGCAGAGTTCTCACCGTCGAGATGAGTATGGGCCAGATGGTCGAGGACGTGCAGTTGGCTGTCAAATGCCGATTGCCGGTGGATTTTTATGGACGATGCGGTGGCATGGCGCCCACCGTTCCCGAGATGTTCCGCCAGATCAAAGAAGCAAAGAGCAAACTCAGCGAGAAGGGGGCTTAAGCAATGAGTATCGTATTTCAACGGCCCGTCTCGCTGGCTAAGCAAAAGTTCCACTACTGCCCGGGATGTCATCATGGGGTAATTCACCGTTTAGTGGCCGAGGCGATTGACGAGCTGGGGTTTCAAGAAAAAGCGATCGTGGTAGGCTCGGTGGGCTGCTCCGTATTTACCTACGACTATTTCGACGTGGACGGGGTTGGCGCCGCTCACGGACGGGCGCCTGCGGTTGCCACGGGCGTGAAGCGGGCCTTGCCCGATAGCGTCGTCTTCACCTATCAGGGAGACGGCGACCTCGCCGCCGTCGGCACGGCGGAAATCGTCCACGCCGCCGCCCGCGGGGAAAACATTACGGTAATCTTCGTGAATAACGCAATCTACGGCATGACCGGCGGCCAAATGGCCCCCACAACCATCGTCGGGCAGAAGACCACCACCTCGCCAGCCGGCCGCGATCCGCAAAAAAACGGCTTCCCTATCCGCGTATGCGAGATGCTTTCTGCCCTGCCGGGCGCAACATATCTGGAAAGAGTGTCGGTCCATTCGGTCAAGCATGTTATCCAGGCAAAAAGGGCCATCAAGCTGGCTTTTCAGAACCAGCTCGAAGGCAAGGGATTTTCCCTCGTCGAGGTGCTCTCAGCCTGCCCGACGAATTGGAAGATGGAGCCTTCGCAGTGCGTCGAGTGGATAGACAAGGAAATGATCCGGCACTTCCCGCTGGCTATTTTCAGCCCGTCCAAGGAGGAAAAAAATGCTTAGACAGGTCACGATCGCCGGTTTCGGCGGCCAAGGCGTTCTCCTTATGGGCCAGCTGCTGGTATACGCCGGCATGCAGGAGGATAAGGAAGTCACCTGGATACCGGCTTATGGGCCGGAGATGCGCGGCGGCACCGCCAACTGCTCGGTAAGCATTGCCGATACATTCATAAACGCCCCGATGTTCGCCGACCCGGATATCTTGGTCGCCATGAACCAGCCGTCGCTCGACAAGTTCGAGGCTGCGGTCAAACCGGGCGGCAGCTTGTTCATCAATTCCTCGTTGATCAACCGTAAGTCCCGACGGCAAGACATAAAGACGTATTACATCCCCGCTAACGAATGCGCCGATGCCTTGGGCGAATCACGGGTGGCAAATATGGTGATGCTCGGGGCGGTGCTGGCGGCGGAACCGCTGGTTAAGACCGATAGTGTCCTATCCGTATTGGAAAAAACGCTGGCGTCGAAGAAACATCTGTTGCCGCTTAACAGTCAGGCGCTCGATAAGGGAGCAGAGATGGTCTAACAAAACAAGCGCGGAAAGCATACGCTTTCCGCGCGTTCTATAATAAGGCATTACCC
>MTLD01000344.1_pt1 | contig 19750 bp, 25 predicted proteins | sample 1982471 | NCBI WGS metagenome assembly MTLD01 (sample SAMN05712604, study PRJNA340218) | biofilm metagenome | isolation source: sample SPM anode biofilm adapted to -50 mV | place: USA | collected 2012-02-03 | reverse complement strand
TCGGCACGGACGGCGCCGCCAGCAACAACAACCTCGACCTGCTGGAGGAGATGCGGCTGGCCGCCTTCCTCAACAAGGTGGCGGGCTTCGACCCACTGGCCGTGCCGGCGCCCCAGGCGGTGGCGATAGCCACGGCCGGCGGCGCGGCCGTGCTCGGCATGGCCGGGGTTACCGGCGAGATAGCGCCGGGCCGCAAAGCCGATATCGCTATTTTCGATATGACGGCGCCCCATTGGTATCCGCGCCACGACCGCCTGTCGCTGCTGACCTACGCCGCCGCGGCGGCCGACGTCGACACGGTGATCGTCGACGGCCGGGTGCTGATGGAGGGCCGCCGTCTGCTGACCATCGACGAGGAGAAGGTCAAATCCGAGGCCAACCGCCGCGGCCTGCGGCTGGTAGGCAAATAGAAATATATTTGCGAGCCGAAAGGAAGGGATAGTCTCTTGTTCACCATCGTCAAAAAAGAAGAACTCTCGCCCGGCGTCAAGCTATTCGTCGTGAAGGCGGCGCTCATCGCCAAGAAGTGCCAGCCGGGACAGTTCATCATCCTGCGCATCGACGAAGACGGCGAGCGCATCCCGCTCACCATCGCCGATTTCGACCGCGACGCCGGCACCATCACCCTCATCTTCCAGGAGGTCGGCAACTCCACCCGCCAGCTCGGCACGCTGAACGAGGGCGACGCCCTCCTCGACCTCGCCGGTCCCCTGGGCAAAGCCACCCACATCGAAAAATTCGGCACCGTCGTCTGCATAGGCGGCGGCATCGGTGTGGCCCCGGTATACCCCATCGCCCGCGCCTACAAACAGGCCGGCAACAAAGTCGTCTCCATCATCGGCGCTCGCAACGCCGACCTGCTGATAATGGAGAAAGAGATGACCACCGTCAGCGACATCCTCCACATCACCACCGACGACGGCTCCAAAGGTCATAAGGGACTGGTCGTCGATCCGCTCAAGGACATGATTGCGGCCGACGAAAAGATCGACCTGGTGATGGCCATCGGCCCGGTGGTCATGATGCGCGGCGTAGCTGAAGTCACCCGGCCCCACGGCATCCACACCATCGTCAGCCTCAACCCCATTATGGTCGACGGCACCGGCATGTGCGGCGGCTGCCGCGTCAACATCGCCGGCAAAAATAAATTTGCCTGCGTCGACGGCCCCGAATTCGACGCCCACCAGGTAGACTTCAACGGCCTCATGGTCCGGCAGCGCATGTACCACGACCACGAAAAAATGACCCGCTGCTCGGGAGGGGGGAACTGCCAATGCAACAAGTAAAGCACAAGATGCCCGAACAACCGGCCGAAGAGCGGCGCCGCAACTTCAACGAAGTCGCCCTCGGCTACGAAGAAGCCACCGCCCGCGCCGAAGCCGACCGCTGCCTGGGGTGCAAAACCGCCCCCTGCCGCCAGGGCTGCCCGGTCGAGATCAACATCCCCCAATTCATCAAACACATCAAGGACGGCGACTACGACGCCGCCATCGACGAGATCAGGACCAAGAACAACCTCCCGGCCGTATGCGGCCGCGTCTGCCCGCAGGAAGACCAGTGCGAGAAATACTGCGTCATGGGCAAAAAGGGTGAGCCTGTCGGCATCGGCCGCCTGGAGCGGTTCGCCGCCGACTACGCCATGGCCAAGGACCGCAAGGATAAAGCGATCGCCGCCAAGGAAGTCCTCGGCAAAGTCGCCGTCGTCGGCGGCGGCCCCGCCGGCCTCACCACCGCCGGCGACCTCGCCCGCATGGGCTACAAGGTCACCGTCTTCGAAGCCCTCCACGCCGCCGGCGGCGTCCTCATGTACGGCATCCCTGAGTTCCGCCTCCCGAAAGCCATCGTCCAGCGGGAGATCGCCGCCCTGCGCGATCTCGGCGTCGACATCCAGGTCAACGCCGTCATCGGCAAGACGTTCACCATCGACGAACTGCTGAACGAGGAAGGCTACGACGCCGTCTTCATCGGCACCGGCGCCGGTCTGCCCCACTTCATGGACATCCCCGGCGAAAACTTCAACGGTGTCTACTCCGCCAACGAATTCCTCACCCGCGTCAACCTCATGAAGGCCTACAAGCATCCGCATACCGCCACGCCGGTCCGGGTCGGCCGCCGGGTCGCCGTCGTCGGCGGCGGCAACGTCGCCATGGACTCGGCCCGCACCGCCCTGCGCCTCGGCGCCGAGCACGTCTACATCGTCTACCGGCGCTCGATGGACGAGCTGCCGGCCCGCCACGAGGAAGCGGAACACGCCATCGAGGAAGGCATTGATTTCCGGCTGCTGACCGCCCCGGTGCAGGTCCTGGGCGACGACAAAGGCTGGGTCACCGGCATCGAATGCATCAAAATGGAGCTCGGCGAGCCTGACGCCTCGGGCCGGCGTTCGCCTGTGCCTGTCGAAGGCTCGAGCTACGTCCTCGACGTCGATACGGTCGTAATCGCCATCGGCCAGGGCCCCAACCCGCTGGTGCAGGACACCACGCCCGGCCTGGCGGTCAACAAGCGCGGCAACATCGTGGCCGACGAGGCGGGCGCGACCTCCAAGGCTGCCGTCTTCGCCGGCGGCGACATCGTCACCGGCGCCGCCACCGTCATCCTGGCGATGGGCGCCGGCAAAAAGGCCGCGGCAAAAATCCACGAATATGTACAAAATAAAAAGGCCGGCAAGTAGGAATACCGCCCTCCGGGCTGGAATATTTCGCTTAGAGAACCTTTTGCTGCGACGGTAACTCAGAATCGGGCGTCAGCAGTCGATAGGGAGGGGTAGGTACTATGTTGCAACAGGCGAAGAGAATGCAAGGCATGTCGTCGGCGATCTTCACCCAGGTGGACGATATGCGCAAGAAAGCGGTCGCTGCCGGCAAGGACGTCATAACCCTGAGCCTCGGCAGCCCGGATATGGCCCCGGCGCCGCATGTCATGGAGGCCTTGATGCGGGGCATCGCCGACCCGAAAAATTACGGCTACGCGCTGTCCAAGGGCACGCCGGCCTTTCTGCAGGCCGTTGCCGACTGGTACGGAACCAAGTTCGGCATCGTACTCGATCCGGCAAGCGAAGTCCATTCGCTTATCGGTTCCCAGGACGGTCTGGCCCACATCTCCTTGTGCTTCGTCAACCCCGGCGACGTGGTGCTCGTGCCCGATCCAGGCTATCCCATCTACACCGCCGGGCCTATATCGGCCGATGCCGAGCTTTACCTCATGCCGCTCACGCCGGAGAACGACTATCTGCCCGACCTGGACGCTATCCCCGAGAGCGTCCTCCGCCGGACGAAGATGATGATCCTCAATTATCCCAACAACCCCCTGGCCGCCACCGCCACCAGCGAATTCTTCGTCCGGGTGGTCGAGCTGGCCAAACGGTACAATTTCCTCGTCTGCCACGACTTCGCCTACAGCGAGATGTGCTACGACGGCTACCGTCCGCCCAGCTTCCTAAGTATACCGGGCGCCAAGGATATCGGCGTCGAGTTCCACACTATGTCGAAAAGCTTCTGCATGGCTGGCTGCCGCGTCGGCTTCGTCGTCGGCAACGCCCAGGCCATCGAGCTGCTCGGCCGCGTGAAGTCGAACTTCGACTACGGCATTTTCCTGCCCATCCAGCACGCCGCGATCGCCGCCCTTACCGGCCCGCAAGACTGCGTGGCCGCCATGGCCGCGGAGTACGCGCGCCGGCGGGACGTGATCGTCGATGGGTTCAAGGCCATCGGCTGGCAGGTGCCGCGCCCGAAGGCGTCGATGTACGTGTGGGCGCCGGTGCCGACCAAGCAGGATTCGTTCGCGTTCGCCGCCGGCATGATCGAGAACGCCGGCGTGGCCGTTGTTCCCGGTGTCGGGTTCGGCCCCCACGGGGAAGGATATGTGCGCATTGCCCTGGTGCAGCCGCAGGACCGTCTGCACCAGGCGGTGGACCGCATTCGCCAATGGTTGGGATAAGATAAAGGAGGAGGAAAAAGAGGAATGCGCGCGCTCAATTTCTACTCATCCAATTACCACAGCCAGCTGGTGTGCCGGCGCAAAACCTGTACGATCAGGCTTGGGGACAAAACCCACAAGTATGCCGAGGGCGACATCGTCTGGGTGACGGTGGGCAAACGCTTCGCCCAGAAGAAGAAAATCTACACCGCCGTCATCGACCGCGTGCTGCTCAAACCCATCTGCCAGCTTACGGCCGAGGACCTGACGGGCGAAAACCCTGATCTGACCAACATCGAAGAACTGCAGGTATTTCTTCAGTCGATCTACGACAAGCCCCTGACCCCCAACGACACCGTTACGGTCGTGTATTTTTCCGAGATCATCGAATAGAACATTACTTTTCGGGGAGTGTATCAGAACATGGCAAAACCCAAGATTCCGGTAGGTATTTCCGCACGTCACCTCCACGTTACCCAAGAGGACCTGGAGACCCTCTTCGGCAAAGGCCATCAGCTCACGCCCTTCAAGAACCTCAGCCAGCCCGGCCAGTTCGCCTGCGAAGAGCGGGTCGACCTCGTCACCGAGAAGGGCACCTTCAAACAGGTTCGCATCCTCGGGCCGGTGCGGTCCAAGACCCAGGTAGAGCTGGCGCTCACCGACGCGATGAAGCTGGGGCTGAAGATCCCGGTCCGCGACTCGGGCGATCATCACGACTCGCCGGGCCTGACGCTCGTCGGTCCCAAAGGGGAAGTAAAGATCAATTCCGGCGTCATCGCCGCCTGCCGGCATATCCATATGACCCCGGCCGACGCCGCCCAGTTCGGCGTCAAGGATAAGCAGTTCGTCTCGGTGCGCATCGGCGACGCCGACCGCAGCCTGGTCTTCGACAAGGTGCTGATCCGCGTCCACGATAGCTTCGCCCTCGATATGCACATCGACACGGACGAAGGCAACGCCTGCGGCGCGAAGACGGGCGATTTCGCGGTCATCGTCGAATAGGCTGCCGTTATGGAAGAGGACGATAGTAAGGCGCTGGCGATGATCGCCGCCAAGGCGTTCCCCGCCGCCGCGACGCTGGTCGACGTGGTCGATTTCCTCAACAAATCGCTGAAGCGTGAGGGCTATATCTTCGGCGTCAGCAAAAGCGGCGACAAAATGACCATTGTGATCTACCGGGCCGACGGCCCCGAACCCCGCGAGTGACTCGCGGGGTTCTTTTTTTGGGGTGATACGTCCCGCGCTCTGCAACTGGAAAAAATGTTTAAAATTGGCAGGTATTTTATTCCAGACGGCGTATTGTATATCTTGAGTATATATCTTGTATACAAGCATTGCCGCGCGGGGCGTGAGGAGGTTAGGCGATGGTGGGCACTAAAACGGTTTCCCAAGAGGCGGCCCCGGTCAGTCTGAAGGAGCGTGCATACCGGATAATCAGGGAAAACATCATCAATCTTCGCTTTCCTCCCGGCAGCATCCTCAACGAGAAGGACCTCGTCGAACAGATCGGCGCCAGCCGGACGCCGATCCGCGAGGCCCTAAGCCGCCTTGAACAGGATCAGCTCGTCGTCATCCTTCCCCAGCGCGGGTCGTTCGTGGCCGAGATCTCGGCCAAAACGATCAACGATGTCTACCAAGTGCGGGAGATGCTGGAGCCCGAGCTGGTGCGGCGAGTGGTGCCGATCTTGGAGGAGGCGGGCCTGGCGGCTTTCCGGGACAGATTCGCCGCTTTGCGGGGCGACGATTACGAAAAGGCGATCGCCGCCGATAACGATTTTCACAACTTCGTCCTGCGGTCGTGCAACAACGATTATCTAAGCCGGATGATGGGGACGTTGTATGCCGAGAACGAACGGATCCGCATCCTCATGATCCGGGCGCCGCAGCGAATGCAGGAAAGCACCGTCGAACACCTGGCGATCATCGAGGCGATGATGGCCCGTGACGTTAACCTGGCGGTGGAAGCGATGCGCATCCACATGGCCAACGCGAGGCGGAGCGCCATCCATTTTCAGCTGGGGATTTACGCCTGAGCGACACGATTTGAGGAGGAATAATTATCAAGGCTGTATTGCTGAAACGTCCGGGAGAAGTCGCCGTCGTTGACGTGCCCCGCCGTGACAGGCCGGACTGGGTGACGATAAGGGTCAAGGCGGCCGGCGTATGCGGCTCCGACATCGCCGCTTATAAGGGGCAGAGCCCGCTGGTGTCCTATCCACGCATCCTCGGTCATGAACTGGCCGGGGAGGTCGTCGCCGCCCCGGCCGGCAGCGGCCTAAAGGGCGGGGATCAGGTAGTGGCCGAGCCCTACATCTATTGCGGCGCGTGCAACCCCTGCCGTGCCGGACGGACGAATTGCTGCGAGAATCTGCAGGTGATCGGCGTCCACGCCGACGGCGGCATGGCGGAGTTTTTTTCGCATCCCGCGCAGCTCGTGCATAAGGTGCCTGGCGGCATATCCTGGGAAGAGCTGACCGTGGTCGAACCGCTGACCATCGCGCTGCACGGCCTTCGTCGTGCGGCGCTGGCGGCCGGCGAATTCGTCGTTGTCACCGGCGCGGGAACGATCGGCCTGCTGACCGCCCAGGCGGCGCTGGCGATCGGGGCTAAACCGGTAGTCGTCGATCCCGTACCGTCCAGGCTTAAGCTGGCTCGGGAGCTGGGCGTGGAATGGACGGTAGACCCCGCGGCCGAAGATGCCGTCGCCGCTATCGCCACCGTCACCGGCGGCCGGATGGCGCCGGTCGTCGTCGAAGCCTCTGGGGCGGAGGCCGCGGTCAGGAGTGTACTCGACTACGTAGCCAACGCCGGGCGAGTGGCGTTGATCGGTTACCCCAAGGGCGACGTGCCGTTGCCGACATTTTTGTTTACAAAAAAAGAACTGGACGTGCGGGGCTCGCGCAACAGCGCCGGCCAGTTTCCGACCGCCATCGGGCTGATTGCCGGCGGCCGGGTGCAGGCGGCGCGCATCATCAGTCAGGTTGCCGCCTTCGACGATCTGCCGGCATATATCCGGCGGCTGGCCGACAATCCCGGCGACCTTCTGAAGGTCGTAGCCAAACTGTAACTGCTGGCCGTGGCGGTGCTGGGGGGTGGGAAAAGTCTTTTCCGGTTTCCATTATAATTATACGGAGGTGTATTGGATGAACGGGAAATGGTTGGCAGGCGCGTTGGCGATGGTGATGATCCTGTCGCTCGTGCTGGCGGGCTGCGGCGGCGGCAGCAAATCGACCGCCCCGAAGGCCGAGGAGAAGATCATCATCAAGATCGCCTACGGCAACAACGTCGGCGAACCTAACGACAAGGCGGTGCGGGAATGGGGCCGGCTGATGAAGGAAAAAAGCAGCGGCCGGGTCGAGTTCCAGTACTTCCCGAGCTCGCAGCTCGGTTCCCAGAAGGATGTCACCGAGCAGCTGACGATCGGCTCCAACGTCATCACGATTTCCGACGGCGCTTTTCTGATGGACTACGTGCCGGACTTCGCCATTCTCTACCTGCCATACGCCTACGACAACGTCGACCAGCTTTACAAACTGGCCGACAGCGACCTGTTCAAGGAGATGTCCAAGAAGCTCGAAAGCAAGGGCCTGTATATCGTTCATACGAAGTGGATCTACGGCGTTCGCCACCTGCTCGCGTCCAAGCCGGTCACCAAGCCCGAGGATCTCAAGGGGTTGAAGATCCGCGTGCCCAACACCAGACTCTCCACCGAGGCGCTTAACGCGATGGGCGCGACGGCGACGCCGATGCCGCTGGCGGAAGCGTATCCCGCCATCATGCAGGGCGTCATCAACGGGGCCGAAAATCCCATACCGGTGCTGTACGGCGGCAAGATGTACGAAGGGGCCAAATATCTCTGCCTGACCGGGCATCAGCTCAACATGTCGCAGTGGATCGCCGGCAAGAAATTCATCGACAAGCTGCCGCCCGACATTGTAAAAATGCTGAAAGAAACAGGCGAGGAAGCCGGCCGTTTCCTGGACAAGGAGAACGCCGCCGCCGAGAAGGATGCCATCGACAAGATGAAGGCCGCCGGCGTCACGGTGGTCGGCAACGTCGACAAGAAGGCGTTTAAGGAAGCGACCAAGGACGTGTACAAGAAATTCAAGGAGATCCCTCCCGAACTATACAACAAAATGAACGCCATCATCGCCGGCAAGTAATCGCGGGCCGCGGCGGACCGGGAGTGCCGGTCCGCCGCGATAACACAAGAGGGGTGATACGGTGCGGCAGACTTTTTGGCAGGCGCTGAGGAATTTCGACGACGTCGCCGGCATGCTCTTCATGGCCTTCATCATCCTGCTGGCCTGCGCAAACGTGTTTATGCGCTATGTGGTGGGTCGTCCCTGGGGCTGGGTAGAGGAAGTGACCCTGCTGACTTTCGTGTGGCTCATCATGCTCGGCTCGGCTTCGGTCGTGAAAGCGGAGGGGCATTGCAGCATCGATGTTCTGGCCCGCAAGCTGCCTCCCGGACCGGGACGGGTACTGGCTGTCGTCATCGATATTATTGTCGACATTACCCTGCTATTGCTCATCTGGTACGGCATGGAGCTGGCCCTGTCGGCCGGCACCAAACTTACCCCTATCCTCGGCATCCCGTATACTTATATCGACTTGGCCGTGCCGATCGGCAGCGCACTGATGCTGATGTACTACCTTGAGTTCACCTGGCGGGACATTACCGGTCGTCACGACGCGGGCGACGGGAAGGAGCGGTGAAGCCATGGCGGTACTCGCAGCTTCGATGGCCATGCTGGCTCTGTTCGCCATCAACGTGCCGGTGGCGTTCGCCATTTGCCTGGCGACTTTTACGTATTTTTTCATTGCCAACGACCTCTCACCCGTTTTCGTCGTCCAGCGGATGATCGGCGGGGCGGACAACGTGCCGTTGCTCGCCATCCCGTTCTTCATGATGCTTGGGTCGATCCTCAACTGCACCGGTATCACTCAGCGGCTGCTCGTCCTGTCCGATATCCTGTCCGGCCACTTGCGGGGCGGCCTGGCCCAGACGAACGTCGTGCTCGGGGCCCTTATCGGCGGGCCCTCCGGAGCCGGCCTGGCCGACGCGGCGATGCTGACAAAGGTCCTTGTCCCCGAAATGGTTAGGAACGGGTACAGCCGACCGTTCGCAGCCGCGCTGACGTCGGCCTCGGCCTTGCTCGGGCCTATTCTACCGCCGGGCATCGGCCTCATCATCTACGGCTTCGTTTCCGATACGTCGATCGGCAAGCTGTTCCTCGGCGGCATGGGGCCGGGGATCCTCCTGACCTTTCTGCTTATGATCGCCGTCGCCTGGGTAGCCAGACGCCGCGGCTACAAGCCGACGCGGACGAACGCACCTTCTCTCAGGGAAGTCTACGTTGCCGCCAAAGGAGCCTTCTGGGGTTTGATGCTCATGGTCATCATTCTCGGCGGTATCCGCTACGGGATATTCACGCCCACGGAAGCGGGCGCCGTGACCGTCATCTATTCGCTGCTCGTCGGGCTGGCGTACCGGGAGACGAAGTGGGCCGATGTCAAGATGGCGCTGCTCGAGTCGGCGCGGTCGAACGGGTCGATCATGCTTATCCTCATGGCCTCGGCCGGGTTCGCCTGGATACTGACCTGGGAAGGCATCGCCGAAAGTGTCACCGTGATGATAACCGCAATCACCAATGATCCCAACATGTTCCTGGTAATCGTGAATATTTTCCTCCTGATAGTGGGCATGTTCCTCGACGGCAACGCGGCCATCATCGTCCTTACGCCGTTGCTGCTGCCGACCGTCCGGTCGTTAGGGATCGACCCGGTGCATTTCGGAATCACGATGATCTTCAATCTGTCGATCGGGGCCATCACGCCGCCGTTCGGGACGACGATGTTTCTCACCTGCAACCTCACCGGCGTGAAGCTGGATGAATACATGCGGGAGATCTGGCCGTTTTACGCGGCCCTGCTGGCGGCGCTGGCGGCTACGACCTATGTGCCTTGGCTGTCGCTCGTACTGGCCGGCTTTATCAGGTAGGGGGAAGGGGTTAGTCCGTTTCCTGGCAACCGTTAACAAACCCCGGGATAAATCCCGGGGTATTTTCCGTTTTGGCGCCCCAATAAGCGTATTCCAGCGACAAAAGTGCATATTAAATGGACAAACGCGGTATTTTGTATTCATAGGCGGGAACAAAAAAAATTGCAGGATTCCTTCGGCCTGTTGCGAATATATTATTAAGAAAAAGAACGCCGTTCGACTGACGGAAACGGAGGCGGTTTACCTGGAGAAAGCGGCCTCACAGTATATCATCGCATCGGTGGACCGGGCCGTCGAGCTCTTGCTGTTGCTGGGCAGGAGACGGCGGGACATGGGGGTCACCGAAATCGCCAAGGAGCTCGGCGTCCAGAAGAGCACCGTTCACAGCCTGCTGCAGACGCTGATGCTGCGGGGCTTCGTCCGCCAGACCGATACCGGTCGCTACACGCTCGGCTACGGCCTCATCAGACTCGGCGAGGCCTGCGCCGAACAGCTCGACATCCGCGTCATCGCCCGGCCGTTCATGAACGAACTGGCCAACGAATCGGAAGAGATCGCGCTGCTGGCTGTCCTGTCGGGCACCGAACTGATCATCGTCGACAAGGCGGAGCCGCAAAAGCCATTTTTCATCATCCCCAAGTTCGACTTCTCCATCACCCTGCACAGCACGGCCATCGGCAAGGTGCTGCTGGCCAGCGCGCCGGCCGCCATAATCGATGAGGTGCTGGCGCACGGGGTGGAGCGCTTCACGTCTTATACGCTCACCGACCGCGACGTGCTGCTCAAAGAGCTTGCCCATGTAAGGGCCCAGGGGTACGCGGTGGGCTGCAACGAAACGATCGAGGGTGTGACCTGCATCGCCGTGCCGATTTTCGACGCCGCCGGCAAGGTGACGGCGGCATTGTCGGTGTCGAGCGCCAGCTCGAAGCTCGCTGCCCAGCGGTACGAGACGCTGGTCAGGCTGCTCAGGGAAAAGGCCGGGATGATTTCCCGGCGCCTCGGCTACCAGCAGGCGTGACATAACGCCAAGAAATAGTTTTAAAAGGGGGAATCGCAATGCCGAAACCTGTGTTTAACGAGGAACGGTGCAAAGGGTGCGAACTGTGTACGGTGGTCTGCCCGAAGAAGATCGTGGTTATCGCCAATCGCTTCAACAGCAAAGGGTATCGCCCGGCGACGTGTAGCGACGAATCGCAATGCATCGGCTGCATGATGTGCGCCCGGACGTGCCCGGATGTAGTGATTGAAATCCATAAATAGGCAAGGGAGTGAGTAGCGTGGCGGAAAAAATCCTCATGAAGGGCAACGAAGCCATCGGCGAAGCGGCAGTTGTCGCCGGCTGTCGCCATTATTTCGGTTATCCCATCACCCCGCAGAGCGAATTGATCGAGTATATGGCCAAACGCCTGCCGCAGGTGGACGGCGTATTCCTCCAGGCCGAAAGCGAAATCGCGGCCATCAACATGGTTTACGGCGCAGCCGGCGCGGGCGCGCGGGTCATGACCTCGTCCTCCAGCCCCGGCATCAGCCTCAAGCAGGAAGGGATCTCATACATCGCCGGCGCCGAGCTGCCCTGCGTCATCGTCAACATGGTGCGCGGCGGCCCCGGCCTCGGCAGCATCCAGCCCGGCCAGTGCGACTATTTCCAGGCCACCAAGGGCGGCGGCCACGGCGACTACCACAATATCGTGCTTGTGCCCAACTCGGTGCAGGAGCTGGTCAATAGCACCATCCTGGCGTTCGAGCTGGCCGACAAGTACCGCAACCCGGTGATGATCCTCGGCGACGGCGCCCTCGGCCAGATGATGGAACCGGTCGCTTTCCCGACGAGCGCGGCCAAAGCTCCGGCCAAACCGTGGGCCACGACCGGCCTCCACGGCCGCAAGGAGCCGAATGTCATAAATTCGCTTCACATCCAGGCCCCTGCTTGCGAGAAGCATAATATCCATCTGCAGGCAAAATATAAAACCATCAGGGAAAACGAGGCCCGCTGGGAAACCCTTCAGACCGACGACGCCGAGCTCGTGCTCGTGGCGTACGGCATCACCTCCCGTATCGCCCAGTCGGCCATGGAGCAGGCCCGGGCGGCGGGCATGAAAGTCGGTCTGTTCCGGCCGATCACCGCCTGGCCGTTTCCGTACGAGGCGCTCGGCGCGCTGGCCAAGAAGGCCAAGGCCTTCCTCGCCCTTGAACTGAGCGCCGGCCAGGTCGTCGAAGATGTCCGCCTGGCGGTCAACGGCGCCAAACCGGTTTATTTCTACGGCCGAACGGGCGGCATGATCTTAAGCCCGAAAGAGGTACTCGGCGAAGTGACCAAGATTATGCAGGGCAAGGAGGGCAAATAAATGGCGGAGATAGCATTTGCCAGACCCGAATCGTTGCGCGACGTGCCGTTCCATTACTGCCCCGGCTGTCACCACGGGATAATCCACCGTCTGGTGGCCGAGGTGATCGACGAGCTGAAGCTTCGCGACCGCACCATCGGCGTCGTGCCTGTAGGCTGCTCGGTGCTCGCCTACGACTACTTCAATTTCGACACCCAGGAGGCCGCCCACGGCCGGGCGCCGGCGACGGCCACCGGCGTCAAGCGCGTCCATCCGGATAACTTCGTGTTCACCTACCAGGGGGACGGCGACCTGGCGTCCATCGGCTGCGCCGAGATCGTCCACGCCGCGGCGCGGGGCGAAAAAATCTCCACGATATTCGTCAACAACGCCATCTACGGCATGACCGGCGGCCAAATGGCACCGACCACGCTGCCGGAGCAGGTGACGACGACCTCGCCGTACGGCCGGCAGCCCGACAAGGTCGGCATGCCGATCAGGATATGCGAGATGCTGGCAACCCTCGACGGCGCGAAGTTCATCGCCCGCGTCGCCGTTAACAACCCGGCCAACATGGCCAAAGCCAAAGCGGCCATCAAGAAGGCCTTCGAAGTCCAGTTGAGCGGCCTCGGTTTCGCGATCGTCGAAGTGCTCTCGACCTGCCCGACCAACTGGGGGATGACGCCGCTCGAAGCCATGACCTGGATGGAGAAGAACATGATGCCGTATTACCCGCTGGGAATATTCAAAACGCCTGAGGGGGTGGCGAAATGACCCACGAGATCGTTATGGCCGGTTTCGGCGGCCAGGGCGTTATGCTGATGGGGCAACTCATGACCTACGCCGGCATGCTGGAGAACAAGAACGTAACCTGGATGCCTTCCTACGGGCCGGAAATGCGCGGCGGGACGGCCAACTGCTCGGTTATCATCTCCGACGAGCCGATCGGCGCGCCGATCATCACCGAACCTACGACTGTCGTCGCCATGAACCTGCCGTCGCTGGATAAATTCGAGCCGGCGCTGCAGCCGGGCGGCATCCTGATTATCAATAGCTCGCTCATCGAACAGAAAGCCAAGCGCACCGACATCAAGGAATATCGCGTGCCTTCGAACGACATCGCCGGCGAACTCGGCAACCTGAAAGTGGCCAACATGGTGGTGCTGGGGACGATCATCGCCGCCACCAAGGCCGTCAGCCAGGAGTCGGTAATCAAAGCCTTCGCCAAGATGTTCGCCAAGAAGCCCGGATTGCTGGAAATCAACGAAAAGGCCATCAAACGCGGCGCGGCCATCGTCGAAGGAAAATGATATTATTGCAAAAGCCGTCCCTTGCGGACGGCTTTTTGTCGTTTTTGGCAGGAGTTTACCTGCCGGTCAGCGAATTATTTGCCCATTATGTCCACGAAAGAAGGGCTATCACGGGTGCCGCGATCGACGACTGACGCCATGCTGTCCGCGCTTCTTCAAGTTATGCCGGCGACCGTTCTCGCCGTAAGCGGCGACGGCTGCATAAAAGAAATAGCCGCCAGCGGACGCAAGGCTGATTCCCCCTGGATTCGCGCCCAAGGGAAAAACTTTGCCCGACTGCTCCGCGTCGCGTTCGGCCCTGCGGCGGCTGAACTTTGGCAAGCTTACGAAACCGCCGCCCGGACAAGACAAACGGTCAGCCTGCCCCGCCGCCCGCACCAGACGGTCCGCAACCTGACCGAATACCTGACCTGGAGCTTTTCGCCCGCCGCCGCGAGCGACGTAATCGTCTGCGTCCGCAACGTCACCGATACCGTCTGCCTGGAACAGGAATTCGCCGCCCTTTCGCAGCAGAACGCCGCCGCCAGCCGCGACCTGCTCGCCACCATGTCCAAGCTCGACTTCCGCCTGATGGATCTCGACCAGGCCCACAAGAAGCTGGCCGCCTTATACCGGATAACCGCCGTGGGGCAGCGTACCGTCGACGAGGACGAAATCCTCGACGAAATCGTGGCCGGAATAACCGGCGAACTCGGCTATGCGTGCGCCGCCGTACTGCTTCTCGACGAGGACTGCCGCGAACTCGTCATGAAGGCCAGCCGCGGCTACCCGCCCAACGTGCGTATCCCGTACGGCCAGGGCGTTACCTGGTCCGCCGTGCTGACCGGCAAAATGGTGTTCGTCCCCGACGTCACCAAGGACAAGCGCTACATACCGGCCATCGGCAACGGGGCGAGCGAGCTTGCCGTGCCGCTCATCCACGGCGATAAAGTCATCGGTGTTCTCGATGTCGAAACGACCGCCGAACGGCCGCTTCACCAATACGACCGCGACCTCATCGGCTCGCTGGCCGGCCAGGTCGCCCTTACCATCGCCCATACCAAACACGTGGCGACGATGGAGGTCCAGGCCATCACCGACGGCCTCACCGGACTGTTCAACTATCGCTACTTCCGAACGTTGCTGGACCGCGAATACAAACGGGCCGCCCGCTACAAGCGGCCGCTGTCCCTCATCCTGCTCGATATCGACTACTTCAAACGGTATAACGATACGAACGGCCATAGCCTCGGCAACGAGGCCCTCCGCCAGGTAGCCGAGATCCTGCGGCAGGTGAGCCGTGACGTCGATTTCGTTATCCGCTACGGCGGCGAAGAGTTCGTCGTGCTCCTGCCCGAAACCAGCCTGGTCGAGGCCGAGAGCGTGGCGCACAGGGTCCGCGAAGCGATTTCCGAACATCCGTTCGCTTGTCGCGAAAGCCAGCCCGGCGGCATGTTGACGGTCAGCCTGGGGGTGGCGGGATATCCGTTCGACGCCAAAACGGACACAGAATTGCTCGAACACGCCGATACCGCCCTTTATCTCGCCAAACGGACGACGCGGAACTGTGTCGTGACCTACCAGCCGAAGAAGGACCTGGCAGCCGGCCAGACCTAATGCAGTGAAGCGCAGCAAAAGGCAACCTGTGACCCGCGGGTTGCCTTTTTGATTTCCACACCGCCCCTGCCGGACCGTCATACGATAATACGGAGGAGGTGTGACGGTGGGGGAAAAGATTGTGAAAGTAAACGGCCGGGAATTCGGGCGCCGGCCGACGGTGGGCGTAGCGCTCAGCGGCGGCGGGGTGCGGGGGGCCGCGCACATCGGCGTTCTGCAGGTACTGGCCGAAAACAAAATCCCCGTGGATATGATCGCCGGCACAAGCGCCGGCGCGCTTGTAGCCGCCCTTTACGCCTGCGGCTACCGGGCCCAAGAGCTGGAAAAGATGGCCGCCGAGCTCAAAGTGGGCGAACTCGTCGATTTGAAAATGACGGTGACCGACCTTTTCAAGCAAGGGGTGAAGTGGCTGTTCGGCGGCCGGATGCGCTTCTGGTCGGTGATGCCCATCGGTCTCATCAAAGGGGACAAGGTGGAGCAGTACCTTTCCGGCCTCGTGGAGCGGCGCACGGTGAAAGACACGCATATACCGCTGGCAATTACGGCGGTGGACATCATAAAAGGCGACACGATTTTTTTCGTAACCCCCCGCGAAGGGTGGCGCGGCATCCTCAACGCCCGCTACTTCACCAACACCCTGCTCACCGACGCCGTGCGGGCCAGCATCTCCATACCGGGGGTGTTCTGCCCGAAAAAATACCGCAACATGCTGCTGGTGGACGGAGCGGTGAAAAACAACCTGCCCACCGACATCCTTCAGCAGATGGGGGCTGAGGTCATCATCGCCGTGGATTTGGGCTATTCGGGACAGGTGAACGAGGATTTCCGGTCGGCAAGCGAGATCGTGCTCCAGTGCATCGACATCATGAACAGGGAAGTGACGCTGCTGAAAGGCGTCCAATTTGCCGACATCGTCATCCGGCCGGAGGTCGGCGACATCGGCTTCAAGCAGAGCGGCTACATGTCGCTGTGCGCGGCGCGCGGCGCCAAGGCGGCCTTGGCCCAGCTCGGCGAGATTCGCCGCCTTACCAAGGCATAGCGGTCGCCGCTCCCGTTCCGCGAGCATATCATAAACTAGATGTGCCGCGGAGGTGGGACGATGAACGGAATAGATTGGCTGGCTTTATATAAGGACCTTGCCCAGCTCGATAACGTAGTCGGCGTAGGCCGGGGCCGCAAGCTGGTGCGGGGCGAAAGCACCGGGCGCGAGGCGGCGGTGGTGCTTGTGCGGAGAAAATACCCGCGCGGCGACCTGCGGCGGGCGGCGGTCGTGCCGAAAAGGATCGGCGATCTGGCGAGTGACGTCGTCGAGGTAGGCGATATCCGCCTGCTGGGCGCCGATGAGCGGACCGGAACGCAACGGCCGGCCCGGCCGGGGGTAAGCATAGGCCATTACAAGGTTTCCGCCGGCACACTCGGGGCGGTGGTGCGCGACCGCACGAGCGGCGAGACGCTCATCCTTTCCAACAACCATGTCCTGGCCAACCTGAGCGACGGCACCGACGACCGGGCGGCGGAGGGCGACCCTGTCCTCCAGCCCGGCTTGTACGACGGCGGCGAAAAAGACACGGCCGTGATCGGCCATTTGCGACGGTTCGTGCCCATCCATCGCCAGGCGGTGGCGCCGTTTTGCCGCATCGCCCGCCTGTTCGAGACGCTCTTGAACGGAGCCATCGGCGTCGTTAAACCGCAGTATCGCGTCCAGGTATGGCGGGAGAACGCCCTGCCCAACATGGTTGACTGTGCGGTGGCCGCGCCGCTTTCGCCCGAACTCGTGTCCGCCGATATCCTCGAAGTGGGGCCGGTGGCCGGCGTCAAAGAAGTGACGCCGGGGATGATCATCAAAAAGAGCGGGCGCAGCTCCGGACTGACCGGCAGCCTCGTGCTCGCCACCGACGTAACGCTGAAGGTCGGCATGAGCTTCGGGGAATACGGACTGTTCGCCGATCAGATCCTGGCCGGGCCGATGAGCAAGCCCGGCGACAGCGGCTCGCTGGTGCTGGCCGAAGACAACTGCGCCGTCGGGCTACTGTTCGCCGGCTCCGACCAGGCGACGATGTTTACGCCTATCGGGCGAGTGTTGGATGCTTTGAATATAACATTTTAAAGACAAAAACCAGGACTATGTCCTGGCTTTTGTTAATAATTCCAGGCGTTGCGGCCGCGGCGTCCCTGATTGGCCCAGTCCGGCTGATCGCCCTGGCTGCGGCCGCCTGCCATGTTCTTGCCAAGGCGGCGCGTCCCACTGGTTACTGCATACCGGCTGTCGGCCTTGGGTTGCCAGGCGCCCGACGCGGGCGGCTGCGCCCCGCCCGACAGGCGCTGGCCGCTTTGCAGGCGACGGCCGAATTTCTGCCGGTTGGCGCCGGTGGTGTACCAGCCTTGCTGTTGCATAAAGTCGAACAGCATCTGGGCCGTTTCGTGCTCATCCTGCTGCAGGGCGACGAACGTGTCGCGGACGGCCTCGGTTGAAGCCTCCATTATGGCGTGGTCGTACAGGTGGGACATGTATTTCTCCGTCGCCAGCAGGTCGAGGAGCATATCCCGGTCGGACAGGCGGTTGTGTTGCGGAGAGAATTTCCCGCGGTTTGCCATCGAATTCACCTCTGTTATTGGTATTGACGTCCCGGCGCAGTGTCGGCCTGCTGGCCGAGCAACCGTTTAAGCTGGTTGGCGTGGTAGCGTTTACTGCGGGCGACGTCGAACAGGAGCGACTTCATGGCCTGGTCGTGGCATTGGTCGGCATACACCCCGCATTTGGCGATGCAGAGGTTCTCCATCTGCATGGCGTCCTGCAGGTAGGCACGCTCCTTGGGGGCAAGGCTGCTGGCGTGGGGCAAGTGCTGTCACCTCCGGTTGTTTATTAACTGTAATATGCGTGTCGTGGTGTCCGGCTATGCATGGCCCGGGCATGAAAAAGCGGGTTGCCCGGCCCGGCGACCCGCTTTTCGTCAGATGGGGAAGATCATATTATCCCAGAAGATATTCTCGTCGTCCGTTTCGGCTTCGGGCTCGGCCGCCGTGTCGTCGCCCGCCGCCAGGTCGGAATCGTAAACTTCGCTCTTAAGCCAGGGGGTTAGCTTGTCCACGGTCTTTCTTCCATTTCGCGGCGGCGTTTTTGGCGGCGGTGGCATCGGTGCTATCCTCGGCAGCCCGCATTTTGTCGTCGAGGCTGCCGAAGTTGGCGATCTCGGCGGCGAACTCGTAGAGGCTATCGGTGGACTTCGACCTAAAGGAGGATTTCAGCGGCACTATGACCACATCCTTCGCGCAGATTTGCGTTATTATTGTGGCCGCGGCCGCGGAAATAATACTCCGCCTTCGCCGGTTTCAATCGTCCCGCTATGGCACCTCTGCAAAATACTTCCGGCGCGTGCAACTCGTTGATCAGGTTACCAGTGTTTGTCAGGTAATCGGCACGATGGTCCATTGCGATAGTCTTTTATTTTGCCGCTAATTATCGGGTGGAAGGGTAGGGGGGGAGCGGAAGGAAGCTGAACCTGCGGCAGTTGTTGGCGGGGTTGTCGCAGCAGGGGTGTACGGAGTTTCCGCCGGTTGTTCGGCAGCAGCCGGCTTGGCCGCCGGCGCGGCCGGGGCCGGCTTTTCCAGACGAACACCGGCATTCAGCGTGAACAAGCCGGTTTCCCTGTTCAAGACGGTGGCGACGATGCGTGCTTTACCTATCAGCAGCAGCAGAGCCAAGGTCCCAGCGCTGGAGCGTGGGTGCAGACGTACGGCACACAATATGTGAAAAAAAGAACTTATTTTGACAATGGGGGAGAGGTGCCCCAAAGAGGAGGGGCCTAAGATGTATCACTAGACATGGGACCATCGGTATTTTACCGGCAACGGGCCAAAGAGATATTGGCTCGTGGTGACGAGTACCGGGAGCGGACGTATTGAGGCCATTTAGCCCGGCGAATTTGCCTATTGCCGGAGTACGTATTGGCGCACAGTATCTGGATCAACGGGCAAATCGTCTGAACTATCGCGATAAAATTGCTTGCTGCCGTAGAGCGATAATTCATTTCGTCCATTTTCGGCGCTGTTTTTGACAAGGGCTACGACGGCCTAGTCGATGACCTTAATGATATTGCGTAAAATCGTTTTAGTACAAATTTATATTTGCTCTTGCTAATTATCGTTTCATAAATTAAGGCAAACATCCTGGCTTGATAAACATCAAAAAAACGGCCTCCTAGGAGGCGTTTTAAGCCATTCTTTTTATGGGGTCGGTATGATTGGACCTAGGAAATTTCGGCTCTTCGGCCAGATAGGGCAAATGGGGCGGCAACCGACGCTCGTCCACTGAAAAATGTCTGGCGACATAATAGTACTCTCAATAAATATGCTCATAAAGTCAGGCGGATGTTGATTCCCTAATATAACCCGAGTACTATTGTGTCGCAAAACTTTGACACAACAATACTCCGGAGCTTAGCACGCGACACTGTCAGCGCCGACGATAAAATGTAGGAAAGTGGCGATATAAAATTGCATATTTGCGGCGGTCGAAAATGATCTATGGTACACTTTTCCCTGTCTTTGCGCACAAGGCAGGAAGGGTGGAAAAATGGAAGGAGCCAAATGGATGGAAATTC
>MTLD01002884.1_pt1 | contig 19811 bp, 17 predicted proteins | sample 1982471 | NCBI WGS metagenome assembly MTLD01 (sample SAMN05712604, study PRJNA340218) | biofilm metagenome | isolation source: sample SPM anode biofilm adapted to -50 mV | place: USA | collected 2012-02-03 | reverse complement strand
ACGGTGCTCAACCTCTCGGTGGGCATCACCTCATTCAAAGCACATCGCATTGAGGAGAAGCTCGGGTTGAGTGGAACCGTTATACTTGCAACGGCAATACTATCGCTAAGCTATGTTCTGCTGGGACTGTTCCCCTCCATCTGGACACTTGGCATACTGTTGGCATTTTACCTTGCCCGTGGCATAGCCACTCCCGTATTCAAGAACACCATTAACAAAATATCACCATCGGAGTCGCGTGCCACCATACTCTCGGTGCGCAACTTTGTGATTCGCATCTTCTTTAGCGTGCTAGGGCCGCTCTTTGGCTGGCTGGCCGACCAGTTTGGACTGATGCATGCACTGGTGGCCGCTGGCGGAATATTCACTATTCTGGAGACGGTGGCAGTGGTGAATTTTTTGAGGGTGAACCACTGAAAGTGAGGCTTGGAAATTGGGGGTTGAATTTGGTTTTAAGGTTTTGGTAGGGAGATGCTTTATTGCTTGCCGACAAAAGGAGGTGCTCGAAACAAACTGCTACCACCCAAAATAGAAATTTAACTTTCTAGATTGAGGCACTCCTTTTTAGCTAATATTCTGTGGATTTAGGTATCAAAGAACCGTATTTTTACATCAAAACAGTATTCCGCACTCTCTTCAATCCAGCAAATTGCATTTGTTACATAAATGCAGGTTTTTAGTTTTCATATTCACCACTGCTAATCTCAAATCCTATTGAGGCAAAACTTATCCAAACAACTAAAACTTGAATGATAATGATCTTTTTGGCAATAATGGATATATCTAATTGAATATAGGTCATTAAGTCACAAATACCAAACATTAATGCAAATAATCAAAAAAGTATACCAACTGCCTTTTTACTTGGTAGTATAAGCATTAAACTACTAATTAATAAACCGCATAATAAAGAAAACTATACTATGAATTAGCGAACTACAAAATATTACAACAACAAATAGCCCAGAAACACTTAAAGTTAACGTTTTTAAGATCAACCACCCAAACGGTATAATACTGCAAATAAAACTGGTAGATATATTACCCACCTAAGAATTTTTATTACCATTATATAAACTTTAAGTTTTTACCATTTTGATTTGTATAAGTTATACCATTTCCCTACCTTCTTCATAGGTAGGCGCAACAGTTAGTTTGCTATTTTAAAGAGATTTTTTTTGCTTTCATATTCCAACTGGACCCATCGGGTAGAGTCAAGAAGACTTCAAGACTGTCGTTGCGCAACTTTTTATTGGAGATTCGAGAAATTCCATCGAATTCGTATTCCTTATAGATTTTTCCATCTCGATTCAGAGTGGGATTCCTTCTTTCTCTATCCATTTTCTCAAAAACTAAACTATCTATCACCCAAGGCTTACATAATGTATCTATTGCTGAAAAAACAACATATGATGAATCCTTTCCCTTAAATAAGTAGGCGTTCAATCGATTCGTATAACAACAACTTATCTCCACCTCTTTAATCATAAGTTCATAGGTCGAACTCTCAAGCATGAATAATAGCAAAGAAATTTCGGCTTTAGAATCACTCTTAATATTTGAGGTAATAATTTCTTTTAATCTCTTGATTTTGTCTATTCCAGGGAAGTTGCGGTGCTCATCTTCCAGTTTCGAAATTCGATAAAACAATGAATCTACATGATTTCGCCTTCTAGCCAATTCAAAATCAGCATGAAGCATCTTTACTTCATTATAGACTTTCTCATATCTTTTAGGAGAAATAACTCGTCTGATTTCTAAATCGCTAATTATTTCTTCAATGCAGGCTTTGTTATATTCTAACAGTTCGTCATCAATATGTGATTGTTTCCTGCTTTCATTACATCCAAAAAGAAAGAGTGCAAGTATTACTAAAAATAGTTTGTTCATAATCTTCATTTTAGGGCTGCCAACTCCGTTTACACGTTTGAAAGAAAACATTCATTACTCACCTAAATTAAAGATTATTCCAAAAACAGCAATCTTTCACTGTTAATTCCATTCAAATACCAAATAATTTAATACGCCAACTGCATTCAAAAGATTGCAAAGAGGCACATTCCACCCAGTTTTGCTCCTCTTGATCCATATTGGAGAGACACCATTGAAGGAATGCAACCATTATTGCTATGGGTGGTAAAAGGCTTTACGCTTCAGATAAATGATTTACAAGGAGATGCTACGTCATTTTGCAAACCAATGAAACTCCTTTGCACTATGCACCAATTACCTGTTTTTCTTCATCTCCTTTTTATAATTCTTCAGAAATTTTCCAAACTCCTTATCCTTCTTCCGTCTCTCCTCTACCGTAGATTCAAAATGGGCCTTTTCCCTTTCCATTTTCAGGTAGTTCTCATACGAAGCCCTATCTATTTCCCCTTTTTCAACAGCGTCAAGAACAGAGCAACCAACTTCACTTGTGTGAGTGCAATCCTTGAACTTACAGTATTGGGAAAGGCTCACTATCTTGTCGAACGTAATTGCCAACCCGCTCGTTGAATCGGCAATCCCCACCTCCCTCATTCCTGGATTGTCAACCAATATTCCTCCATTTTCTAAAACAATTAATTCCCTGTGGCTCGTAATGTGTCTGCCTCTATTTGCACTTTCGCTTATTGTATCTGTGCGCATTATGGCCTTACCGGAAAGGTTATTTAGCAAAGTGGATTTTCCAACACCTGAAGAACCAAGCATACAGTATGTTTTCCCCTTTTCTATGATCGCCTTAATTGCCTCGTATCCATCCAGCGTTTCGTTACTTATGGCGATAATCGGAACATCTTTAATCCTATTTCCAATACTCTCCAATATCTCAGAGAGCTGGTGCTGATTTACTAAATCAGTCTTACTGAGGATAATTATTGGACTTACATTTGATGAGTTACAGATAGTAAGGTATCGCTCCAGTCTGTTTACATTAAAATCCCTATCGACGGCTTGAACCAAAAAGGCGTAATCGATATTTGTTGCAATTATCTGAATTTCGCCAAATTGGCCAACAGCTTGTCTTTTAATAGTGGAGAATCGGGGAAGTATCTGGTGAATTATTGCAAAATCGGCATCATAGGTAGATAGAGCAACCCAATCTCCAACAGCTGGAAAATCCTCACGATTTTTGGCAGCAAAGCGCATATTACCAGTTATCTCCGCCTCAAATTCACCCTTATCGGTACGGATAGTATACCGTTCCTTATGTTCAGCAATAACCCTGCCTATCTCAAAGCTATTGAGATTACGGTCATTCCTAAACTTCTCAAAACTGCTATTATATCCAAGGTCTTCTAATTTCATTTTGATCTTTCTTTACATTGTTTTTAATGCCATATCCACCATTTCCCCGGTTTAAACAGCGAGAGGCTAGTCGACAGTTTCATCTCTCCTTCTCCACTTTTGAAGACAAATAGGTGAAGTTGAAGTTTCAATCGTCAACCACCCAAATTAATTTTCAGTATCCATTGGTTAAATGGAATCGTCATTTAATCAACTAAATTATGGATTATTCTGCAAATGGCGATCGTCCATTTACTCACGTTGATTCAAGCATTAAGTCTTGAAACAGACCACTGGTGCACAAAAGATTACGGAAATGCTATACCAAAATCTGACTTTATGGGAATTCGGGCATACTAAGCCCATAGGAGGTTGATTGCCAGCCGAGCATTGAACATTTAGCCAACGTGCGCCGAATTAATAGTAAAGGATTCGGGAATCCAAGAGCAGGTCTCTCACTTTTAACTTTTTGCCAATCGCTCTAACGCTCCAGCAATAGCAGAATTAATGCACTTTTATGCTATCAACAATTACAGTGAATTCCAACGGTTCATAGGGACTAACCTCATTGAGGAAACCAGCATTGCCATATGCCAAATTCGAAGGTACAACCACCTTCGCAGTATCGTGCTGGGCCATTAAGGTAAATGCTAAGTCGAGCCCCACTACAGGGCCTCCCTTGCCTACCATAAATTTGCTCAAACGGTTAATCGACAGGGGTGCAATAACAGTTCCATCCAGCGCTTTGCAGGTATAGTGAATAAAAATACTATCGTTGACAACAGCCTTAGGGGTTTCATGTTTATTCACCGGAATAAAGTAATAACCTTGAGCCTGTTTTGCAGTTACAGCGACATTGTTAACTGTCAAATAATTGGCAATATCAGCCTTCTCATTCTCAATCAGTTGATTGTTCACCTTCAGAATTTGAATGCGGAACCGAAGCATCGAATTGGCAGGCACTGGGCCAACCTGTTTACTACCATACCCCAAATCGCTAGTGAAGTATATATCGCCAACTTCTCCCTCTCGCATGGCCAAAAGCCCGTCTCGAACTCCACCAATTAAGTCAGTCTGCCCTATTACCACCGTTGTGGGCAACGGCTTGATAAAGGTAGTGTCCATCTTATATCTTAGGAGGGTATCAAGAACATTGGAGGTTATGGGCGTTGTGCCATTGTAAAGGTATTCGGTGTAATTAAACACTACAGTATCGCCATTATTTGGATAGTAGCCATAGCTACCGGTTTTCACAACATGGTAAATGCTACCAACCTTCTCATAGGTAAGGTTCTTTGACTTTAAGTATGTTTGGAGTGTCACATTTTGGGCATCAATAGTATCTCCATTTTCCTGTGTGCAGGAAGCCAAAAACACAATGGCAGCCAGATATAAGAAAATCTTCATTCTGCAAAAATTATCCTTCAATACAAAATAGTATAAACAATCGGAACGGGTAAAAGCTGTTAGCCAGCTTACTTCTTCGCCTGTGCCGGCGCGCCAGCTCCTCGGTACACGTTCAGCAACTCTACCTCAAATATTACAGAGGTAAACGGAGGAATAATACCAGTAGAGGAACCATCACGTCCAAAGGCCAACGGGCTGGGCAAAATTACTAAAGCTTTTTGACCTTCCCGCATTAAGCTGATGGCTTCTTCAAGACCATCTATCACCTGCCACTTTTGGCCAAGAACAAAGGAGAATGGCTCCTTTCGCTTCTTGGTGGAATCGAAGAACTTCCCATTTAAGAATTTCCCCTCGTAGTCAACAATCACTGTATCGCCAGTTTCAACGGGTAACCCGTGACCCTGGCTAAGTGGGATAAAATACATTCCCGAAGCCGTTGGCTTCACATCAATTTTCTTCTGCTCAAGAAACTGCTTAAGAATAACCTTCTCGTAGTCGCCAAAATCCTCAATCCAGGTTAAGAAGGCCTCCTTTTCTTTTTCGTAATCCTCCTTTGTTTGAACCTCAACAAGCCGAATGTCGACCTTCATTTGTGGTTCGTTCTCCATAAATGAGGGCTTAGGCGATTCCAACGTTTTCTTGAAAAAGTTATCCGAAGAGATTATGAAGGAGGCGCTATCTCCCTGCGAAAGCATGGCAAAACACTCGTCAACCGAGCCGGGGAAACGGGAAGCAGACAGCTGAAACCGCCTGCGGCCAAGAAAGAAGGTGGAATCCTTCATGGTTCGGTATGCAATATCGGCAGTAATATAATCGTTGGGAGCAGCCTTTTTTTCGTCGTCACCAATAGCTAGCAGTTTAAAGTATATCCCGTTGGGTTTCTCCTCATATCCCGAAAAGGGAGACTTCTTACAACCTATAATGGCTAGGGCCGAAAGTGCCAACAGTAAAAAAGTGCTTACTCTATTCATGGTTACTGAGTTTGGGATACCTTTAACAACGTAACATTGTAAACAATTATCGATCGGGGAGGAATCTTATCCTCATCGCCAAGCAGGCCGTGTGCTAAATGAGGTGGAATCACCAGTATAGCTTGATCACCCTGCTTCATATGCAAAATCCCCTCTTCCAATCCCGACACCTCCTTGCCCATTCCCGGAACGATGCTTTTTTCTACCGGTTTGTCGCCTCCGTAGCACGATGTGCCATCGAGCAGGCTAATGGAATAGGAGATGGTAACGCCACCTCCGCTAACCGCTTGCGGTCCGTCACCCTGTTTGTAAATATAGTAATAAAGCCCAGATCCTGTGGCTTTGTAAGGCCAATTTCTTCGCTCAAAATACCTTACAATAAGATGGTTATCCTCATTGGCTAACTCAAGGTTTACCCCCTGAATTCGGCTACTAAGCGTTGCAGCATCTACAGGCTGCTGAGGTGGCTGCTTTGCCTGATTACAACCAGCCACTAGTAGCACAAAAAAGATGGCGCTATGCGTTACGAAGTTCCTTTTCATAGCTAGACAATAAATTCTCAAACTGTGCAATGGTTTCCAACAGATTTTTGGTGGATTTTCCACCAGCAGCATTTTTATGCCCCCCTCCGTTAAAATGCTTCTTGGCAAACTCGTTGGCGGCAAAGTTTCCACGGGAGCGCAACGACAGCTTAATTTGATCCTCTCTCTCAACAAAGAGTACGGTGAACACAATGCCATCGATGGAGAGCGGAAGGTTCACAAATCCTTCAGTGTCTCCAATTCTATTGCTGTAGTGCTTTATTTCCTCTGCAGTAAGCGATATGTATGCCGTCCTCAGGTGTGGAAGAACCACCATTTTATCCTTCAGGCATAGCCCCATCAGCCGCATCCTTCCCTCCGAAAAACTGTCGTATACTGCGGCGTGTATCCTCTCCTTTTCGGCGCCGGCATCCATTAAGTGGGCCAGCACAGCAAATGGCCTACCGCTGGCAATGCCATAGCTAAACGAACCCGTATCCGTCATTATACCGGTATAGATACAGGTGGCAGCATCTTTGGAAAGATTGGCTGTATAGCCTAACCCCTCAGCCACATCGTAAACCAACTCTGCGGTTGAGCTGGAGGAGGTAACTGAAAGACCTAGCGTAAAAACATCGTCGGGTTCCGGGTGGTGATCGATAAGAATACGTTTTGCACTCGTTTTTGTAAGTGCCTCCTCAAGGCCATTTACCCTATTGAGCTGATTAAAATCGAGGCAAATTACCAGGTCTGCTTCGGCAAGCAGCTTTGTGGCCTGCGCCTTCTGGTCAAAGCCAACCACCACGTTGGCGCCACCGGGCAACCACCGTAAAAATTCGGGTAATCGATCTGGCATCAGAACATTGATGCTCTTTCCTTTGTTACTGAGCACGTGAAAGAGGCCAAGAGATGAACCAATGGCATCACCATCGGGGTTGGCGTGTGAAATGATGCAAATATTTTTCGAATTGGAAAGTAATGGGGTCAGCAGCTCTACAAAACGAGCCTTATCACTTAGAATCAAAATCCTATGGTTTTAAATTATCTTCAAAGATACAATTTTATGGGAATAGTCCCATTGGGCAATGGTACTTTCACGGCTCTACTCCTTAAGGATTGTAACTATGTGAGGGAGGATTTTGCGGGTAACGGCACCGTAGTAATGTAAAAACAACTATTTTTAGTAACTTAAATATGATAAAAATGAAAGGGAATCTCACATTTTCCATGGTTAAGCCCACCGCGGTAAAAAACAACCACATTGGACACATACTCAACATGGTAACCGATGCAGGCTTCTACATCCGTGCCATAAAAATGGTGAAGCTCACCAAGGAGGAGGCCGAGCGCTTTTACGAAGTGCACAAGGGTAAGGAATTCTTTGGTGGGTTGGTTGAATTTATGACCTCCGGACCAGTGGTTGCCCTCGTATTGGAAAAAGAAAATGCGGTGGAGGACTACCGTAAGCTCATGGGAAGCACAGATCCCAGCCAGGCAGCCGATGGAACCATTCGCAAGCTATACGCTACAAGCAAAACCATGAACGCCGTTCACGGTTCCGATAGCGATGAAAATGCACAGATAGAGATGCGCTTCTTCTTTTCCCAAATGGAAATTTTCCGTCCAGTTTAGCGTAAAACCACGTCGTCGATAACGCTGTAGCCCACCTTTCGGTTGATGGCTGCCACAATTTCCTTACGGAGCATAAGCAGCTCGGAGCGTACGATGGCCGACCTTAAACTTACAAAGAGCACACGATTGTGCACCGAAACCTTCAGCGTTTCCCGCGCCACGTTAAGGCCCACCACTTCGGGCCAAGCCAAAATAACTTTGGCTTTGTCGAGGCCGGGCTGAAGGTTTTGCTCCTTAATTAAATCCTTCAGGATAGCGCCAATTGTCTTGCTGTTGCTATTTCTCATCGTCCACCGGTATTACAAGTCCTTCGTCAACCCTAAACAAGCGGTGCTGCCCCATGGTCTGTCGCAGAATGCCGTCGAGCCGGGTTTTGTTGCTATCGGTAATAAATATCTGGCCAAACCCTTCGCCAGCAACAAGTGCAATGAGCTGCTCTACGCGCTGCATGTCCAGCTTATCAAAGATATCATCGAGCAGGAGCAGCGGCTTTAACCCAGTAGCTCGGCTAATGTAATCGAACTGGGCAAGCTTAAGCGCAATGAGCACCGTTTTCTGTTGTCCTTGAGAGCCCACCCGTTTAACCGGGTAACCATCAATTAGCAGCTCAATATCGTCACGATGAACGCCAACGGAGGTATGCTGTAAGAAGCGATCCTTTTCCCTGCTAGCTTTCAGCAACTCCACTAGGGGCATTTTTGAAAGACTCGACTCGTAGTTCAGCTCAACCGTCTCCTTGCCTCCACTCACAAACTGGTAATAGCTGTTGAATAGGGGAACAATTTCGGCAACAAACTGCTTACGCCTATCATACACCGAGGCTCCCAAATTGGAGAGCTGCAAATCGAGCACATCGAGCACCTCCTCATCGAGATGGCGCTTTTCCCAAGCCTGTTTCAAAAAGCGATTGCGTTGGGTTAGCACACGATTGTAGTCCATCATGGCCGTAAGGTAGGCTGCATCGAGCTGGGATATTACGCTATTTAAGTAGCGCCTGCGCTCCTCGCCTGGTCCATCAATTAAATTGGTGTCGTAGGGTGAAACAAACACAACGGGCAATAAACCAATGTGGTCCGAAATCTTCTCATAATCTTTCCCATTGCGCTTGAATGCTTTGGGTGCTCCGCGTTTTACCCCACAGTATATTTTTTCGTCGCGACCGTCACGAAAGAAATCACCTTGAAGCACAAAGAACTCCTCCCGATGCCGGATGCAGTGGATGTCGGCAGCCATTAAAAAACTTTTGCTCATGGAAAGGTAGTGCACCGCATCAAGCAGGTTTGTTTTACCAGCACCATTGGCACCAACAAAACAGTTTAGGCCAGCACTGAGATTAATGCTTACCTCCTGAAAGTTTTTAAAGTTCACCAGTGAAAGACGGTCGAGCCGCATGAGCAAAATGGATTTGGGTGTAAAGTTAGGGGAATAGAGCCGTAATTCAAATGGGTTTAAAAAGATAAAGAAATATTTCCTAGTTTCTCAAAAAAGGTTACTTTTGCCAAGGTTTATTGAAAATAGAGCCATTATGTCGAAAAAGAAAAACGATACTACTGAAGAGAAGATCGAGCTAATTGAGGAAACTCTTTCCAAAACAGAGCAGTTTATTGAAACCCATTACAAAAGCTTTCTCTACGGTCTCGCAGGGATTGCAGTGGTTGTTGGATTGTTCTTTGGCTACAAGTATTTAATTCTTGCCCCAAAGGACAAGGAAGCTCAAAAGCAAATTTATCAAGCAGAGCAATACTTTGCACGCGACTCCTTTAGGTTAGCCCTAAATGGTGACGGAAATGCATTTGGGTTTAATCAGATTATAGACAATTTTGGCTCTACTAAAACTGGCAATTTGGCCAAATACTACGCAGGCATTTGCAACCTTCGTTTGGGCAAATATCAGGATGCTATTGACCTCTTAAAGAGCTATGACGCCAACGATATGATTGTTGGCCCTCTATCGGTTATTGCCATTGGCGATGCCTATGTTGAGCTGAACAATTTGGACGAAGGAGCAAAGTACTACCGTAAAGCCGCCGATATGAACAGCAATGAGTTTACTGCTCCCACCGCGTTAATGAAAGCAGGTGGCGTATACGAGGCTCAGGGTAAGTATCAGGATGCCGTTGATGTTTACAAAATCATCAAGGACAAATACGGTAAAACAACGGAAGCACGGGATATTGACAAATACATTGCCCGCGCCACCATGAAAGCAGGAAAGTAAAATCGACAATCTTTTTATACCTTTGCAAAGAAAGTATCAATGTTTATTGATACTTTCTTTTTTTTAAACACAACGACAATGGCCACAGCGCAAAAAAATTTATCCAAATTCGAGGGAAGCCCCATCCCATCGGCAGCCGACATGAAGGTTGGCATTGTAGTAAGCGAATGGAACTCCGAAATCACCCAAGCCTTAAGCGAGGGCGCTTACAGCACCTTAATGAAACATGGTGCCAAAAAGGAAAACATAATTAAGGTTAGCGTACCGGGCACCTTTGAGCTCACACTTGGTGCTCAGCTCATGGCTGAGAATGCCGACGTTGACGCCGTTATTTGCTTGGGCTGCGTTATTCAAGGTGAAACGCGCCATTTCGACTTCATTTGCCAAGGCGTTACACAGGGCATTACCTCCCTAAACATGGAGTACAACATGCCTATTATCTTTGGTGTACTCACCACCGATAATCAGGAGCAGGCCAAGGAGAGGGCTGGCGGAAAGCATGGCAACAAGGGTGACGAAGCTGCCGTTACTGCCATAAAAATGATAAATCTTCAGCGTAATCTGGAAGATTTTTCAGAGGCATAGCAACACAAGGGTTTGATTCTCAAAACCGTTTCCATTGTTCATAACTTTTTTCTGAAAATAACCTTCGGAAACCTTTTGTTTTCGGGCAAAAAAGCTACTTTTGCAACGCTTTCAAACAAATTGTTCTTTGTAGCAACGGGGAGATACCAAAGTGGCCAACTGGGGCAGACTGTAAATCTGCTGGCGTACGTCTTCGTAGGTTCGAATCCTGCTCTCCCCACCAACACCATCAACAAGCGGGAGTAGCTCAGTCGGTAGAGCATCAGCCTTCCAAGCTGAGGGTCGCGGGTTCGAGTCTCGTCTCCCGCTCTAATGGCCAGTGTAGCTCAGGGGTAGAGCGCTTCCTTGGTAAGGAAGAGGTCATGGGTTCAATTCCCATCACCGGCTCATCTAAGCCTAAGTCGTATGACTTGGGCTTTTCTGTTTTTACCCTCTTGGCAAAAGTTTAGCTGTATCTCTGAGGAATACCCCTACTCTACCACCTTCATCTCCGTGCGCCGGTTCATGGCACGCCCTTCTGGCGTTGAATTGCTGGCAATGGGCTTGGTATCAGCAAATCCCTTGTAGGTTAATCGGGTGGCATCAATCCCTTTCGACACAAGGTAGTCTACCACCGCTTTGGCTCTGTTTTCGGATAGCAGCTGGTTATGCTCCCGTGTTCCAGTATTATCGGTATGTCCGCTCACCTCAATCTTCATGGTAGGATTTTGATTAAGCAGCCCTAACAGCTTCTCGAGCTCAGGATAGCTGTCGGGTAGCAGTTGCCACGAATCCAAAGCAAAGAAAATATTGCGTAGAATCAATGTTTCACCAGCCTTTACGGGCACCAACTTAATAACCCGTTCAAATGGATGATCGATACCGTAGTCGCCATTCAGCAAAAAGTTGTCGGAGTAGAATAGGTAACCAGGATGCTCAACAGTAAATCCGTAGTTTTTATGGGCGGGAATGCAAACCAGAAATTCGCCCGTTTGGGGATCGGAGCTCGCCTCCATCAATGTTTTATTGTTGGCCAAATCTACCAGCGAAGCCTTAGCCTCAATGGGAGCACCGGTAACAGCATTAACTACTGTTCCCTTTACATAGGAAACTGGAGTTGGCCGAATAGCCTTGGGAAGGTCGAACATGTATATATCGCGCATCCGACTATCCTTCCTCACCGAGGAGAAGTAGGCATGATCGCCCTTGGCACTCACCACCAACCCATCCTCTACCTGGTTGGTATTAATGGGATATCCAGCATTCACTGGCCTACTCCACAAATTGTTACCAATTTTATGTGACACAAAAATATCCAATCCCCCCATCCCTAAATGGCCATCGGAGGAAAAGTAGAGGGTGCTATTGTCAAAGTGAATAAACGGGGAAAACTCGTTACCTCTAGTATTGATGCTGTCGCCCAAGTTAACGGGGTCAGTCCAGGTTCCATCGTCCCGTTTATGGGAGAGCCATAGGTCGAAGCCCCCCATACCACCTGGTCTGTTACTGGAAAAATAGAGTGTGTGGCCATCGGGGGAAATAGAGGGCTGCTTGGTGGAATAGCGGGAATTCACGGGTTCAGGCAAGGCCACGGGAACACCCCAACGGTCCCCCTCACGCTTTGAGTAGAATAGGTTGCAGTTTCGGCTACAGATGGTAAAATACATCGCCTTCCCATCGGCAGTGAGCGACTGTGCTCCTTCGTTAATATCGCTATCAATTGGTGGCCCCAACGATTTGCGCTTCGTCCAATGCCCATCCTCCCAAGTGGAGATAAAGAAGTCCTCCTGCCTATTTTTCTCCGAATACGGCAAGAGACTGTCTTTTGGGATGTTGGAGGTTATTACTAGCGTCTTTTCATCAGCAGAAATACTGGGCCAGTAATCGTCATACTCGCTGTTTATACTGTCACCTAGGTTAACCGGATGAAATGGCACCGGATGCTCCATTGCCGTGATGCCATAGCGACAACGAACAATGAATGAATCGGCCAAAGCAACTTTAATGGGAGGCAGCTTGGGTATGGCTTTAAACTGCTCCAAATCGGTTAGTGCATCGCCATACATCCCCAGCACCAACTTCATCTCACCAAGCGAGAGGCGTATTTCGGGATACACCTTATCGTTAATCTTCATGGCTTTGTCGCCATACTCAATGGCCCTGTGATACTGCTGCAAATCTTGATACATCTGTGAAAGGAACAGGTATGCCTCAACAAACTTTGGGTCGTAGGACAACGCCTGATCCAACGATTTAATGGCCATGGCATAGCTGTACCTATCGTAGTAGAATTGTGCTTTATGGTATAGTTCAACTGCTTTCTTGGAGTGAGTAGACAGCGTCTCCTGTGCAACGGCTCTGTTGCCAAAAGCTGCTACAGCAAGAAATGCCAGCACAGCCAAACCAACCCTAAAACTTTTCATTTGTATCAATAAATTAGTGCATGTTCACCAGCTACGGAATGTGCATAAACTTATGCATTTGTATCGAGATATTCCACCTAGGATGCTCCTTTGCATATTCAACCACAATTGGGATTATGCGCTTGTAAACGCTCCACTCAGGCTGCAGATAGAGCATACAGCTATCCGAAACCTTTGCCGCATTTTCCTCTGCCCACTCAATATCGCGCTCCGAGTTAATGATTACTTTCAGCTCATTAGCGCGAGAGAAGACTTCAGGAAGAGGTGCTTGGTATATTTTAGGAGAGAGGCAAATCCAATCCCACATTCCTGTAAGAGGATGCGCTCCTGATGTCTCAATAAACGTTTGGATATTCTTTTCCTTTAGCTTACTGCACAGTTGGTCGAGCGGATACAGCGTTGGTTCTCCGCCAGTAACTACCACCGCCTGGGCGGGAAAGGAGGCTGCACGAGCAACTATCTCATCCACGTTAACCGGAGGGTATAGCTTAGGATTCCAGGTATACCGAGCATCGCACCAGCTGCAGCACACATCGCAACCGCCAAGGCGAATAAAATAGGCCGGTTTTCCGCTATTAAAACCTTCTCCCTGTATGGTATAAAAATCTTCCACAAGGGGGAGCATTCTCCCCCCTTCAAATATATCAACCTCCGACATCACTAATCTCCATTATTTTTCTTTGCTCCAAAAAGCAGAGGATAGTCTTTCGCCTCTCCTGCTTTCTGGTATTCATTAGGAACAACTCTCCAGAAATTAGCCGCAACTGGATCAATAGCACCATGCTGTGAAGATATTGCATCAAGAATAACCATACGAAAATCGGTATTGCTCATCTTGACAACCCTGCTGGCCAATTCATTTTCAGGAATACCTGCACCAATGGTCAAATGTCCACCTCCACCAGAAGCCCGGTAGGAATTTAACGCTACGGTATAGCGCTTATCCATATCGAAAGGCTCGCCGTTTGCCATCTTAAGAATGGTGATGCGTTCTCCAATGGGCTTGGTTACATCTACCGTGTAGTATATTCCATAAGCCGAGTCAAAGTTGTAGTAACGATTCTTCAACTTTGCCTTCCCCCTATTATCGGTAATCAGGTTTCCTTTGTCATCGGTCTCAAAAAGCAGAAGATGATCGTTAACACTCTTCATCTGGTTAAACCAATCGCCATAGGAAAATTCCAGATAGTTCTTAATCTCCTTACCCGTTAGCCAAATGGTAAAGAGGCGGTTTTCATATTTATATAGCTTAAACAGGTCGCGTACATATAGTGGACCTGCATGAACTTCAGTAACAAAGGAAAGTGGTGCAGCAAATGAAATATCTGCTCCACTGGTTTTCATCTGTATGGAGTGAATAAAGTCGATAAAGGCAGAAGGTCCAAAGTAGGCATCCTTCGTGCTCACCGACTTGGCAAAAGCACCGATGGGCTTCGAAACAAAATCGTTAACCGCCTTGTAGTCGTCGGCAAATACCTTCATAAATTCCGGATCGGCCGCCACTCCGTTCATGGGAACAATCTTTCCGCTGCAGTGCTTCACCAGCTTTCCATTGCTGTCGCGATAGGCATCAATGGTTAGCTCCGAAACATAGCGGGCTCCGGAACCCGGATTCAGCACCACCACGGAATCACCAGTAGGGCCAGCAACTTTCTTGTAGGTAGCAATGTGGTCGTGGCCAATCATTATGGCATCAAAACCTGGAACCTTCATCGCCACAATTACGCTGGCGTTTTCATTCTTGTAGGATAGCGAATCGGCATGGCCATAGGCCGGATCGGTACCGCTATGGAATAGCCCTATTACTACATCGGGCTTTTCCTTGGTCCTAATAACCTCCATCCAGTGCTTGGCACTTTCAACCATATCGTCAAACTCCATACCCGACCACAAATCTTTGGGTAACCAGCTAGGTATTCCTGGGGTTATTAGCCCCAGCACGGCCACCTTAAGCCCACCCCGATTAATGATAACGTAGGGTTTAAAGTAAGGATCGTGTGTTCCCTCCTTAACCGCATTTGCGCCAAGCCATGGAAAGTTCGACTCCTTCACAACCCTGTCGAAAACAGGATGTCCCGCTTCAATATCGTGATTCCCCTCTTCGGCGGCATCGTATCCCATAAAGTTATATACTCGAGAGATGAGGTGAGGAACGTCCGTTTTTACATAGTTATACACATACGACTCCGGTTGTCCCTGTAGAATATCACCGTTATCGAGCAGAATGTATGGTGTACCAGATGCCTTAACCTTTTTAACATAGGTTTCCACCTGTGCAAGAGAGGCATCCAGCGGTTTGTTGTTTATAAAGTCGAAGGGGAATACGGCCCCATGAACATCAGAAGTTTGAAGCACTTTAAGCTCCAGCTGCTGAGGCTGGCCAAAAGCCAGCTGCGAAAACAACCAAAGAACAATTAACAGCAGATTTCTTTTCATAAGTTTGTTGAGAATTAGGGCATCAAAAATACCGTAAATATGCGCAAGTAATACAGCTTAAACGTGAAAAGGTTTAAGCATGGTATCCCTTTTAGCATGATTTAACAAAAACCCCAGTATTCTCTCACCGATTACTCAATCCGCCAGTCGATTTCCGGTAGTCCTTGCCTGCGAAGGAGTTCGTTGACCTTAGAGAAATGGCCACAGCCAAAAAAACCACGACTGGCAGAAAGCGGTGAAGGGTGTGGTGCCTTAAGTATGTAATGGCGGGTAGTATCAATAAGGCTTTCCTTGGCCTGAGCATAGGCACCCCACAGCAAGAAAATCACCCCTGTTCGTTTCTCCGATATGGTTCTAATTACGGCATCGGTAAACTCCTCCCATCCTCGTTTTTGATGCGAGCCAGCCATGTGGGCTCTTACCGTTAAGGTAGCATTAAGCAATAGCACTCCTTGGTCGGCCCACTTTTCGAGGTTGCCACTGTTCGGAATGGGGAGGTTCAAGTCGTGATTAATCTCCTTGAAAATATTAATCAACGATGGAGGTTTGGGAATACCATTGGGCACCGAGAAGCAGAGTCCATGTGCCTGCCCCGGTCCATGATAGGGATCCTGTCCCAACATCACCACCTTGACGCTATGAAATGGAGTGTGGTCAAATGCTGCGAAAATTCGGTTTCCGGGAGGGAAAACTTGGTGATGCCGCTTCTCCTCCACTAAAAAATTCTTCAGCTGCCCGAAGTAGTCCTTTTCAAACTCAGCCAACAATACCGACTTCCAGCTATCTTCAATTTGAGGGTTCAGTTTTTCGCTCATCACACCAGGAATAATCACCAATCAAAAATAAAAACAATTCCAGCGACATCAAACTTACCTCCTACATTTTCGGTAAAAACACCTACACATTACGTTCGAAAACGAACACCATTGAAATAAAACCGAACAATAATGCCACGCCACACAGCATATCAAAACTTTAAATTTCAATCAATTACAATACTCGGAACATAGTTTGATAAAGCCATGATGCAAAACTTGTTAAACTGTATCACAACTTAGGCTATGATTAAAAACTATGTAAAGGTTGGCCTTAGAAACCTTATCGGTCAAAAAGGTTACACGTTAATTAACGTGGCCGGACTAGCCATTGGCATCGCATCAGCGCTGATGATTATGCTCTATGTAGCAGATGAGCTGAGCTACGACAGCTATCACCCCAACGCCGACCGCATTTACAGGCTTGGCATAAATGCAAAAATGATGGGAACCGAATTTAGCGGTCCCATTACCAGTGCGCCAATGGGTAATGCCATGGTACAAGACTATCCTCAGGTAAAAAGTTTCTGCAGAGTCTTCAATTTCATAGGTACGCCCGTAATAAAATTTCAGGATAAGTGCTTTGTGGAGCGCCACATCACCTTTGCCGACTCCACTTTCTTTCAGGTCTTCGATGGACTTGAGCTGCTAAAGGGAGACCCTGCAAAGGTACTTACACGCCCCCATACCATTGTGCTCACGGAGTCCATTGCAAACAAATACTTTGGAAACGAAAATCCTGTTGGCAAGACGATATATATGGGCAATGAGCGCACGGCCTATGAAGTTACGGGGGTAGCAAAAGATTTCCCCTCAAATTCTCACTTCCACTTCGAGCTCATTGCCTCCATGAACTCCATGGATAGCAACTTCATTAACGGCACAGTATGGATATCCAATAATTTTTACACCTATATTTTGCTACAAAACAAGAACGATGCAAAGACCATTGAATCGAAATTCCCCGAAATTATCAAGAAGTACATTGGTCCTCAGGTAGAGCAGTTCTTGGGCATTTCTCCCGAACAATTTTCAAAGGGCGACAACAACTACGGCTTTACCATGCAAAATATTAGGGATATCCACCTTCACTCCCAGCAAAACTTTGAAATAGAGGCAGGAGGTAGCATTGTAATGGTTTACGTATTTATGATCATTGCCTTCTTTATTCTTGTAATTGCCAGCATCAACTTCATGAACTTGGCCACGGCACGTTCGGCAAAAAGAGCAAAAGAGGTTGGTATTCGGAAGGTTGTGGGTTCCACAAAGTCGCAGCTTATCAACCAGTTTCTAACGGAATCGATAATGCTCACTTTCTTTTCGCTGCTGGTGGCCATTGGTTTAGTAGCCCTGCTTCTTCCTTGGTTTAACCTGCTGGCCGAAAAGCACCTTACCTTGTCCAGCCTTCCCGTAGGAATTACCATTGCTACTTTGCTTGGCATTATTGTCGCTGTAGGACTTCTTGCTGGAAGCTACCCGGCCTTTTTCCTCGCCCGCTTTCAGCCCCTTCAGGTGCTTAAGGGTAAGCTCCGCACGGGTGCATCGGGAGTGTGGTTGCGTGGAGCGTTGGTTGTTGTTCAATTTATAATCACCATAGGACTTCTTGTCTCCACCTTTGTGGTATACAAGCAGGTGAACTATGTAAGGTCGAAAGACCTTGGGTTCGACCGGAACAACGAGCTGGTTATCAACAGGGCATTCACCGTTCCCGAGGAACGCAGAGATGCCTTTTTGAAAGAGTTGGCTGCAATACCTGGCGTTAAAAGTGTTTCCCTATCGGGTGCCCTCCCATCCACACTTATTGGTTCAACCGTATTTCTGCCCGAGGGGTCACCATCGCAGGAAACCAACGTGCTCAGCATATTTAATACCGATTGGGATTTTGCCAAGACACTCAACCTAAAAATGGTGGAAGGGCGTTACTTTAGCCGTGATTTTGCGTCAGACACCAGCGCACTGGTTATCAACGAAGCGGCTGTAAAATCCATGGGGTTAAAAGAGCCCGTGGTAGGAACAAAGATTATTGTTAACACTTCGCAGCATCTCACCGTTATTGGAGTGGTAAAAGATTTTCACTTCGAAAGTTTGCACAGCAAGATAAACCCACTCGCCATTGTATTCAACCGCAATAACGGCCAATACGTAACAATGAAATATGCCAATGGAGCCGACGTGAATTCCATTATTAAGGCTGGTGAGAAGACGTGGAAGGAGTTTGCAGGAACAGTTGATCCTTACGACTACACGTTTCTAGATCAAATGCTGGACATGCAGTATAAGAACGATCAGCGTGCAGGCTACCTCTTTACTATCTTCAGCATACTGGCAATATTTATAGCAGCCCTGGGATTGTTTGGATTGGCTTCATTCACCGCTGAACAGCGAACACGGGAAGTTGGCATTCGAAAGGTGATGGGTGCTCAGGTCTCCTCCATCGTATTCCTGCTATTGCGAGAGATCAACAAGCTTTTCATTATCTCCACCATTGTGGCGTGGCCCATAGCCTACCAGCTTATGCACAATTGGCTTAACAATTTTGCCTACCGCATTCACCTTTCACCATGGGAATTTATTGCTGCATCGCTCATTGCCTACGCAATAGCAGTTGTTACAGTAATTTTCCAAACCATTAAGGCCGCAAGAACAAGTCCTTCCATAACGTTAAAATATGAGTAGTTTTCTTTGATTAGGTTTACTATGTTTAGGGTGAAGGGCTACCTCGCAAGGGTAGCTCTTCTTTTTTTGGGATGTGAAGCAAAAAGTTTTTTTACAATCTTCTTCGAAATAAGGCAAGTTGAACTATTTTTGCACCAATTTTACACTTGAAATCAATCGAGAACCATGGGAAGAGCGTTTGAATACCGAAAAGCACGCAAAATGAAGCGCTGGGGTAATATGGCCAGAACCTTCACAAAGTTGGGAAAAGAAATAGCCATGACCGTTAAGGCTGGCGGGCCAGATCCGGCCAGCAATCCCCGCTTGAGAGTGCTCATTCAAAATGCCAAGGCAGCCAACATGCCCAAGGAAAACGTTGAGCGTGCCATCAAAAAAGCATCATCAAAGGAACAAGAAGACTACAAGGAGATAGCGTACCACGGTTACGGTCCTCACGGTATTGCTATTATTGTGGATACGGCAACCGACAACCCCACCCGTACAGTGGCAAACGTGCGTAGCTACTTCAACCGGTTTAACGGAACGTTGGGAACATCGGGCAGCCTCGACTTTATGTTTGAGCACAAGTGTTTCTTTAAAGTTAAGGGCAAGGAGGGTGTTGATCCTGAAGGGTTGGAGTTGGAATTGATAGACTTTGGCGCACAGGAACTATTTGTTGAGGATGACGACATTGTAATCTACGGTGACTACGAAGCCTTTGGTCCGCTGCAAAAATATTTGGAAGATAACGGTTTCGAAATAGTAACGGCAGAATTTGAGCGTATTCCAACCGATACCAAGGAACTTAACGAGGAGCAGGCAGCAGAAATAGAGAAGCTACTTGCCCGCTTCGAAGACGACGAAGATGTGACTAACGTATTCCACAACATGCGTCAGGC